>Ga0308166_1000743_pt1 | contig 39988 bp, 29 predicted proteins | sample PhyCR2_2_FD_202137 | JGI IMG/M metagenome (GOLD analysis project Ga0308166, IMG submission 202137) | Phyllosphere microbial communities from UC Gill Tract Community Farm, Albany, California, United States - DLSLCC.R2 | ecosystem: Host-associated > Plants > Phyllosphere > Unclassified | place...
AGGGTTCGGAGCGTCATGAGCTGTCGATCTACAGCTTTGGCCTGTTTGGCCCCAACGGCCCGCTGCCAACCCATCTGACCGAATATGTGCATGAACGCATCGTGCATCATCAGGATCACAGCCTGTCCGCGTTTGCTGACCTGTTTCACCACCGCGCCACGCTGCTGTTCTATCGCGCCTGGGCCGATGCGCAGCCGACCGTGTCGCTGGATCGTCCCGACGACAGTCGCTTCCTGAACTATCTCGCCTGTCTGGCCGGCATCGGTTTACCGGCCCAGCAGCAGGCCAGCTCGCTGAGTCTCCATGCCCGGCTGATGCTGGTAGGCCATCTCAGCCGTCACGGTCATGATGCCGAAGGGCTGGTGCGCATCCTGCGCCACTACTTTGGCGTACCGGTCCGGCTGACGCAGAACCTGCCGCACTGGCTGACGCTGGACAGCCGCGATCAGGCCCGGCTGGGCGCGGGACGCCACATGCCCCGGCTGGGCGCCTCCGCGTTTCTCGGTGTGGCAGTACGCGATGTGCAGCACCGTTTTCGCCTGCACCTTGGCCCGCTCAGTGCCGCGCAGTATGCCCATTTTCTGCCGGATGCGCCCGGCGCGCAGGAAGTGCGCGACTGGGTGCGTCACTACCTTGGCATCGAAATGCAATGGGATCTCAGTCTGATCCTGGCCGCTGACGAGGTGCAGGGTGTGGCGCTGGGCGGCACTGCCCGACTCGGCTACACCAGCTGGCTGGGGCAGATGCCGCAGCCGCACGATCGTGAAGATTTCATGTTTGAGGTTGAGGCTGCTTCACGCTAGCCCAGCCGCTTTCCCTGTTACACAGCCTGCGTCTTTCATTGAAGAGAGCCCCCTATGTCAGAAATCAGCCGTGCCGTGCTATTCGGCAAACTGGATACGCTGTTATTTACCTCGCTGGAAAGCGCCACCGCCTTTTGCAAACTGCGCGGCAATCCCTATGTCGAGCTGGTGCACTGGCTGCATCAGCTGATGCAGCAGCAGGATGGCGACTTACAGCAGGTCATCACACATTTTTCACTGGATGAAAAGGCCCTGACTCAGGACATCGTTGCCGCGCTGGATCGCCTGCCTCGCGGTGCCAGTGCGGTCTCCGACCTCTCTGAGCATATCGACAGCGCCGTTGAGCGGGCGTGGGTTTATGCCTCGCTGAAATATGGCGCGACCCGCATTCGCGGCGGTCATCTGCTGATTGGTATGCTGAAAACCTTCAACCTGGCTAGCGTACTGAAAGGCATCTCCGGCCAGTTCAGCCGGGTTAATGCCGATGCGCTGCTGGCGGATTTCGACACGCTGCTCAGCAACAGCAAAGAAGCGCAGCAGGCGATGAGCGCGCCGGCAGATGCTGCTGGTACAGCGCCTGCGGCCAGTGGCAGTTCGCTGGAGCAGTATGGACAGGATCTGACCGCGCGCGCCCGTGAAGGCCGCATCGATCCGGTAACCGGGCGTGACGATGAGATCCGCCAGATGGTCGATATCCTGATGCGTCGTCGTCAGAACAACCCGTTGCTGACCGGTGAAGCGGGCGTCGGCAAAACCGCGGTGGTCGAAGGCCTCGCGCTGCGTATTGCTGCGGGAGATGTGCCTGCGCCGCTGCGCGATGTGCAGCTCTGGCTGCTGGATATTGGCCTGCTGCAGGCGGGTGCCGGGATGAAAGGGGAGTTCGAAGCGCGACTGCAGGCGCTGATCAATGAGGTGCAGTCCAGCCCGACGCCGATCGTGCTGTTTGTCGATGAGATCCACACTCTGGTTGGCGCGGGTGGTCAGCAGGGCACCGGCGATGCCGCCAACCTGCTGAAACCGGCGCTGGCGCGTGGCCAACTGCGCACCATCGGCGCGACCACCTGGGCCGAATACAAAAAGTACATCGAGAAAGATCCGGCGCTGACCCGCCGCTTCCAGACCGTGCAGGTGCAGGAGCCGGATGAAGCCAAAGCGATTCTGATGCTGCGCAGCACCGTTAGCGCGCTGGAGAAACACCATCGGGTGCTGTTGCTGGATGATGCAGTCACTGCGGCAGTGAAACTATCCCATCGCTACATTCCGGCGCGTCAGCTGCCCGATAAAGCGGTGGCGCTGCTGGATACTGCCTGCGCGCGCGTGGCGGTCAGTCAGGGCGCACAGCCTGCGGCGCTGGAAGATTGTCTGCATCGTCTGGCCGCGCTGGAGATTGAAGCGGAGATCATTGAACGTGAAATCCGCGTCGGCCTTGGCGATGTGACCCGCCAGCAGGCGATTGCCGCAGAGCGCACCGCCCTGGAAACTGAAAGTGATGCACTGCAACAGCGCTGGCTGCAGGAGCGTGAACTGGTTGAGACGCTGATTGCGCTGCGCGCCCGCTGTGTAACCGAAGAGGATCCGGCGCTGCGTGAACAGCGCGATGCAACGCAGCAGCAACTCACGGCGCTGCAGGGCGACTCGCCGCTGCTGTTTGCCGCCGTGGATGCAGGCGTGGTGGCTGCCGTGGTCTCGGACTGGACCGGTATTCCACTGGGCCGGATGGTGAAGAATGAGATCGACGCCGTCCTGAATCTGGCTGACACCCTGAACCAGCGCGTCATCGGCCAGCGTCACGGTCTGGAGCTGATCGCCAAACGGGTTCGCACTACGCGCGCCCGCCTGGATAACCCCAACAAGCCCGCAGGCGTCTTTATGCTGTGCGGCCCGTCCGGTGTCGGTAAAACCGAGACCGCGCTGGCGCTGGCCGAGTCGCTGTATGGCGGCGAGCAGAACATTATCACCATCAACATGAGTGAGTTTCAGGAGGCGCACACTGTCTCGACGCTGAAAGGTGCTCCGCCGGGCTACGTCGGCTACGGCGAAGGCGGCGTGCTGACCGAAGCCGTTCGCCGTCGTCCCTACAGCGTGGTGCTGCTGGATGAGATTGAGAAAGCCCATCCGGATGTGCATGAGCTGTTCTTCCAGGTGTTTGATAAGGGCTGGATGGAGGATGGCGAAGGTCGCCACATTGATTTCCGTAACACCATCATCATTCTGACCTCGAATGTCGGCACGCAGTTGATCAGCGCGATGTGTGCTGATCCTGAACTGATGCCCGATCCGGATGCCCTGAGCACCGCGCTGCGTAAGCCGCTGCTGGAGGTGTTCCCGCCTGCGCTGCTGGGCCGTCTGCTGGTGGTGCCGTATTACCCGCTCAGCGATGAAATGCTGGCGGAGATTGTGCGGCTGCAGCTGGCGCGCATTGTGCGTCGTCTGGCCGACAACCATGGGATTGAGGCGCAGATCGACGAGTCGGTGGTGAGCCAGATCGTCCAGCGCTGTACCGAGGTGGAGTCGGGCGGTCGCATGGTGGATGCCATCCTCACTAACACGCTGTTGCCGCAGATGAGCCAGATATTGCTGAGTGCGCACGCCCGCGATGAACGCTATCGCCGCGTCGAAGTGCGTTGTGAGCAGGGCGAATTTGTCTGCCAGTTCGCTGTTTAAAGCTTAGTTATCAGAGAGTTTTCGAATATGTCGGAACATGATCAACCCCTGAATGTCCCCAACGCGCTGCCGCTGGGTTACCGCTTTAATGAGTTTGAAATCAAAGAGGTTATCGGCGGTGGTGGCTTTGGTATCGTCTATCGCGCCTGGGATCACCAGCTGGAACGTGATATCGCCATCAAAGAGTTTATGCCCGCGTCACTGGCGGTGCGCAGCGATGACCTTAATCTGGTGCTGCGCAGTGAACGTTTCAGCAAAACTTTTCACGCCGGACTGAACAGCTTTATTCAGGAGGCGCGTCTGCTGGCGCGCTTTAACCATCCGAACCTGCTGCACGTGCTGCGTTTCTGGGTGCAGAACGACACTGCCTACATGGGCACGGTGTTCTACAGCGGCACCACGCTCTCAAACTTCCGCGAACGCAATCCGCAGTCGGTAGATGAAACCTGGATCCGTCGCATGCTGCCGCCGCTGCTGGGCGCGATTAAAACCATCCATGAAGCGGGTTACCTGCATCGTGATATCTCGCTGGATAACATCCAGATTCAGAGCAGCGGCGAGCCGATCCTGCTGGACTTCGGGTCGGCGCGCAAAACCATCGGCAACCTGTCGGATGAGAGCGAGACCATGCTGCGTCCTGGCTATGCGCCGATAGAGCAATACAGCGACAACGACGAGAGCGAGCAGGGCGCGTGGACCGATATCTACGCGCTGGGCGCGGTGCTGCATACGCTGATTACCGGTGCACCGCCACCGGTCAGCGTGGTGCGGAGCATCGAAGATAATTATCAGCCGCTGGTGCAGCGTCGTCTGGGAGGATTTTCCACGGCGCTGCTCAGTGCGGTGGATCGCGCACTGGCGCTGAAGCCGGAAGATCGCCCGCAGAGCATTGATGATTTTGCTGTGCTGATGGCGCTGCCGGAACGCGAGTCAGAACCGCTGCTCAGCGCAAAAATGAGCGGGCCAGGTACGATGCTGGTGCCGATCACAGAAGAAGAGGAGGAGGTCAAACCCGCCTCGCCGCTGAAAACGCTGCTGGGACACCGGTTTGCACTGCCTGGCCTGGTGGCTGCGGGTGTGCTGGTCGGCCTGTGCGCCGGTCTGCTGATGTCACGTGGTAATGAGTCATCGCCGGCTGAGGTCGCGCAAAACAGCGCGCCTGCCGTCACCGTCGCACCGGTCAACCAGCCGGTGGCTGCGCCACCGACCCAGTCTGAGACTCCGCCGGATACCGTTGCCAGCGCCCCGGCTCAGACTGCTGAGCCTGCGCAGACCGCCGCACGTGAACCCGATCCACAACCCGCACCGCCACCCGCGCCGGTCGCTCAGGTTTATATCCGGTTGCAGCAGGGGGAACGCGTTCAGGTAAACGGTCAGCCGCAGGCGCTGGTGCCGGCGGTGAATGGCTTCGCGACGCTGCAGCTTGCACCGGGCAACTATACCTTTGCCATTAGCGGCCAGAGTGGCACCCGCCAGCAGACGCTGAACATCAGCGAAGAAGGCGTCTGGTTGCTCGATCCACACAGTTAATAGTCAGGGATTACTTATGTTCTCACGCATTACTGCACAGCTGCCGGCGGACGGCCTGCTGTTCCACACGCTCACCGGCACCGAGACGCTGTCCCGTCCGTTTGTGCTCACCGCCGAACTGCTGGCCACCGACGCGCGCATCGACCGTCACGCCCTGCTGGGCAAGCCGGTGACGTTTACGCTGCCCACCGACGGCCTGATGAACGCGCTGAGCCCGCGCTACCTCAACGGCAAAATTACCCGGGTGGCGGTGCGCAGCCAGGAGCTGAGCGGCACCCGCTACGCGGTCTATCAGCTGACGGTGGAGCCGGACCTGTGGCCGATGCAGCGCGACCGCAACCTGCGCATATTCCAGAGCCAGACGGTGCCGCAGATTGTGCAGACGCTGCTGAAGGAGTACGCGGTCAGCGTGGAGACGCGCCTGGCGGGCAACTACCGGGTGTGGGAGTACTGCGTGCAGTATCAGGAGAGCAGCCTGGACTTCATCAGCCGCCTGATGGAGCTGGAGGGGATTTACTACTTCTTCCGCCACGAGGCGGACAAACATACGCTGGTGCTGTGCGACGCGCCGGACCAGCATCAGGCGTTTCCGGGCTATGAGACCATCGCCTATCACGTCACCCCGTCGGGCGGCGTGGTGACGGAAGAGGGCATCAGCCAGTGGTCGCTGGCGGAGAGCGTGACGCCGGGCATCTACAGCACCGACGACTACGACTTCCGCAAGCCGAACGCGTGGATGCTGCAGGCGCGGCAGAACCCGGCGTCGCCGGTGCCGGGCTCGGTGGACGTCTACGACTGGCCGGGTCACTTTGTCGACCACAGCCACGGCGAGTCCTACGCGCGCATCCGTCAGGAGGTGTGGCAGGCCGAGCACCACAGCGTCAGCGGGTCGGGCACCGCCACCGGCATCGCGCCTGGCTTCACCTTCGCCATCATCAACGCGCCGCACTTCAGCGACAACGGCGAATATCTGGTGACCTCGGCGACCTATGACTTCGCCGAGAACAGTTACGCCAGCGGCGACACCAGTGACAGCCGTCACAACATCAGCTTCACGGTGCTGCCGTCGTCGGTGACGTACCGCACGCCGCCGGAGACGCCGTGGCCGAAAACGCACGGTCCGCAGACCGCGAAGGTGGTGGGCCCCAAAGGCGAGTCGATCTGGACCGACCGCTACGGGCGGGTGAAGGTGAAGTTTCACTGGGACCGTCTGGCGAAGGGCGACGACACCAGCTCCTGCTGGGTGCGCGTCTCCAGCGCCTGGGCGGGTCAGGGGTTCGGCGGGGTGCAGATCCCGCGCGTTAACGACGAAGTGGTGGTGGACTTCATCAACGGCGATCCGGACCGTCCGCTGATTATCGGCCGCGTGTATAACGAGGCAAGCATGCCGCCGTGGGCGCTGCCTGCTGCGGCGACGCAGATGGGTTTTTTAAGCCGGTCGAAGGATGGCACGGCGGATACGGCGAACGCGCTGAGGTTTGAGGATAAGGCGGGTGAAGAACACCTGTGGATCCAGGCACAAAAGAACATGGATACCCATGTTAAAAATGATGAATCACATAGTGTTGGTGGCTCACAAACCGTCAGCATTAATCGAGACTACAAAGGTAAGGTGGCCGGTGCGCATGAGCAGGCAACACAGCTTTCACATACGGAGGTAATTGGTGGTGGTTTTTTACAACTAGTGCAGGGAGGCATTGTGCAAGCTTCTGATACCGGAATACGTCTGGTGGCTGGTCAATCCATTCTGGAATTAGGCGCTAACGGTCAGGTCAATCTGCAATGTATAAATTTCACAGTGAACGCGTCCGGGCAGGGTGAAATTAATACCGGCGGTACGCTGGATTTAAATATTAGTAAACCTGCCGCTGCTTCTGATACAGAGCCCACATCAGCACAAATTCAGAATGCTGTAAAAGCGGCATTTAATCAGGGAAGTAAAGAATAATGGAAATTAAATCATTTGCTCTTTCAGAGGGCACCCTCAACTTGTCTGATGCCTGGCAGGATCACAGCATCAATGTTCTGAAATTTCCTGCCAGTGATGCAACTTTAGTCATCACCCGCGCATGGGATATCTCACCTGAAGAAGAAAATGACTATTTCTCCCAGCAGCTGGCCAGGATTAAGCAGCGAATGAAGAAGGTTGTAATGGGTGAGCAGGTGACAAGCACTATTGCGGGCCAGTCTGCAAAAGAGGTCAAACTCTCTTTCGAGAACCAGCATGTCATGATGTATGAACAGCTAGCGATCGTGCGAATGGAAGATCATCTCCTTGTACTGACCTTTAGCCGAACGACCCCTTTTGATGCAGATACAGATGCGCTCTGGAACTCAGTCAAAGCGGGTATGCAACTGGGAGTCTGACGATGACGGATTTTATTGCAGCCCGTATCGACGACCCCCTGGTGCATAGCTCGGCGCTTGCCGATTTTGTGGGAGGCCTGGTAGAAGGTGCCATCGTTGCAGGAGTGATGCTGGCAGCGGGTACAGGAATTGGTGCGGTGATTGGCGGTGCAGCGATTGCCGGGCTGATTTTCAGCGGAAAACTTGAGGAAATCGGCGACGCTGCAGGCAAATTTGTCGACAGCGTAATTGATCCCGGACCGCCTGATGCGATCATCATCAGTGGGTCTGACGATGTGTTGATAATGGGGAAAAAGGCAGCGCGCGCAGCCGGCACTGTGGATCGTGGCTATCTTAATATGCCAGTTGCCCAAGATGAAGGCATTGACTGGGCGGGGATCGGTATGCTTGCGCTTACTGGCGTAGCAATGGCAATGAAAACAACACTGAATCCCGGTGCTGCGCTTATGTCAGTGGCTGAGAAGGCTAGCCACATTACGTCTGATGACATTAAAGATTGGGGAAAAAGCGTCTGGACCAGCCTGACTCAGCCTGTGGTGGAAAGTGCAAACCCTTATGCGGCACCCATGCCGCAGGATAAAGTCGCATGTGCTAAAGGCCATATGGTCACCAGCAGTAATTTTATCGCGCAGGGTTCAAAAAAAGTGTTAATCAATAACCAGCCTGCTGCGCGTAATGGTGACAAAAGCACTTGTGAAGCAGTTATTAAAATTAGCGAAAATCCCCGTGTACGCATCGGCGGCGATACCATTACAGTGCGTGACATCCACAGCGGTAAAAACATGCTGGCGTATATGGCTGGTAATTTACTGGGCGGGGCCCTGGCAGGGGTACTGCCACAGCTGATCAAGTTTGGTTACAGCCGTCTGATTCTGCGCGGCCTTGCTAAAGAAATCATTTGCCCGCTCGGCGGCATCGTCGCAACCGAAGCCGCTGCTCAGGCAGTCATTAAAGCCAGTAGTACGGCATTTCCTGTCAATATTGCTACTGGCGCTAAAATCCTTGCACAGGATGAAGACCTCGATTTTGTGCTACCGGATCGCATACCACTCAGATGGCAGCGTATTTACCACAGTCGCAACTTAGCAGCCGGGATATTAGGTACTGGCTGGATGCTGCCTTTTGAAACCCGCTTGTATCGTTTGCCGGATAATCAACTGATGTTTCGTGATATGACTGGCCGTGAGTTGGGCATGGGCAAGGTCAATACAGGAGACGTCATTGATTTTCAGGAAGAAGGTCTGAAACTGTTCTGTAGCCCGAACGGTGCGATGGTGATACAGCATCATGACGGCGAACACCAGCTTTACGAACCGGATCCCTTAAATATGGGCGAATGGCGCCTGCATCGTCTCTACGATCGCCATGAAAATGCTCAATATTTTGAATGGAATAAGCAGGGGCAGTTGGTACGCATCTTTAGTGATAATGAAGCACTTGATGTCGAGCTTGAGTATCAGGAGTGGGGACGGCTTAGCGCAGTATATCAGGTTTGTGGAAATACGCGCCGCTGCATGGTGTCTTACCGTTACAACGAGCAGAACCAGCTGATCATGGTGAGCGATGCGGACAACATCGTTTTGCGCCAGTATGGCTGGGATCGGGCTAGTGACATGCTGGCATGGCACAGTTTTTCAACCGGCCTGAAAGTTCAGTATCAGTGGCAACCCGCTCTGGACAGCAGGCACTGGCGAGTTTCTTCCTACCAGGTGCTGGATGAACAGGCAAGCGTGCTGGAAAACTGGCGTATTAATACTGACGAAAAAGAACGCATCGCCTATGTGAGTAACGATGAAGGTGTATCCAGTCAGCATCGCTGGGATATGTTGTACCGTATAACGGCTTATACCGATGAACATGGCGGTAGCTGGGCATTCAACTGGGCTGGGACCAGTGAACAGCTAAATGAGATGGTACAGCCCGACGGAGCCCGCTGGGAGTACGCTTTTGATGCGCGTGGAAATCTGACGATGGAGCGCGATCCGCTGGAGCGCACCACGCTTAAAACCTGGCATCCGTTATATGCGCTCCCGTTGAAAGAGGTGTTACCGAACGGTGCAGTATGGCAATACGAGTATAATCTAGCCGGTGATGTTGTGTCTCTGACCGATCCGGAAGGTGCAACCACGCTTTTTAAATGGAATGAACAGGGAGATCTGGTTGAGCGCATAGATGCTCATTGTAACCGGCACTGTTTCTGGTGGGACAGTCGTGGCCAACTAATCCGCGAAGAAGACTGTTCCGGTTACCCTGCTCGCCGTCAATATGATGATACAGGAAGGCTGGTAAGCATCACGGATGCGCTGGGCAATACACAGCGATTTGCATGGAGTCCGGCGGGGCGACTTGAAATTTTAACGCGTCCGGACGGACGTGAAACCCGATTCGAATACAATAAAGCCGGCTTACTATGCGGGCAAAGTATTGAAGGTATTCTGGCGCATAAAGTTACTTTAAATTCCCGTGGTCAGGTCATTGAGGCAGTTGATCCGGCGGGCCAGAAAACACAGTTTCGTTTCAATCGGGCTGGGCGACTGACAACATTAATTAACAGCAACATGCAGGAGTGGCATTTTAGCTATAGTTCGACTGGATTATTGCAGCAGCAGCAGGATTATGCAGGACGGAAGACCGAGTATCATTACAATGCGCTCCAGCAGGTAGAGTCGCTTATCCGCTATCCGGACAGCAGCAGCGAAATGCCGCCTCAAGTCACGAACTATGAATATGATGCGCTGGGGCGAATGACGGCGCGTGAAACATGTGAGCATCGGACCGAGTTCCGGCACAGTGCCCTGGCATTAGAGATTTGTCGCGCGCCATATCAGGAATGGCGTCAGGCTGCTATTGAAATGCGTGACCCGGAACATGCTGAATATCAGATATTTACCTATAATAAACTGGGCAGATTGATCAGCGAAAAAAATCATTCAGGGGAGTACTGTCATCAATATGATGCACTGAATAATCTGAGTGCAACGTCATACCCGGATGGACAGAAAATCGACTTTCTTCGTTACGGCAGTGGACATCTTCTGGAGATTCAACTCTCCTTCAACGCGAAAAAGTTGTCCCTGGCAGGATATCAGCGAGACCGTCTGCACCGGGAAACGAATCGCACGCAGGGCGTGCTAACTCAGGAGACATATTATGACGTGGCGGGACGGATTTCCCATCGGCGCTGTCTGGACAACCCGCGTAAAACGCTGATTGCAGAAAGACGTTACCAGTGGGATCAGGCCGATCAGATTATCCGTCAGATTTATACAGATGGCACACCGTCGTCGCCGCAGGAGAAATACCGACAGTTGCTATGGGGATACGATGCAGCTGGCAGGGTGACGCAAAGCATAATGCCGGGCTGTGATGAACAGTTTTTGTATGACGCTGCAGACAATCAGACAACACAGGATTTGCATCCGGTACGGAATAACATGCTGAGGCGTCTGGATGGTGTGCGCTGGGAATATGATGGCTTTGGTCGTATGACGGAGCGGCATGATAGCCACCGGGGTATTGTGCAGCGTTTTTTTTATGACAGTGAGCATCGTATCAGTGATGTTCAGATTGAGGGTGATATTGAATTCAGCCGCGCGCAATACTTGTACGATGCGCTGGGACGCCGTACGGAAAAACGCGTCTGGCGGCACCGTCAGGAGCAGCCGGAATGCACAAAATTTGCCTGGCTGGGCATGCAACTGGTTGGTGAAAGCAGCACTCACAGGCCAGACACAGGCGTACGCTATGTTTATGCAGAAAACAGCTACGAACCGCTGGCACGTATTGACAGCACAGGCGCGCATAGTGATATTTACTGGTACCACACCGAGATAAACGGCCTGCCGGACAGGCTGACTGATGAGGAAGGCAAAAGCGTCTGGCGCGGCAACTTCTCTGTCTGGGGGCGCACCCTGTCAGAACAGTGTAATGCGAGCTGGGGCGTGCCGCAGAACCTTCGTTTTCAGGGACAGTACCTTGACCGTGAAACCGGGCTGCACTATAACACGCTAAGATATTATGACCCGCGCGGCGGTCGCTATACGCAGCCGGATCCGATAGGGTTAAAGGGGGGATTGAATACTTACACCTATGTTAATGATCCAATGGTTTGGGTGGATCCATTAGGCTTGATTCCTTGGGAAAAAGGCACGTTTAACTCCTGGTTTAATGGCGCATCAGTTCAGGATATTATCGATAATAAATCAGCTGTTGAGAGTGCTCTTCGAAGTCCCGGTGGTATGCATGAAATGTTCCCTGTATCGATAGCATCTAAAGCGAAAGAGTTAGGGTTTAGCGCAGAAGAGCTTAAAGCAATGACAGTTCCGACTAGCGAAATTACATTTATTAATGTCACTGATAGAAATGGAATGCCTGTCCCAAATGGTCCTCATCATGGAAGTAAAGCAGGGCGGCATTTCCATAACAAACTTATCAGTGATTTAAAAAGTGCTGAAACTAAGATGCAAGCCATAGACATTATAGAAACACACCATTCGATCCACATGAAACGAACAGGATGCTTTTGATGAATACTAATTACGACGCGGATATTGTACATCTTTGGATAGGAAGTAATTATGATTCCGAAAAAGACTATTTGAAATATTTTGAGCTTGATTACTCAACTGAAGGGGATTTTGAGGATCCCTCCTATAAAGTTTGTGCATTTTGTCAGTATCTTGGCACAAAGTGGTACGATGAAGACTTTATAGGAATAATACCAAGAGAAGAAAAAGATGTTCCTCTTAATGAGATACTTGAGCAAGCAGCAGTTGATCTAAGCGAGATGGAAAAAATAAGAAATACATGCGCCAACTTGGGAATTGATAAAGCAAACGCCATTTTATGGTATTCAAATCTTGACGTTGATAATTTTCCTGCTATAGGTAGTGATTTTAAAGGATTAAAATATATTGGTTGCTTCAAAGGTGATTAATTTAACACTTTAAAAGTGATCTAACCTAGTTTCTTGGTATCTACCGGAGGCGGCTATTATGCTCATTCCGGTTTTTTATTCATGATTTCAACTCTCTGCTATTTTCTTAGAGATGCTCATATCCTTCAGTGAAAATTAACGATAATTTATATTTTATTATCTATTTTGACGAGTCTACTATTTTCATCGTGAGCTGGTCGCGAGGTTCAAGAATGCTTTCAAGTGGAACTATTTACTATTTAAATGAAGATGAAATTGTTTATTACAAGAAGAAATCCTTGGAGGTAAATAGCGATGCCTCTATTAAGCTATATCAGTATTATGCATTTTCAAATTTCATCAAGCCTGACATGATAAAATGGTTGAAAATATCTGCCTTACAAGGAAATGAGGTTGCCAGGTACAATTATGCGGTTTATTTGATAAATAAAGGAGACATGATTGAAGCTTCGAGATTGATCGATGAGATTCAATCTTCTGGTGATGCTGCATCAGCTAATGAATTGAGAGAAAAGATTAGGTGAGTACATTTATGGGTATTTTATTAATCAATTTATAATTCTCTATGTTGCTTTTTAAAATTTCTCCAACTTAAGGGTAAATTTCACTGGGGTTATGATTAGGCTGGTAACTTAGCTCAGCTTTCTAAATTAATAGATCATCCGCAAGCGAGTCCTCAGGCATTAAATTTTCATTCTTCTATTTAAAGCCGCATTTTATCCGCATATTTGACCGCCCTGACTCAATCATCAAACTAATACGGAAAAAACCAGCGTCAGATTTTCTTTATTATTAAGATTAACGGGTGAAGTTTATTTGTAACTTATCATAAATTCCGTGAGTGATTTTATTATTAGCAGTGTAGGATATTCGGATAATGTTGAGGGAGGTGGCCTTAGCAATATTGCTATAATTAGCGGCTACATAACGATTCTGGCTGCTAATTGATTTTTAAAAATGGATGGCAACAACATGGAAATTTTAGCATTTTTATTGTTCTGGTCAGTGACGGTGTATTTTATCTGGAGCAGTAAGATGTCCTATGGAAAAGAAACGCTGGCTGGTATAGGGAAAGCTTTTGTTGGGATTTTTATCGCCATTATCGCTATTGGATTCGTGCTTAAAGGACTGGCAGCTATAATTCCGGGTTTTACCAGGGACGCCGCAGGGGACTTAATGGAGGCGTTAGGTGCATCATTATTTTTTATATGGGGTATGAAATTTATACTTGTCGGATTCTGCAATATGTTTGGCACTGTTATGGATTTTCACAAGAAATATAATGCAGACAATTACAGGCGGTTTTCACCGGCTATCAGTAAGCTGGCACCAGGGCTGTTCATTTTTTCAAAGGTCATTCTTTCTCTTGGGACTATAGTGATTTATTACGGCATCTGGCTGGCGAATTAAACTAAGAAGGGAAACAGGCTGTTAATATTAACAAGGAATATACTTTTCTTTTACGTCGGGCTTCTCCAGGGAAGCGATCTAACAGCGCTTCCGAAAATGCCTTTATACCCTGGCCAGAGAAGAAATCCTGCATTACCGTTGCGCTGCCAGGCAGCTTCCAGCCAAGGGACTGGAACCAGTTGCCTCCCTGATATCGGTTTAACTCACATCTGACGCTAATTAACCACGGATGACTCACCCTGCCTGGAAGTCTGGGCCGCGTATGAAGGCTGCCAGTGTGAGATAAATATGTCTGACTGGCGGTTTAAAAAGCCTGCCATGACGGGCTAAAAGTCCTGTAACACCACGGGAACTAAACCGGGACGGTGTGCTGCCTGTGTAGAGAGTTACAAACGGTAGGTGAAAGCAGCAGCGCGACACGCATTACCTGTCGACCGCGGATGGCTGGGAGCCACTGGTGCACATCGATACTCTGGATGACAGCGCCATGACGTACTGGTACCTAATCTCTAATATAAGCACGGAATCTGATTATGTTCTCACGCATTACTGCACAGCTGCCGGCGGACGGCCTGCTGTTCCACACGCTCACCGGCACCGAGACGCTGTCCCGTCCGTTTGTGCTCACCGCCGAACTGCTGGCCACCGACGCGCGTATCGACCGTCACGCCCTGCTGGGCAAGCCGGTGACCTTTACGCTGCCGACCGACGGCCTGATGAACGCGCTGAGCCCGCGCTACCTCAACGGCAAAATCACCCGGGTGGCGGTGCGCAGCCAGGAGCTGAGCGGCACCCGCTACGCGGTCTACCAGCTTACGGTGGAGCCGGACCTGTGGCCGATGCGGCGCGACCGCAACCTGCGCATCTTCCAGAGCCAGACGGTGCCGCAGATTGTGCAGACGCTGCTGAAGGAGTACGCGGTCAGCGTGGAGACGCGCCTGGCGGGCAGCTACCGGGTGTGGGAGTACTGCGTGCAGTATCAGGAGAGCAGCCTGGACTTCATCAGCCGCCTGATGGAGCTGGAGGGGATTTACTATTTCTTCCGCCACGAGGCGGACAGGCACACGCTGGTGCTGTGCGACGCGCCGGATCAGCATCAGGCGTTTCCGGGCTATGAGACCATCGCCTATCACGTTACCCCGTCGGGCGGCGTGGTGACGGAAGAGGGCATCAGCCAGTGGTCGCTGGCGGAGAGCGTGACGCCGGGCATCTACAGCACCGACGACTACGACTTCCGCAAGCCGAACGCGTGGATGCTGCAGGCGCGGCAGAACCCGGCGTCGCCGGTGCCGGGCTCGGTGGACGTCTACGACTGGCCGGGTCACTTTGTCGACCACAGCCACGGCGAGTCCTACGCGCGCATCCGTCAGGAGGTGTGGCAGGCCGAGCACCACAGCGTCAGCGGGTCGGGCACCGCCACCGGCATCGCGCCGGGCTTCACCTTTGCCATCATCAACGCGCCGCACTTCAGCGACAACGGCGAATATCTGGTGACCTCGGCCACCTATGACTTCGCCGAGAACAGTTACGCCAGCGGCGACACCGGCGAGAGCCGTCACAACATCAGCTTCACGGTGCTGCCGTCGTCGGTGACGTACCGCACGCCGCCGGAGACGCCGTGGCCGAAAACGCACGGCCCGCAGACCGCGAAGGTGGTGGGGCCGAAAGGCGAGTCGATCTGGACCGACCGCTACGGCCGGGTGAAGGTGAAGTTTCACTGGGACCGGCTGGCGAAGGGCGACGACACCAGCTCCTGCTGGGTGCGCGTCTCCAGCGCGTGGGCCGGTCAGGGGTTCGGCGGCGTGCAGATCCCGCGCGTTAACGACGAAGTGGTGGTGGACTTTATCAATGGCGATCCGGACCGTCCGCTGATCATCGGCCGGGTGTATAACGAGGCGAGCATGCCGCCGTGGGCGCTGCCGGCAGCAGCGACGCAGATGGGCTTTTTAAGCCGGTCGAAGGATGGCACGGCGGACACTGCGAACGCGCTGAGGTTTGAGGATAAGGCGGGTGAGGAACACCTGTGGATTCAGGCACAGAAGAACATGGATACGCATGTTAAAAATGACGCCAGCCATTCCGTCGCCAACAATCACTGCCATTATGCGGGCGGCAATGAGTTGTATCGGGTCGAAACCAATCGTGTTCACGGTGTTAAAGGGGGCGAAGAGCGGCTGACCGGTAAAGGCAAACTTGATGCGGTAGTCGATACCTATATTGTGGGCTCGGGCACTAAACTCCGCCTTGAATGCGGCGAAAGTGCTATCGAACTTAATGCAAATGGCCAGATTAATATTGTGGGTAAAGGCTTCAATATTTTCGTGCAGGGCGATGGTCATATCACCACCTCTGGCGGCAAACTGAACCTGAACACAGATGGTGCGAAGCCAGGCACTAGCGCACCGGGCTCCAGTCATAAACAGAACATCAGCCAGGCGGTGGAGAACCTGTTCCCGCCGAAGCAAAAAGGCCAGGCCGCGCCCGCTGCACCAAAGGCTGCGGCGGCACCGGCGAAAGGGGCGGTTGCGCCGTTGGCAAACAACCAGGTAAGAAAAGTACGCCCTTTACCCCCCGAAAAACAAGCATTCTTCGATAAAGTGTATGCTGCTGCTCAGGAAGATGAAAAGAAAACTGGTGTCCCCGCTAAAATCACCACGGCTCAGGCAATTCTTGAATCTAACTGGGGCAAAAAAATGCCCACTGATGTCAACACTGACAAAGTGAGCAACAACATATTTGGGGTCAAGGCACATGGCTCGCCAAACTTTGTGGAAGACTGGACTCATGAGAATATCAACGGAAAACGTGTTGCTGTACTGGATAAATTTGCCAGTTATGATTCAATTGACGAGAGTATTGAGCAGCACTCCCAGTTTTTGATTAAAAATCAGAGGTATAGCAGTTTGTTCAACTCATCCAATCCGGTAGAATGGGCTAAAGGCTTACAGGCTAAAGGGTATGCAACCGATCCTGACTATGCCAACAGTTTGATTTCCGTAATGAAAGGGAGAGGATTACTATGATTAAACTTTTATGCGCATTAGCGTTTTCATTACCACTAATGGCTACCGCCAATGATTTCTGCCAGAATTTGAGTAGTGAGGCTAATAACAAAGGCGTGAATTTCGACAATACAGATAATGTATACAAAGTCGGTGGCAAAGGAAGATTATATTTCTATTCTGCTCCAGACGAAAAATGCATAAAAAAAGAGGTTTTCGTTGTCCCCGGTAATGAATTGTATGCTTATGTTGAGTACAAAAACTATTACAGTGTGATGTATGTAACTAACGATGGAAACCAGGTCGATGGATGGGTTCAAAAAGACAGGCTGGTTGAAACGCACACTGGTATAGCACCAGATTATGATTCGAAAAAATAGTTTGTGTGTTTTTTTGATGTGATTATTTGACTTACTGACAGATAGATGAAGTTTCGTAGTGGCATTAATTTATTTTATTAATGTCACCTTTCATTTTTTGCTCATGATAAAGTTGCTGGATATTAGATTTGAAATGTCTTTTTTTAATAAAGTTAATTTTTACCTGCTTCATCTTATAATATTTACTTTATCTGCCTTCTCCCATCTCGCGGTGGCGGAGTTTTCAGGTGCTGAATTAAAATCAACTGATTTTACTGTGAATATAAATAATCATCCTGTTTCCTTAGGTGATAAATGGAGTGATGAAACTCAGAAGCAGGTGGGCGCGCAGATAAGTGAAAACTTCGTTGGCGATGTGCCTGCTGTTGACACCAGTTATAAATACTACCAGCACAAGTATGATGGTTTTGAATTCTACACTGCGAACCTGTTCTGGCAAAAAGAACAGCGTGATATCGACAGCTATCTCATCGCACAGATCACTATCAATACGCCTGCGATCAAAACAGCCAGAGGTGTAGGACCAGGTGACAGTGAGGATGTTTTGGTCAGCAAGTATGGTCAGGGCACAGTGGATGATAGTGATAATCAGCACTGGTTATATTATGACGCTGATAACAAACGCATGTCATTTCAGCTAGAGCATAAAAAAATCAGTCATATTATGATGACGATTAATACTGATGAATAACAACAACCCTGCGTAATACGTCACGCACGGTTAAATTATTTTTTAATCTTATTTTCAATTGAAGAGTTGAAAATAGCTGAATATTTTTTAAATTCTTACACTAAAAGTAAGTGAGTAAAGAAAATCAATACCGCATTCACTCAAGACTTGGTTGATTGTATACAACAGAATGCCATCTGGCGAGTTTAATGATTAATTAAAAAAATAAACTAATCAGTACGGTAAAACAGCGAAACTTAGTACACTCCTCAGGTAAAACTATGAAGTTATGTGTTAACATGATGCTCTTGATAATAATTATAGTTTGCCCGGTAGGTGTTGCGACAGCTTCAGGCGAGCAGGTGGTTTTGTCTAAGTACAATAGCTTAGACAATGTTCCAAACATCTTTAGTGACCAGAATGTTGTCTCCAGTTTAAAGTCTGTTTTAGGCAGCGAGTATAGTGATTTCAGCCAAAACTTTGATGTTTTTGGCGAACCCCATAAAACAGATAACGGCGGTATATTCGTTGAGGGCTGGTTAAAAGATCTTTATCTTGAGCAGGCTTCTGCATTTGTTATACAGCCTGACGGTAAAGTCTACGCTGCATGGATGCTGCCTGAGGATGATAAAATTCATTATGTAAGCAATGATCGTGCAAATAATAAAATCCAGGAGGATATTGCGAGTTGGGCAAAACGTTTTGATAAAGAACAGTCTGTTACTCCCGCTAAAAACCAAAAAGTAATTCAAAGCAATAGTGAGAAAGTTTTTGAGACGGCAAAATTTAAAATAAAAATAACTTCGCTCTGTGCTGCTGGGGCGGAGTGTAATGACGTTAGTTATGAGGGTGTAAGAAAATCAGATGGTGCAGTTGTCAGGTTAAAAGGTAAAGCCACGAAAAGTGATTGTGGTCAAGCATCCTGTGCGGTGCTGAGTTATAAATTCCGCAATCATGATGCAACCTATATTATCAACAATGTAATTAGTAACCTTACGGTTGTCGTTAATAATAAAATCGTGCTGTCTGAAGACGGAAAGTGGATAGGTATTTCCGAGTAATAAAATTCTTGCGTGATGGTGTGTCATGTATGCGCACTATTACACGGGATGTTTACACATCACATGTAAATGTCATACCATTAAAAATAATAATGATTTGTAATCGTGCTGCTTTCAGTTGTGGTGTTTAATTAGCTTAATATCAACAGTTGGATGAGCAGGGTTAATTAGCATCTTATTTTCAAGGTCAAATAAATGAACAAAGTTGGATTTAGCATAGCCGTTTTATCGTTAATTTCTTCGTTATCCTTGTTTGCTTCTGATGACTTTACCGGCCAGTGGAGTGGACAGGAAAAAAATGATAATGGGTCATTATACTCAACGTTAACATTAAAATTAAAACAGAATAATAATAACATAACGGGTAGTTATTGTTATGTTACCAGAGGCGGGAGCAAAATAGATTGCCCTGAGGGTGATGGCAGTAATCTCAAAGGCACTGCAAATGGAAAAAAAGCATTGATTGAATTTGATTCTGCTTTTGGTGGGGTAAAAGATAAAGCAAGTTTAGAACTTAAGGATAATAAAGTTTTATGGAAGTTAATCAAAGGTCCTGAGAATGGCGAGTTTTATGCACCAAAAGCTTATGCGCTCGATAAAGAAGTAAATCAGGGGGATCTGAAATCTGATATGAAAGTTTTTTCGACATCTGATTTCACCATTACCTTAGTGAATGGCTGCGGAGGTTTTTATACTGTATGTGGTAAAGCTAAATACTTTGGCCTCAGAAATAAAGATGGAAAAGAGATCGCTCTTGAAGGTAAAACCACGCAGCCTGCCAACTCAAATAAAGCTGACGGAATGACCTTCAATAATAGCGGCGTAGATTATATTGTGAGGTTTCACCCACTTGAGTTGAAAGTGATACAGGGAAATAAAACACTTGTAAAGCAAGGTGGTAAGTGGGAGTGATGATTTTTCCCAAAGTGACATTTTTTCTATGCCTCGAATGATAAGCATGAAGTTAATTGATGCTGTTGTGTTTTGTCTCGTCCCCCACGTATAATTCAATCGTTAATTTTTAATTAATGTTGAGTGGGGTTAATTGCACTGCATTATTGAATAAATACAAATTTTCTCTTATTTTTATTATTAACCCTGATAAAAAAATGATTAGAAATCGTTTTTTCTCCAGCCTTATACTTGTGTCTGTCCTCATGGTTTTATCCTGCATTGTCAGGGCAGAATCCAGCACTGAATCGTCCGTTTCTGCTCTTAGCGGGGGCGATTTTTCCGTTCTGCTGAACGACTATGCTTTCACTCCCGGAGACACCTGGAGCAATGAAAGCTTCGTACGGGCAGGCAAGGCCCTGAGTTCAGTTCTGGCCGGAGAAGTAGTCATCAACAACCAGCCTTACAACTACTTCCAGCATAGTTATGACGGCTTTGAGTTGTTCAGCGCGGCGGCGGCTGGAGATGCCAGGCACACGGTTCTGGCTGAGATCCTTCTGGGAAGTGCCAGCGTGCCGACGGCCCGAAATATAAAGGCAGGCGATAGCCTGGAACAGGTCCAGCAAGCCTATGGACCCGGAAAAGAAGATAACAGTGATAATCAGCACTGGCTTGTCTACCCGTCGCGCGGGAAACAGTTAATGTTCCAGATTGATCAGGGGAAGGTCAGCTCCATCATGTTGAAAATAGACCTGGGTGCAGAGCAAAACGAAATCAGCGCTGACCAGGCTATTAGCGCCGCAACCGAAGCAATTCATACCTGGCACCTGACCAGCCTCGATGATAAATGCCTGCGGTACGATCTCGACGACGGCAGTGATAAACGTTTCTTTGTCATCACGGTTCGTGAAGATCATCACGACAGCAGTTGTGGTGGCGATCCTGATATTACGCATCGACTTTTTGATATTAAAGTTGCGCGTGATAATACACAGCTACTCACTAATGCCGATAACGTTGATGGCGAATTCCATAGCCTGATTCCACCCGCCACAAACCATTAATAAAACGGACCTCCAATATGAATTACCAATTCAATGAGGGCGCCTTTGCGCTTTTTCCTGCTGTCTGGCAGGACACCACCATGAATATTCTCCGCGACGAAGCCAGTGGGCTGGCATGGGTTGTAAGCCGTGGTGTTATTTCTGAGGGCAGTGATGCGGAAAAAGAATTCCAGCGTCAGTGGGACACGTTGCGGAGTCAGATGGGTCACATCCAGCAGAGTGAGTTTGTACGCGTGACGGCGGGTGTAGATAACACCCTACACGCAATTGAAGTTGAAACTATGTTTGACCGTAACGGGCAGGCCGTGTGGCAGAAACAGCTGGCTACGCAGGTGCCGGACTCGAACACCTTAATGATTTTTACGCTCTCCACGATGCGCCCATTCAATGAAGAAGACGGACAGCGCTGGAGTGCTTTTAAACAAAGCCTGACTCTGAACACGCCACGGAAAGCATAACTTATGGATAATCCTGCGGCCCGCGTGGGCGATGAGATCATTCACTCCAGCATTTTTGCTGATATCACCAGCATTGTGGCAGAAGGTGCGGCGTATGCCGTCATTGGTGCCGCAGTGGGTGCTGCTATCGTCTCGGCAGCGCCCCTGCTGGGTACAGGGGCGGCAGCGGCGAGTGTCGCCGCCGTGGGTAACAGTTGCCTGCTCAGCGGTATTCTTGGCGGTATACTGGCCAATGCCGTGGGTCTGTCACAGGAGATCAGCAAAGCGGCCGATGGGCTGGGAAACATGATATTCCCACCGTCACCCGCCGGTGTGATATCCAGCGGTTCAGACAACGTTTACGTAAATGGTCTTTTAGCCGTGCGCGCGGCCGGTATGCTCACGCCCGGTGAGACACCGCCCCCAGAACCGCAATCACCGAAGAGCTTTGCCGACTACGGCGGCATGCTGCTCTCTGCGGTGGGCCAGTTTGGCAGTGCAATGTGGCAACCTACGGTCGCCTCCGCCGATGCGGGCACCTCTCCACTGGAGCAGGACAAAGTAGCCTGTGAAAAACACAGTGGACCGCAATATCTGGCGCAGGGATCCAAAAGCGTCTTTATCAATGGCCAGCCTGCGGTGCGCGCAAAGGATAAAACCACCTGCGATGCAACTGTAAGCGACGATGTGTCCCCCAATGTCATCATTGGTGGTGAAACGGTCACGGTCAGAGAGATCAAAAGCGGCAAGGTGCCAGGCCTGGCTGTGATGATGATCGGCCTTTCTCTGATCCGTGGTCGCCCCAGTCAGATCCTCAAAAACATGCCCTGCGCGCTGGCCGGTGCCGTGGGCGGTATGGCAGCAGACATGGCCATCAACGCGGCTTTCTCGTCGCTGTTCCCGGTTCATGCGGCGACCGGCGTCAAAGTCCTGAATGATGATGCCGAGCGCGATTTTTCCCTTCCCGGACGTTTCCCGCTTAGTTTTCAGCGCAGCTATAACAGCCTGACTCAGCGCGCCGGCCTGTTCGGTCAGGGCTGGGCCACGGTGTTTGACAGTTACCTGACGCTGGAAGGGAATCGGGCGACCTGGTTTGATGACAACGGGCGCGAGCTGAGCTTTGACGTTCCTGGTGAAAAAGAGGTGCTCTACAGCATCAGCGAAGGGTTGATGGTGCGGCGCAATGATTCTGGCGATATCGCCATTGCCGATGACGACGGTGCGGTCTGGCGTCTGTACCGGCGCACGGCTGCTGACCCGCAGGTGCTGCGTCTGGCTTCACTGAGTGATGAGTACGGCAACGCCCTGGAGATGGGGTGGGATGAACAGGCTCGTCTGGTGCGTATTCATGACGCGCCGCTGGCGATTGACGTTACGCTGCACTACGACGACAAACAGCACGCGCGGCGCCCGACATCAGCCAGCCATTTTGATGGCAATCAGCACTGGTCCCTGACGCGCTGGACATACACTGAACAGGGCCAGCTTGCCAGCGTCACTGATGCCGCTGGCGTTGTGTCGCGGCGCTTCCGTTACAACGACGACGGGTTAATGGTCTGGCATCAGCTGCCCGGCGGGCTGGAAAGCGAATATCGCTGGCAGAAGCTGGATCACTGGCGCGTGGTTGAGAACCGCACCAATACCGGTGATGGCTGCCACATGCATTACGACCTTGAGGCGGGCATCACGCGGGTTTCAACCTATGACTGTCAGCAGCGCGAACATCACTGGAATGCTGCGGGCCTCATCACCTGTTTTATCGACGAGCGGGGCGAGAAGTGGCGTTATGAGTGGGATGAAAACGAACTCCTGACGCGCCGCATCGATCCGCTGGGCAACGCGGTGAGTTTCACCTATGACGATCTGGGCAACCGCATTGAAGAGAAAGATGCTGACGGCGGTGTGCAGGCTGTGCAATGGCTGTCCCACCGTTCGCTGCCGACAGTGGTTGCCGGAGCAGATGGTTCCACCACGAAGTACTATTATGATCCCCATCATGGCCTTGAGCGCGTCGTTGATGCGCTCGGGAAAAGCACGCTCTATAAACGGGATGAATTCGGACTGGTTGTCGAGGAGATTGACGCAGCGGGTAACAGCTACCGCCGGGAGTTTAACGATGCCGGCCAGGTTATCCGTGAAACCGACTGTTCAGGATTGACCACGCGCTACCGTTATCATCCCCTGGGATGGCTCAGCTCTGTCATCGCGCCGGATGGTGAAGAAACCCGTTATCACTATGACGCAGCAGGCCGTCCTCTTCAGCTGGAACGTGCAGAGGGATGGGAAGAGCGGTTGCACTGGAGTGAAAGCGGACTGCCGCTGGCCTATGAGTCGGCTGATGTCAAGCGCAGTGAGTTCCGTTACGACAACGTCGGGCGACTGATCGCCAGCCGCAATGCAGAGGGTGAGACGGTTCAGCGAAGCTGGGACAGCCGTGGCCGATTGACGGCGCTGCAAAACGAGAACGGCGAGCAGTATCAGTTCGAGTGGGGCGCGGATTCTCTGTTGCTGGCTCAGATCGGGCTGGATGGCGTTGCCACGCGATATGATTATGACGCAGCGGGCCGCACGGTATCACGTACCTTTGCCGCCGGGCACCCTCAGTCCATCACCCATCGCTACCACTGGAGCCGTGCGGGACAACTGCTGGCGCGGACCACGCCGGAAGGCCAGACGCGTTATCACTACAGCGGTGGCGGCCAGCTGGGTAAAGTGTCGCAGCATCTGCCGCTTTCAGACACTGAGTGGAGCCAGCAGGCCGAGCAGGAGATCACCTTTAAATATGATGCGCTGGGCCGCATCGTTGCTGAACAGGGAGAGCAGGGCGAACTGGCGTGGGAGTATGACGCGCTGGGTAACTGCACAGCCTTAACCCTGCCGGATGGTCGCAATCTCAGGCAGCTTTACTACGGCAGCGGCCATTTACTGAGCATCGCATTAGACAACCTGCCGGTCACCGAGTTTACCCGTGACACGCTGCACCGGGAACTGAGCCGGACGCAGGGCGGCCTGACCATGCGCAGTGAATATGACCGGTCAGGCAGACTGCGCCGCCGTGACGTGTTCAGGGGAGACGCGCAGCGTCCTGCGCCGCGCGTCTGGTCCCGTCGCCGCGACTTCGATTACGGCAACAACCTGATCCGTGAAGAGCGTGACGATAATCCGTTCAGCCAGACGTTATGGAACTACGATAACGCCGGCCGGCTGTTGTCCCAGGACGGCGCACAGCCGGGCAATGAACAGTGGCGCTGGGATGGGGCAGGCAACCCGCTGGATCGCCATAGTGCCGCGCACGTGATGCATAACCGTGTCACCGAACTGAACGGTATCCGCTGGCAATATGACATTCATGGCCGTACCACTGAGAAGGATGATGGTCAGACCCGCTGGCGATATCGCTACGATGGTGAGCATCGCCTGACGGACGTCATCAGCGAGCCACGGGACCGTAATAAGCCGCGCACTAAGGTGAGTTTTCGATACGATCCGCTAGGACGCCGCATCAGTAAAACCAGCCAGCCGCTGTTACAGGGAAGACCGTCTGGCAACGCCGTCACGACGCGCTTTGTGTGGGAAGGCTATCGTCTGCTGCAGGAAATCCACGACGGTACACCGCTGACCTACGTTTACAGCGAAAGCCAGAGCTATGAACCGCTGGCCCGTATTGATGGCGTGGAAAGCCCGGAGATTTACTGGTTCCATAACGCGGCCAACGGGATGCCGGAACTGCTGACTGACGCTGAAGGGCAAAAAGCCTGGGAAGGCATCAACAGCCCGTGGGGCAAGCTGCTGCGCGAGTCCAGCCAGCGGATGCCGGGCTACGATCAGAACCTGCGTATGCAGGGCCAGTACCTGGACCGGGAAACCGGACTGCACTACAATCTGTTTCGTTATTATGACCCGGACAGCGGACGGTTCACCCAGCAGGACCCGATAGGGCTGGCGGGCGGGATTAACCTTTACCAGTATGCGCCGAATGCGCTGGGATGGGTGGATCCTTGGGGTTTGAGTAGGTGTAGTCTTAAAGGAAAGTATAAAGAAATTGATAAGGCAGAATTACCTGATTGGATAAGGGATTCTTTCAAAGATGGAGAATATAAAACAGTTTTAACAACTGAGGATGTGACCTTGTATCGCGTTTTTGGTGGTAATGCGAAAATAGATGGCTCATTTGTTGGTACATCTCCGGCGCTGAATAAAATTCAGGCGAAAATAGATGCTGCACTTTTACCGGAATGGAAAAATACCAGACAATTCGAGGCAACTTTAAAAATCCCGAAAGGAACGATTCTTCAGATTGGGAAAGTTGAGAAGCAGATTATGAAATCTGGTGCAGTTCTTGAGGGTGGGGTGGACCAGATACTGCTTCCGCACGGATATCCTGTCAGTTGGATAACTGATGTTAGATTTTTATAATTGAGAAATTAACTATGAACAAGCAACAACTATTGGTTGAAATAGATAAGACATCTTCTTACATAGAAGGAGTTATGAATGGCGAAAATAAAGGGAGGTTAATAGTATTTATTGATGAGTTGAAGTTGCTTAAAGTTAAAGTTATGAATAACAGTATTATGAATAATCCTTTAAGAGGTTTTCCGCGTCGCTATGCTGAGATGTATAACGATTACCTCCATGCAATAACGGATGTAATGAGCAAAATTGAAAAGTCTGTCGATGCATATTTGGATAGCAACTAATTCTTGCTTTAGTATTAATGGCTTTGCCTTAATGAAAAGAGGTGGGCGAATCCTGTGGTTGCGCTTATACCTTTTTATATTGTTGTATACTTAGTAAAATAAGAGAGTGCTTTAACTAAGTTTTATTGGCTTTGTTTCTTTTTACTGACTAGAATGTGATAGTTGTCACTTTATTCTAATTAGATTGGAAATTGTTATTCTTAAATTAAATATAATTATAAATAATCTTACATCCATTGTTTACTACAGTATGATCAGCTTCCATGATATGGTGCTGTAAATATCCAACAGATGTATGCTGGTCATAGGGCAATAGAGTTCGATAAAATCGATATTTTACCGGAGAGAGAATGATAGATTTTTTTCCTACAGTGAGGTTTTAGATTTTCTTGAAACATTTTTCCAAAAAAGGATTAAAAATGAAGAGTATCGTGAGGAGATGAACGCTATCATTGATGGTAGTCGTAAAAATAAAACAGTTTCAATACGGGCTATAGATGTTTGTTTTATGAATTATCGTAAGGTTATGGGTGATTTTAGTCTTCCTACAGATGAGGAGATGGAAATCTGGAAGCAGTTATTTAATTTTTGGCAGTGATGCTTGAATTAATTCAAGTGAATGTCGAGTTGTGCTTCGCTTTACAGTGGGTATTTAATTGCCATGTTTAGATGATGATTATTTTTAAAATATTTTCTTCATATGGAATGCAAGTCCTCTATTAGGGCTTTTGAGTCAAAGTTGAGTAATGGAATGGCTGTTTTTTTGTGCAATCAAAAAAGGTAAGCTTGTTATTATATCACCTGCATAATGATATGAAGTTTTGGTGCGGTAACAATGGTTTTTCCATTTCGCATTTCAATATCTAAAAAACTCTCTTTTTACCCTGTTGAGCCTATAAGGAGATAAAATGAACCTGCCAGGAATGAATCCCGAAAATAACTTACCGGGTTATGACATCGCGAGACTAACCGGTTATGGGGCACCCGATTTTGATTTTAAAGCGCTGGGTGCGGCAATGGATTGTACCCGGGAGTTTTATCAGGCTGGCATCATCTATGCAGATGGCGCACAGCGTTATCTTGTCCGGCCTGGTCAGCGTCATCCTAATGGCCAAAGTGGTATCGTCACACATCTTATTGTGACCAAAACGCCTAAGCAAGCCACAGCGTCTGATACGGGCAAGTCACTGAGTGAAGCAGTCAGCGCGACCTCAATGGGCACGGAGATTGCCTCGACCGTGCTTTCCTGTGGTGCAATGATTATCACCGCTGGCGTGGCGGTTATCGGTGCTTCAGCAACGCCGATAACGGCTGGCAGTAGCGGCGTGCTTGTCGCCATTGGTTATGCCGGTGCTGCGGCAACAGGTGTGCAGTGTATTAATGGTATCTACCGGGTTTATGATCTCGTCGAAAACGGTGGTGAAAACGTCGCGTGGCTGGACTCTCAGGACTGGTACGTTGCCACTTCAACGTCTCTTGACCTTATTTCACTTGCCAGTGTGGGCGGTGCATTAAAAGAAGCTCTGGCAACATGGCGAGCAATGAAATCGGTCTCTTCTTTAAAAGCCACGGAGTGGCTCAGGAACTATCCAAGGCAGGACCGGGCGCGCCTTACTGAATTAATCATCAAGGCACAAAACCCGGGTATAACTAATAAAGAGCTTAAAGCCGCCATCCGTGCAGGACTCTATCCAAAACGTTTTCCTGTAGAGCCGGTGCAAAAAGAACTTGTTAAGCAACTCGCACAGGTCGTCACCAGTGCAGCGGCTGTGGCTGGCAGTGCTGTCAGTGGTATCATTGCTGCTCCAGGTAACGTCCCGCGCACCGGACGCTACATCGTGGGAACAATCCAGTCACTGGCGGTAATTTAATGCAATTTTTATCATGGCTTATTGGACGTAATATCACTGAACTCCTGCAACAGGGGCGCGAAATAGATCAGGCAATCGCACGGCAGGATGATTCCATACTTGCCCGATCTACTTCAGAGCTTGAGCGCTATTTTAAACAGCCTTCTGAGGCGCTGCCCCGGCAAAATGGCTTCCCCGTTGCAATTGTGCTGATGCTGTTACTGGTTGCATTTGCATTTAATCTGCTGACATTTCTGCACGCTTTACCTCCTCTGAGTCCACAGATACACGCGTTGAGTTTTTTTGTTCCCTCAATTGTTGTTATTGGCGCGATACTCACGTCCAGTTACCTGCTTGCGCGAGGCCATACAGCGGGTGTGGCGGGACTGGCTTATGTCTGTGCAATATTGCTTATATCGACTGTTTTACTCCTGAGCTACAGCGTTGTTACTGCTAGCCACTCGGGCCTGTGGCTGATTCTGGCACTCGCTGCTTTAGTGGGTGCTCGCTGGGTACTGAATGGGCAGGGTTTCGTCCTGTTTGCCATTTACTGCCGGACACAACGCCTTGCCAGCGTCGCCCGGCAGCGTCGCATGAAATAACCCATACGGGTCTGTAGTGCTGTTATCGCGGAATACCCCTTCCGCGAATCTTTTCTTTTTTTCTCTCAGACCTGTCGTTGATAGATTTCGATAATGAGGATTGCCATGCAAAATTCAGGTTTCTTCGGCGCGACTTCGATTACAGTAACGTCCTGAGCCTTGAAAATCGTGATGATATACGTTCAGCCAGACATGATAGAAATACGATAACGGCAGTTGGTTATTGTCGCAGGAAGGTGCGCAGGCAGTTAAGGAACAACGACTCTGGTATAGCGCAGGCAACCCGCTGAATTGCGAGTCCACCCAGCGAAAATCAGTAGTTCAGCAGAACCTGCGTATTCTATATGGCATGAGACGGGTGCAAATAATTTTTGGCCGCCTGGCGTATATACTTTTGGGTGAATTCCAGATGAAATTATAGATCACAAAGTCAGTAAATGAATTTTTTATTAATATAGTTTAAAGAAAGGAGTAAATGATGGGAAAGACTATATTTAGTGGCTACGGCATGTTTATTACCCAAGAGGATGGAAAGTATTTTATCAACTATGATGCTGGTGGGATTTCTAATAAAGATGTTAAGTCTGAGATAAGCGAAGAAGAGTTTAATAAAGCCAGGCTATGCGAACAAGACGCTTATGAAGTAATCATTCGCACTCAAGTTAGAGATAAAATAAACTGCCAGCAGTGAGCTGATTATTTTGTGATTTCACTAACTCCAAAGGCGGCCAAACTATGTTTCTGTAGTTCGACTTTTCAAATCTACCAGTGGCATTAAGTGCTGGATAAACCATTTCCTCCCCTTGCCCATATCCATCCCTTCTCCCCGAATACAATCTTTTTCCTATGACCCACCCCTTGCTTGAACCCATTCCCTGTGCCAAACCCCCTGAAAAACCCACCCATCATCACTATTCCCTCTGGCTATAACCTGCTGTTATACCCTCCTGCTAAACAAGCATTCGTCACCTTTCAGAACGCATGAAATAGTGGTTTCAGAACCTGATCTTTTGGCTGAAACGAGAGACAACATGCTAATCCCACAACCCTATTTACTCTTTCTTGGCGATGTTACCGATCCCCTCGCGGCAAAAACGGCGCGCGGTATTCATATCTGGCGGCCGGAGCAGTGCGTTGGCGAAATTAAACTGCCGGGCTGCACGGTCAGTCTGGGTCTGGATGAACTGGATATTCCCGGCGCCAAAGCACGTGGCGCGAAAACGCTGGTACTAGGCACAGCTAATGCCGGCGGCTATCTGCCTGCACACTGGCTGGAAACGATTAAAAGTGCCATTCAGGCAGGCATGAATGTGGCCAGTGGTCTGCACCATCGGCTGGTGGACGAACCGGAACTGGTCGCGCTTGCGCAGGTTGCTGGTGTTGCGCTGTTTGACCTGCGTCATATGCGTCCGGCGCTCAGTGTGGGCAGCGGTAAGAAGCGTTCAGGTAAGCGGATACTGACGGTGGGTACGGACTGCTCAGTGGGCAAGATGTACACCTCTCTGGCGCTGGAAGCGGCGATGCGCGCGCGCGGTATGAAAGCCGATTTCCGTGCCACGGGGCAGACCGGCATTCTGGTCGCAGGGGAGGGTATTGCTGTGGATGCGGTCATCGCTGACTTTATTGCCGGTGCCGCAGAAGCGCTGTCACCGGCGAATGACGAGGACCACTGGGATATCGTTGAAGGGCAGGGCTCATTGTTCCATCCCTCCTATGCGGGCGTGAGTATGGGGCTGATGCACGGTGCCCAACCGCACTGGCTGGTGATGTGTCACGAAATGGGACGTCCTCATATGCGTCATTTGCCACACCAGCCCATGGTCAGCCTGCAGGCGTGCGTTGAAGCCAATCTGCGTGCCGCGCAGGTGACCAGTGAGTCCGTTCAGCTTGCTGGCTTTGCTATCAACACCTCCAATTACAGTGAAGAAGAGGCGCTCGCTTTTTGCGCCGAAATCAGCGCTGAGTTCGGCTTACCGGCCACGGATCCTGTGCGTTTTGGTATTGATGGGATCGCCGCACTGCTTCAGGAGCGTGGCTGAAATGCGACAGTTGCAGATTGATGTGGTGGAGCTGCCGCTGGCCCGCCCCTTTGCTATCGCACGTGGTACACGTACCGCCGTGACGGTCATTCGGGTCACGCTGGAGCAGGATGGGTTCATCGGGCAGGGCGAATGTACCCCGACGGCGCGTTACGATGAGTCGCCGGAGAGCGTTCAGACTATGCTCGAAGCCGTTCGTACTGAGGTAGAGTCGGGCCTGAGCCGTCATGATCTGCAACAGCGTTTACCCGCAGGTTCAGCGCGCAACGTGCTGGACTGTGCGCTGTGGCGACTGGATGCCGCCCGGGCGAATCAGACGCTGTGGCAAATGAGTGCGTGCTCTCAGCCTGAGTCAGTCATTACGGCAGAAACCCTTAGCCTGGATACGATGGAAAATATGGCTCTCGCGGCGGCGGATGCCGTGTTACGTGGCGCCATCCTGCTCAAAATTAAGCTCGACCGCAGTGAGATTCTGGAAAAAGTGGCGGCGATTCGTGCGGCGGCACCGCATGCCACGCTCATTATCGATGCCAATGAAGCGTGGTCGGGGCTGGACCTTGAAAGCCTGCTGGTGGCATTGAAGGCCTTCAATATTGCGATGGTCGAGCAACCGCTTCCCGCCGGACAGGATCATGACCTGCAACGCTTTAAGCATCCCATACCGGTCTGTGCCGATGAGAGCTGCCATACACGGGTGGATATTGCCGGATTACGCGATCGTTACGAAATGATCAACATCAAGCTGGATAAGTGCGGTGGCCTGACGGAAGCGCTGGCGATGGCGGATGAAGCCCGGACGCTGAATATGCGCATCATGGTCGGTTGCATGCTGGGCTCGTCACTGGCCATGGAAGCGGCATTGCCCGTCGCGGTTAACGCAGAGTTCGTCGATCTGGATGGCCCCATCTGGCTTGCCGCCGACAGTTCTCCTTTTTTGAGCTACTCCGAAGGCCGCATCTGGCTATAACTCTGCGAGGCGACGATGACGGACACACAACGTACTTCCCCTGCAACCGGTGCTGCCTCGTCATCCCCCGTGCTGGCGATTCAGGATCTCAGCGTCTCGTTTCATGGACGCAGCGGTGAAAATCAGGCGCTCAAAGGCATCAGTTTTGCCATTCATCCCGGTGAAATTGTCGCTGTAGTGGGCGAAAGCGGCTCCGGTAAATCGGTCACGTCGCTGGCTGTGATGGGCCTGCTGGCAAATAACGGCCGAATCGATCGCGGCAGTATGCAGTTTTGCGACCGGAGCGGAAACGTGCATGCGTTAGAAACGCTGGATGACGCTCAGCGCCGCACACTGCGTGGCCGTGAAATGGCGATGATCTTTCAGGAGCCCATGACGTCGCTGAATCCGGTGCTGCGCGTTGATGACCAGCTTATGGAGGCATTACGCGATCACCATCTGTGTGACAAAAAGCAGGCCCATGCGCGCGTGCGTGAACTGCTGCGACAGGTGCGAATCGCCGATGTGGATCGCGTCATGAAAAGCTATCCGCACTCGCTGTCAGGCGGCATGCGGCAGCGTGTGATGATTGCGCAGGCCCTTGCCTGTGACCCGCAACTCCTGATTGCTGATGAGCCGACCACTGCGCTGGATGTCACCGTTCAGGCGCGCATTCTCCATATTCTGCGTGACCTGCAACGCGAGAAACAGATGGCGGTGCTGTTTATCACCCATGATATGGGCGTGGTAGCGGAAATCGCCGATCGCGTGGTGGTCATGCTGCGTGGCGAAGTGGTCGAGCAGGGAACCGTATCTGAGATTTTTGCCGCCCCGAAGCACGCTTATACCCAGGCGTTACTGGCGGCAGTGCCAAAACTCGGCGATATGCGGGAACACACGTGGCCGCAACGCTTTCCTCTGCCGGGTGCGGGCGAGGCTGTGCAAAGCGAACAGCAAACCGCTCGCTATGATGTCGCGCCGCTGCTGGATGTGCGCGGCCTGAAAGTCTATTACCCGATCCGCAGCGGCATCTTTTCAAGCCTTACGCATCATGTGCATGCAGTGGAACAGATTGATTTCAGTCTGTGGCCCGGTGAAACCCTGGCCATCGTGGGTGAAAGCGGCTGCGGCAAATCGACCACCGGACGGGCGCTGATGCGCCTCATCAACAGTGAAGCTGAAAGCATTCATTTTGAAGGAAAGGAAATCTCTGACCTGAAAGAGGCCGCGTTCCAGCCGCTGCGCCGTGAAATCCAGATGGTGTTTCAGGATCCTTATGCCTCACTGAATCCCCGCCTGACAGTGGGTTTTACCATTGCCGAGCCATTGCTATTACATGGCATGGTCTCTTCACTTGAACAGGCTTCCCCACAGATTGATGCGCTGCTGAAGAGCGTCGGTCTCCTGCCAGAGCATGCGCGTCGTTATCCGCACGAATTTTCGGGTGGTCAGCGTCAGCGTATTGCCATTGCCCGCGCTATGGCGCTGAAACCGAAAGTCATTATTGCGGATGAGGCGGTATCGGCGCTGGATGTCTCAATTCAGGCACAGGTGGTCAATCTGATGATGGACCTGCAGCAGCAAACGGGCGTGGCATGGATTTTCATCTCTCACGATATGGCGGTCGTGGAGCGTATTGCGAATCGCGTCGCGGTGATGTACCTCGGCCAGATTGTGGAGCTTGGACCACGTCAGTCGGTCTTTAATCAGCCGCAACATCCCTATACCCAACGTCTGCTGGCTTCCGTGCCAGTCGCCGATCCAGAGAACCGTCAGCCCCGTCTTTTCGATGACAGCGAAATTCCCTCGCCGCTGCGTAAGGTGGGTGAAACGGTCACTAAACCCCGTTATCGCCAGGTTGCGCCCCAGCATTGGGTCGCTGACGGCATTGCATTGTAATTATCCTCAACGACCAGGAGAATCTATGAAAACGCTGTTTCGCCGTACTTCGCTAACCCTCGCATTGACGACGACGCTGGTCATGACTGCGCAGGCACAGGATCTGCGCATTTCAATGTATGCCGATATCACGGGGCTGGATCCACATGACACCTCAGATAATGTCAGCTACTCGGTGCAGAGCGGCATCTTTGAGCGGTTGTTCCAGTTTGATCCCGCGATGAAGCTGCAGCCCTGGCTGGCGACCGGTTATACCTCTAATGACAGTGCCACCGAATTTACGCTGACGCTGCGCAAAGGTGTCACTTTCCAGGACGGTACCCCGTTTGATGCCGATGCGGTCAAAGCAAACCTTGATCGTCTGGCAGATCAGAAAAAAGGGCTGAAGCGTAATAGCCTCTACAAAATGATCGATAAGGTCACGGTAATGGCACCCGACCAGGTAAAAATCGATCTGAATCAGTCGTTCGGGGCCTTTATCAACACGCTGGCGCATCCTTCGGCGGTGATGTGGAGTCCATCCATTCTTAAGCAATACCCGGACGAAGCGCAGTTGCGACTGCATCCGGTCGGCACCGGTCCGTTTAAATTTGTTAACTGGACACCGGGCAAAGCGGTCACGCTGGTGAAGTATGACGGTTACTGGCAGAAGGGATGGCCTAAAGTTGACCATGTCATCTTCTCGCCGAGTCCGGAAGATGCGACACGCGTCGCCGCATTAAAATCGGGGCAGGTGGATGCCATCTGGCCACTGCCTTCAGACCTGATCGCCGCCGTGAAACAGGACAGCCATCTCTCCATTCAGCGCGATCCGAGCATTTATCTCTATTACATGGCGATCAACACGCAGCACAAGCCGCTGGCGGATGTTCGGGTGCGTCAGGCCATCAACTATGCGATTGACCGTAATCTGTGGCTGAAAGTGGCCTTTGCCGGTCTGGGTAAACCTGCCACATCCGCTATACCGGAAGGCGTACAGTTCTACCAGAAACAAACCGATCCTGAGTACAGTTATGCGCCGGATAAGGCCAAAGCCTTGCTGAAAGCGGCGGGCTATCCGAATGGTCTGGATCTTAAGCTCTGGGTGACCAATGCCACGGCCAGCGTCCGTGCCGCTCAGGTGCTGAAAGCGCAACTGGCCACGGCAGGCATTCGGGCCACGGTGACGCCGATGGATTCCGGCACGCGCAACGCTAAGTTGTGGGGTGTACAGGACCCGAAAAAGGCCGAGTTTGACCTCTATTATGGTGGCTGGTCGACCTCAACAGGCGATGCCGACTGGGCGCTGCGTCCGCTGTTTGCCACCGAATCCTGGGTGCCGACCTCCTATAACGTCTCCTACTTCAGTAATCCTGACGCAGACAAAGCGATTGCAGCCGGGCTGGCGACGGCCGATCCGGCAAAGCGCGGCATTGCCTATGCACAGGCGCAAAAGGTCTTGTGGAAAGAAGCGCCGGTGGCGTTCCTTGGTACGCCAGACAACCTGGTGGGCAAGCGTAGCACCCTGAGCGGCGTTTCAATGCTGCCTGATGGCAATTTCCTGTTCACTCAGGCGTCCTTTAAATAAGACGGTTCTTCTCTCGTCACCCCTCCCGAAAGGGGCGGAGACGTGAGGAGGCCAGTCACACCTCATTTCAGGGAATGGCATGTTTGCATACATCATTCGCCGATTACTGGAGATGATCCCGGTTTTGCTGGTGGTCTCGTTGCTGGTATTCGGTTTTATCAAGCTCATGCCGGGCGACCCGGCGCGCGCTTATGCCGGACCGGATGCGCCCATCGAGGCCATCGAGGCGGCGCGTCAGCATCTCGGGCTTAACGATCCGCTGCCGCAACAGTATCTCCACTGGATCGGCAGCCTGTTGCAGGGCGATCTGGGCACCACCTATCGCACTCAGCAACCGGTGCGGGAGGTGATCCGACAGGGCTTTATGCCGACGCTGTGGCTGGCTTTAGCGGGTTTTACCTGGTCGGTTATTCTCGGGTTGTTATTCGGCGTGATGGCGGCCCTGAAACGGGGAAGATGGCAGGACTGGACGCTGATGAGCGTGGCGGTAGGCGGTATTTCGATGCCCGCCTTCTGGCTGGGGCTGTTGCTTATTCAGTTCGTCGCGATGCCTTTTGGGCTGTTTTCGGTCAGCGGTTTCAACCAGGCCAGCGATATTGTCCTGCCCGCTATCACGCTGGGTTCGTCGGTTGCGGCGGTCATGGCGCGCTTTACCCGTTCGGCCTTTCTTGAGGTGGCGCAGGAAGATTACGTGCGCACCGCCAAAGCCAAAGGACTGCGTAACCGGCTGGTAACGTGGAAGCATGTGATGCGCAATGCGCTCATTCCGGTGATTACCATGCTGGGTCTGCAGTTCGGTTTTCTGCTGGGTGGCTCCATCGTCGTCGAGAGTGTTTTCAACTGGCCAGGGTTAGGCTGGTTATTGATTGAGTCGATCAAAGCGCAGGATCAGCCGGTGATTCAGGCACTCGTGATGCTGTTCGTGTTTGAATTTATTGTGATTAATCTGCTGGTCGATCTGCTTTACGCGGTAGTTAACCCAGCCATTCGCCTGCGACAGGAGCCGAAATGAGTAGTCAATCGCTGACTGACAACCCGCCTCAGATCATTCGTTCGCCGTGGCGTGATTTCCTGCATGCCTTCGTGCGTAACCCTCTGGCACTGGTCTCAGGCGGCTTTGTGCTGCTGTTGATTGTGGTGGCGATCTTTGCGCCCTGGCTGGCGCCCTGGGATCCTATGGCCCCGGACTGGATGGCGTTATCGTCACCGCCAACGGCGGCACACTGGATGGGGACCGATGAACTGGGGCGCGACCTGCTTAGTCGCATTATCTATGGCGCGCGTATTTCGCTCTATATCGGCGTGCTGTCGGTGACGATCGGCATGCTGGTCGGGGTCATGTTCGGGTTACTGGCGGGCTATTACGGCGGTTGGGTTGATATGTTGATCATGCGCGGTGCCGACGTCTTATTCGCGTTTCCCGGCATGTTGCTGGCCATTGCGGTGGTGGCGCTGCTGGGGACGGGCCTTAACAATGTCATTATCGCGGTCGCGGTATTCAGCGTGCCGGTATTTGCCCGCATCGTGCGGGCATCGACGCTCTCTCTGAAGCAGGCTGCCTATGTTGAAGCCGTACGCTGTGCCGGTGCGCCAGACCGCGTGATTATTCTGCGGCATATTCTGCCCGGCACGCTCTCCAGCGTAATTGTCTATTTTACCATGCGCATTGGTACCAGTATTCTGACTGCGGCGGGCCTGAGTTTTATCGGACTGGGTCCGGAGCCAGACGTGCCGGAATGGGGCAATATTCTGGCGATGAGCCGCAGCATGATGATGGCCGGATCCTGGCACATGAGCGTATTTCCAGGGCTGGCGATTTTTATCACCGTGCTGGCATTCAATCTGCTTGGCGACGCGTTGCGCGATACACTCGATCCCAAACTCAAAGGCTGACGATGGATTACCAACAACTACAGCGCGATCTGCTGCTTGATCGCTGGCGTAACCTGCGTCAGCTTGGGCAGCCACGAAGCGCCTGCGGACCCACTAATCGCATCAGCGATGTTGCGGGCGTGCGTGTCGGACATTACACGCTGAATGAAGGCGAAAAGCAGACTGGCGTCACCGCTATCCTGCCGCCGGGCGATAATCTGTTTCTCACACCGCTGCCGTGTGGGGCTGAGGTGCTGAACGGCTTTGCGAAACCCGTCGGACTGGTTCAGATAGAGGAACTTGGCGTGCTTCAGACGCCGATTCTGCTCAGTAACACGCTGGCGGTTGGCACGCTGTTTACCGCGCTGGTGCGCGATGCCATCCGTCGTAACCCGGAACTGGGTAGGACGTTGCCCACGGTGAATCCACTGGTGCTGGAGTGCAACGATGGCTGGCTGAATGATATCCAGGCGCTGGCAATCAGTGAGGATATGGCTAAGGCGGCGCTGCAGACGGCCTCCGCAGACTTCGCGCGTGGCAGCGTCGGCGCGGGACGCGGGATGAGCTGTTTCAGTCTGAAAGGGGGCATCGGAACCGCCTCACGGGTAATTCCTTCACTCAACGCCACGCTTGGCGTGCTGGTATTGGCCAATTTCGGCGCGCTGGAGGCACTCACACTGGATGGCGTCCGGGCGGGCGAGATGATTGCGCCGCTGCTCGCCGGAGAGGCGCCGCAGCGTGATGCCGGCTCTGTCATCATCATCATGGCAACAGATGCCCCGCTGGACACACGGCAGCTAAAGCGCATCGCGAAGCGAGCCGGTGCCGGTCTTGGAAGGCTGGGCAGTTACTGGGGACACGGCTCGGGCGATATTGCCGTGGCGTTTTCCACGCAACCGCTGCCACTGCCGCCACAGGACGACACGCTGGAGCCGCTGTTTGCTGCCGCAGCGGATGCAACGGAACAGGCTGTACTCGATGCCTTGTTGAGCGCAGAGGCTGTTACTGGCTTTCGCGGTCATCATCGTCCCTCACTGACGCAGATTCTGGATAAATTAACCTCATGAAAATTTTTATCTCGGCCGACATTGAAGGTATCGCGGGGGTCATGCGCCCGGAGCAATGTTCACCCGGCCACCCGGAGCATCAGATCGCCCGTGGTCTGATGGAGCAGGAAGTGAATGCCGCGATTGCGGGTGCGTTTGCGGGTGGGGCAACCGAAGTGGTGGTTGCAGACAGCCATGCTCAGATGACCAATTTGCGTGCGGAAAATATCGATCCCCGCGCCCGACTGGTGCAGGGCAAACCCCGCTGCCTGTCGATGGTGGAGGGGATAGAACAGCAGACGTTCGACGGGCTGTTTCTGGTGGGATTTCACAGCGCAGCAGGTGAATCTGGCGTACTGGCGCATACCATTAACGGTCGGGCATTCTGGCGTATCCATATTAATGATCTGGTGATGGGCGAAGCCGATATTTATGCGGCTGCCGCTGCTGAACAGGGCACGCCATTGCTGCTGGTCACGGGTGACGATCAGTTACAGAGCTGGATAGCGGAATATTACCCAGCGGTCGATTACGTCTGTGTAAAGCGCGCCATTTCGCATACCTGCGCGGAATCGGTCAGTCCGCAGGCGGCACAGCATGCGATCGCTGCCGCGGCAAGTGCCGCACTGCAACATCTCCATCAGGTGAGCACAACCCGCCTGACGGCACCTTACACGATGCGGCTTCAGGCCACTAAACCTGTACTGGCCGATCTGTTCAGTCTTATCCCCGGCGTCACGCGCCTTGATGCCGTTACCGTGGCGTATCAGGCGGAGAAAATGGAAACGTTGATCAGCTTACTCAGTGCATTCTCCTATCTGGCGAGTACGCAGTCGTAGCAACTTTATGCCGGGGCTGCACTGGTTTTGCGGTACAGTTTTTGCAGCAGGATAATGATTGCTCTCACTCTCCGCCGGTACAGCTGGTTGAAGAGGCCTCCGTGTCCGGTATTCCATCCAGGGTAAATCATCATGCGGCTCCGCCATATAGAAGTCTTTCAGGCCATCGTACAGACCGGCAGCATCAGCGCAGCGGCGCGCCTGCTGAATGTGTCGCAGCCGAATATCAGCCGTGTGCTGAATCACGCTGAACAGCAGCTGGGATTTGCGCTGTTTGAGCGACGGCTACAGGGAATGAGTGTGACGGCAGAAGGGCGACGTCTGCTGCCTGAAATAGAGGATCTCTGCCAGCGCCTGCAATCCATTACCCAGCTCACCGAACAGCTAAGGCGTGGCGAAGGGCAACTCGTTCGCGTTGGCGCCGCTCACGCGTTTGGTCAGATGGTGATGGCTCCCGCGCTGGTCACCTGGCGGCAACAGATGGCCTCGGTCAGTGTGGAACTGGTCACCGAGCACTTCAGTACCTTATGCCAGATGATTCTGGATAATCAGCTCGATTTCGCGCTGGTCTTTGGTCAGCAGGTCGATGCGGATCTTCTGGCCGAGCCTCTGTTTCAGTCCTCCATGGTGGCGCTGCTACCGCTCACTCATCACTGGCATGAACCCGTTACGCTGGAGTGGTTGTGCAACAATAATTTACTGATGATGCAGGCGCAGGATCCGCTTGGACGCGTACTTCACCGTGCGCTGCGCGATAAGAAACTGAACCCCGCCGTGTCATTGTCGATTAAAACCTATTCGGTCATTGCAGATATGGTGCTGGCAGGCGGCGGCACGGGCGTCGTGGATCTCTTCACCGCCTGCCGCTATGCCGAACAGTTAAAGCTGCTGCCCATAGCACAACCTCTGCCGTTTGAAGTGATGCTGATCAGCCGCCGTGACCAGCCGCAGTCGCAGTCCACTCTGCAACTTAAGCAGGTCATCCGTAACAGGCTGTGGGAGATCGCCCGGCAGTGTGAGGCGCAGTTTATCCGTGGCTGAACAGGTGCCGTTTCAGGTGAAGAGAAGGGGAAGAGGGTGCGCTCAGGTAGCTTCAGATTCTTTTGGCGGGTTTTGCAGAAGAAGGAGAGGCGCTAAAGCAGTAAACTTTTAGGTCATGATTCCAGCGTTGCGGGAATCTGCTGACAGACACTACTGTGAGAGCGTTAAAAAGAAAAACCCACGTCATTGCGTGGGTTTTAGCGAGTCTGTCAGGTTTTATGGGGTTGCTTAAACCGCATGAAAAAAATCAGACGTTGAACAGGAAGTTCATCACATCGCCATCTTTCACGATGTACTCTTTACCTTCTGAACGCATCTTGCCGGCTTCTTTCGCACCTTGCTCGCCTTTATAGGCGATAAAGTCTTCAAACG
>Ga0308166_1000748_pt1 | contig 39617 bp, 33 predicted proteins | sample PhyCR2_2_FD_202137 | JGI IMG/M metagenome (GOLD analysis project Ga0308166, IMG submission 202137) | Phyllosphere microbial communities from UC Gill Tract Community Farm, Albany, California, United States - DLSLCC.R2 | ecosystem: Host-associated > Plants > Phyllosphere > Unclassified | place...
CCCAGCATAACGCGCAGTTCAGCTTCTCGGTGGGATGAATTTAGCAGCGCTGACAAATAGATGTTTCGACGCAAAAACACCTTCACCGAACCAGGTTGATGGTTCGGTGAAGGTGTAAGAGCTCAGTGCTTAGCGATCAGAGACTAGGCTCGCGCGCGCCAGTCTTCAAGGAACTGTCCAATACGTCCCACAGCGTCGGTCAGGTCTCGCACGTTAGGCAGGGTCACCAGACGGAAGTGATCCGGACGGACCCAGTTGAAGGCGGTGCCCTGCGTGATCAGAATCTTCTGAGCCTTGAGCAGCTCAAGGGCAAAAACTTCATCATCATGCATTGGGTACACTTCTGGATCCAGCTTGGGGAACATGTACAGCGAACCCTTGGCCTTTTGAACACTCACACCCGGAATTGCGGTCAGCAGGTTGTAGGCTGCATCGCGCTGTTCCAGCAGACGTCCACCGGGCAGGATCAAGTCATCAATGGACTGATAGCCACCCAGTGCAGTCTGGATTGCGTGTTGCCCGGGCACGTTAGCGCACAGACGCATGTTGGTCAGCAGATTAATGCCTTCAACGTAGTCCTTGGCCTGATGCTTAGGACCGGAGATGGCCATCCAGCCAGAGCGGAAACCGCACACACGGTACGCCTTGGACAGACCCGAGAAGGTCAAGATCAGCACGTCATCAGCCAGCGCAGCAGTGTTGATGTGCACGGCGTCATCGTAAAGGATCTTTTCGTAGATCTCGTCCGAGAACACAATCAAGTTGTGTTTACGCGCCAGCTCCAAGATTCCCTCTAGGGTTTCCTTCGGGTAGACGGCACCGGTGGGGTTGTTCGGGTTGATGATCACGATGCCCTTGGTGCGATCGGTGATCTTAGCTTCCATGTCCTCGAGGTCAGGAAGCCAGCCCTCCTCTTCGGTATTCAGGTAGTGCACCGGGGTGCCACCAGCCAGGGAAACCGAAGCGGTCCACAGTGGGTAGTCCGGAGCAGGGATCAGGATCTCGTCGCCATTGTTCAATAGCGCGTTGAGCGAGAGCGTGATCAGCTCGGAGACACCGTTACCCAGGTAGATGTCATCGACACCAATGGTCTGGATACCGCGGGTCTGGTAGTACTGCGAAACGGCAGTACGTGCCGAGAGGATGCCACGAGAGTCTGAATAACCTTGGGCGTTTGGCAGGTTGCGAATCATGTCGACAAGCACCGCGTCAGGCGCTTCAAAGCCGAACGGCGCGGGATTGCCGATGTTCAGCTTCAGGATGCGGTGCCCCTCGGACTCCATACGCTGGGCATGCTCTAGTAGCGGGCCGCGGATGTCGTACAGGACATTGTGCAGTTTCGTCGATTGCTTGAATTCTGCCATGATTACACTTTCTCATGTCAGGTGTGTGAAACACACCTTGTTACTCGACCGCCGTCGGAAGCGGCCGAAAACCTAAAGGGTCGAATACCAAGAGCAGTGTGAGCCTGCTACTCGATAATCCATTCCCAGCGGGTCGCCGCTTCCTTGGGCGCCATCGCCCCAGGTTCGTTGACCATTCGGTTCAGGTCCACCAGGGTCTGCTGCGAGAGTTCTCCGGTGACCTTGTTCAGTTCGTCTTGCGCTTTGTCATCCACATTGGCGCCAGCAAGCAACAGATAGGGCTCTGCGTTAAACAACTTGGCGCTATCGGAAATGCTCTTAAAACCTTCATCAGAAATGATGGCGTTGCCGGCACTGACCGCGACCGCTCGATCCACCGAGGCGCGCAACTGAGTATCGATGTCCGAGGAGTCAACGACAGAGATCTTAGGCGCCTGGCACCCCTCGGTCTCCAGTGCTGCGGCAAGGTTGCTCGTATCCGATGCATCGGTGATCACGGTGAGCTTGCTGCACGCTTTAGCCAGCGAGGACAGCGAATCAACCTCATGGGTGTCCGCTTCTGCCTCACTCATGACTAATTCTTTGCCCGCGTCTGCAGGGCTCATATCTAGTGCCGTGATCTCTTGATCAGAATCGTTGATTTCTGAGCGCAGCTTCTTCAAATCGTCAACAGACAGAACGCCGTCGTCGCCAGTGACGCCAGCAGAATCTTTAGATAGGAAGAGCGCAGTTGTGGCTTGGTCTATCGCCACATCAGCTTGGCCGTCTTGAACCTGTTTAAAGGGATCATCGCCGGACTTGTTGATCTGAGCGGTATAACCCTTAGCTTCCAGAGCGTTTTTGTAAACCTCTGCCAGTGCTTGCTCAACTGGCCGATCACCGCGAGCAATCTTCAAGGTCACGTTCTTGCTGGACTCGTTGGTGGAAGTCTGCTCATTGGCAGTGCACGCGGCAAGTGGCAATAGCAGGGCTAGGCAGAGGACACCGAGACGAGAGGATTTTCGCAAGTTCATATCCCTATAGATTCTATGGCAGAGACTTTTAGATCAGCGGTTACTTACCAGTTGCGGTCAGTCGCAAGATGCTTTCTACACGCTCAATGCAATTCAACTTCTGAATTTCTTCGCGGGTAAACCAAGCAGCCTGACTGGTGGAACCGTTAACTTCATGGCGGAGTTCTCCACCGGTGAGTTTGGCTTTATAGACCACTGCAACAGTTTGCATTGGGTAACCTTCACCGGAGTAACGCTTTGCCCCTGGAATGACACCCGTGGTCACATCCAGCAATTCCAGCTCCCCTACCGCGTAGCCGGTCTCTTCATAAACTTCGCGCTTGGCACCTTCGATAATTGGTTCGCCTAGATCAATGCCCCCACCGGGCAGTGACCAGCGGGGTGTAAATTTTGGATCTCGGTGGCGCATGTCCCAGAGTGTCAGCAGTATCTTTCCTTCGTTTTCCACCAAGCAGTATGCTGCCAGTCTCGTATCGAAGGATTCACCGGTGTGCTCAGAACGACGTGTCATATCCCCAATATATCGGTTTGTTCAGCGATTATTTGCCCTACCGCTCAGGGCATAAGGCAGTTTATTTGCCAAATATCCCACTGAAGCCGTGAGGATGTGATGAAATATTCTTATGGCCCCGCACTCAGAGCATTCTTCAAACGTCGATCTAGATGAAATTGATCGAATCATCATCGACGAACTGGTCGCTAACGCACGTATCTCCAACGCCACGTTAGCCCAGCGCGCAGGCATCGCGCCGTCGACTGCGCTTCTGCGCACCCGTTCGTTAGTGGAACGTGGAATCCTCACCGGTTATCACGCCGAAGTGGCACTCGGGACCGTAGGCCGAACCGTTCAGGCATTGATCTCGGTCAAACTACGTGCCCATGACCGCGAGAAAATCGATACCTTTGTGGAGCGGATCCCCCGCCTTCCAGAAGTTCTCTCCATGTTCCACGTTTCCGGTGGCACCGACTATCTCCTACACATCGCTGTAGGTTCCACCGACGCATTGCGCGACTGGGTGCTAGATAACTTGGCAACCGATGAATCCGTTGGGCACACCGAGACCACTTTGGTCTTTGCGCATCACCGTGGCAACCAGGGTCCGCTGCCTTCAGAAGACATGATGCACTAGTTAAGACCAGCTCAAAAACGTATTAAGAAAGCTGTGATCCTCACCGATATTCGGTGTGGATCACAGCTTGTTTTTTGCTAAAAGTTTTATGCGCGGCGGCGCTGCATCACTGCGTCTAAGTTCAGACGAGGCTTGGTGCTGGAAACCGAAAGGTCAGAGGCTGGCAAGGTGCCGGTCACTGGAGCAACGGCTTCCGCTGCTGGAGCTTCAGGCTCCTTTGGTGCAGCTTCCTTGGTAGTCTCAGCACGCTTGGTAGCTACCGAAGTAACTGCTGCACGGTCTTCTGCTGAAACCTCGGTAGCCAAACGCTTGGCATCTTCCGAAGCCTTGAGGCTGATCTGCTTGCTTGGGCGTAATGGCTGTTCGGCAGGAAGCGGAGCCTTCTGGGTACGAACCGCAGGTGCTTCATTAGCGGTCTTCGCAGCCTGAGCGATACGCTCGCTTGCTTCAACATAAGTTGGCTTTGGCACGCGGGTTGGAACCCAAGTATCTGGCTGCTTCACTCCACCGTGACCGTGAGCTACACGCAAAGCTTCGGCGCGAAGTTCATCAGCGGTGATGGCCGGAGCACGTCGTGCTGAGCCCGGACGAGCGTCAAAGACTTCTTCACCATCGTACTTGCGTGCGATGACCTTGTTGGCAGCATCTTCAAAGGCCGGAGTCTGCAGTGCCTTCTGGCGAGTTGCCTCAAGGTGATCAAGCAGCTTGCGGTTGCGGTCGCGGACAGCGAGCATTCGCAAAGTGGCGAAGGAAGCAACTGCGAGCAGCGCGAAAATTCCTACAGTGCCAAAGGAGAGGGCAGTGAACGGAGCCAAGATGACTCCAAGAACTGTCGCCAAAATTGCCAAGACACCGATCAGTGCAACGGACAACCGGCCATAGCGCACACGTATCTTGAGTTGGGACGCAGCATCTTTCTGCGAAGCGCTCTGGGACGTGCCAGCCATGTGGGTCCTCCATCACCGATTGAGTCGGTCAAATCTCATAGAGTCGAATATGACTCTTTCATCTCAACCCTATGCAACCTTTCCTACGGTGACACGCACATATGCCGGTGTGTCTATAAGTTTTCACCACGAATCCTCGCTTCAGTGAAGACCTCTGCGCGTAGTGAAGCTAATTGTGCTTCATCGTTCGTAGATGCGTTCGAGCATCGTGGTGGAAAGCTCTTCTCGGTTCAACGCAAAGGTGCGATGATCCGCCCACGCACCATTGATATGCAGGTACGCTCGGCGCAGACCTTCATCCCTAAACCCCAGCTTTTCCACCACCCGAAGGCTTGCCGCGTTCTCCGGGCGAATGTTGATTTCCAATCGGTGCAGATCCAAATCCTGAAAACAATGATCAATCACCAAGGCGCAGGCTTCAGGCATCAAACCGAAACCCGCGTGACTGCCATCGATCCAATAGCCGATGGACCCACTGCGCGCCGCACCGTACTGAACCGACGAGAGCGAAACCTGACCGATCAGCGGAGGCCGTGATTGACGAAGCTGCGGCAAAGCAATGACCCAGGAGTAACCGCTGCCATCCCGGGCAGCTTCATCCTTGGCACGAATCATCTGCGTATAGGTCATGGGTTCTGGCACACCCAAGGGACTGGTGGGGTCCCACGGTTTGAGCCATTGCGAGTTGGCGTAACGCAAGTTAAGCCACTCTCTCTCGTCGCGCAGAGTCAGCTGGCGCAACAGCAGTCGGTCCGAGGTCAATTCAGGAACCAGACGTGAGGCCCGAGGAGAGAAGAACATGAGCACATCGTAATACCCGAATGCTCACTTGGCGTGCACCGTTGCGGGCCGGTTCCAATTCATTGCGTTTTGCGTAAGCTGTAAATATGACTGCCGATGCTTCGAAGAACCGAGACGTTGAGAAGAAAGCTGTCCGCACCAAAATTCGGGCCGCTCGACAAGCCTTGGATCCTGCGACCCGGGAGGATCATGGCAAGCAGTTGGCAGCTACGGTCCTCGGCTATCTCACGCAAAGCACCGGCATTGTTCGAAAGGTCGCAGCTTACTGTTCGTCCCCCGGTGAGCCAGATACTTCAGTCTTATTAGATGCCTTGGTCAATGAAGGCATTGAAGTTTATCTGCCCATTTGTGAACCGGACTTCGCGTTATCTTGGGCTGCATACTCCCCAGGCATCGAGTTCCTACCTAGCGCTCTAGCACCTGTTCTGGAACCGGTGGGGCCACGCTTTGCCAATGACATCTTTGATGACATCAACACCATCATCATTCCGGCATTGGCCATTGACGCTCAAGGACGTCGCCTTGGCCAGGGCGGTGGTTACTATGACCGGTTCCTGCCGTTGATCGAGGATTCGCCGGTGCGTGTGGCTGCTGTGGTTTACGACAGCGAATTTGTTGACGAAGATGCCTTCCCTTTTGCTGAGCATGATCAGCCGGTGGATCTAGTTTTCACTCCTACGCAGGTGCATCAGATCCCGTAAAGGCAACAGGTCTGGATTACAGATTTACGCACAGTTCGTTTCCAATGCATCTGGGTATCAAAGACTCCACGCTTGCATTGGGGTATGAGTTACTTCTCCAGAACTGTCACGGCGCCACGTCCTCCGGTCATACCTAAACCAAAAGTCCGCCCGGTGCGCACTCGTAGCGAACTCTTGCGTCGCTACCGCAAACCTTTAGCCATCGGGTTTGCACTCTTGGCGTTGGCCGGCACACTCAATGTCTTTTCTTCAGGACAGCTCTCTCAACGTGAAGTTGTTGTTGTGTCCAGCGACATCGCTGCCGGCAGTGAAATTTCGGCCAATCAGCTCACAGTGCAAACAGCACGATTAGACCCACAAGATAGCGAAGTCTTCGAGTCTGCTGACCAATTAGTTGGCCAGCGAGCCGCTGTGGGTTTGGATGCCGGAACGGTGGTGCGCAAGTATGCGTTGGTTGGGCCTCAGCTTCTTGCTGGGTCCATCGAGGGCACAGTGGCGGTACCTTTACGACTCAGTGATCCGGCGACAGTTTCGTTGCTTCATCCCGGTCAGATGGTGGATATTGTCCTGACCACCGGAGATGGCTTTGACCAAGAAATTCAGTCACGCACCATAGCCAAAGCTGTACCCGTTCTTTGGGTTCCGCAAAGTGCAACAAGTTCAGAATTTGGCATGCTCAACGGCGCCACTGCAACGGGCGAAGGAATCATTGTGGTCGCTGCCGCCAGCAGCCTGTCTGATGATCTTGCCGGAGCGGTCTCGCGTGGCAAGGTCACAGCGGTCTTAGTCAACTAGCTAAGGTTTAGCCCCAGTGTGGTGGCTTTTCGCGCTTCATGAGTTCAGCAAGATCTTCTTTGGAATCTCCCCAGCTACGCGGGTCCTGATCTTTGGCAACGAGATCTGCCAATGGATCGGTGGTGCGCTTGGACTGATTCGAAGTTGCTGGCGAGGAAGTTCCGTCGGCGGATTGACCGGTGGCTAAGGCACGGTCAACGGACGCTGAGCGCGGCACCGGTGTGTAACTTCCGGTGAGCTCAACGCGCTGTTCAAGATGTTGTGATGGTGCGACAACGCGCGGTCGCTTACGGCGACCGCGCGTTGGTTCTTGCTCAGAAGTCATTACTTCTTGGACTCCACCTGTTCGGCAGTCTCGCTGGCTGGAACCGGTGCCGGAGTGGTTGGCTCGGCTTCTGGTGCCACCTGCTCAGCTGGCGACTTAGCATCAGTTTCCTGTGCCTTGTTCTCACTCTTGTCTTCGCTCTTGGCCTCGACCTTAGCTTCAGCCTTCGGTTCCAACTTGGACTTAGCGGACTTAAGCAGCCCGCTCTTTTCCTTCGGCGCTTCGTCGGTGGTTACCTCACGGGCAGAGACCGGACGAGCGGCAGTCAGTGAACTGCGCGAGCTAGATTCCTTGGCTACTGCAGGAGTCGTAGGAGCCTTGAGCTGCAGGTAGGTAGCCAGACGTTCGGTGACTGATCCTGGATCGGTGAAGACGTCGATGGTCCACAGTGGGACATAACGCCAACCGTGCTTCTCGAAGAATTCTGGGCGCAAGCGGCTACGCTCACGAACAGTGAGTTCCGCGTAGTGCTCGGTGCCGTCATAGACCACAGCAAGCGGACGGATGCCGCTTTCTGCCGCGTCAAAAACGTGAGCTGAAAGGTCAAGGACACCGCGGTAGTCCTCGGCAACAATCGCACCGCGTTCACGTAAACGACGAGCCAAGTCAGAAACCAGCGGATCAAAGCGTGGGTTACGCATGGCGCTTACGCCCGAGTCCCCGGCCTGTACCCGACCGAACAGTTCAAAGAACTGACGAGCGCCGCGGTACACGCGGTTCAGGTCAACGTCGTTGGGCAGCAAGCTGGAAACCAAGGTCATGCGGCTGCGCGAACGAGTCATCGCAGCAACAAAGAGCTGTTCTCCACCTTCGCGTGAGAGTGCACCAAATTCGTGCAGGATCTTACCGTGGGTGGTACGGCCGTAACCCCAAGCGAAGATTACCGCGTCACGGCGCAAGCCGATCAAACGATCCATGGTGGTCACCACGAATGGTTCCTGCTTTGAACGCAAGTAATCCATTGCGTACTTGTGGTTTGGTAGCTGCACTCGAATTGCTTCAGCGATAGCTGCTGCATGGCTTCGGTTTGAGGCAATAACAGCCAAGGATTCTTCACCCTGGTTCTTGAAGTGCTCAAAGACCAAGTCAACAATGCGGGCCACTTCAGCTGCCGTGGTCTGGACACCGTCTTCGCTGTTGACCAGCGAGCCGGTAGCGTCCGGAACATACTCACTACGCAACAGTGGCGAATTACCACTGATGTTCACGGCCATTGGCAGACGTGAAATTGTTGAGTCGTAGTAGGTCGTGGACAGCTGCTCCACCAGACCTTCGTCAATCCCCCGGTAAACGGTGGACAACGAGCCTGAAACCAAAACCTTGTTCAATGCCGAGAGTGCAGAGACGTCCTGCTTGTGCTCAACAACGCGGGCGGTTGGATCCACGGAAACTTCAAAGCGCTTCGGGGCACCGAGCATTTCATCGCCAATGGCAATGACCTGACCGGAACGGCGAACGGCGTCAAGTACTTCACGCAAGGACAGGTAGTTGGCTTCGAGCAGGATGACTGCATCAAATTCTGCGTTTTCTGGCAGTGCGCTACCTAGCAGCAGTGGAGCCGAAACGATGACCGGAGTCAACGAGCTAGCAAGAGGAGCACCGAGTCGGAACAGCCCAGCGATAGTTGGGGTTCCGTCCTTGAGCATATTTCGCAGTGCGCGGGAACCGGCACGGTGGTCAGCTAGGGCAGCCTTCCAGTTACGCGACAGAGCCCAACGAATACGATCTGGTCCGGAAGCAATATGTGCACCGTCAGCCAGACGGTAATCTGCCTCGATCTTTTCCAGCTTGGAGCCATCGTTCATGGCCAGGAAGTCATCCCCGGAAATCATGGCATCCAGCACGGACTGCCACCAGGCAAGTTCCAGTTCGCTGTCTACGGCGTCCGTATCGATTTCACGTTCTGCGAAGTCATCCAGCAGATCACCTAGACCAGCTTCGGTGAGCTGTTCGGAGATCAACGTGCGTTCTGGCAGTTCGCCCAAGTCTTCGCGGCGGTCAACCAATGCTGCAATAAGATCCAGCAACTCGGCAATCGGCATTTCGCGCAGGCGCGATCCAACGGAAGAAGGCAGCATGGTCGCAAGCTTATCGATGCGTGCACCAGCGTCGTGGTAGCCAGCTTCAACATCCAACAGTCCACCTGGGACCTGTGGGTTGCGCTGGCTGGTAGCGATGGCGCGCCATGCATCACGCTGGACAGAAACTGCCTGCAAGGCGGACTGCAGATCAGCGATGTGCATGCCCGGACGAACGTATTCCTTGGCAATCTTGCGCAGACGAGAACGGACAATGGAGCCCATTTCCACGCCGTGCTCACGACGCCATGAGCTGGTCGCGGTAGCCGCGATCAAATCATCAATGTCGCCTTCAAAAATGTCTGATTCAAACTTATCTAGCGAACCACGTACGGCCACCAGCAACTGCAGCTGGTCGCCCCACTTGTCGTAGCTGTCTTCCAGACGGATCTGTGACTGCTGAGCAATCTTCTCCATGTGCTCATGGAGGATCGGCAGGTCGCGTCCCAAACCGCTGGCCAGGGACAAAGCCTGCTCTGTGGCTTCAGCGTTGCGCAGTGGAGCACCATGCCATGGGCTGGTGGTGTGTTCCTTGGAGTAGGCGCCCAGCTGTGCCGCACGCTTAAGCTGTGCAGCTACGTGGCCGCGCTGACCCATGGAATCAAGCACCGAACGCTTCAGGCGCACCGTGGTGGAAGGGGCAGGTTCTAGGGCAGCTAGTCGAGCCAGCTCCTGCATCGCCTGGTATGGCGAGCAACCCCAACGGCTACGCACCGAGTGCAACGACTTCACGTGTTCGTGCAAGGTGTTGCGGGAATCGCGCAGACGCTTGAACATCGTGCCCAGCTGCGGTTCGGTAGCCTGCTCATTGCGCAAAATAGCCTTGGTCAGCAAGGTGCGCAGGGAATCTGGATCCTCATTAGGTTCCAGCAAAAGGCTTCCGGCATCCAGCTTCTGATTAAACAGCTGAACAAATTCTTCGGCGGCGGAGCGCTGTTCGGCAACAACCAGAACTCGCTTGCCCTGAGCCGCCAATAGTGCGGCAGCGTTCAGTGCGGTCTGGGTGGCACCGGTACCGGCGGCAGCGTTAATTGCTACCGATTCTCCGGCGGAAATGTAGTCAAGCATTTTTGCTTGGGACTCATCAGCGTCCAGCAAGTACAACTCATCTTCTGGATCACGATCATCTGAAGACTTGGCCAGCGTGGTGTGGCCGGTGTGCACCTTGCGGGCCGAGGTTTCCTCGGTTGAGCTTGGCTGCTTGCGTGAGCGGGTGCTGTCCTTGAGGATATTGCGCACTCGGCCAAAGCGGGAGCCGGACTTTTCGCCGTTGCCAGCTTCTTCAGTCTTGGACTCGTCAGCAGTAGTCGGCGTGGAAGCGGCAGCACTGTCGCCAGCAGTCTTGTCGGTGTCAGACTTGTTGATGGTGCCAGCAACGTTTGGCTTGGCAGCAACAAGTTTGGCTAGAGCTTCAGCTGTCTTGTTATCCGACGCGCTCTTAGCTTGCTTTTCGGATTCGTCATAACGGATCAGTGCTTCGATGACCGGGTGTGAGCCCGAAAGCTTTGCTGGATCAGCTGGGTCCATCAGTTCAGAGAAGGTGGAGAGCAACAGGCGGTGGCCTACAACAACGCCAGGAACCTCAGACATCTGCTGGCGCAGTGCATCCATGCCACGAGCTGGATCAAAACGAGCGATGGAGTACGCAGCAGCGTCAACGGCGTCGATATCTACCCGGGCTTCGTGGTCAGCTTCAAACTGACGGACAAAGGCCGGGGAAACGGTGGCGCGACCCACCAGCTGCAGGTCATAGTCATCAGCGTCTACGTGCTTGGTCAGCGTGATGCGGCCGAGCATAATTGGCGCCGATACTGGTTCGCTCTTACCGTCGTGGACTGCACGCCAGTTGGCAACACCGGCGGCTAGGTAGCCGACATCGATGCCGCGCTCTTCCCAGAGCTCATTGATCTTAGCGGCCAGGGCGCGCGCGGTACGGCGCGCGGTGGCGTACTGTTCTGCATCATGCAAAAGTGTGGACAGGCGTGTGCGCCGTCCGGCAAGAAATTGCGCCAGCCCCGAGGGGTTCGCGTGGGTGATATCGATGCTGTTGGACGTCGACGGAGCAAACCGCAAGGTGGTATCCGCACCAGCACTTTGTCCCAGGGATTTTACCCAGGTTGCTACCCGCTCGGAGGTAGCATTCTGTCCACTAGCCACGACAGTCATTCCCTTCACTGAACCGACCATTTTCGGGCGCACTACGGTGCAAATACGCCTCTTTCTAACGTAGTGCACCCAGCGCCCAGATCAGGGGTGCGAAACACGTTTTAACTGCGTGAAGCGGAACGTTCTGACTGCGAACCAAGAAGTTCCGATTGACGCACGACTTAAGCGTCAACAAATTGGCAGCAGAAGCAAAACCATTCGTTCCAGGCGCGTAAGTCAGCCCGACTCGTTCTGTGCTGACCATAAGATTCAAACACGCCACCTGCGGGACTCGTCAGACGGGATTAGACAGCCCATCTTGGGAAAGACACCGGGCCAATTTCAATAGCTACAAAGCTGAGGACCTTCGAAGTTGCCCAATTGGATCGCTTGATGCTCCGAAATTCGTGGCTTCCGCTGAAATATTGAATTCGAGACGCCGACCCTTGAATCGTTTATTTGCTTTTGAGCTCCTTGCTGAGATCAAATTCAATACCGTCTCCAATGCCGTAAATGAGCACACCCTCAGTATCGGGCACTTCAAGAACAACGGAGCCCTGAGCTTTCTCACTCGGCCCTACTGAAGTTATTCGATCTTTGTCATCAAGGCAGCTGTATGCGGCAATCGTATCGAGATCGCCATTGTAAGTAATACCCTTTTTGGTGATGAACTTCCACCATCCGCCGTCAAAGCCGACGTCCCCTAATTCAGCCAGTTCAGTTTCCGTAGTTACTGTGAACGTCAACGCTACGAGCTCGCCGTCTTTCGGCTTCTCAGAGAATTCACTATTACATTTAGGGTTCGCCATAATGTCATCAATTCGAACCGTAGCGGCGACCTTACTGTCGGCCGTTCTGAAAGTGAAACTCTCTCCAACGCTGCGAGTTAGATTTCCCCTCGCATTACGAACCAACTCGGGATCCTCGGTGGCTGGCGCCGGCGAAGATGTCGAACTTGGTAGTGGCGTCGTCTCTTCGCGTGCGTTAGAACTACATCCCGAAACAACGAGGCTGAGTGAAATTTGGGTAAAGGCTGAAATTTTCCTGTACATAACTAAAGCATAGAACAAGGGTCGGACAGCATAGATCCCAAGACTCAGTCGCAACCAAACTTGGGTCAAGAAATATCACCTTCTCCATTCAATGGCCATGAGATCATGGATCTAATTTCATTTCACGAAGCTTTAGCTGCGCGACGCCGTATACGAAAATGCCCTCGCATTCTCGCCTAATAGCGGAATACGAGGGCATTCGTTAGAGGATTACTCCCACTCGATGGTTCCCGGTGGCTTGGAGGTCACGTCCAGCACCACTCGGTTAACCCCATCGACCTCATTGGTGATGCGGTTGGAGATCTTCGAGAGCAGATCATAAGGCAGGTGCGACCAGTCGGCGGTCATGGCATCCTCAGAGGAAACCGGACGCAGCACGATTGGGTGACCGTAGGTACGGTGATCGCCCTGTACGCCTACCGAGCGAACGTCGGCGAGCAGTACTACTGGCATCTGCCATACTTCGTTGTCCAGACCTGCAGCGGTCAGTTCGGCGCGAGCAATCGCGTCGGCCTTGCGCAGGATGGACAGGCGTTCTTCATTGACCGAACCAATGATGCGGATACCCAAGCCTGGGCCAGGGAATGGCTGACGGCCAACAATTTCCTCTGGCAAGCCGAGCTCGCGGCCCACAGCGCGTACTTCATCCTTGAACAGGGTGCGCAGTGGTTCAACGAGTTCAAACTGCAGGTCCTCTGGCAAGCCGCCCACGTTGTGGTGGCTCTTGATGTTGGAGGTACCTTCGCCGCCACCGGATTCCACGATGTCCGGGTACAGGGTGCCCTGAACCAGGAACTTCACCGGCTCACCTTCGGAGGCTGCTTCAGCGATAATCGCTGCTTCAGCTGCTTCGAAGGCGCGGATGAATTCGCGGCCGATGATCTTGCGCTTGGTCTCTGGATCAGAGACACCTTCCAAAGCGGTCAAGAAGCGTTCGCGCTCATCAGCGATGTACAGCTTGGCACCGGTGGAAGCGACAAAGTCCTTCTCCACCTGCTCGGCTTCGCCTTCGCGCAACAGTCCGTGGTTGACGAACACACAGGTGAGCTGGTCACCAATGGCACGCTGTACCAGTGCTGCGGCAACTGCGGAGTCAACGCCGCCGGACAGACCACAGATGGCCTTGCCGGTGCCGACCTGAGCACGGATGCGCTCGATCTGCTCTTCGGCGATGTTATCCGCGGTCCAGTCCCCTGCCAGGCCGGCACCGTTGTACAGGAAGTTTTCCAGTACATCTTGGCCGAACTCGCAATGCTTAACTTCTGGGTGCCACTGCACACCGTAGAGGCGCTTGGCCTCGTTGGCGAAAGCAGCAACTGGTGCACCAGCGGTGGTGGCCAGTACTTCGAAGCCTTCTGGAGCTACCGAGACAGCGTCACCGTGGCTCATCCATACGGTAGGGGCCTGTGCGGCGCCTGCCAGGATGGAGCGTGCTTCGCCCTCAAAGTTGGTGGGGGTACGGCCGTACTCACGCAGGCCGGTTTCCGCCACGGTTCCGCCCAGAGCGTTGGCCATGGCCTGGAAGCCATAACAAATGCCCAAGACCGGTACGCCGGCTTCAAACAGGTCGGCCCCGACAGAGGGGGCACCATCGGCGTAAACGCTGGAGGGACCACCGGAAAGGATGATCGCTGCAGGGTTCTTGGCCAAAATGGCTTCAGTAGAAAGGGTGTGCGGAACGATCTCCGAGTACACACGGGCCTCACGTACGCGGCGAGCGATAAGCTGCGCGTATTGGGCCCCGTAGTCGACGACCAGAACCGGCTTATGTTCTGGATTGAGGGGAGCAGTAGTCACCGTTACAGTCTACGCGGTTCACCGCGTGCGAAACAGCACGAGCACTGTCATCAGCGTCACCTAGGGCGTCACACAATAAAACCCACAATAAAACAACGGGCGAACCAGATGATCTGGTTCGCCCGTTGATAAAGAATTTAGCTCCGTTTTAGTACCGCTTGGCAGCCTTTGGATGAGCTGCCAGTTCACGATCCACTTCAGCGTGTACCTTGGCCTCGGTGATGAAGGACAGGAACGGAACTACGCCGCCCAGTGCGATGGTAATGAAGCGCATAAATGGCCAGCGCATCAGCGACCAGAGGCGGAAGTCAGCAAAGAGGTAAACCACGTACATCCAACCGTGAGCAATCAAGATGCCCAAGGACAGGTTCACTCCCCCGGTGACTTCTGCTCGGTTGAACAGACCCACCGAGTTGGCGGTGCCATCAGCCAAGCTGCCACCAACAAAGAGTTCCAGAGACCAGAAGTATTTGAAGATCATCTCAACCACGAGCAGCAATAGCATCACACCGGTGATGTAGGCGAAGACCTTATAGAACTTGGCGGCGCTACGAATCTGCGCTGGTGTGCCGCCGAACTTCCGGGGCTTCGGTGCTGGGGTGGTGCTGGACATGGCTGATGATTCCTTCCGAATCAGAAAAAAGTTTGTGTTTGTTTAGTTGCTGCTGGTGCCGTTGTCACGTGCGTCCGCCGCGCGTTCAGCAATTTCGTCCAAGTCGCGCTGGTAGTCATCACGAACCATGCGGTACCAGAGGAAGATGGCGAAGCCTGCAAAGACAACCCATTCAATTCCGTAGAAGACGTTCAGCCAGTTAACCTGGGCTTCCTGCGGCTGCGGACCAACATAGATCATGTCGATGCCTGGCTGTTCAACGCTGTCGCCTTTAACCGTGGTGATCTTGTGCCCGGAGATGAAACCGTTATACAGCACCGAATCCCAGGTGTTGGCTAACTGCGCTGAGGTGATGGACGGCAGGGTCTTGCTGCGTAGGTCATGCTCGTTCTCTGGACCTTCGTTAGGCAGGAGTCGACCGGTGACTTCCAGTTCGCCCTTAGGTGCCGCTGACGGTGTGGTTGCCTCTGGTTGCCAGCCGCGCACCACTGCAATGCCGGCGTCTTGTTTAGCGCCATCAACCTTGAACTCGGTGATGACCCAGACGCCCTTTTTGCCGTCTTCAATGCGGCCATCAATGAGCTGGTCTGTGCCGGGAACAAATTCGCCGGTGAATTTTACGATCTGGTCGGCTTTGGTGCCAAGCAGCTCGGTTCCGATATCCGTATGCTTTGTCAGTTCTACTGGTTTCTCGGTCTTATCAACCTTGACCAGCGGTTCGCTCTCTGAGGAGCCGAACTGCCACCCCGAGAGGGCAACAAATCCGGTAGCGATGGCCAGCGCAGCAATGAGGGCGCCGATCCACTTGAGTTTCAGAGCGGTTTTAAACACCCCTTAACCGTACTTCTATTTGCCGTAGAACTCGAAATAAGTGGGGGTGAGATTGACCTGATCTTGTGCCGCTAACCACTGAACGCAATCAGGACTCTCGTCTCTGGAGCTCGTCTTGTACTGCAAATTCTCGTATGCCAGTCTGCAAGATACGGCCGCCGCCATGTTGGTTGGAAAGTGATCTTCAGTCCAAAACATCTTTACCAAGGACCACAGCTCCGTTCCAGAAGGTCTGTTTCTAAGGCATGTGAAACAACGTGTCTATTAGAGACACAACAGTCACAAAGTAGCCACTTAATACTGTTTACTTCCATACTGTTAATAAACTGAGACCACTTGAGAGCTCTTCTTCGAAGGACACTCCAAAAGACACAAATTCCGATTTTAGGAGAAATCTTGCATACTCTCACAAGTAAACGTGTTGTAAAGTTTGCCCGCGACTTCGGCTTCGATTTCAAAGAATCCGAAAATTTTGAACGCTACGTCGCTGCGAACTACCTCTTCCAATACCTGCACGACGACGCAAACTTGATAGAGGCCGCGGTACTGGGCGGTGGAAATGACGAAGGAATTGACATTGCAGCGGTCGTAGTCAATGGACAATTAGTTTTTGAACCGAGCGACATAGATGACCTTATTGCCGAGCAGAACACTAACTCTGCCAAGGTCCTGTTCATCCAAGCCAAAACTAGCGAGTCATATGATTCCAAACTAATCGCCAAATTTTTGCACGGTGTCGAAAGTGTCACGAAGTACGCGATGAAACCCAAAAGCGTGGCTCTGCCACCGCGCCTAGTGGATTTGGCCAGTTTGATTGACAAAATCGCCGAAAATGGGGACAAATTCCAGGAAAGCCGCATCCCCTGCGAGCTCTACTATGTCACGACAAGCAGTAATGACGGCAAATCAGCCCGTGAAGAACTGCAAATACAAGAAGCCATCCAACGAATCAATGAAATTGGCGTGTATAACGAGGGGCTCCGTCTCCGCACGCATGGACATGAGGAACTCGCCGCAAAGCAAAAAGAAAGGTTTGGCCCACAAAATATTCAGTTTAATTTTGAAAAACGGCAGACCATTCCATCAACGACGCGTGTAAGCGAAGCTTACATCGGTCTGCTCTCAGGATATGAGCTCCTAAAGCTGCTCAAAGACGATTCTGGTGACGTGCGTCCCGGTATTTTCGAAGATAATGTGCGTCTAGATCTAGGAGCCCACGTTTCCGTAAATAAAAGAATCATGGGAACCCTGCAATCTACCGAGCGCGAGCACTTCCCATTCTTGAACAACGGCCTGACAATCATCGCAACGGAACTTCGAGGATTAGGTGATAGATACTTCATTTCGGGCTATCAGATAGTCAACGGCGGTCAGACTAGCCACCAACTCATTCGGTGGTCCGACTCACAAGAAGTTCTCGATTCACCAGAATTAGTTAAGAACGTTTGGATTCCTGTTAAGATTGTCAGTTCCAATGATGCAAGTGTTCGAAGTAGCGTTGCCATCGCAACGAACCTCCAAACTGCCATCAATTCATCAGACATTCAGGCCAGCTCACAAATCGCCAAGGACGTTGAGGAATACTTTACACAGTCAAGTACTGATGGCCTTCGCTACGAACGACAATCCCGAGGCAATGCTCTGGATTTTGCGCGTACGCGAGTTGTTACGACACCTGAGCTTAATCGGGCCGTCGCCGCAACTCTTTTCGGGCAATCTGCAAAGGCGATCGCATCTCCCAAAGACTTAGAAGCAGAGAATTCGTACATTTGGGATATTCGGACGTTGGAGGCCTTCTACTATTCCGCATGGATCATTTATCGGATTGACCGTTATTTCGCGAGAACCGCTGAATCTACGGTTCTGAAAGCGGCCAAATATCACATCGCGATGGCTGTCTCACTACTCATTAACCCAAGTTTCAACGACATTTTCCAACTTTCAGATACAGCTGAAGCCAACCGGGTTCTGGGCCGGTCAAGGAAGATGAAATTCAAAGTTTCAGATGAGAATTCCAAGCTTAGCGAAGAAATTGAAAGTGCAATCTCGACTGCAATCGAAATTGCAAAAATAGTATTCGATGCTCCACTTTCCGAGGGTAGGAGCCTCCGAAAAGATGATGTTCGGACCATACGCAGTCAGGAAGCCATGCGCGAAAAAGCCTTCGCTGCCATCTCCTCCACGAAATAAAATTACGAATTAAGAGAGCAGTGTGTGTATTAACCTGACAGTTAATACACACACTGCTCTCTCGCTAAAATTTGGGAGGACGCTGAAGGTATCCCCAGCGTATCCGAGCCATACCGGATGTCAGAACTTAGTAGCGGTCAGACTCGTAAGGCGAAAGCACCACGTCTACACGCTGGAATTCCTTCAAGGTCGAGTAGCCGGTAGTGGCCATCGAACGGCGCAACGCACCAACCAAGTTGGAGGTGCCATCGGTTTCATGCGATGGACCGTACAGAACCTTTTCAAGGGAACCGACGGTACCGATCTTTGCGCGGTCGCCACGTGGGCTGGCCTCGTGCACTGCTTCCATGCCCCAGTGGTAACCGGCGCCTGGTGCTTCTTCGGCACGAGCCAAAGCGGTACCCAGCATAACTGCGTCGGCGCCCATAGCGATGGCCTTGACGATGTCACCGGAGTTGCCCATGCCACCATCGGCAATGACGTGTACGTAGCGTCCACCGGACTCTTCGATGTAGTCACGGCGAGCTGAAGCAACATCGGCAATGGCGGTAGCCATTGGTGCGTGAATGCCCAGGGTGCGACGGGTGGTGGAGGACGCGCCGCCACCAAAGCCCACGAGAACACCAGCAGCGCCGGTACGCATCAGGTGCATGGCTGGGGTGTAGCCAGCTGCGCCGCCAACGATCACTGGGACGTCGAGTTCATAGATGAACTGCTTGAGGTTCAGTGGTTCGGTGGTCTTCGAGACGTGCTCGGCCGAAACGGTGGTGCCACGGATGACAAAGATGTCCACGCCGGCAGCCACTACGGTCTTGTAGTGTTCTTGGGTGCGCTGTGGGGTCAGTGAGCCAGCGACAACTACGCCGGAGTCACGGATCTCGGAGATGCGCGAGGTGATTAGCTCTGGCTGAATCGGAGCCGAGTACAGTTCCTGCAACTTAGCGGTGATCTTTGGATCATTGCGCGTTGCGGATTCAGACTTCAGACCGGTGATTTCTGCCAGCACAGATTCTGGGTTTTCATAACGGGTCCACAGACCTTCAAGGTTCAGTACACCCAAGCCGCCGAGCTTGCCGAGGGCAATGGCGGTGGCCGGTGAAGTTACCGAGTCCATAGGTGCGCCCATAATTGGGGTGTCGAACTGGAAAGCGTCGATCTGCCAGGATACCGAAACGTCCTTCGGATCACGGGTGCGGCGATTCGGTACGATCGCTACGTCGTCCAGGGAAAATGCCTTATGCGCCCGCTTGCCGCGGCCGATCTCAATCTCGTTACTCACCTAACTAGGTTACCAAGTCTGAGCCGAATTCCCGCTTTTATTGGTCATAGCGCCAACAGTAATGACGTCTTTCAACCCGCCAGTAAGCAAAAAACCCTGCCACACGGTGTATTCACACACCGTGTGGCAGGGTTAGAAACAGAAAGCTTTTGGACTATGAAGCTTGGGAAGCCAGCGACTTCGCGGTAGCCGCCAGCGCGGTGGCTGCCTGCTCTTCAGCCTCAGCGATTCGGTCCATGGCATCTGCCATCTGCGCAAACATTGGACTGCGGTTTTCAACGGCAACGTCTGGATCCACTAGCTCAGCGAACTCATCCCACAGCTGTGCCAGTTGCAGGTAATCGGCGCTGTGCTCCCCCAGAGCCGAAAGACCCGGAAGGCCTGCGGCTTCATCAAGGAAATCTGCATACAGGCCACGCAGGGCGCCTTCGCCACCAAAACGGGTATCGCTCAGGAAGCCCGAAAGCTGGGTCATGCCACCGGCAAGACGCTGCTGGTCAGCGAACATCTGACTCCAGCCGGTCTTGGTGGTGGTATCGCGCAAACGAGCACCAAAAGTACGCATGCCGGTGATGCCGAAGTTCTTGGCGAAGTGATCCGGAATGCCGGAAAGTTCGCGGGTTCCGAGCAAACGCGAGGTGGTTTCTTCAATAGCAACCAGCGCATTGGTGGCCAGGGTTTCGGCCTTCGGCGAGCGCGAGGAAGGTACCCATGCTTGCCAGTGCTTTTCCTTTTTGCGCTTGGCGCGGGCGAAAGCTAGGTCTTCTTGGCTGATGACGTTCAGTACGCCTGAACCGTCATCTACCAGCAGATCATCTTCATGATCTCCGACAACAACAAGATCAATGGTCTCGGCTTCATCCACTTCATTGCCATCGATCCAAGGCAATGCGTTGATAGCAACACGTACAGCTACGGTGCGACCGGCATCCAGCGCAGCGTCCATGTATTCAACAGCTCGCACGGCTGAACCGGTGGTGCGTTCGGTGACCTTGGCACCGCAACGGGCCAGCAGGTTCTGCGTGTATGGCTCTGGGTGGGCGCGGGTCACTAATGTGGCGGTGGTGGTCTCTTCGTATTCGAAGGTGAAGACCATAAAGCCAATACCACCGGCCAGGCCTGCCAGCAGTGCTTGGCTCAGTGGCGCTTCGGTAACTGGGTTGGTGACGCCAGCCTGTACGAGGACTCGGTGCCACAGTGCGGCATCGTATTGAATGACGTCTTCTGGTGCCGGGTATTCAGGCAGCTCATCTTGTGGTGCTGGAGCGGCAGCGGGTTTAGGTGCCTTGGGCTTAATTCCAGCTTTGGCGTCTCTAGCTTCTTTGGCGTAGTCACGAGCCTGCGCTGCGCGGGCTGCCTTAGGACTTTCTGGCTTACCGGTAAGAATGTTCTTGCGTGCGGTGGTGTAGCTCTCCCCCGTACGTTCCATTCGTTCGCGTGCTTGCTTCTTCAGGTTGGCTGGCTGGCCCAAAATATTGTCCTTTATTCGCGGTCGCGCACAGTCAGTGAGATCCCACGCCGATTGGTGCTGTCTAAGCTTTATTCTACGCGGGGCAAACAGGCTCATTGGTCCCAAACATGGTGATAATTCTCTGCCACGGGCCGATCGATTCACTGTGACAGGTTAGGTTTTCCAGCATTCCAACGAACCTAGTCGTGTTGCTTCCCATGGCAACAATCCATCGTCCAGGCCGCGAAGTTTTGCATAAAGATCGCGCATTGCTCCACGATCCGGAATATGTTCCGTTCCTCCCGCTTTTTCCAAGACGTTGACTGTGCTCAGCAACAGTAGGCTTCCGACGTCCATTCCCTTGGCGCGAAGACGAACTAACCTTCGTTGTTCCGCTGCGGCCATGTCTCTGCCGGCACCATCATCAATCAAAACGAGTGCTCTGTCGCCACTTTCTGCCGCGACAACTCCATGAGCCACGACCATGGTTTCACCAAGATCCTTACCGGATCTCAGCCGCTGCTTCATCGGCATGTTGGCCATGCGACTAACGACCCTCGATAAATTCTCCTCTTCATCGTCGGAAAGTACCTCAAGCAAGTGTTCTGGAACCTTTGCCAGCACCCGTTCGGCAGCTTCGAATCTTCGGTCTTGTCGTGATTTGCGCCTGATTTCGTTTTCGACGGTTTCAGGAATCGCTAGCGCGCCTAACGTTCCGAAAAGCAACCTCTCCTTGTGCAGCGCGAAGAAATTAACTCCTGGCCCTGCATCCATGATCGGTCGCTGCGGCATTTCTACCGCCCCTGCGAGTTCAAGTCGCTCAGGTCAATATCGACCGTTGGAAAATCTTCCATTTTGGCCTCTACAGCCGAATGGAGCACTGGCACAATTCCTGAGTCGACAAGTTCCTGCTCCACCTGTTCAACCCGAAGACCTCGAAGAGTCGCAATGGCTTGGGCACTGACCACGCCCTCTACGTAGCCAGCTACTGCTCTGGACAAGAGCTTCTGAGGGGATCGAGGCGTATTCGAATCTTGTTGGAGCGCTGCATAGTGATCACTCCACCCGTATCGGGCAGCGAGAGCCGGGCTTGTTAGGTGCATCCATTTCGATGCCACAGCCTGACTGATATATCCGGCATCACGAAGGGCAATTGCTGCCAGCGCTGGCGATACAAGAAAGCGCTGAACTATTTCTGAAAGCTCCGCCTCTCCAACCTTGTCCCGCTGACCAAGAACCTGGCGGATTCCTTCAATTGGAATCAAGAGGTGACGAGCAAAAGCATCGGCTCGAATTTCTTCGGGAGAACGTTTTGCTAAGTCCTCACCCTGCCAGTCACCAAAAATGACATGAGCCAGTTCGTGGGCAAGCGAACTACGTTGACGCATTGGTTTGGTGCTTCGAGCGACCGCAATGAAGATCTTGTTCCGTTCAGGATCTCGCATGGTCAATCCATGCTCGCCATCCTCAGCATCCAACACAGTGACATCAAAACCGGTGGACTGCTCGATGAGCGCTACGAGATCCCCTAAAGGCTGCACCCCAAGGCCGTGGTTCTCCCGAAATGATCTCGCTTGAACGCTGGCGCGATTTTCACTGTTCACGCTAGATCGCCTGATCATCTAGATAGGCGTCCAGCTCCATAAAATGAAGCAGTCTTTGGCGCATTGCCTCCATGGAAGCACCGTCGCTGCAACGCGCGGCGCATTGCACGCGGTGCGACAGTGCTGTACCGGTCAGCTGCCTCACGGTGCAACCGAGTGCATCTGCCATCAATATGATTTCCGGTAACTTGGCCACACGTTCACCAGAAAGGATTCGGTTCAAAGTGGACTGCGAAATCCCGGTCCCATCGGCTAGGGCGCGCTGTGAGAATCCCGCAGATGACAGCGCACTTTGAAGAGCGGACACCACGATGGACATGCCATTTCCTTACTGAATCACTTTTTTGATAATGATTCAGTCTACTACTCTTCAGCTCCATAGGCCATGCCTAGAGCGCTATATCACGGGGCTGGTATCGAGAGCTTGCCGGTACGACTTAGCGATCAGGATACGAAGCTGGAAGCCCTGTAATGCGCTCAATGGCAGTCTTGATTTCATCCGGGTCGCGAACCTCGGAATCTAGCGCACGGTGAATGGTCAGTCCCTCGATCATCGCGTCGAGCAGGCGGGCGGTCTGCGGATCAAAGTGAGACTCCAGCGCAGCTCTACTGCGTCCCATCCACCCCGTGGTAATGGAACGGAATGAAGCATCGCGGGTAGCTAGGGTGTAGAGCTCATGGGACAAGATCAACTCATCGTCTTCGCCACTACCGGCCTGCAGGATCCGTTCAAACACTGCTTGGCGTGCCGACTCAAGATCGGTAGCCGCCGCCATATGACGTTCAAATCCGTCGCTGATGCTGGTGGCAAAGCGGGTGAAAGCCGAATGCAGTAAGTCGTGCATGCCATCAAAGTAGTAGGTCATGGCGCCCAGTGGCACGTCAGCGTTGGCGGCAACCTTTCGGTGCGAGGTACCAGTGACGCCAGCTTGCGCGATGACTTCCAGACACGCATCGATAATTTTCTCTCGGCGCTCTGGATCGTTGCGCTTACCTAGCCGTGAACCTGCCGTTGGTTTTTGCGCGGACATCAAACTATCCGATGCTTCGAATAACGCGTGCCGGGTTACCCACGGCGACAACGTTGGCTGGAATGTCTTTGGTGACTACCGCGCCGGCGCCGATGATCGAGTTCTCTCCGATACTCACGCCTGGGCAAACTATGACCCCGCCGCCAAGCCAGACATTATCTGAAATGGTGATCGGCTGGGCTCCTTCGAGTTTGTCGCGGCGAGGTTGCGGGTCAATCGGGTGGGTTGGCGTCAACAACTGGACGTTGGGTCCAATCTGGCAATCTTCACCGATGGTAATGGTGGCAACGTCCAGTGCGGTGAGGTTGTAATTGATGAAAGTACGAGCACCAATGTGTATGTTCTCGCCGTAGTCCACAAACAGCGGTGGGTTCACATGTGCTTCGTCGCCCAAGGTACCGACGAGGTCTGCGAGGATCTCCCGAGCTTTTGGATCAGCGGCAACATCCGCACGGTAATACGCGTCAGCTAGCTGCACACCACGCTGATGCAAGCGCCCATTTTCTGGATCATCGGCAATGTACAGATCTCCTGCAAGCATGCGCTCTCGGTTAGTTCGTGAGTCTCCGGCAAAATAATCCTCAGTCATGGCAGCGAATATACACGATATTTGAGTACACTCGTACATATACTTTGAGTGGTCGTCTGACAGTGGCGATTTAGCCACTACCGATGCCCCGCGAAAGGCACCAGCACGATATGTATTCCCTCCTTCTGGCGATCATCTACATCGCGTTTATCAGCCTTGGACTGCCCGACTCATTAGTTGGTGCCGGGTGGCCAGTGATGCATCAGGATCTTGGGGTACCGGTGGCCTTTGCCGGTATTCTCACGATGGTCATTTCCGTGGGAACGATCTTCTCCAGTCTTGGCTCAGAGAGAATCACTCGACGCTTTGGTGCTGGGACAGTGACAGCGGTGAGCGTTGGACTGACCGCAGCGGCACTGTTTGGATTCTCATTCTCAAGTTCCTTCTGGATGCTGTGTCTTTGGGCCATTCCTTACGGGTTTGGTGCCGGCGCAGTCGACGCGGCATTGAACAATTATGTGGCACTGCACTACGCGGCCCGGCACATGAACTGGCTACACAGCTTCTGGGGAGTCGGTGCATCGATCAGCCCGTTTATCATGAGCCACGCACTGATCTCAGGACTCGAATGGACCGGCGCCTACCAGGTGGTAGGACTGATCCAAGCAATCCTTACCTTCGCTTTGCTATTTACACTCCCCCTGTGGGGCAAAGTAAATACCATCGGTCCCGGAGCTCAGGGCCCCACAGAAATTCAGTCAGACACAGATGAAGCTACACTTGCCAACAGCGGTTCTCATGTCCCCTTGATGCAGGTTCTAAAAATTCCAGGCGTCATCCTGATCCTCACCGCATTCTTCGCTTACTGCGCGCTAGAAAACACTTCAATCCTTTGGGCCACGACCTACCTTGTTGGTGACCGCGGCGTGAACCCAGCAACCGCCGCTGCGTTCGCATCCCTGTTCTTGCTTGGCATCACCGCCGGCCGCGTACTCGCCGGCTTCTTCGCTGATCGCATTGGCGACCGGAAGCTAATCCGTGGCGGTTTCCTCATGGTAGGAATCGGTGGCCTCATGCTACTGCTGCCGTTGGAGGCCGATGGTTTCGCACTGGCCGGACTGGTCGTTGCTGGTCTGGGTTCCGCCCCGATTTATCCGGCCATCATTCACTCCACTCCGGCGAACTTCGGACGGCGCAATTCACAAGCCATCATTGGCATTCAGATGGCGGCCGCTTATCTAGGCTCGACCCTGATGCCACCATTGTTCGGGGTCCTGTCCTCGTGGGTAGGCCTATGGCTCTTCCCGCTATTTGTTCTACTTCTGGCGGCTTTGGGGATGCTATTCTCAGAACGCCTGAATCGACTAGCGGATGCTAAGTAGTAGCCCATTCATCACGTCCCGTTGCAGGGCTAGAATTCGAGTATCTTGGGTATCGCGTTGACACTCGAATCCATGAACAGCACCAAGGAACCCACTGAGAACTTTGCTTAGCCGCCAAATGCTCCGACGTTTTGCTTTGCCATCGCTGTACTTGCTCGCAATGATCATGATCGCGTTTTGGCCTGTCCCCGTCGATTCATCCGCGGGACCAGAGCTAGCGCGTGCCCTGCACTGGCTGCATGCGCACGGCGTTGCAACTTTTGTGAACTACGACTTCGTTGAATTTTCGGCGAACGTGATCTTCTTCGTTCCGCTGGGTGTCTTTTTAGGCCTAGGACTTCGCCGGTTCTGGGTGGCAGGCCTCGTAGGGATTGTTGTCTCCGGATTGATAGAGGCAGGACAGCTTCTGTTCCTCCCAAACCGCTTCGCCACGCTAACTGATGTCGTGGCCAACTCTTTAGGGTGCGTGCTTGGCGCTGCACTATGGCTTGTTGTTTCTAGAGGTCATCAGAATCGGGAAGCAAGCAAGCCTTCTAGCTGAAGAAATGAAAGCAGCTGCCGGACGCCAATTTTTTCGTGGCGTTTGGAACCAATTTGGTCATGTTCTATCACGTTTCGGAAGCCACAGCTCGTGCGAAAGAAACTACAGGTAGACGAGATCCATGTCGTGCTTTGGAAGATTAGTTCCGCGTAGGCCCCGAATGGCGCGTCTAATTGCGTAGTCCAGAGCTCGCAAGTTTTTCGTCTGCAGGATCTGCCATCCCTCTACGCTTTGGATGGACAGCGGTCGGCGCCCAACGCCAGTATCGCTGTCCCTTTTCGCACCATTTGGTCGTCGGGGGGCGCGTAATCCGTGAGTCCAGCAGTCGAGGCTCAACTCATGGGTGTCGCGCTCGTCGCTCGGGCGGAAAGGTAGGTGATGACCCATGAAGAAGCACAAGAAGTGCCCCAAAGCTTGTGAATGCAAGCCAAAGGCCACGACAGTCGAAACGTTCACCAATGCTTCCCGACTTATCGTGGCCCTTTTGAGGCTCATTTTTGAAGTCCACTAAATGATTCACCATACGACCGCGGAGCTCAATGTATCAGCATTGGGCTCCGCACCTTTTAGAGGTGCAAACGTAGGACTTGGTGCCACCGCACCCCACGACGTTCCATCTCTGGAGCGCACTTCCATTCTCCCACTTAAGTATTTAACGCGCTAGGGCAATGTGGATTACGGAGCTCACTGTTGTCTTAGCCCAATACCCTTGGCTTATTTCAAATGAAAAATCCCGCCCAGAACAACGCTTGAGCGTCATCCCGGACGGGAAAATTTCAGATGAGTTTAGCGTGAACGGTAGTTCGGGGCTTCAACGGTCATCATGATGTCGTGCGGGTGCGACTCCTTCAGACCAGCGGAGGTGATGCGAACAAACTTGCCGCGCTCCTTCAGTGCTGGAATGGTGCGGCCACCGACGTAGAACATGGTCTGACGCAGGCCACCGGTGAGCTGGTGAACCACTGCGGACAGTGGGCCACGGTATGGAACCTGACCTTCAATGCCCTCAGGGATCAGCTTCTCGTTGGAAGGTGCATCCGCCTGGAAGTAACGATCCTTGGAGTACGAGGTGTTCTTGCCTCGGGTTTCCATGGCGCCCAGCGAGCCCATGCCACGGTAAGCCTTGAACTGCTTGCCGCTCATGAAGACGAGGTCACCAGGCGACTCTGCGGTACCTGCCAGCAGCGAGCCGAGCATCACCGAGTCAGCGCCGGCAACCAGTGCCTTGCCGATATCGCCCGAGTGCTGCAAACCGCCATCAGCGATCAGTGGCACACCAGCTGGGATAGCAGCCTTAGCTGCTTCGTAGATCGCGGTAACCTGCGGTACGCCAACACCGGCAACAATACGGGTGGTGCAGATCGAGCCTGGGCCCACGCCAACCTTGATGGCGTCAGCGCCGGCATCGATAATTGCCTGAGCACCCTCGCGGGTTGCGGCCTGTCCACCGATCACATCTACGTGGGCAGCAGCAGGATCCTTCTTCAGGCGAGCAATCATTTCCAGAACACCCTGGGAGTGACCATTAGCGGTGTCAACCACCAGGGCGTCAACGCCAGCGTCAATCAAGGTCATGGCGCGCTCGTAGCCTTCACCGAAGAAGCCAACAGCTGCTGCTACGCGCAAACGACCTTCGTCGTCCTTGGTGGCCAGTGGGTACTGCTCGGCCTTGTCGAAGTCCTTGACGGTGATCAAACCGGTCAGCTTGCCATCATCATCAATCAGCGGAAGCTTCTCGATACGGTTCTTGGAAAGCAGCTCGATAACCTTTTCAGGGGCTACGCCTTCCTGAGCGGTCACCAGTGGCATGCCGGTCATGACTTCGTAGACCTTGGTGGTCATGAACTGTTCGCGAGGAACAAAGCGGGTGTCGCGGTTGGTGATGATGCCCAGCAGCTTACGGTTCTCATCAACTACTGGCAGACCGGAGACGCGGTACTGTGCGCACAGCTCATCCCATTCAGCCAAGGTGGCGCCCGGGTGCACGGTGACTGGGTCGGTGATCATGCCCGACTCGCTACGCTTTACCTGGTCAACCTGCTTGGCCTGGGCCTCAATGGAGAGGTTGCGGTGGATCACGCCGATGCCGCCCTGGCGTGCCAGTGCGATAGCCATTGGGGCTTCGGTGACGGTGTCCATTGCAGCGGAGCTGATTGGCACTGCAATGTTGATGCGCTTGGTGAATCGCGTGGTGGTGTCAGCGTCCGAAGGGATTACATCCGTCGGGCCAGGCAACAGCAATACGTCGTCGTAGGTGAGTCCTTCAAAGGCAAAGGGGTTGAACTCAGTCACGTAGGAACCTTTCGGAGCGGATGCGGAGGTTGGTTAAATGGTAGAGCCCTTTTGGCGCTAGCGTTATTCCCGTACGGGACTCTGTGTCCAAGCTCATGCGTTAACAGGTCTCCGATAGGACTTATTGCCAGCCGGTGGCCTTGGTGAAGGCATCAGCAAATTGGCGCTTGGCACTAACAACAAACGTCTTGGATAGATGTGAATCATCTAAGTACGTTGAAACATTACCGATCACAGCTTTGCAGACCCCATCGGGGCAGAGCAAGCCGGTCATATCTAATGAGACAACTTGCTTGCCATAATCATGATCCGCCAAGAAACCTTGAACCGGGTTCGTCTGAGCTAATGCTTCTGCGGCTGATCCGTCACAAGCTTCAGGATGCCTGGAATGATTATCAACGCATTCGGCTATGGAGTAGGTGTAGCGCGGGGTATCGCGCATGGCGATGACCTTGCTGCCTACATTGAGGAATGGCTGGATAGCTTCGGCGTAGTGGTCCACCATGGTTTCCTGCTGCCCCGGCGTGCGGCCATCATCGGCTGTGTCGGCCACGGTCTTGGTGGCCGTGGTCATCACCATTTTGGGTTTCAGATCAGCGACATACTTTTTGGCTGCATCTTGGAAGTCAGCGCATTCAGGTTCTGAGCGGTCAGCATCGGAGCCGTAGCGGCATCCGGGGTGGAAGACCAGTACCCAGCTTCCGCCGGATTCTTCAATTGCGGAAGCGGCGGCCTCGGACCAGTGCTGCATGTGCGAATCCCCCAGCAACACCACATCTGGAGAACCATCAAAGTTTCCACCCTGTTCGCAGAACATGATGCGCTCGTCGTTAGGGCTGTTGGACCCGGCGCAGGAGCTACCTGGAGACTGCCATTCATCTTCCAACTCGGTGGCCAAAGGCAACGTCAATGCGGCAGGTGAAGGATCCCAGTCCTCGGTTGCGGTGGCTCCGGGGTTATCGGCAACGCTTTGGGTGGCGGCGACGGCACTTCGGTGAGCCACATTGTTGGTCCACGCGGTCACCGAGAGGTTGACGATGCCCAGGCCAATGGCCACCACTGCCACCTGGCCGAGGACCTTGATACCTGTCTGCGGTATCCAGTGCGGGAAGCTGAAGTTGTTTTGCCAATTGACCGCCGGCTTCTCAACAAAGTTGGTGGTGACCCATGAAGCCGCGATGGCAGAAATGATCAGTACCGTTCCGACAAGGAAGGAAGCGTGCTCCTTGCCGGAGGCTTCTAGGTAGAAGACCAGCATTGGCCAGTGCCACAGGTACATGCCGTAGGACAGGTCGCCGAGCTTCACCAATGGCTTCATGGACAAGAACCCTGATGGGTTGGCCCAGTTGCGAGGTGCAGGGGCAGCGATAATCATCGCGGCGGCCAGAGTCGGGACCAAAGCCATGAAGCCCGGGAACTGACCTTGGACATCCAGCACGGCTCCGCTGCCAATGATGGTGAGCATTCCTACCCAGCCGGCAACTCGGCGGATCTTCTCTGGCAGGGTGTTCAGCCAGGGCAAGGTCAGGGCGAACAAGGAACCGAGAGCAAATTCCCAAAGGCGTGCGCCGGTGTGGAAGTAGGCAACCTGCTGGTTAGTGGCAGTGATGTTGATGGAAAACGCGAGAGATCCAATGAAGATCAATCCGAAGAGCGTTCCGGCAACCCACGCGAAGTTGAAACGCTTGGAGAACAGCTTCCAGATCAGTGCACTGAAGGCTAGGACTATGGGCCAGAGAATGAAGATTTGTCCCTGAACGGATAAGGACCAGAAGTGCTGTAGCGGTGAGGCTGAGTCTGTGTTGAACGCGTAGTAATCGACCTGATGATTAGCCAGATACCAGTTCTGTTTGTAGAGCATTGATGCTCTGGACTGATCGATGAGCTCCACCCAGCGGCTACTGGGCAAGATGATCCAGGCGGCAACGATAACGCTGATGATCACCGTCGCAGCTTGCGGGATTAGTCTGGAGAACCGGTGCAGCCATCCGGCAATTAGCGGCGTACGTTCACCGCGCGAAATTCTGCGAGCGGTGGATGAGGTGAGGAAAAAAGCGGAGAGCATCAAGAAGATGTCGACTCCCCCGGAGACCTTGGAGAACCATATGTGATAGGACATCACCAGCAATACGGCTAAGGCTCGAAGACCCTGTAAGTCGACCCGGAAGTTTGCACCTTTTGTGCTTTTCCGGGGCTGTTTGAGGGCGGTAGTCACAAGCTATGCTTCCGTCGGGGACTCGGGCATGACTTCGGTGTTTGATCTTCTTGACACGTCAGACAACTATTGAGCCTATCAATCGACGCTGTGTTCCCCACACAGGTTGAAAGGCCCTTGAACGCTGATCACGGAATAAATGCAGAGCTTGTATTGAGCTGACTTGCGCAAGGTTAGCTGAGCGATGGAACCGTCAAATTCCCTGTGAACACGGCACTTTGACGTGTATCACTACTGATCAGTACAACCTACATCAAGAAAATGGCTGTCACTGAAACAGCTCGGACTGACAGAAACGTATCTTACTTAGCTCTACGTCTTCCAACAATTAGATACGTCAATGCCGCGGATGCCGTTGCTGCCGTTCCGGTCATGAACCAATTCATGGAATCGAGGCTAGATCTGCCAGCACCGCTGCCTTCATGACGGGATGCCCGTTCTTGGATGATCGCCACGGTGGCTAGTCGAGTAGCATCGTGAACGCCGTGCTTGTACATGGCGATCAGGGACACGCTAACGATCATTCCAGCGAAAGCAACGACATATATCTTGGGTCCGAGTGAAATGGCGTCGACAAACCAGATGCCGACGATAATCGAAATGCCACTTAAAAGTCCCGAAATCGCACCTGAAGAACCGGAAAAATCTGAAGTCATGTACTCGTTTGTCGCTAAGTATTCTTCAATTCCATCTGCCACGTCTGCTTGCCCCAACGAACGAAGCTCTTCGTTCACCATGCGTCTTTGCTTTGTGGTCAGCCTTTTCAGCCAATGAATGCGCATTCTTCTTCGTCTTCTTCCTGTTAGTTGAACTCGAAACTGATAAAAACGGTAGCGAGCTCCAAATCAATATGTATGTTCTCATTGCTAGAACAGCAAAAAGAAGCCGCCGCCGGCTCAAGTAAAAACTTGATCCGACGGCGGCTTCAAAGCATAGTCAATGACTTAGTGGCTGTGTGCGTCTTCCGTATCCTCGGTGACCTTCTCGGCTACCAGGGTTTCGGTGGTCAGCACGAGTGCTGCGATCGATGCTGCGTTACGCAGTGCCGAACGGGTGACCTTGACTGGGTCGATAACGCCTGCGTTGATTAGGTTCTCGTAAACACCAGTCTTGGCGTTGAAGCCCTCATTAGCAGGTGACTCTGCCACCTTGGAAACAACTACTGAACCGTCGAAGCCGGCGTTGGTAGCGATCCAGAACATTGGCTGAACTAGTGCGCGGCGCACGATGGCCACACCAGCTGCAACGTCACCTTCAAGGCCAACAATGGAGCTATCGGTGTCAAGAGCAGTCAGAGCGTCAACCAGGGCGGTACCGCCACCGGCAACAATGCCTTCTTCAAGGGCGGCACGGGTAGAGGACACTGCGTCCTCGATGCGGTGCTTGCGTTCCTTGAGCTCAACCTCGGTGGATGCGCCCACCTTGATGACGCCGATGCCGCCAGCCAACTTGGCCAGACGCTCGGAAAGCTTTTCGCGGTCCCACTCCGAATCGGTGCGGTTCAGCTCAGCCTTCAGCTGGGCTACACGCTCAGCAACATCTTCATCGGTTCCGGCACCATCAACGATGGTGGTGGAATCCTTGGTGATGGTCACGCGGCGTGCGGAACCAAGAACCTCGGTGCCTACCTGGTCTAGGGACAAGCCCAGTTCTGGGGAGACAACCTGGGAACCGGTAAGGATAGCCAGGTCCTGCATCATTGCCTTGCGGCGGTCGCCGAAGCCTGGAGCCTTGACGGCTACCACGTTCAGCAGGCCACGCAGCTTGTTGACCACCAGGGTGGAAAGGGCTTCGCCCTCAACGTCCTCGGCGATGATCAGCAGTGGCTTCTTGGTTTCCAGAACCTTTTCCAGCAGTGGCAGGAATTCAGCCACGGTGGAGATCTTGGCAGGGTTGATCAAGATCAGGGCGTCTTCCAGAACAACTTCCTGGCGCTCCTGGTCGGTGATGAACTGTGGCGAGAGGTAGCCCTTGTCGAACTGCATACCCTCGGTCACTACCAATTCGGTAGCGGTGGTGGAGGACTCTTCAATGGTGATGACACCATCGGTGCCAACAGTCTTAAAAGCCTCAGCAAGCAGTTCGCCGATTTCATCGGACTGAGCGGAGATGGAAGCAACGTTGGCAACCTTATCCGCTACCTCTACTGCGTTAGCAGCCAGTGCCTGCGAAACAACCTCGGTGGCCAGCTCGATGCCCTTACGGACATCACCTGGTGCAGCACCTGCAGCTACGTTCTTCAGGCCTTCCTTAACCAGTGCCTGAGCGAGCACGGTGGCGGTGGTGGTACCGTCGCCTGCTACGTCATTGGTCTTGGTGGCTACTTCCTTGGCCAGCTGTGCGCCAAGGTTTTCATATGGATCTTCAAGATCGATCTCACGCGCAATGGTGACACCGTCATTGGTGATGGTCGGGGCGCCCCAGGTCTTGGCAAGCACCACGTTACGACCGCGTGGGCCGAGGGTAACCTTCACCGTGTTCGCGAGCTTATCAATGCCCGCTTCGAGTGCGCGTCGCGCTTCCTCGTTGAATGCTAGCTGCTTAGCCATGCATTTTCTCCTGAAACTTATAAGAGGGTGGCGTTACTTTACGACAACTGCCAGTACGTCGCGAGCCGAGAGCACGAGGTACTCTTCGTTGCCGACCTTGACCTCGGTTCCGCCGTACTTCGAGTACAGAACTACGTCGCCTTCAGCAACGTCTACAGGAACGCGGTTACCCTTGTCGTCAATGCGGCCGGGGCCTACTGCAACAACGGTGCCTTCCTGTGGCTTTTCCTTAGCGGAATCAGGGATAACAAGGCCCGAAGCGGTGGTGGTTACGGCTTCGACCTGCTTGATGACAATGCGGTCTTCGAGCGGCTTGATGGAGACAGACATGGTCTCTCCTTTTCGTGTACGAACCAATGGTGGTAGGGGTGCGCCCTATGGCATTGGACCAACCGTCGTCGCGGTGCCAGTTGGTGGTATCCAGTCAGGCGGTGGTTCCACACCCAATAAAGTGTGCAGAACTTCCAACACTGACTTTAGGACGTGCTTTAGCACTCGGTCAAGGCGAGTGCTAACGAATGCCCTTAGTTCGTCACACCGGTTCGCGCAGAGCGCACAGCGGCGGACTCTTCGATATCCTCCGGGGCGGTGAGATCCATGTCGGTGAGTTTGACCATCTTGGACTTTGTGACCATCCGGTGCCCCAGCCACAACCCGACGAATAGTGGCAGGCCAATGTAGGCGGACAGTACTTCCAGGCCATGACCGGCTAATACCGCCTGATAGTTCTGTCCAACAATCACGGCAATAAGCATTATGAACGCCACGATAGGACCCAAGGGGAACAATGGTGCGCGGTACGGAAGATCTTTGACGCTATAGCCCTGCGCCACATAACCGCGCCGGAAGCGGTAGTGTGATGCGGCGATGCCTACCCAGACAATAAATCCGCATAGCCCGGAGACGTTGAGCAACCAGGTGTAGGCGGCACCCTGCCCTACCAGTGCGGTCAGGAACCCAAACAGACCCACCGCTGCCGTAGCCATCAGAGCGATAATCGGAACACCGCGGGAATTGGTGCGTCCAAAAATCTTGGGAGCCTTTCCGTCATGGGCCATGGAGTAGAGCATGCGGGTAGAGGCATAAAGACCGGAGTTCCCGGCAGAGAGAATGGCGGTCAGGATGACCGCGTTCATCGCAGCTGCGGCAAAGGCGATGCCGGCACGCTCAAAGACCAAAGTAAAAGGTGAGGAAGCAACATCCGCTTCACCGCTGGCCAACAGGCTGGGGTCAGCAAAGGGAATGAGGCAACCGATGATGAAGATGGCACCGATGTAGAAGAGCATGATGCGCCAGAAGACCCGGCGGATTGCTTTGGGAACTTCTCGGCGGGGGTCCTTAGCTTCACCGGCAGCAACACCCACCAGCTCGGTGCCTTGGAAAGAGAAACCGGCAATCATGAATACTGAAAGAATGGACAGCCAACCACCATGGAAGACTTCTTTGCCTTCCCTCCAGTTGGCCAGTGGGTGACTTTGCGTTCCGAGCACTCCGAAGATCATCAACAGGCCAGCAGCCAAGAAAGCTACCACGGTGGCAACTTTGATCATGGCCAACCAGAACTCACCTTCGCCGAAAGCTTTGGCCGAGAGTGCGTTTAATGCCGTTAGTGCCACGAGGAATACTGCAGCCCAAATCCAGCCCGGAACATCAGGCAACCAGAAGCTCATGACGATGCCGGCGGCTACAAGTTCAGCAGCAACGGTGATGGCCCAGTTGAACCAGTAGTTCCAGCCAATGGCGAAGCCGAACGAGGGTGAAACAAATCGGGTAGCGAAGGTTTGAAAGGAACCAGCCACCGGGAGCTTGGCAGTCATCTCCCCCAGCGATTGCATCAACAGGTAGACCATCAGGCCGACTGCCGCATAGGCCACCAAAGCACCGCCAGGTCCAGCCTCCGCGATGGTTCCACCCGAGGCGACAAACAGGCCGGTACCGATAGACCCACCGATGGCAATCATCTGTAGGTGGCGACTACTCATGCCGCGCTTGAGTTGGTTTTGAGCCAGTGGCGCAGGGTCGTTCAGGTCCCGGACACCTGTTGGCAATTGATTGCTCGACGTCGTTGTCGTTCGCTGCATAGATTTCTTCACAGGTGCCATGGAACACCAAACCATGACCGAATGCGACCTGAGTCACTTCAGTTTTCCTCAATGCACTTCGCCTTTATCGCGCAACACGAGCAATCTGGCTTCGCAGCTCGCTAACTCGAACGACAGACTGTAAATCAGCCAAAGCTCTACCCGCCAGAAACATTTGAAGGATGCAACAAAGCATTACGCTTTCTAAACAAATGGCATTCCATGAAACAGCATCGCTTATTCAGTCAAGAATCATGCTTCACAGTTTGAACCTAAAAGCACTGACTCCGATCTCCCCCGAGGCGTGGGCAGCACCCAATTGCACCTACCTTCAAGACCATCAAGAGAATCTGAATATGACGCCGTAGTGTCACATAGGTCACATCGCCCAACTGGAGGCAACAGGCTTCTAGACAAAACAAGCAAACTATCAACGCTAGGCTTGAGACATGGCTCAGGCTTCTAACGACTCAACGCTCAACGAACAATTCGCCGCTCTGCTCTCTGCAGAAGGCTGGCAGTTGCTCTCCACCATTGATCCATCCATGGTCTCGTCCAAGGATGCAGCGTGGACCCTGAATGAAAAGCTGCGCAAGGACGGGCACGCACCAGAAGTGGTTCGCGCGGTCATTGCGCAGTCCGAGCTTCGTTACAAAGCACGCGTCAAGTTTGGCCCCTTTGCTGACTCGTTGATTTTCACTCCGGCCGGTCTGGAACAGGCCACCCGCCTGACTATCGCCGGGCTACATGCCCAACGCTTCACCAAAGCCGGCGCTACCCACGTGGCTGACCTCGGATGCGGCATCGGTACCGACTCGATTGCGTTGGCAAGTGCAGGGCTACAGGTCACCGCGGTAGAAAAAGATGAAACCACTGCGGCTGCAACCACTCTGAACCTGATGCCTTTCGAGAACGCCAAGGTTGTGCACGGTGGAGCTGAGGAAACAGACCTGACCGGAATTGACGGGGTCTGGCTTGATCCGGCACGCCGAACAGATGTCGCCGGTAGTACCCGCAGACTCTTTGATCCAGAGGCCTTCTCCCCTCCCCTGTCCTTTGTTGAGAAACTGGTTGATTCCGGACTAGACGTTGGCGTGAAGCTTGGCCCAGGCCTGCCCCACGATGCAATTCCTGCGAATGCAGAATCCGTATGGATTTCTGATCACGGATCAGTCATTGAAGCGTGCCTCTGGTTTGGCAAACTCAAGCGTGAGAACGTGGCTCGCGCTGCTTTGGTCATCGATAAGGATGGCGCTCATGAATTGACCAGCGCCGTAGCGGACAAAGATGACAAGTTAGCTGAAGTTGGTGAACTGGCTGCGCATATCTATGAACCCGATGGCGCGGTGATCCGTTCGCATCTGATTTCAAAGCTTTTGGAAAGCACCGGAGGGCATCTGCTTGATGAGCACATTGCCTACTTCACGCATGAAGAAAAGATCTCCACCCCATTTGCTCGTGGCTACGAAGTCCTAGCAGTTCACGACTACAACGTGAAGAAACTGCGCAGTTGGGTCAAGGCCAACGGCATTGGCACCTTGGACATCAAAAAGCGCGGAGTTGATGCAACTCCAGAAGAGCTGCGCAAGATTCTTCTGGCCGGCGCACCCAAGGGCGCGAAGAACCGAGCAACGCTGATGCTGGCACGTATCGGTGATAAGCGTGTAGCTTTCGAAGTATCACCTCACTAATCTGAGGTGATGCACCTCCCATCGGTTCGCTATCCCAACCGACGAGTTGCAATATATAGAATGGGTATGGAGAAACAACGATTTTCGGTGAATCTCCTGTCCTGTTTGTTCGGCTCCGGAGTGATCCGCCCGAGTAGTCATCACAAGGAGCACCGTGCAGAAAATCGAGTTCGCCAAATCCGCCCAATCCACCATTGGTGTTGAATGGGAAATTGCTCTAGTCGATCGTGAAGACGCGGACTTGTGCTCGGTAGCTGAAGATGTCCTTGACCAGCTCAAGAAAGATGCTGGTCTGAGCCATGAAGATGAGCACCCAACGGTCAAGCCAGAGTTGCTGATGAATACCGTTGAGGTAGTCACCGGTGTGCACAAGACAGTGGCCAGTGCTGCTGAGGAACTTCGCACCAACGTGCGAATGCTCAATGACGTTGCCGGAGACCACGGAGTAGATCTGTACTGCGCAGGCTCCCACCCGTTCGCAGCACCAACGTTGCAGCCGGTCACCGACAAAGACCGCTACGCCAAGCTGATTGACCGCACCCAGTGGTGGGGCCGCCAAATGGTGATCTACGGTGTACACGTTCACGTTGGTCTGGATAGCCGAGACAAGGCCTTGCCCATCACCGATGGCTTGATCAATTACCAGCCACATTTCCAGGCACTGAGTGCTTCCAGCCCATACTGGGGTGGAGAAGACACCGGCTACGCCTCCCAGCGTTCACTGATGTTCCAGCAGCTTCCGGCCGCCGGCATCCCTTTCCACTTCAATTCATGGTCTGAATACGAAGCACATATCGCAGACATGCTGCATACCGGCGTGATTGATGATGTCTCAGAAATCCGCTGGGACGTACGCCCAGTGCCACGCTTTGGCACCGTTGAAATGCGCATCTGCGACGGCTTGAGCTCACTAGATGACATTGCGGCAATTACCGCTTTGACCCAGTGCCTTGTTCACGATATGTCCATGTCAATTGAAGCTGGTTACAAGATCCCAATCATGCCGGCCTGGTTCCGCGTTGAGAACAAGTGGCGTGCTGCCCGCTATGGTCTGGACGCCATCATCATCCTGAATGCTCAGGGTGATGAAATGTTGGTGACTGACCACTTGCGTGCAGAAGTAAAGCGCCTTGCTCCCGTGGCCGAACAGCTGGGCTGTTCAGAGGAACTTCAAGGCATCATTCGTCTCATCGAGACCGGCGCCGAGTACCAGCGTCAACGTAAGGTCTTTGCCGCTTCCGGTGGGGATTTCAAGGCTGTTGTGCGCGATAACGTTGCACGGATGAAGTCGGTCTAAACCTATTTACAATCCATAATTTGAGATTCATAGATGCCGTGGCTCTTCAAGTACTTGAAGAGCCACGGCATCTGCGTTCTATACGCATGCTTTTAGTCAGCCGCTGCTAAAGCGTTTCGTAATAGACCTTGATAGCTGTAGCCATGAGTGAGCGGCGTTCGTTTAGAAATTCAAAGTAACTCGCCGCGTCTATTTCGTCCAAACGGTCCGGCAATGCATTTTCTTTCAAATTCTGTTGAAGGTCCGCACCATCCGAAATTTCACCTAAATCAAGGACCTTGGATTCAATCTGTTGACGCACACGTGCCAAATAGCCGGCAGGAGACGCATCACTAATCGCGATATTTACCGCGGTCTCCGTCAACGCGTAGTTGGCCACTTGGTTATATTCGGAACGATCCTTTAGTCCAGACTTGATCAGGTAGTTTTTTGGAACAATATGATGAATGTCGCCTGAGTGCTCCTGCATCGTAGCCACCGAAATGTGCTTTGAAAGAAATCCTCTCGCCCCTCCAGCAACTTGTGATGCAATGAAGGTCTGGAAATAAGGACTGTTCGTGCTGGTTGTTTCCAGATTCTGCGGCAACGTTACAGCCCAAAATCCTTCACTCAATTCAGACTTTTCGATTTGTTCAAGATACTCAGCAGCACCATATTGGGTGATTCGACGCATGTCCTGTTCCCAAGTTGATTCAAAACTGCCCGAATGGCGTCCGGTTAGCGCAGACATCACGAACCAACGACGCGTTATTTTCTTGCGTTCGCCTTCACTCATTAGCTTATTTTGACGCAATTTGAGGTACAAGGCATAAGCAAAGTTCAGTGCGTTCTTTGAATTGATCAGCTTCGACGAAATAAACCCTGCCGACTTGATGAGCATTACGAAATTCTCGAACTGGTACTTTGAAGTAATTTCGATCAACGCGGCTTCGAGCCTGTCGTAGGCTGCCGGAATGCGGAATTCGTCAATTTTACGAGTTTCCGGATCTCGTCCAGATAGCTCGCTAACGATGGAAGATGCCTTACCGCGATTGAAACCTACAAGCCCAGCAACGCGCACAATATCGGTATAGCTGGGATCGTAGAGATCTTCCGAGTCATCCTTCAGCCAGCTAATTCTTGCCAGGTATCCCGATTGAGAGAATTCTGTGTCATTCTCCGCAATATCTTCATAGGCGTGTGGAGCAACCGACAAATGACAGAAGTAGTCGATCAACTTCCGAAGATTCCTACCACGATCTCCATAAGTAGCGATCTTGCTCATCGCAAAGTCGGCGCTTGAGAGTGGGACGCCCTTTGAATTAATACGAATGAAAATTTCCGAGACTGTCTCTACATCTAGGTCGTCACTCAAAGCAATGACACCTATTTGCGCATTCCGTATTTCTGCAAGATGTGAAATGTTCTCAGCCGCGACGTCCTGATCCACTTCAGGATTCTTCTGAAGATAACTTCCAACAAACTTGAAGGCTGCCGCACTCTTAAAAATCTCACTAATATCTGAAATCCACTGAGGATCCCTTCGAATCACGGGAGTTAGAGTGGCAAATTCTTCAGTCATCGGATTGAAGGCAATCGTGATCCGCCTCTGACTGTACTTTTTCGTCATAACAGACATGCCTGCAATGGCTGCTTGAATTGCGGTAACGCGCTGTTGTCCATCAATCAAGATTTGTTGGTGAGCCGCAGTTTGTCCACCCTTCAGATGAGCCCCGACAGACTGCCAAGTGATGAGGTACCCAACAGGATAACCGCGGTAAAGCGAATCCATGAGATCGCGTACTTTCACACTGTCCCACACAAAAGGTCGTTGCAGCTCTGGTATTGCGATTTGTTCGCTTTGAACCTGTGAAAGTAAAGTGCTGACGGGCAACTGATTAACAGTATATTTAGC
>Ga0308166_1000753_pt1 | contig 39519 bp, 43 predicted proteins | sample PhyCR2_2_FD_202137 | JGI IMG/M metagenome (GOLD analysis project Ga0308166, IMG submission 202137) | Phyllosphere microbial communities from UC Gill Tract Community Farm, Albany, California, United States - DLSLCC.R2 | ecosystem: Host-associated > Plants > Phyllosphere > Unclassified | place...
ATGAGCTGACCATTGCGCTGAAGACCCTCGGCGCGCTGACCACCTCGCCGACCAGCTGCACGGTGGTCACCGAGCTGATGCCCAGCTGGAAGATGCTCTGGGCCCAGCGCCTGCGCTGGCAGCGCGGTGCGCTGGAAAACCTGGGCGCCTACGGGGTGAGCGCGCAGACCTCGCGCTACTGGGCGCAGCAGATCGGCATCGGCTACGGGGTGATTGCCCTGTTCAGCTACTTCGCGCTGATGCTCATCATGATGGTTTCGATGGACACCTGGGTGTGGTTCCCGTTCTGGATGCTGCTCGGGGCGCTCTTCGCGGTGGAACGCATCGTCACCGTCTGGCATGGCGGATGGCGCGCGCGGATCGTCGCGGCCCTGGTAATCCCGGAGCTCGTCTACGACGCGTTCCTGGATCTGGCCTTCCTCAAGGGCGTGGCGGATATCGCCTTCGCCCGCAGCGCGGATTGGAAGCATGTCGAGCACGCAGGTGCCGCACGGAAGGAATTGGGCTGATGGTGGAACTTCTGGTGCACGTGCCGCGCGGGATCATCCTGCCCGAGAGCGTGCTGCTCAGCGACTGGTTCGCGGTGCTGGCCTCATTCGTCGCGATCAACACCGTGCTATACCTGGTGCTCGGGCTGGTGAAGCTGCTGCCGGTGATCCGCCTGAAGAGCACGCGGGGCCGCGAACGGCGTTCAGAAACCCGGAGTATCGATCCCGAGGCGTTGCCGTAGCCCGGCCATCGCTTCAGGAAGCTGCTGTGCGTCGAGGCCGGGGCTGAAGTAGAAGCCCTGGGCGTAGTCGAAGCCCAGATCCTGGGCCAGGGCCAGATGCTGCGCGGTTTCCACGCCTTCGACCAGGGTTTGCGCGTTGATCGCCCTGGCGGCGGCCAACAGCAGGTCCACATGCTCATGCGCTTCGGGCGATGACCGGTAGTGGACGAACAGCGACCGGTCCAGTTTCACGATGTGGGGCTTGAGCTGGGTGATGCGTTCTCGGGTTGCATAGCCGATTCCAGCATCGTCAACCAGCAAGAGGCAGCCGAGCTCATCGGCGCTGATCCGGGCCCTGCCGCACAGTTCCGGTGCGGAGAGCTCATGCAATTCCAAACCCCAGGCCAGCCGGGGGTCCAGCTCCGGGCGCTGCTTGGCGAAGGCATCGATGGCCGGCCCCGAAGCATTCATGGTCAGCAGCAGGCCATCGGGGATGGCATGGCTGGCGGCAAGGATCTGGTCCAGGGCGCGCAGTTCCAGATCAACTAGACTGCCTGCAAGGCGGGCTTCATTAAAATGCGCCTGGGGAGTGCGGCCATCGCGGAACCGGGCCAGCGCTTCGAAGCCCGCGAGGGCATGGTGCCGCAAGTCTATAAGTGGCTGGAATACAAATTTCATCATCCGCCGATCAGGCCGAAATTGAAGGACTTTGCCGTCGCTGTATTGCGCGGCTCGCTAGTGGAAATCTTACAATGGACTGGATATGGATACGCGGTTTCTGGGGAAAAAGGACCGACGAGCACAGGTTGGCTATAGCTGGTGGTACCGGCTACTGCCGCCCAGAGCTCGCGCAATCAAGCGCCCGGAAGTAGCGGTGACCGGGTTCATCGCCTGCTTCTTCATACTCTTCTACCTGATCAATTTGACCTACGACTTCGAGTCGGTGGTCAGGGAGTTCCTGGGCTATGTCCGCTTTGCCGGCGCGATCCTGGTGCTCCTGCTGATCTACATCAAGCTGGACCGATTCCCGCTGTGGATCGGTTACCTCGGGGCACTGACCGAGCTTGTCGCCTTCGCCTACTTCGTCGGACTCTCTTCGGATTTCGAGCAGATCGCCTTCCGGCTCCAGGAATTCCCGCTGATCACCTTGTACCTGGCCTGGATCTTCGACCCCAGGCTGGTGCGATGGACCATCTACCCGGCGCTGGCGTGCGCCCTGTACCTGGCCTACCTCTACGGGCCGCAGTCAGGCATGGCGCTGCATAGCGGATGGCTCAATGTGCTCAGCCTGGTGCTGCTGACCATCGGCGCCTCCGTGATTGGCAGCTACGTGAAAGCCCGCTTCCGCTACCAGTCAGAGATCGACGAACTCACCGGCGCGGTCAATCGCCGCGGACTGCAGTTACGCGGAGAACTCATGCTTGCGTCGTCACAGCGCTACCGCCGGCCAATGGCGGCAGCCCTGCTGGATATGGACAAGTTCAAGGCAATCAATGACGAAGGCGGCCATGAGGCGGGTGACCTGGCCCTGAAAGATCTGGTGGCGCATCTGGAAACGAGCACGCGCAGCAACGATGTGGTGGCCCGGTTGGGAGGCGACGAATTCGTGATCTTGTTTCCCGGCACCACGCGCACCCAAGCCCAGCTCCTGATGGATCGCGTGCAGTGCGCGTCGTCGCAAGCGTGGAGCTTCGGTGTTGCGCAGGCGCGCAAGGACGACAACCTGAGCACGATGATCCTGCGTGCGGACCGCGACATGTATGCCTCGAAGCGCGATCGGGCCTCGCGCGAAGGCCGAAATCCGGGGGACATCGGCACGAAATAAAACCGTGGCAGGCTTGAGCCATGGATATCAGGATGATCGAGGCCGATCCGCTCTCCGAGCCGGTGCAGCGCATGGTGCGACAACATTTGGCCGATATGGCTCCCACCGCGCCGCACGAGAGCCGACATGCCATGGCCAGCAATGCGCTGGCCGATGAAGCCGTCTCGATGTTTCAGGTCTGCGTCGGTGAAACGGCCATTGCTATGGGTGCGTTTAAGGACCGGGGAGAGAACGTGGCGGAGCTCAAAAGCATGCGCGTTTCTCCTGAATTCCGCGGACGCGGCATCGGACGACGGTTGCTTGATGAGCTGATCATTACCCCCGGGCAACGAGGTTTCTCGCTCTTATGTCTGGAAACCGGGACGCATGAGTACTTCACAGCCGCCCGGGCCATGTACGGGGCCGCTGGCTTCACCCAGTGCCCGCCGTTTGGCGACTACTAGCTCGATGAGAACAGCGTGTACTACCGGCTGGAACTAGCCTAGTTTCCCGCCGAGGCGGTCCTGCATCTTTTGGCTGGCCTCATTAAGCCCACGAATTTCCACGGTTTTGCCATAGTTCTGGTACTTGGTGCGGATCGAGTCCATCGCCGCGATGGTCGAAGCATCCCAGAGGTGCGACGAGCTGAGGTCAATGACGATCTGCGCAGGATCTTCGGCGTAATGGAACTGGGTGTACAGGTCGTTGGAGGAAGCGAAGAACAGTTCACCGTTGACCTCGTACAACACCTGATCGTCGGTTACGGTCCTGGTCACCGCGACCATGTGGGCCACCCGGTTGGCAAAGAGCACCATCGCGGACAAGATGCCCACGCCAACGCCAATAGCCAGATTGTGGGTGGCGACGGTGAGCACCACGGTGATGGCCATGACGAAGGTTTCGCTCTTGGGCATCAACTTCAGTGTGCTGGGTTTGATGCTGTGCCAGTCAAAGGTGGTGGCTGAGACCACGATCATGACCGCAACCAGCGCGGCCATCGGAATCTGCGCGACGATGTCGCCGAGCAGCACCGCTAGCAGCAGCATGAAAATGCCGGCAAAGGCGGTGGAGATGCGGGTGCGTCCGCCGGAGACCTTAACGCCCACCATGGTCTGGCCGATCATCGCGCAACCGCAGATCCCACCAAAAAATCCGGTGATGATGTTCGCCGTGCCCTGCGCCCAAGACTCGCGCGTTTTGCTTGATGGGGTGTCGGTGATGTCATCTACCAGCTTGGCGGTGAGTAAGGATTCGAGCAGGCCCACAAAGGCCACGGCAATCGCGTAGGGGGCGATGATCTTCAAGGTTTCGGCGTTCAGCGGCACCCCAGGAAGATGTAAGAGTGGCAGCGAATCGGGTAGCTCTCCCTTATCTCCCACGGTAGGCACAACAATTTTCGCGAAGATGGTGATCGCGGTGAGCACCACAATAGCGATCAGGGGAGCTGGCACCGCCTTGGTGATTTTAGGGAAGAAGCAGACGATCGCCACGCCCAAGACCACCAGCGGGTAGACCTGCCACGGCACATTGCGCAGTTCGGGCATTTGCGCCCAGAAAATCGAGATGGCCAGGCCGTTGACGAAGCCGATCATCACCTGCCGGGGGATAAAACGTAGCAGTTTGGCCACGCCCAACAAGGCGAGTATCACCTGGATGACTCCGGCCAAGACCACCGTGGCAAAGAGATATTCCACCCCATAGGTGCGCACCAGCGGGGCTACCACCAGTGCCACCGCTCCGGCGGCGGCAGAAATCATCGCCGGACGTCCGCCGGTGAAGGCGATGACTATGGACATGGTGAAGGAAGCAAAGATGCCCACGCGCGGATCGACCCCGGCGATCACGGTGAATGCGATGACCTCGGGGATCAGGGCTAAGGACACCACCAGACCGGCGAGCAGTTCGGTTTTGAGTAACCGAGGGGATTTTAGGGTGCGCCATACCGACTGGCGTTGCAGCGGGGTCAGTTGTGCGATCGCGGTGCTCACCGGGACTCCATTCACTTAGGCGTCCCACGGCATAAATCGTGTGGGGACCTATCTAAGTTACCGCACCGGGCGAGGCTACTACTTAAATTTGAAGCCCCAGCCACCGGAATACTCCGGAGGGCTGGGGCTTCTCGATCATCACTCGCACCTTCAATGAGGTACTTACTACTCTAGGGGTGCTCTCTGTGCGTCGAATAAGCATGGACTGCACATTGTCTTCGGGTGTTGTCGGCTGCCGCTTTGTTGCCGTCAGAGGGCAAAGAATTGGCCCTGTCGCAAGACCGACAGGGCCAATTCTTCGTCATCACTCGCACCTTCAATGAGGTACTTATAACTCTAGGGGTGCACTCTGTGGATGCAGTAAGCATGCACTGCGCAGTGCCCATGTATCGGGGGAAAGAGCTTAAAAAAAGTTCCCGTTGGGCAATATCCAACGGGAACTTTTACGATCATCACTCGCACCTTCAATGAGGTAATTTCTACAATAACGGCGCTTTCTGTGCCGATCCTTTGGCTCAGCTTCGCATTGGCGATGATTGGGCACCGTGCACATAGCCGATGCGTTTGATGGGCTAGAAATACGGTCACCAGCCCATAGTCTCGCGCGTGCAAGCTACCTAAGCTGGGAAGCATGAACCTTCAGCAGAATTCAGCACCCGTGGCCGACGACGTCCTGCGGGTAGCAATTGTTCCCGATTCCTTTAAAGGCAGTGCACGGGCCGGCGATGTGGCCGCTGCATTGGCGCAGGGATTTTCCAAGGGAGCGCAGAGCCTGAAGCGCAAGGTTGATATCACCGCTGTTCCTTTTGCTGATGGTGGCGAAGGAACCCTAGAAGCACTAATCGATACCTGGGGCACCGAAGCACTCACACTAGAGACCACCGACGCACTTGGTCGGCCGGTCACCTCGCGACTTGGGCTTTCCAAAGATCAGAAGATCGCTGTGGTGGAAGCTGCCGAAGCCGCCGGCTTGCCACAGGTGAGCGACGTGGAACGAAAGCCGCTTGAAACAAGCACCTATGGGCTAGGTGTGCTGGTGTCTCACGCACTTGAACTTGGAGTACAACAAATCATCTTGTGCCTCGGCGGTTCGGCCACTACCGACGGTGGAACTGGGCTGCTCAGTGCGCTGGGTGCCAAATTCCTGGATGAACAAGGGCAGCAATTACCCGCTGGTGGCGGTGCGCTGGGCAAGCTGGCGAAGATTGATACCTCCGGGCTTGATCCACGAGCCACCCAAGTGCGCTGGCAGATTGCTTGCGACGTGACCAATCCATTGCTTGGTGCACAGGGCGCGGCTGCGATTTTTGGCCCGCAAAAGGGAGCTGACAAAAACGACGTGCAGGTGCTGGATCAAGGCCTCGAGCGTTTGGCCGATGTCCTTGAAGCGGACACCGGGCGAAATTTGCGTCAGGATCCAGGCATGGGTGCGGCCGGCGGGCTGGCGGTCTGCTTGGCTTCCTACTTCACGGTGGAGCTAACTCCTGGCTGGGAGCTCGTCGCACAGGTACTGAATGCCCATGAAATTTTAGGCTCGGCCGACCTGGTGCTCACCGGTGAAGGCAGGCTGGATAGCCAGTCCCTGAACGGCAAGGTAGTTTCCGGCGTGCTTCAAGCAGCCGGCGAACATGCCGATGTGATCGTGGTGGCCGGGTCCGTTCAGCTCAGCGATGATGAACTGGAAAGCTCCGGCATCCTGGCCGCATACTCCATCGCGCCGGGGCCAGCGAGTCTGGCAGAACTTTCGGCCGATACACTCGGGTTGGTTCAGCGTACGGCGTTTAGTCTCGCACGGACCTACTTGCGCAGATAGTCCTCGAAAGACATGGGTGCTGTGCCGGTGATGATTTCGATATGGTCGCTGACCTTGGCCATGGTGGTGCTGGAGATCGCCGTATAGGTGCTAACCCAGGCGTCCAGCTGCCAAGATGGTGCTCCATACTCGGCACGCGAAGCGTAAGCCTCTTTGATGGATTCGTCGTAGAAGGTGATGTTTTGGCCACGCACTTCGCTCAGAATCCGGGCGACATCGCTCATGCTCAAGGACTGCGGGCCGGTCATCTCATAGGTGGCGCTGGCATGTTCGGAGGCCGAAGCGAGAATTTTTGCCGCGGTGCGTGCAACATCTGCTCGGGCTACCGGGGCGAAGTGTCCGGTCCCGGCCGGCCCACGGATCACCCCATCTTCGCCTACCAACGCGGGCAAAAAATCTAGGTAGAAGCTATCGCGCAAGAAGGTGAAGCGCAGTCCCGAAGCCCGCAGATACTCTTCGGTGGCGTAGTGTTCGCGGGCCAAGGTGAATTCCGCGTCGGGTGCCGCAGCGGTAAACGAGGTATAAACGATGTGCTTCACCCCGGCGGCTACGGCCGCATCAATAAAAGTGCTGTGCAGATCCATCCGGTGATCACTCTCCGGAGCGGAGACCATGAAGAGCACTTCGATGCCGGCTAGTGCATCTTTGCTTAAATCACGGTTGGCATAGTCGAAAGTGCTGGCTGTTGCTTCCGGAAGTTGCGGTGCGCGGGAAAGGTCGCGGACCAAGAGTCGTTGTGCAACGCCTAGGTCGGCAAGATTTTGCACAACGAGTGAGCCGAGCGCACCGGTCGAACCGGTGACGGCAATGTGCTGGGTGGAAGCCATGACAGGGTTATATCTGATTAGCTCTGGTGCGCCTGGGGTGTCGCCCGAGTGGCAACGTAGAGGCAGCTCAGGAAGCCAACCAAGCTCAGCGTCACGGCGATCGGGCCACTAATGCCGTGCAGGTATTGAGTCCAAGTCATATTCAGTGTCACCAGTAGCGCCACCAAAAATCCTCCGGTTAAGTAACTGATCGCCGAACTCATGGTGAACCTTTCGTCGCGATACTTGACTATGGCGAGACTAGCACTGTGAACGAGCAAGGTGAAGTAATTCATAGCAGTAAGCGTGCCTATGTTTTGGGGCTGACTCCTGATTGGTCCCACGGGCCTTGAGCGAGCGCGGACGGTTAGGATGATTCCATGAGCGAAAAGGAGCAACCTCGACTGGCCAGTGCATTAGCGCAAAAGGTTGTCGACACCATTGCCCCAACTATCAATCGCCATGTGAACATCATGAATGCGCACGGGATTATCATCGCTTCCAGTGATGCGTCCCGGGTTGGGACGCTGCACGAGGGCAGCGTTCAGGTGATCCGTCGCAATGAAATCATTCGGGTCACTCAGGCTGATGAATCTGCTGGAACCCAACCGGGAGTGAACCTTCCGCTGCGATTGAACGATCAGTTGTGCGGAGTGGTTGGCGTGACCGGCGCACCACATGAGGTTGAACCGCTGGCTGATCTGATTGCCTTAACCGTGCAGTTGCTCTTCGCTCAGGAACGCGAGCATTCGCACAGTGCTCGGAAGGCTGCCGAAGCCAGGGACATTATTTCGGCTCTACTCGCCGGACACGTGGCCGCTGAAGTAATCGAGCGAACCCTAGAAACACACGGGCTGCGCGCACCATGGCAACTTGAACTGTGGATACCGCGCAGCGAACAGGATCCTGAGTTGGAGCAGCCTGCGCTCGACGGGATACGCACCGCATGGGTGGGGCTATTTGGCGCTCACTGGCGACTTCGGAAAGCCGGTGGTGAGGCAGTCGACGCCCCGAAAGCTAATGATCGCTATCTTGTCGGGCCGGAGGCTTCGGACGCAGGGGAACTATTGGCGCAGGCCGAAGTGTTGCGTACTTTGGTGGCTCGTCCGGCGCTACTGCCGCAACACGGACATCAGGCAATCTGGAATCAGGATATCGCCGTAGCTGTGGCGCGCGCGCCCGCACGGAGCCTGAAGTATCTGGCCCTCAAAGCGCAGGTGCTGAACCAAGAGCAGGCCAAAACCCTGCTGGTGGTCGTCGCAGCATCTTCTATGTCAGAGGCAGCAGAATCCTTGCATATTCACCGCAATACGCTGGTGCAAAGGTTGGAACGGATCGGCCAGGTGACGGGTGTTGAGATTCGGCAGGCCGCCGAGTCGCTGCGTTTGCAGCATGCTGTGTATGCGCGGATCGCGCTGGATGAACTGCGAATCTTCTAGCCGGAGTTCTTGCAGGCAAGCGCCTTAGTAGTGGTATCGGGCCTGACTCGTATGAGGCGCGTTAGTCCTCAAGGTCAGAACGGTCCAGTTCATGCTCGGTCCGTACTCCGTTGCGAACTCGCTCATAGGAATCGAGTAGTCGGCGAGCGTTTGCCGGGGAGTGAAAAAGATACGCGGATTCTTGCCATACCGCGTATTCGTCAGCGGGCATAAGCACCGCGTTGCCCTTACGGGAGACGATCTCGATAGCTTCTTGATCAGCATTAACCCGCTCGATTAAGGAGAATAGGGTCTTACGAGCTTCACTTGCGCTGATCGCCATGACGTCTCCTGAAACTAAAAGCGTTTATTAGAACCAAGTTTGCGGGACAACTCGATAAATGACTAGATGCACGAGTTGGCGCCCAGCGAGAAGCTGATCTTTGGATCTCGCGCACACATTTCACCCCTTGATCCCTATGAATTCTGGGCACATGCCCATAGGTTATTTTTTGTCTGGTTCCTAGTATTGGCACAATGGTTGCTCTTTAAGCACGGTCGCACCGAATGTTTTCGACTGCGTGTGATCGCGTAACCAAAGCTTGAGCCGCGTTGGTGAGCAACGAACTATCAATTTTGGCAAAGGAGCCAACCTGCCGTGTACGAACTTATTGTTCTGTTGATTCTTGTGGTCGCCATTGTGCTGGTGACCGCACGATGGAAAGTCAGCCCTTTCCTTGCCCTGATTGGCGCCGCGATTCTTGCCGCCTTTGCCTACAAGATCCCCTTGGCTGAAGTAGCCAGTACGGTCACCACCGCTTTTGGTAGCACCATGGGCAACATCGGCCTGGTGATTCTTTTTGGCACGATGATCGGCATCATCCTGGAACGATCCGGCGCAGCCATCTCCATGGCGGATGCACTAATCAAGGTGTTGGGAACAAAATTCCCTAATCTGACGCTGACGATCATCGGCTATATCGTCTCGATTCCGGTCTTCTGCGACTCGGGCTACGTGGTGCTCAACTCGCTGCGCAAGGCCATCACCTTGCGCACCGGCGTCTCCGCGCTGGCTACGTCGGTGGCGCTGATGACCGGTCTTTACGCGACGCACACCATGGTTCCGCCAACTCCGGGACCACTGGCTGCGGCCGAAAGTATCGGCATCGCCGATAACCTCGGATTGATCATCGCGGTAGGTCTGCCAGTGGCAGCAATTTCTGCTCTAGCCGGGCTGGCCTATGCCAGCCGGTTTAACAAGTCCACCTGGACTCCTCTGCCTTCCGAAGACGAAAACGACCTGGCTGATCTGGACTACGAACAGTTGCGCGCTAGCTTCGGCAAGCTGCCGCACCCGGCTTTGGCCTTCTTGCCGATCCTGGTGCCGTTGATCCTGATCTGTGCGGCGTCGATCGCCAAATTACCTTCGCAACCCTTGGGTGCGGGAACGCTTGTTGAGCTTCTGTCATTTATTGGAACCCCGGTGATCGCGTTGATCTTCGGTCTGCTTTCGGCCACCTTGTTGTTGCGTGGGGACAATAAGCTCGCAGACTTCAATGAGCAGATGCATGAGTCGGTGCGCACCGCTGCGCCCATCTTGTTGATTACAGGTGCTGGTGCAGCATTGGGTGCTGTGCTGGCCGCGTCAAAACTGACCACGATTCTTTCGGATTCTCTCAGTGGTCTTGGTCTGGGCTTGGCGGTGCCGTTCCTGATTGCGGCGGCGCTGAAGTCGGCGCAGGGATCGTCCACGGTTTCCATGGTGACCACTTCCGCGCTGGTCGCGCCGATGCTCGGATCTTTGGGTCTGGATTCCCAGCTGGGCATGGTGCTTAGCGTTCTGGCCGTAGGCGCTGGTGCGATGGTAGTTTCGCATGCCAACGACTCGTACTTCTGGGTGGTTTCGCAGCTCAGCCGGATTCCGGTGATTACCGCGTACAAGACCCTCAGTATTGCTACGGCGATTCAGGGTACCGCCGCCTTTGTGACGGTATGGATCCTTGGGGCTGTGCTGCTTTAAGACGTGCTGCTCTAAGGTCCTGTCGAGTGCTTCGTACGCACCGCGCCTTCATTGCCCTTTGGTGTTGAAGGCGCGGTGCGGTTTTTAACTTCTAGGCGGTTGGGTACTGCTTGGCGACGTTGTTGGCCCGGAAGCCCGCGACGAGCAGAAGTGCCAGGCATGCAATAAAGCCGGCAGTAGCGACGACAAAAGCGGCGGGGAAAATCTTCAGCAGGCTAAAAACAGCCGCAATGACCAAGAGGATCCATCCGGTCCAGGCCGTTACGCGAAGCATCGGTGCAGCGTGATGGTGAGCAGCTAACCACGCTTCATCGCTGGAGAGGGTATGGCGGGTTCTGATGCCCACCATGGTATTTCGCTTGAGTCGCCCATCGGCGGATCGTGGTGCCAAGATGCTCGCAGTGAGCGCGAGGATAGCTAGACCGAACATCAAACTCAGCGTGCTGAATGAATCCATGGAATTTCTCTGCCTCTCGGTGTGCTTGTATTCAGTCTATACGGTTGTCATATTTCTCAAAACCCAAGACATCACCAAACTTTCACCACGGATATTCAAATACTCGCCGATTCACACGAGGTCATAGGCCGAAATACGGCGACGGTTTTTGGGTCTGATGGGGGCCCGGGCCATGACGTTTCATGACGATATTCCGGCAGGTGACGCGGGCTCTATCGTCGTCGGTTCGTCGATGTTTCACTGGAGGGACAAACCATCCAGAGCGGCTGACAGACCTGGTTCCGTGACGCCGCAGCAAGTAGGGAGAACGAAGATGACTGTACTAAGTACGCAACTACCACGCGTCCCTTACATCGGAACCGCCGATGACGCCGAGCTTGATCGCTGGCGCGAAGTCGCCCAGAACGTGGCGGACCAGCTGGCTGTTGATGCACTGGAACGTGACCGCAAAAACGAGCAACCATTCGCTGAGGTGAAGTTGCTGCGTGAAGCCGGTCTATTGGATCTGCTGGTTCCTGCCGAGTTTGGCGGAGCAGGAGGACACTGGGAAACAGGCTTCGAAGCGGTACGCATTATTGCTGCCGCCGATGGTTCGGTCGGGCAGTTGCTGGCCTACCACTACATCAACCAGTCGGGCATTGCGTTCTACGCGGCCCCAGAAACTCAAGGCCAGTGGTGGCAGCGCACGGTTGAGGGCGGCTGGCTCTGGGGCGACTCGGTCAACCCGATTGATCCCACCTTGACGCTGGTTCCCCAAGGTGATGGCTTCACCCTGAACGGTGGCAAGCGTTTCTCCACTGGTTCCGGTGTTGGTGAAGTCATCGTTGTGAATGCTGAAATCACCGAAGGTGAACGCGCCGGTGAGGTGCTGGCCTTTGTGATTCCGCGCGACCGCGAAGGTCTGGAAATTGTTGATGACTGGGATTACCTAGGTCAACGACTGAGCGCCTCAAACTCGCTGAAGTTCCACAATGTACAGGTGCAGGCCTCAGATATCCTCGGTCCGGTCACCGCAGAGCCGGTGTCCACGCTACTGACTCCGGGAATCCAGCTAGCCTTTGTGAACTTCTACTTAGGCATTGCCGAGGGCGCACTGGCTCGTGGCAAGCGGATCATCTTGGGACGCAAAAACGCTTGGCTGTTCTCCCAGGCAGAAACCTACTCTCAAGATCCGATTTTCCAGCGCACCATCGGAGAGCTTAAGGCGCGCACCGCAGCGGTGGCGGCGTTGACCGAAAAATTAGGGCGCAAATTTGATGCCCTACTTTCCAAGGCAGGCGAGGTGACCCAAACCGAACGCGCGGCGCTCGCCGTAGAGATTGCAGAGGCCAAGGTGGTGTCCACCGAAACCGCTATTGAGGTTGCCAACCGCATCTTTGAGGTCACCGGATCCTCGTCGGCCGCGAGCTCGGTGGGCTTGGATTTGTTCTGGCGCAATGTGCGCACCCACTCGTTGCATGACCCGGTGGACTACAAAAAGATCGAGGTTGGTGCCTACTTCCTGCGCGGAGAATCCCAGCCACTTTCGCTTTACACCTAAACCACAATCACGGATAGGATCCAACGATGACTGCACTTGCTACAGGCAATTCTCGCGCGACACTCAAAGCCCGTTTCGCCCCGATTTTTGAGCAGATTGCGGCCGGCGCCGCCGAACGCGACCGAACCGGTGAGCTGCCCTATCAGCAGGTGGCCGACCTTGCCGCCGCCGGTTTTGGTGCGGTTCGTATTCCAGAATCGCATGGCGGAGCAGGTGCCACCCTACCCGAGCTCTTCGAACTCTTTGTGGATTTGGCTGCCGCTGATTCCAACATCGCCCAAGCGTTGCGGGCGCACTTCGCGTTTGTGGAGGATCGGCTGATCTCTGCTCCTGGTGCGGGCCGGGATAAGTGGCTGGCTCGTTTTGTTGATGGTGAGCTGGTGGGTAATTCCTGGACCGAGGTCGGTACGGTGAAGGTCGGGGACGTGATCACCAAGGTCACCCCGGACGGTGAAGGTGGGTTCCGGATTAACGGCACCAAGTACTACTCCACCGGCTCAATCTTCGCTGACTGGCTGGATACCTACGCGGAGCGCACGGATACCGGCAAGCGGGTGATCGCCGCGGTCAACCGGCACCAGCCAGGGGTTGAGCTGGCCGATGACTGGGATGGTTTTGGTCAGCGCACCACCGGCACCGGAACCTCGACGTTTACCGATGCGATTGTGGCCGAAGAAGATCTGATCGACTTTGATACCCGCTTTAAGTACCAGACTGCTTTTTATCAGCAGGTGTTATTGGCGGTGCTGGCTGGTTCGGCCAAGGCGGCAGAACGCGATTTTGCAGCAGAGTTAAAGGCACGCAAGCGCACCTTCAGCCATGCGGCAGCCAATGTGGCAGCCGATGATCCGCAATTGTTGCAGGTCATCGGTGAGGTTTCGGCGGTGGCATTTGCCGCGGCGGGAACGGTGGAACGTGTTTCGCAGGCTCTTGAGTCTGCCTATGAAACTGCGTTGGCTTTGCAGTCGGGGCAGATTTCGGTGGAAGAAGATGAAGCCGCCAATGATGCTGCCGAAGTCGCCAGCGCCCAGACTCAGGTGGTGCTCACCCCGCTGGTGCTCAACGCCATCACCCATGCCTTTGATGCGTTGGCCGCTTCGGCCACCAGCGTTTCGAAGAATCTGGATCGGCACTGGCGCAATGCGCGCACCGCAGGTAACCACAACCCGTGGGTGTTCAAGGCGCGTCTGATCGGTGACCTTGCGGTCAACGGCACTGAATTGCCCCGTGTGTGGGCCATCGGCGCCTCGAAGTAACCGTCAAAAATCTTGCAGGCCCAGCATTCTTTGCCGATGCCGGGCCTGCAGTATATTGTGCGTCGCGGCCGAGCTTCATTTAGGAATGGTTGCCCGAGCTGTGGGTGGTTTGCGCTGCTGTTGTCTGGAACCGTTGCGTGCTCTGTGAGAACTTTTCGATGCGTCGTTCTGGCCCAAGAACTGGTTCTTGAGTGCTGTAGGCGACCTTTTTCCATCCGCACGAGGTGCAGGTCCAAGCCACTTCACGCATTGTCATCTGGGAATCATGACGCTGGCCAGCGTCGTGGCCACCTTCGTTGTCCCAGCTTTTTAATTGACGTTGCTCATCGATGTATCGACGGGTTTCGGTTTCTACCAACGTGTTTCGATAACACCGTGGGCAGCTGATTGGCTTATCCATGACGGATTCTCCGTTACTGCTTAGCCCTTATTGCTGCGAGTATCGCAGGCTTTGTGAATTGATGTGGATGCCACGTCACGGTGGCTAAAGAGTGATATCCGGTTCAACACTGCTGCGTTAATCTGAACGCCGTCCCAGAAATTGAAGGACAGCACAAGAGCTTGATGCCGGAAGGAGGAAACCTCTAACGAGGTAAAAAGTGGAAGTAAACTCCAATTTCAGTTTACGCCGGTTTGACCAAGATGTATTGGGAGTTGTCACTGAGAGCAGGGCTTGGGCGCATCGGGTGCTCGCTCAGAAAGATAGCTTCCCTAACTGTCGTGGATCTCACGCACCAATGAGAGCCAAGGCACGGGGGTGCGAAATTAGACTTGTTGAGGACTTTCAACGATTTTGAGGAACACCATGACTGCTCAGGGACAACCAAATAGCCCTTTTAACTTCATTCAGGTCGTCATCGCCGCACTGGGCGCAGGCTACCTCAATGTCATCATCTTCTTCATCGGTATCGCTTCGGGCGCTTCGATGAAGGTTGGCTCTAACCCTGAGAAGGTTATCGGTTTTGATAACATCCTGCAGGCAACCTGGATCCCACTGCTGGCCTTTGGATTCATCGTGTTCTTGATCGGTCGTGCTAAGAGGGGCATCATCAAGGTTGCCCAGTGGGTCGGCTTGGTCATTGCAGTTGTATCGAGCATTTCCGCGATCATGACCGCTGCGGATGTAGCAACCGCCGTGACCTTGACCGTTATTCACATCGTGACCGGTGCTGCTTGGTTCTTCGCTGTTCACTACGGCAACAAGAAGCTGCACATTCCTGCTAAGGATGTTGTTGTAGCCTAAGGGTTCTCATACAAACAGTTCGGCACCGCAGAGACATTTCTGCGGTGCCGAACTGCTTTTTTAACGGGTACTATTTGGCGCGTAACCAAACTGTTGTTGCTGCCGGCAACCGGCCAGCTTCATCTAATGGTGCACTGGAAAGCAGAAGGGTGCCTTCGGGAAGCGACTGCGGCTGAGCGCTGAAGTTCGTGACGCTGATCCAGCCATTTGGTCGGGCAAAACTGAGCACACCTTCGCTTGCATCTAGCCACTGGAGGGACTCATCGCTTTGTAGTTCCCTACGTAGGCGCAGCGCCTCGCGGTAGAGCTCCAGAGTCGATCCCTGATTGCCATTCTGTGCCGCGACGCTTAGTGAGCCGAAGGACTCCGGCTGCGGCAGATGGGGCTGAACTTCGCCAAACCCGAAGGATGGGCCCTCGGCTTCCCAAGGGATTGGCACGCGGCAACCGTCTCGTCCTACCTCTACGCCCTTGTTCTTAAAGAAGGCAGGGTCCTGACGCTGTTCGTCAGAGATCTCGGTGACCTCTGGCAAACCCAGTTCTTCACCCTGATACAAGTACGCGCAACCGGGAAGAGCCAACTCCAGCAGTGTTGCAGCACGCGCGCGGCGAAGTCCTAGCTCCGCATCCATTACCGAAGGATCGGCCCCGTGTAGCAACCACTTCTTCGCCGAGTCTGGATCACCGGCAAGAGGTAGTCCATAGCGGGTGGCATGGCGCACGACGTCATGATTGGAGTACACCCACGTGGTAGAAGAGCCAGCGATATTCGCTTGGTCGAGATTGAAAGAAATGATCTTCTTGAAGGCCGCTGCGTCAAAGTCTGCCTGCAACAGATCGAAATTGAAAGCTTGGCCAAGCCCGGTTGAACGTGCGTAGGCAGGACGACGATCGGAGTTGGTCCAGGCCTCTGCCACGGCAATCCGGGGAGGGTCGTACTCGTTGAATACCTGGCGCCATTGAGCATAGATTTCGTGGACTTCATCGCGATCCCAGATGGGGTGGGTGCCGTCCCACGGGTGGGCATCAAGCTCCGCTTTACTGGGCAGATCTGACAACGCTACGTCTTTGGTCAGTGCGTGGGCCACATCAACGCGGAAACCGTCCACGCCACGATCGGACCAGAAACGCAGGGTCTTGAGGAAGTCCTCTCGAACCTCGTTGTTGGCCCAGTTGAAGTCGGGTTGTTCCTTGGCAAAGAGGTGTAGATACCACTGGCCATCTCCAACTGGCTCCCAAGCTGGGCCACCGAAGATGGATTCCCAATCGGCTGGAGGCAATTCGCCATTCGGTCCTGCTCCATCACGGAAGATATAACGATCGCGCTCGGCTGAGCCCTTGGGTGAAGCAAGAGCTGCTTGGAACCATTCGTGGAGATTCGATGAATGGTTGGGCACGATATCAACGATGACCTTAATGCCTGCATGATGAAGCTGTTGCGTCATCTGGTCAAAGTCTTCCAAGGTGCCTAGTCGTGGGTCCACGTTGCGGTAGTCGTCCACGTCGTACCCGCCATCGGCGAGAGCCGATGGGTAGAACGGCGAAAGCCATACGGCATCGATGCCCAGGGTCTTGAGATAGTTGACCCGCGAAGTGATTCCTTTCAGGTCACCTAGTCCGTCGGCGTTGGAATCCGCGAAACTGCGCGGATAGATCTGATACACGGCAGCTTGGCGCCACCAAGTAGCGTCCTTGGAAATGCTGGTGTTGGGGGTGGTGTCTTGCAGTGTCATGATGCTTCCTTTCAATGGTGTTTGCAGCCTAGGAATGGCTGGGTGTAGCGGTTAGTGCTGTTTAGGATTTGACGGCGCCTTGGGTCAATCCCGACATCACCCAACGTTGGGTGAAGAGATAGGCCACCACGCTGGGGGCCATGGCCATCAGGTACGAGGCAAAGGACACGTGGTAGTTGTTCGAGAACTGCGTTTGGAAAAGTTGTTGAACCACGGGAAGGGTCTGATCTGCCTGTTGGGAGATGATCAGCGAAGGCATCATGAAGTCGTTCCACGAACTGAGAAACGCAAAGATAGCCACCGTGGCGCTCATTGGCGCCAGGAGAGGGAAGATGATCCTCCAGTAAGTAGTCCAGTTGCTGGCTCCATCGATGCGTGCACTTTCTTCCAGCTCGCCCGGAAGTCCACGCAAGAAAGACGTAAATAGCAAGACGTTGAAGGACAGCCCGAACATGACATGCAGAATCGCAACACCTGCCGGGTTATCTAGACCGAAGATGCCGGTGAGCTTGACCTGCGATAGGGCCAAGACCGGGAACGGCAGAAACATTGCTCCCAATAGGTAGTAGAAGCTGAAGCGATAGAAGCGCCTATTCCAGTTCCGGTGGATTGCATACGAGGCCATGGACGCCACAAGTACTGCACCAAGCACTGCTACGAGGGTAATCACCAGCGAGATAGTGAAGGCCCGCGGGAAGTTTACTAAGTCCCACGCTGCGGTGAACCCTTCAACTGAGAAAGGCTTTGGCAGCGAGAATGCTTTCCCGTCAACGGCTTGCTTGGCGGATTTGAACGCCATTGAGATGGTGACGAACAGTGGAACCACGACGGCCAGTGCACAGATGCCCAAGATGCTGGTGGCCCACCAATTGATGCGTTCTCGTCCGATACGTGTGCGCGAGCGTTTGTTGAGTCGTTGCTGCAAGGTGAGGCTCATTTTGCTTGTCCCTTGTTGGTCAGGCGCAGTTGGAACAGCGCGATAATCAGCGAAATGATGAAGAAGACGGTCGCATTGGCCATCTGGTAGGCGTAGTCTCCACGTTCAAAACCGGTGAAAATTGTCATGGCAATCGACCTAGTTTTCACTCCGGGACCACCGTTGGTCAGGCCGACAATAATGTCGTAGGCTCCCAAGAAATTCTTGAATCCGATAATGATGTTGATACCGATGTATCCGGTCATCAGTGGAAGGGTGACATTCTTGAGCTGTCCGAAAGAACTGGCACCATCCAAAGACGAGGCTTCGTACAAGTCATAGGGGATAGCCATTAGACCTGCTATGTAGATGAGCATCGCCGATGGCACGGCCTGCCAGGCAGTAACGATGACGATGGATAGCCAGGCGAGGTCCGGGTTAGACAGCAACGACTCCTTAAGGAAGCCAATGCCAAGGTATTCACCTACGGCGGGCAAGGTATTGGAAAACAAGAAGTTGAAAACATAGGCAATGACGATGCCGGAAATGACCATGGGCATGACAAAGATTGTCCGCAGAGCGACTCGGGCACGAATTTGTGCGGTGAGCCCGACTGCCAGGAAGAAGGCCAACGCATTGGTGAGTATGACGGTGACGAGAGCGAACCCGATTGTGAAGCTGTAGGAGCCGATAATGGCTGGATCAGTGAACAAGGCGGCGTAATTTGCCAGTCCGACGAGGTTGTAGTCGCCAAATCCCACCGAGTCGGTGAAGCTGAAGTAAATGCCCATCGCTGCTGGCAGGGTGATGGCGATGGTGAAGCAGATCAATGCTGGAACGAGGAAGCCTAAGTAGGTGGCTTCGAATTGACGCCGTTTCACCGGTCGGGTGGGAGCCACAACCTTAGCGTCGTTGCTGGGTTTAGTGGGGGTAGTTAGTGCCATGGTGTTCTCCTGAGCTGGCTAACTGCGTTGGGCCAGTCGGGCCCAGTCCGCGTCGAGGGTTGCAAGGGTCTGCTCTACGCTGCCGCCGGTCACCAGGCCCTGCATGTAGTTTTCGAAGGGAATAGTTCGCGGAATCGCCGTTGATACTCCTTGATAGAGACGGCCGGAATCGATGTACGGCTGCATCTGCTTCAGGCGAGGGTCTTTGGTCGGCGGTGAATCGGTACGTACGCCAAAACCGAGAGCTGATTCGTTATAGGCATCTTGGATTTTGGGTTGGCAGAGGAACGCGAGGAGTTCACGTGCTTCGGCTTTGTGGTCGGACTGTTCCGGGATCCACAGCGCTAGGTCGAGATTGACCCTGACTTTTAGGTCGTTGGGGTCTTCTGTCATAGGTAGAGGGAAGGCGCCGATATTGGCATCAGGATTGGTTTTGGCGATTTCAGGCAGAGCCCAAGGCCCCTGCAGGTACATGGCTGCTTTGCCATTGGCAAATGCAAGGTTGCCATCTCCGTAGCCACGATTGGCTGCGTCTTTGTTGGAGAACTTGGCCAGTTCTTGCATCTTCAGTAGCGGCTCGGTGAATGACTTCGAAAAGGTGACGGCAGCATTAGGGGTGAAATCCGAACCGATTTCTCGTAGTGCAGCAAAGTGCTGGTTAATGTCGACAGCCCCGCCCAAGGAATAGTCGGCTAATCCCTGAGAAGCGGTCCAAGCGTCTTTGAACGTGGAGTAGATGGGCGTAACGCCTAGGTCGGTCAGCTCACCGCAGAGTTCTAATAGTTCTGAATAGCGAGTTGGGATGGCGAGATCATGTTTCTCAAAAATGTCTTTGTTGTATAGAACGGCGGCGCCCATCATTGAGTAGGGCAAGACCGATGTCCGTCCGGGATAGTCGGGATAGAGCGCCAGGAGCTCTTTGATGAATGGCGCATTCGTCTTTTGCTGGGGCAAATCAGAGAGATCTGAGAGGGCTCCACTTTCTTGGAATCTTGCCATCTCAAAGTTGTAGTTGAGGCAACCCAAATCCGGTGGATCGTTGCGAGCGAATGCTGCAGAGAGTCCTGCAGTTACCTCGTGGGTTGCGGTAGTAGTTTTCTGGGAAGCATTGAACTGCCCCAACAGATCACGAAAGTAGGGGATCACTTCCGGCTTGGACTGGTTGAACCGAATTGTGGCTCGGGGGTCGCTGGGGCTGCAACCGGCCAGGGCCATGGCTCCGGTTGCCATTACCGATGCAATGAACGACCGTCGTCGCAACGGCCGTGACAAGGCACTTGATCCAAGATTCATAGGTTTCTCCAGTGGGAAGTGAAGTGGGTCACTTTATTTTCTCAGTAAATTTAGCATCTAAATAAAGTCACGTCTATACTTTGAATGTGAGTTCACCGAGAAATATTGATGCACCGAGCGCCGAGTCCCTAGAAGGCGTTACTGCGATGCGTCGTCGCAACACCCAACGCGTTCTGGATGCTGCTTGGGACTGTGAAGCAGTGACCGCCAGTGAGCTCATCTCGCTCACCGGTTTAACTCGTGCGACAGTGCTCAACCAAGCAAAAGACCTGGTTGAATCTGGTTGGCTTATCGAGGCCCAAGACACTCGGGCTGTTGGAGCTTATTCCAAAGGCCGACCGGCGCTACGTTATGAATTGAACCGAACTCATCGCCTGATTGCTGGAATCGATGCAGGCCAACACCGCATCAGCCTCACTCTCAGTGATGTGCGAGGAAATCTGCAAACTCGCGCTGAGGCAAAAGTGGATCCACTGTCTTCGGGACAGCATCGAGCTGACGTTACCGAGAAGCTACTCGCAGGCGTGTTAGCTGAATTCAACGTAGACAAGCTTGCCGCGATGGTGATCGGGGTCCCCGCGCCAGTTGATGCCTTCGGCACGTCGCCGGATGACGACAATGGTTTTTGGGCAAATATGAACCCTGATTGGAAATCCGCGCTCGGCAAATATACGCACCTCTTGAGGGTTGAGAACGACGCGAACCTAGCGGCGATTGCCGAACTGGCACATGGCACTGAAGGTTCTTTTGCCTCATTGATGATTGGTGAGCGCATCGGTGCTGGGGTTGTGGTCGACAACCACCTGCTCCGTGGAGCTAAGGGGTTGGCCGGTGAAATGCGGTTCCTTTCGCAAGTTGCCGGGGTCGGTGATGCTCACGGTTTGGGATATTTGGCTAGGGAGCAAGCAAAATCAGCGTTGGCCGCCGGCGTCAGTAGTAGCTTGGCGTCTTTGGACGCAGAGTCCTTGCGTGCAGAAGACGTATTTCAGGCAGCCGCGAACGAAGACCAGCTGGCACAGGAAATCCTGGAATCTCTCGGTGCCCGATTGGCTCGGATCAGCGCTGTTATTTCCGGCTTTGTCGGGTTGAAGCGTGTGGTGCTTTCCGGTGCGATGGCAGAAATCGTGGGGCCAGTAGTTTCCATTGCCCAGCGCGAGCTAGCTCAGGAACCGGCGCTGACTTGTGTCCAACTGACTGCTTCTACTCTGGGAAATGAAGTCGTGATGAGGGGAGCCGTTGACCTCGGAGTGCAGCTCGTGCGTACGGCTGCACCTTTCTAAAACACCGAGGAATGCAGCCCTGCGCGAGTGCGGGTGTTTCTATCGCTCCCGATGCACCGGGTAGATGAGCATTTACAGCCAGGGCACGTCTATGACGGGACGGGTTCAATCACTGGCGACTCGACCGCCTGACGCATGCGGGGCATCAACAGCAAGCTGGCAGCAGCTGCAAAACACAACACTGCAGCGGTAATCCACGCGGCCAGATAACTTCCGGTGGTCTCTCGGGATAGGCCTGCAGTCAGGGAGCCGGCACCTGCGCCGACCATATGGAAAGCGAACACCCAACCAAAAACGACAGTTGCTTTAACCGGTCCAAAGTACTGCCGGCACAAGGCCACCGTAGGCGGAACCGTGGCTACCCAGTCCAGGCCATAGAAGACGATGAAGATCCACATTATCGGCTGAACTGTGGGGCCCATCAGGGTGTGCAAGAACAGTAGCGACATTCCGCGCAGCAGGTAGTACACAGCTAACAGCAGCCATGGGCGTATACGGTCGGTGAGCCAGCCCGAAAATACTGTTCCGAGAATGTCGAAGACACCGATGAGTGCCAACAATCCTGATGCCGTGGTGGCAGGCATTCCGTGATCGTGCGCAGCAGGAATGAAGTGCGTCTGAACCAGGCCGTTAGTCGACCAGCCACAGATCCAGAAGGTCATCGCCAGCACCCAGAATGCCGGGTATCGAGCAGAGCTGAAGAGCACCCGTAAGGTCGCCGCGGCCATTGATCCTTCGGGCTTCGCAGCGGGAACTGCAGGTGCGGTCGCGCCGTAGGGCAGTACCCCGACCTCGGCGGGGGAGTTGGCAAAAGGTCAACGTAAAAACGGAATGATCAGTAGGGCAAAGGCGGTGACCACGAGGGCCGCAATCCGCCAGGAGCCGTTTTCAATGATGGCAACGATGGAAGGTAAAAAGATCAGCTGGCCAGCAGCGTTGGCGCCAGAGAACAGCCCCATCGCCAGACCTCGTCGCTTGCTGAACCAGCGGTTGGCGACTACTGAACCGAAGACCAAGGCCATGGCGCCGGTTCCCAATCCGACAAGCACGCCCCAAAGCAACCACAACTGCCAGTAGTGGCTGATAAAAACGGACAGTCCGGCACCGGTGGCCACCAAGGCCAAAGCTGCCATCGCCACCTTGCGCATCGAATAGCGTTTCAGCAAGGTGGCAGCAAAAGGTGCGGCCAAGCCGTAAACCACCAGGTTGATGGTTACTGCTGTGGATAGTTGAGAACGCTGCCAGCCGAACTCTGCTTCAAGAGGTTCAAAAATGCGCCGGTGGTGGACCGAAAAGCCGCTGCCGCAACCAAGGCCAAAGTGGTGACGATGGCTACCAGCCAAGCCCGGTGTACTCGGGGACGCCGGGCGGAAGGCGGAGTTATTGCGGAGTCGGGCTGATCGTTCATAAACAAAGCATCACACTGGCACGCACCTGTGGCCTAGTTCGTGACTGTTCTTGCCATGCGCAACAACAGCCCACGCGGCACGTTTCCTGCTGGGTAGTGACTTGCTGGGGCACTGTGCGGTCAAGCGAAGGGACGCTGGTGACAGTGTGAACAGTCGCATTCCCCTGTCGTCAACGTTCTGAGATTGACATTAAGTTCTACATCCGAAAAAATACTTACGATTGTTTCATTATGTGAGGTCAATCTATCTTTTGACCCATCTAGTGATAATAAACTAAATACCACTTAAGAGGCATGACGATCGTCAGTCGCCCATTTTGCAGGAGTCTACTTTTGTTGAGCCACAAGCTACGGGCAAGCGCCCTAGCCGGAGTAAGGACTGCCCTGCCTGATGAAGAGCATTAAGATCTGTGTGACTAGCTACGCATACTCGTCCAAGGCGAAAATTTTTCAAGATCTGAATCTTGAGTTCCACTCTGGAAAAACAGCACTCTTGGGCCCCAATGGCGCCGGGAAATCTACATTGATGTCCCTTATGGCAAGTGTGGTGACGCCCTCCGCCGGAACTATCGAGATTATCGAGGCTGGCGGGGAACGAATCGGTACTCGCCACTTGGGAAAATTTCGTCGTCTTGTGGCATGGTTGCCGCAAGACTTTTCGCCCGTCGCAGGACTCACTGTTTTGGAACACGTCAGATACTCAGGCTGGCTGAAAGGGATGTCCAGGAAGGCTGTAAAAGAAGCGGCACCGCAAGCGCTTTTAGCGGTCGGGCTAGAGACTCTTTCAGAGAAGAAAGTCACTGAACTATCAGGCGGACAGCAACGACGGCTAGGTCTAGCTGGCGCACTAGTTCACCAGGCAGGCGTGGTTCTTTTGGACGAGCCTACCGCAGGACTCGACCCTAGCCAGCGGGATCGGTTCCGTCAGATCTTGGCCTCCTTGAATGATGAGAACATAACCGTGGTTTCCACGCATCAAACCGAGGACATCGACGGATCTTTTGATCATGTAGTTGTGCTTGTTGGTGGACGCGTTAGGTTCAACGGATCGGTCAGCGAGTTCATGGCTGTAGCTCCAGCGAGTGTTACGGATCCTCGTGATCGAGTACGGCTGGCCTATGCGGCATTAGTTGAAGGCGAGATCTGAGGATGCTTCCTATATCTCGTCGACCAGCGTGGTGGCTGTTAGCCCCCGGTATGATCTTGGCGGCTTTGTATGTGCAACAGTATGTGTCAAAGGAGCGGGTCTTGGCCGATGCTCAAGCAGCCGTGGCGGCCTCTGGACTACTGCTCATATTTGCTGCGTCATTGGTCAGCGTCTCGGCTGCTGTCGAAGTAGGGCGTGATAGGTCCAGCAGGGGAGTCGCTGAGGTCGCGGTACGGGGCAAAATAATAGTGGCCTTTGCGCGGCTCTGGCCCAGTCTTGTAGCCGGCGCTCTCATCCAACTTGTCGGAATTCTCCTATTGCTGGGCAAAGCTGGTTCTTCACCCAACAGATTCCCAGTTCTCATCGCCGTCGGTCTGTTCAGTGCTTTGTTCTTCCATGCGGGAATAGGGATGTTCCTCGGCACATGGCTACGAGCGCGCTTTGCAGTTCCTCTGGCGTTGGTGGTCTCCTATATTTGGCTTGGATTCGCCTGGAGCTTTGACTTTGTACCAGTGAGATATTTGGCGGGGCTCGCTTTGGAAGGTTGCTGCTCCCCGGTCGAAACCTTGGATGTCGCTGCTGTCTATTCTTTGATGGTGTTCTCGGTCCTAGGCTTCTTCGGATTTGTGCTACTGGCCATGGGCGTCAGCGGTAGGAAGATCCTGCCCCGTGGAAAGGCCGCCTGGTTGCGTGTCACCGCAGGTCTGCTGGTGCTCGTCCTGGCGGCTTCGCTGGGCTTGTTTATTGCGCGTCAGGTGGCGGCGACCCCGGTGAAAGCTCGCCCACTATCAGAAGCTGAATGCTCCGCAACCGTTCCAGAAGTCTGCCTGTTCCCAACACAGCTGGCACGTGGAGATACTCGTCCGGTGTATGCCGATACTTTCGAGGCCTTAGAACACCATGGGATGCGAAAAATAACCAAGGTCTATTCAACTAGCACAGCACAAGTGCCGGTCCTCTCAGACGAGGGCGTTGCAAATGTCATGGCCGCACCAGGCCAATCGCGCACCCGTGCAGTTGAATCGGCAGCCAGCACTTACGCGGATGCTCTTACCTACATTGAGTGTCCTCAAGAAACCTCCGCTGATGTTTACGGATGGGCCGAAGTACTGAAGGCTTGGTCAGTTCAAACTGCGGCTCAGGAAGTACTTGCACCGGACGAACGGGCAGGCTTGCCGGATACGAGCATGCTGGAATCGGTCTCGATCCCGGACGAGACGGATTTTTTTGGGCAGTGGAGCAAACTGCGCAAGTTAGACGAAAAGTCACAGACTCAGTGGGTAACGGTAGCCTATGACCGACTAAGTACATGCCGACTTCCGGATGCGGTCAGCGCGGGTGTCCGGTGAAGTGGGCAATGAAGGCTCGACACTATCGGGTGGCAATGATTGGCGCCGCTATCGCGAGCATTCTGGGAACAATGGCAGGAAATATCAACCTACCAATTCCATTCTTGAGTTCGCTTATTGGCCCTTCGACGATGCCAGCGCCCGTTGTCCCCAGCGTGATTCTGGTGGTATTGACGGGAGCAATGCTTCAATCCGCTGAACTGTATTGGACAGAAGCCTCAGTGCGAAACGTGGTGGCTCATTCAATGCTGATGGCCGCGGGATTGGTTGCGCTGGTCTGCGCCGTTTCTCATCTCACTGGCATCGTGGTGCATGACAATGCTGCTGCTTGGCTGATGGTCAGGGACGTGCTTGGGCTCTTGGTACTTTGGTCGAGTGCAAGAGCCCTCGGTATCAACCGATTTGCTGGGCTTGTTCCAGTCGTCTATTTGCTGATTGCTTCAGCCTTTGCGCGAAATTCGATAGGCGAGGTCCGCGGATGGGCTTGGATCTTGGGTAGAAACCTCAGTGATCCGTGGGGACTGGCAACTATTGGTTCGGGCTGTTTGCTGACATTGTTATATGTTCTTCGACGAAGGCCGTTAGCTGGCACAACTGCCCGGTCAAGCAGTTAGCCCAGCTTCGCGGCGCTGGCGAGGGTAGCCCGAGCCTGACGCAGCAAGGGTTCATCCACCATTTTCCCGTCCAAAGAGAAAACGCCCGGATGGGTTTTGGCCTCGGCGAGGATGCGTTCGGCCAAGGCCACTTCGGCTGCCGTTGGCGCGTAGGCCTGACGGATAATCTGCATCTGGTTGGGATGGATGGAGGCTTTGGCCGCGAAGCCAGAGGCCTTGGCATCCTGAGATTCGAGGAACAATCCTTCGGCGTCTGGGATGTTCAGATACACCGAGTCGATGGCAGCCTTTCCGTTGGCTACCGCATGGATAAGCACCTGGGAACGGGCAAAGCTGGCGACCTGGCGGTAGCTGCCATCGTTATGGCGCGATGAGGTCCCGCCCAGCGAGGCAATCAGATCTTCGGCACCCCACATCAAGGCCACCACATTCGAGGCTGCCGCAATCTGCGCCACGTTGGCGATGCCGGCCGCGGTTTCACACAGCGCCACCACGTCGTAGCCAGCTAGCTGGGCAGGTTCCGCGGCCGACTGCGCCTTGGGCAACATGAGCGTGGTGTAGTTGGTACGCCGTACCGCTTCAAGGTCGCGGGCGAAGTGTTCGGTGTCTACGGGGTTCACTCGCACAATGGTGCGCGCCGGATCTAGGCTGCTTTCCACCAGTGCAGTGCGGGCTGCGTCCTTATTTTCATGGGCCACAGCATCTTCTAAATCAATGATTACCGCATCGGCCCGATCCGCGGCCTTGGTAAAACGCTCCGGCCGGTCCGCAGGGCAGAAGAGAATAGCCGGACCCATCTGGAAACTAGTCATCGGACTCTGCCTTCAACGATTCTTGGTGCGCCTGTTGGGTCCACATCAAACAGGTGCGGGTGGCGGTGGCGACAATCTCGCCGTGCTGGTTGCGTCCGGTATGCGTCATCGAGGCTAAGCCTTGGCCGGGTCGAGATTTGGAGGGGCGCAATTCGGTGATCTCGGTTTCGGTGTACAGGGTATCGCCGTGGAACATCGGGTGAGGGAAGCGCACGTCGTTGATGCCCAGCTGGCCAATGATGGTGCCTTCGGTCAGCTGCGCCACCGATTGACCAATCATGGTGCTCAGCGTCAACAGTGAATTAATCAGCGGCCTGCCGAATGGTTGGGTGGCGGCCCACGCGGCATCCAGATGTAAGCCCTGATTGTTCATGGTCATGGTGGTGAAGGCGATGTTATCCGCCTCGCTCAGGGTGCGACCGGGCTTGTGAACGTAGCTGGCTCCCAGCACCAGTTCATCAAAATACAGGCCGCGCTGTTCAAATCGTTGCTGGCTCATGCTCGGTGCTCCTGTTCAGTTTCTAGGATTGGTTCCACGGTGGCGATCACCTGTTTGGCCTTGACCAGATCTCCTGCCTGTAGCGCCGAGATGTGAACAATTCCGTCAACCGGAGCCAGCAGCTGGTGCTCCATCTTCATCGCTTCCACAATGGCCAGCACCTGGCCAGCGCTTACCTGTTGACCGTCGCTGACTTGCACAGAGATGACGGTGCCCGGCATTGGAGTCTGTACATCGGGGGAGTAGGTGCCCGATTCTTTGGCCAGGCTGGCCAACTGGCGTTCGAGTACTTCTTCACGTGACAGTTTGCGAAAGGCAGCGCTCCATCCCTGATCGCTGAGCCACAGGGTGCCATCGGGGGCAAAAGCATGTTCGATGCTTGTGGGCTCGGCTCCAACCGGCAGTGACGTTTGGACGTGAGTATCACCAACTTCGAAGTGCATGATGATCGGGCGGTGCACCCCGGCCCGCCAGCCATCGCGGGCGCCCCACGGGGTGCGCAGTGTAGGTACTTGCTGATATTCCAGCTGAGCAGCCAGCGCCAATTCGCTGGGACCGATAGTGCGGAAGGTGAACTGATCCATCTTGCGCGCAATGAGATTAGTATCCAACTGTCCGGCGGCCACCTGTTCATCGGCCAACAGCAGGCGCAAATATTCGTTGTTGGTCAGTACGCCCAGTACAACGGTGTCCGCCAGAGCGCGGTCCAGCTTGGTCAACGCCTCGGTTCGATCCTGACCCCAAGCGATCAACTTGGCCAGCATCGGATCATAGTGGGCACTGATTTCTAGCCCTTCGCGCAGGGAACTATCTACACGCACGTTGACCGGTTCTCGAACCTTCAGCACGGTTCCGACCGAGGGCAGGAAACCGGCCGATGGGTCTTCTGCGTACAGGCGTGCCTCGATTGCGTGGCCAACGAGCAATACCTGTTCCTGAGTGAAGTTCAGTGTTTGACCGGCTGCGATGCGCACCTGCCAATCCACCAGATCCAGTTTTTCTCCGTTAACCCGCACCACTTCTTCGGTGACCGGATGCTCCACCTGCAAACGGGTATTCATTTCCATGAAGAAGAACTCGTCCGGATTTTCGTCGCTGACCAAGAACTCCACGGTTCCAGCGCCCACGTATCCGACCGACTGCGCGGCAGCTACGGCGGATGCTCCGATGCGTTCACGGATTTGTGCGCCGTGCTCCAGATTTTCGAACAGCGGGGCAGGCGCTTCCTCGATGATCTTCTGATGTCTGCGCTGTAGCGAGCATTCGCGCTCGCCGAGGTGCACGGTGTTGCCGTGCGAATCAGCCAGAATCTGTACCTCGATATGCCGGGGATTGCGCACCAAGCGTTCCAAGAACAAGGTGTCATCGCCAAAGGCGTTCAGCGCGGTGCGCCGAGCGCTGGATAGAGCTTCGGGGAGCTGATCTACGGATTCCACAGCGAACATACCCTTGCCACCGCCGCCGGCCGAAGGCTTGATCAAGAGCGGGAAACCTACATCGGAGGCCGCCGCCAGGAGCTGTTCATCGCTCAAGCCCGGTTCTGCAATGCCCGGAACCACCGGAACCTGATGGGACTGCACGTGGTTTTTGGAACGGATCTTGTCACCCATGAGATTGATGGAGTCCACCGGTGGACCAATGAGGGTGATCCCGGCAGCTTCTAAGGCGCGGGCGAATTCCACATTCTCGGAAAGGAAACCATAACCTGGGTGCACCGCTTGGGCCCCGCTGGTCTTGCAGGCATCAATGACCGCGTTGATGTTTAGGTAGCTCTCATTGGCGGGAGCACCGCCAAGACGGACCGCGGTATCGGCTTGGGTAACGTGCAATGCTTGAGCATCAGCGTCGGAGTAGACCGCAACGGAACGGATGCCCAGCGCTCGCAGGGTGCGAATAATGCGCACCGCGATTTCTCCGCGGTTGGCGACCAGGACCGTATCAAAAAGTTTGCTGTTCATGGTGATCTCCTGGGCCTACATCCTGAAGAGACCGAAGCTGGTCTCTGGTAATTCGGTTCGGGCGCAAACATCTAAGGCAAGGCCAAGCACCCGGCGGGTATCGGCTGGGTCAATGACTCCGTCATCCCATAAACGCGCGGTGGAATAGTACGGGTTTCCTTGAGTTTCGTATTGCTCGCGGATGGGGGCTTTGAAGTCCTCTTCTTCGTCGCTGCTCCAGGAGCCACCACCGGCTTCGATCCCGTCGCGCTTAACTGTGGCCAGCACCGAGGAGGCTTGGTTGCCGCCCATCACGGAGATGCGCGCATTGGGCCAAATCCACAAGAAGCGTGGTGAATAGGCACGCCCACACATCGAATAGTTGCCTGCACCAAAGGATCCGCCGATGATAACGGTCAACTTGGGTACCCGGGCGGTTGCTACCGCGGTGACCATTTTGGCTCCGTGCTTGGCGATGCCGTCCGCCTCATAGTCGCGGCCCACCATAAACCCGGCGAGATTCTGCAGGAAGATCAGCGGGATGCCGCGCTGGTCGCAGAGCTCGATGAAGTGGGCACCCTTCATGGCCGATTCGGAGAAGAGTACCCCGTTGTTCGCAATGATCCCGACTTGGTGGCCGTGGATATGCGCAAATCCGGTGACCAGGGTGGTGCCGTAGTCGGCTTTGAACTCATGGAATTTACTGCCGTCCACAATTCGTGCGATGACTTCGTGCACGTCATAGGGTGCGTTGACGTCTACCGGAACAACACCGGATAGTTCGGTGCCTGGATACAGCGGTTCAGCCACCTGCTCGGCAATGTTCCATGCCGGGGTGGGGTTGGGTGGCAGGGTGGAAACGATGTCGCGGATGATCATCAGCGCATGCTCATCGTTTTCGGCCAGATGATCCACCACTCCGGAGGTTTTGGCGTGCAAGTCTCCGCCACCTAATTCCTCTGCGGTGACAATCTCACCGATGGCAGCCTTCACCAGAGGTGGACCGCCAAGGAAGATGGTGCCTTGGTTGCGTGCGATGACAGTCTCGTCGCTCATCGCCGGAACGTAGGCGCCGCCGGCGGTGCAGGATCCGAGGACCGCGGCCAGCTGTGGGACCTTCTTTGCTGAAAGCTGCGCTTGGTTGTAAAAAATCCGGCCGAAGTGATCGCGGTCCGGGAAGACCTCATCTTGCATCGGCAAAAATGCGCCGCCGGAATCCACCAAGTAGATGCACGGCAGTCGGTTTTCTAATGCGATCTCTTGTGCGCGCAGGTGCTTTTTCACCGTCATCGGGAAGTAGGTGCCACCCTTGACGGTGGCGTCATTGGCAATGACCAGCACGTGTCGGCCGTGGACCAAACCGATACCTGCGATCATTCCGGCGCCGGGGCAGGCGCCGCCATACATGCCTTCGGCGGCCAGTGGAGCAATTTCCAAAAACGGTGAACCGTCATCGAGTAGTTGGTCCACACGCTCGCGGGGCAGTAGCTTACCGCGTGCTACATGGCGTTCCCGAGACTTTTGCGAGCCACCGCCCCCAGCGCGTTCGAGGCGTTGATGCAGGTCCGCCAGCAGGGTGGCGTTGGTTTGAGTATGGCTCGCAAATGCTGCGGGATCCGGTTGGGAACGAAGCGTCTTCACTTTTCAGTCCTTGGGCTCGGGTTCGCTGGCAATAACCAGCGGGGCAGGGAGTTCTTTGATGGCCAACGGGAATTCGTCGGTGACGGCGAGCATTCGCATGGCGAGGGAGACAAAATTTAGTTGCACTTCGGGCAATGACAGCCGTCCATCGCGGCGATACCAGTGGGATGCTCCGGTGCCCATTTCCATCATGGCTAGTCGGGCGATGCCCAGGTCCACGGTGTTGAACAGGCCTTGAGTTGTGCCGGTGGCCAGGATGGATGCAAAGAGCTGCTCGTAGTCATCGCGGAGCGCCTGCATGTCTTCGGCGTGCTCGGCGGACAGGGCGCGCATTTCGTGTTCTGCGACGCGGGAGGTTTTTGGATTAGTGGCGGTGAAGCCTACGTGGAAGGCAACAAGCAGGGCCAACTGACGTACTGGATCGGTGCTGTCGGCGATGGCCTGCCCGGCTCCTTTGATCATGGAGGTCAGACAATTGTTGATGATGCCAACGAGGAGTTCTTCTTTGCCCCCGACATAGTGATAGAGGGTGGCAGAGTTCAGATTCAAGGCAGTTCCGAGTTCTCGGATACCGGTCGCGGCGAATCCGCGCTGCGCAAAACAGGAGACTGCAGCCTGCTGGATTTGACCCAATTCCATGGACACCACCTTGTGTTCCCAATCAATCGATTGACAGTGTCTATCCAATCCGAGAACCGGTGTGGTGTCAATCACTTTTAGCTCAAGAGGCCGATTCTGGCGAGGTTCTGACAAGCGCGAAATATTTGGAAAATCGTTTATGAATCAAATGCATAACGGTAGGCTTCATGATGGTATTTACATTGAAATCTGAGTTAATGACATTCAGGTGCCCACGAAATACGACCGGAAAGCACTATGCCACAACCCACTGACACCGTCGTCACTGCCCATGTAACTAGCCGGCGAAAGCTCTTATCTGGCGCCACCGGACTGATCGCACTGGCCTCTCTGAACGCCTGCTCGACACCAGAGGCTACCGAAACCGCTCCTGTCGCTCATGCTGAAACACCCAAGACACCGGACGAGGTACTCAAAGCGCTGAAGGAAGGCAATCAGCGCTATCTTTCGAACGAGCTTCAGCACCCCAACCAAGATGAAGGACGGCGCGACGAGCAGGCCGAGCATCAAAGCCCTTTCGCCCTGATCCACGGGTGCGTCGACTCGCGCGTTACCCCGGAGCTGCTTTTTGATCAAGGAATCGGTGACCTCTTTGTCACCAGAACCGCAGGCGCAGTCCTTGATGACACCTTGGTGGGCAGCATGGAGTTTGCCGTCTCCGAACCTTACTCGGTTCCCCTGTTGGTGATTCTCGGACATACGGCCTGCGGCGCGGTGACCGGAACTCTTCAAGCCATGGAAAAGAATGCCGATAACCCTGAACTGCCCGGAGAGATGGATGACTTCGCGGAGCAAATTGCGCCAGTGGCCCGCAAGGAAAATGTTTCAGGATCAGATGCTGATGCAGTGAACAAGGTGGTCAAAGCTAATGCGATAGCCGTTGCGCAGCAGCTGGTGGAACGCTCGGTCATTATTCGCAAGGCAGTGCAAGAGAAGCGGACCCGCGTGGTTAGCGCCGTTTATGATCTGCAGACCGGCGAAGTGAGTTGGCTGGAAAGCTGAGTTAGATGTCGGCTTAGATCTCAGGACAAGAAGTTAAAGTGAAATCCCCGTCGGCTAAGCCGACGGGGATTTCAACGATCATCACTCGCACCTTCAATGAGGTAGTTACTACGTTACCCAAGCTTTCTATGCTCGGGCTGAGCACAAGCTTCGCGGTTGCAGTGCGTTGAGACGGGGTGAGGAATAGTTACTTCACCAAGTTGGTGCGCAGATCATCAAGGACCTGGGATGCGCCAGTTGGGCCTAGGCCTAGGAACCAAACGTCGTCATTCACGCGCACCGCTTGATCGTTTTGAACAGCCTTGAGCTTCTTCCACAGTGGACCTTCAATCGCGGCCTTTTCACCGGTGGCTTCAGGGGTTCCGTAGGAAGTGTAGAAGATCCAGTCCGAGTCTGCCTCGGTGAGATTTTCAGCGGAAATTTCAGCCGCTAGGTCTTCGATGCTTTGGTTCCCTGGACGCTTCAGGCCAGCATCCTTGAGGATCACACCAATCAGTGACTTGTTGGCGTAGAGACGAATCTTTTCTGGCATGAAGCGCAGCAAGGAAATCTCTGGGTCGCCCTTGACGTCGTTGCCTAGGGCGGAAGCCTTGTCCTGATACTTGTTCAGTACGTCCACAGCCTGGGTCTCTTCGCCCAGTGCCTCACCGGCTAGCAGGAAGTTTTCCTTCCAAGGAAAACCTGGACGAATGGAGAAGACGGTTGGTGCGATCTCGTTGAGCTGAGCGTAGAGCTTATCCGCGCGCAGCTGCGAACCTAGAATCAGGTCTGGCTTTAATGCTGCGATGGACTCGAGGTTGAGTTCCTGGATGGTGCCAACGGTCTTGGCGTCCTTAACCTTGTCGGCAAGGTAGCTCGGGATTGGGCTGGAACCTTCGGTGGACGGAATGCCTACCGGGGTGATGCCCAGGGAGATCACCTCATCGAGTTCACCAGTATCAAGAACCACAACGCGCTTTGGCTTTGAGTCCAAGGTGGTGGTGCCGTTGGCGTGGGTGATGGTGCGAGGGAACTGGCCAGCTTCGGCGTCGGAGCCGAACTTTGCAGTCTCCTCATCCGCGGTGGTGAAATGTGCGCCGCCAATCGCAACATCTTTATTGCCCGAGTTGGTGTCGGTAGTGGTGGACGCGCCACAGCCGGCGGTCAGGCCAACCAGCGCTACGGCGGTGGCTGAGATTAGGGTGCGGCGCCATGCGGTGCCCATCTTCGATAAATTCACATCACAAATATACCTTATTTTACTAAGCCTACCCAAAGGTTATGACGCTAAACTTTGCTTGCGCACGGTAAAGTAATCTCGTTCCCTGCAGTACATCTGACGAAGGGCGCCGGTCATTAGCGCTAATCTCACCAGGCCCACCAAACCTGTGCCCAGCACCAACAGCATGAGTCGACAAGTGGCCCTACTCTGTGCGCTCGCGGCGATATTGCTGCTCTTGGTTGTGGCGTCGTTGGCCATTGGATCTCGTTCGTTGCCTTTGGGAAGCGTCATTCACGCTCTGCTTGATTCCGAACCCACAGTGGAACGAAGCATTGTGGTTGAGTCGCGATTACCGCGCGCGGTTCTGGCCTTGTTGGCCGGATTGGGCCTCGGGGTCTCTGGCGTCCTGGCGCAAAGTCTGACACGAAATCCTTTGGCCGAACCCGGAATTCTGGGCGTGAACGCAGGGGCATCGCTGGCCATCGTGATTTCCGTCGGATTCTTGGGAATCCAAAGCTTCAGCGGATATGTATTTTTTGCCTTTATTGGAGCACTGCTGACCACGGCCGTAGTTTATGTGGTGGGAATGCCTCGGCCTGGGTCCAGCGATCCGGTCCGGCTGGTACTCTCCGGCGTAGCTATCGGGGCGGTGCTCACCGGTGTCGGAACGGCCCTATCCTTGGTCAAGCCTCAAGCTTTTGATCAGCTGCGAGCGTGGACTATCGGCTCGCTGCAGGGCAGGGACCCTTCGATTATTCTCACCTTGGCTGGTTGCCTTGTCGTGGGACTAGTGCTGGCGGGCAGCAGTGCTCGCTCCCTTGATTCCTTGGCTCTGGGTGAAGACAGCGCGCGGTCTTTAGGGACCAATGTTGGACGCACTCGCGTGTTGGTTTTGCTGGCAATTACCGTTCTGGCCGGTGCCTCAACCGCAGCGGTTGGCGCCATCGGATTTATTGGCTTGATGGCTCCGCACGCTGCCCGTCGCTTGGCCGGGGCAAATACCGGGTGGATTATCGCTTTCACTGCGTTGTTAGCGCCGATGCTTTTGCTGTGCGCTGACATGCTGGGACGTGTTGTGCTGCCCGGTGAGTTGCAAGCCGGTGTGGTCGCAGCCTTCCTTGGTGCACCATTGCTGATCATGATCGCCCGCGGACGAAAGGCGGTGGCACGATGAGTCTGCGTTCCAAATTACGCGCACCTAGTGCGCTGCCGATCTTGGTGGTGCTCTGCCTGCTGGTCACCGTCCTTGCCATCTCCGGAGGTGAGTATCAGATGAGCCCCTGGAAAGTTCTTCGGGTGCTCTTCGGCGGCGGAGAAGGCATTGAAAACATGGTGATCTGGCAATGGCGGATGCCACGAGCCATGGCAGCTTTACTCTTTGGCGCGGCGCTGGCACTTTCTGGTGCGGTCTTCCAGTCGCTGACCAGAAACCCCTTGGGATCCCCGGACATTATCGGCTTTTCCACCGGTGCCTACACCGGTGCGCTGGTGGCATTAACCGTGCTTGGTGGTGGCTTTGTGGCCACCAGCATTGGAGCGTTGCTGGGCGGTTTGCTCACTGCGGTGCTGGTCTATGCGCTGGCTTGGCGCAATGGAACCGCTGGCTTTCGCCTCATCCTCGTGGGCATCGGTATTTCCTCGGTGCTGGCCTCGTTTAATCACTTCATGGTGCTGCGGGCCGAACTTGATGTGGCCATGGCCGCCGCGGTCTGGGGTGCAGGAAGCCTGAACGGGCTGACGTGGCAATCGGTGATTCCCACAAGCATCCTACTGGTGCTCGTTTCAATCGCTTTGCTGGCCAGTTCATCGCGGTTACAGATGCTGCAATTGGGTGATGACCTGTGTCGGGCGCTTGGCATGCGGGTGGCGCGCACCAAATTATTCTTGGTGGTGCTGGCAGTCCTTCTGGTCGCCGCAGTCACCTCGTTGGCAGGACCCATTGCCTTTGTGGCATTGGTGGCCCCGCAGATTGCTCGGCGTTTAGCCGGAGCTAACGGACTGCAATTACTACCCACCGCCCTTGTCGGCGCGTTACTGCTAGCCAGCAGTGATCTTCTGGCACAGCGTCTTTTTGCTCCGATACAGCTGCCCGTTGGTGTGGTGACCGTCGTGTTTGGTGGCGTGTATTTGATCTACCTGCTGAACCGCCAAACCACCCGTCTTTAGAGTGAGGTCATTGTTAATGACCCCACCCGAAAACCGAACAAACACAACTGCTAGTACGCGGACTAGTTTTCTCCGCGCAGTGTGATGGATTCGATGGCGTGACCGTGAAGGTCCTCGATCACCAGATCAACGACTAATTCATTCCAAGAAATCAGCGGACTGATCGCTTGAGAAACGTAGTCCAGTACCTGCTGTTCGATCACCTGAACCGAGCTGTCCTCGGCCATGCTCACATGGCATTGCGCCTTCCACGCGAGGTGCGGGATCGCGGTATCGGTGGCCTTAAATTCCGTGAAATTCAACTGAGCCGTGCTTGAACTGGCAAACACCGCTCTGATGGCTTTGATCAGGTCCAACGAGGACATCCGTTGCGGCTGACCCGTCGCAGAATCCTGCACATCCCACACGCGTTGACGCGGCACAAAGCCTGCAATCTTGCCCAGGATGCCTTGAGAAAAGGCCTCGGATTGATGCTCGGGCATAGAAGTTTGCAGTAGCTGGGTGATGAACCCATTCTGATCTTTGAGTCGCTGGCGCTCGGCATGGCACCAGCGGCACTGCAACTCGTGCAGATCGGCTGGCTCATCGAGGTTCAGTAGGACGTCTTGGGTGGATCGTCCGCAGGGAAGGGTAGTCATGACACCGCCTCGCTGATTGCATTGCGTGCCCGTGCAAGTCGACCTCGCACAGTTGATTCTGAAACGTTGGTTACTAGCGCGGCTTCTTTGTAACTCATTTCTTGGAGCGCCACCAAGACGAAGGTCTGGCGTAGTGCTGAGGGCAACGAATTAATAATCTCCCACGCATCGGCGATTTCCCCACGTTGTACGGCAATATTTTCAGGTAATTCGCGTTCGGCAACCGGGGTTCGCTCTAGTGCTTCGCCATCTACAGGTTGTTGATCGTTCGCCCGTTGGCGGATTCGATCCAGGCAGATATTTCGAGCCAAACGATAGAGCCACGTTTTGAATGCAGCGCGTTCGCGAAGTGAGTCCAAAGACTGCCAGGCGCGGATCCATGTATCCTGTGCTGCGTCTTCGGCGTCATGCCAACTGCTAAAAAACGTCTTGCAGTACTGACGTAGCCCGGGAGTCATGCCGGAGACCAGCTCGCCGAAAGCCTCAGGATCGCTTTCCATGGAGCGACCAACAAGAAGAGCCAGTCGGGTCGGGTCCAAAGACTCCTCCTAATGTGATCTAAGTCACGTGCAAAACGTGTGAGGATTTCTGTATAGCTCTCGTCTGTACGAGTGTAAGGCACAAAATATCCGTTCAATGAATGAGGAGACCATCATGGTGCAACGCGATTCACAAAGCCCGATCATCAAGCCAACCGGCGAAGAGCTGGAGCGTCAAGCAAAGGCCAACGCCGCAAATGAAGCGCAGAACAATGAAGAACTGCGCGGTCCACTACACACTGAACTGGGCAAGACGACCATTGAAGATCGTGTTGTTCAGAAGATCGCCAGCATCGCCACCCGCGAGGTTTCCGGCGTTTACGCCATGGGCAATGCAGCACGTCGAACCTTCAACTCACTGGCCGAACGCATCCCTGGTGCACAGGCCAACTCCGCTGGTGGAGTGAGCGTTGAAAAGGGTGAGCAGCAGACCGCCATCGACGTATCGATCGTGGTTTCCTACGGCTTCTCAATCGTTGAGGTCTCCAACGAGATCCGCTCAAACATCATCGCTCAGGTTGAGCGCGCCACCGGCCTGGAAGTTATCGAGGTGAACGTCGAGGTCACCGACGTACATCTTCCAGAAGACGATGACGACGACACCGAGCCCCGCGACGGCCTGAAATAACAGTCCGCACTTAAGGAGCAGAACATGTTACACGTCAAGTGGGGTTTGATCATTGGAGCCCTCGCCGGGCTGCTGATTGCCTTCGGTTCGTTTACCCAGTTTGTAGTGGTGGCATTCTTCGCCATCATCGGTGCCGCGGTCGGATGGCTCTTGCAGGACAGGGTTGATCTTAGCCAAGTGTTCAACAAACGTCGGCGGTGAATCAAATGACAGAGCTGTCCTCAAACCGTGGCAACACCACGGTGAATACGGCCGTCTATTCAAAAATCGCCGCTCAGGCCGCCTACAAGGTGCCTGTGGTTGGTTCGGCCGCCGGAGGGATCTTGGGGCTGCGCAAGTACAAAGATTTTGACAGCCGTCCCAAGGCCAAAGCTGAGGTGCTCGGAAGTGCGGTCATCATCGAGTTGGACCTAGGGCTGAGCTATCCGAGCAATGTCCAACAAGCCTGCGAAGACGTGCGGGACATGATCGCCGAGGATCTTTATAAGTATCTGGGCGTCGAAAACGTCCAGACCGACATTCGGGTGAGTTGGATGTCTTCACCGGATCAAAACACAGGGAACAGGAGACTGCGATGAGAAGATTCTGGCACGTGCGCAGTGCTCGCACGCTGGCCTTGATGATCACGTTCATCACCTTGTTGGCCGTGAGCATTCTCCTCGCGCTTTCCTGCATCCTGCGATTGGTTAGTGGCCAATGGACCGGCCCTGCTGAACAGGTTCTGAATACGCTCAGCGGTATGCGCCTCAATGACAGCCTGGCAGTTAGCGTCATGGCAGTTCTTGCGGTGCTCGGCCTTGTGCTGCTGCTTTGCGCGCTGATCCCGGGACGCCGCCAAAGCATCCTGTTGGACACCGATGATCCTGGAGCGGAATCGGAACAAGCAATGTCGTGCCGGGGCATCTCCACCTTGGTGGGCTCCGCGGTTGAACGAACCGACTCGGTGACTCGGGCCAGCGTAAAGACCACGCCGGCCTGGGTGCACGTCAGTGTTCAGACTCCGGCGCACTCGGTGGAACGCGTTCGGCAGAACGTGCAAACTCGGGCGCAAAGTGTGATTGATGGCCTGCCGTTGCAACAGGCGCCCAAGGTTAAAGTCTCGGTCCAGCAGCGTGGAGGGAACTAAGAATGTGGACAACACATGTAGTGCGCCAGCGAATCATCCTGGCGATCCTCGGACTGGCCTTGCTGGTCCTTGGTGGCTTGGGCCTGGCTGCAGCATTGCTTGGTTTTCCCAAGATCAAGGATCTTGGTCAAGCGCAGATTGGTGACAGTTTGCCGATAGACCAGCAGTACTTACTGCCACTGGGATTGGCTGTAGGGATCGTGGGCATTGTGCTTTCGCTGGCCGTGATTATCACCGCCATTCCACGCCGTCCGGCGGCACACGAATTCAGATATGAATCGCGCAACGAGGGAGTCAGCGAGATCGAAACGTCGGTAATAGCTAGGGCTGCGGAATCCGCCGCTCAAACGCAACCAGAAATTGTGGATGCGAATGTTCAAATCGGTGGCAGCGCCACGCAGCCCGTACTCTATGCGCGATTCACCTTGCGCGCCGATGCACCGGCGAATCGAGGAATAGAGCTGGTTAACGGCCGGGTCATCCCTGACCTTGAAATGGTGCTGGGTGTGCCCTTTGCACACAAGCACGTTTCCTTCAGTTTCCAGAAACCAGAAAAACAGGATTCGGATAAAGCCGTGCTCATCTGAGCCGGCCTCCGGGTAATAAGTAGTAAATCACTAGCGGCACGTTTGTCGTGCCAAAAACACATGGGGAGTAACAAAAAATGGGCATTATTGGTTGGATCATCCTAGGACTCATTGCCGGCGCCATCGCAAAGGCCATCAAGCCAGGAAACCAGGGTGGCGGCTGGATCGCTACGTTGGTTCTTGGTGTAGTTGGTGCACTGCTCGGCGGTTGGATCGGCTCGGCAATTTTCGGTGTCGGGGTAAGCCAGTTCTGGTCGCTTTCGACTTGGCTGCTAGCTATCGGTGGTTCCCTGATCGTATTGATCGTTTGGGGCTTCATCACTGGCAAGCGCCGCTAAGCTAAAAAGTAATGGCAGTGGGCGCCGAT
>Ga0308166_1000766_pt1 | contig 39146 bp, 52 predicted proteins | sample PhyCR2_2_FD_202137 | JGI IMG/M metagenome (GOLD analysis project Ga0308166, IMG submission 202137) | Phyllosphere microbial communities from UC Gill Tract Community Farm, Albany, California, United States - DLSLCC.R2 | ecosystem: Host-associated > Plants > Phyllosphere > Unclassified | place...
TGCCGCCATCAGCGCGGTACTCGCAGAATTCCGGGCGTTCAAATTTGGAGGTGTCTTCGAGATAAGTCTCCATCTGGTCGAAGTTGAACAACGGGCCTTGATATGCCTCTCTGACCCACAGCCGATCTCCTACCTTGCCGAATGGGCAGCCAAGCAAGTGATTGGAGCTGTCAGCTTTAGCAATCCGCCGCGTCTGGGTCTTGCGGCCGTCGAGAATGGCGCGAACCATCTCGCCGTTGAAAATCACTGGGCGCTCTTTCATTTGGCCTCCCGCAGCTCGTTTACGAATCGGCAAGCCAAGAAAACGACATGCTTGTACGCCTTTCCCTTAGCAGTGTTAGCTTTTTCGCATTGATATAGTTCGCCGAGGAAGTCAGCGAACTTCTCAACTCCCTGCGCCTGGATAGCTGCAAGTGCTGTGTCAGTGGCCGGAGTTTCGACCTTGGTCGCTTCAATAATTGATTCGCACAAGTCCGAGTATTGAAATGGGCCGCAGTTGTGCGAGTTTCGGCGACCGTTAAATGCCTGCCTGCGGATATCGGCGGCGGCCGCCTTCAGTTCCGCATTCTCCACAGCCAGCGCATCGGCTCGTTTCTGCTGCGCATCGCGCTCAGCCTCCAGGCCGCTCACCACCTGCTGGTGGGCATCAAACTGAACAAGTTCACCGTGCTCCGCTTCACGGGCGAAAGCCTCAAAGCGAACTGCGTGCATTTTGTAGTCAGGGGTAAAGCGCTTGATGGTTGTCATGCTTCGTCTCCCAGCACCCAGCGGAGCGCCTGAGCGTAATCACCGCTCGCACCTTCCAGGGCTTTCGTTATTTCTTTTCGGGACTTCATGCGAGGTTTTGCATTGCCGATCACCTGGCGCTGCCGGCGCGCTTTTTCGTGGCCTTTGGTGCCGGCCGTGGCCACCTCAACCTCTTTCACTTTTTCGCGCTGTTCTTCGGGTGAAAGGTTCGCCAACTGGCGCGCCTGGGTAACGGTAACGGCGCCAGATTCAACCGCATCTTTAACGGCCTGAGTGGCATCGAGCAGGGCGAGTGTGGCGCGGATCGTCTGCACGCCGACGCCAAACATCAGCGCTAAATCTTTTTCGTCGTGGCCCCGCGTAAGCGCATCAGCCATTTTCTTGGCTCGTCCCAGCGGCGTGTCTGCCTGAAAGATTTCATTGGCACTAATCATCACCTCAGCAACGCTAAACGGCGATCCGCGTCTGACGACTGCCGGCACAAGAAGAGGCTTTTTACCTTCTTCCCGCAGGCGTTTATTTGCTTCAAGAGTGTTTTTAACCCGCTGACGACCTTCAACTACGCAGGATCTGCCTGTCTCTGGGTCTTTCCAGATAACGATCGGCTCAATCACCCCCAACTTCATGATGCTAAGCACCGTTGGTTCATGGAGAGGCAGATGGATGCGTTCGTCGTAAAGCGGGTGCGTTTTATCGGATACCAGGTGCAGATTTTCCGGCTCGAACATCAACACGTTGGTTTTACCGCTGGCGCCGTAGGCTTCCTTTGAGTTTTTGGCCATGCATCAACTCCAGACCGCGCCAGCAGTCAGCAGGCACAGGGTAAAAATGAGTAGGTAGAAGAGGTGTTTGCCGTGGTGGCGTTTAGGGGCGAAATCGCCCCCGGTCAGGTCATACTTGTGCTGTATGCGGGCGTTGAGGCTTACCATGTTGGCCTCCGCTGCTGAGTGTGCAGGCGGCGCTGCAGTGTTCTGATGTTCTGGCGGACAACGTACACCGGCGCGCAGGTGTCGGAGCAGACGAGCATTCTCACGGACTTATATCTGCCGTCTTCGAATCGCTGAATGCTTACGGCCTGTTTTGCTACGTCGCGGGTTTTCCCGCAGTGCTCACAGCGTTGGGTAGTGGTTTGCATAACATGTCCTCTCAATGAAATTCACATGGGTAAAGGCGCTGCCTGAGTTGATGCACGCGCTCGGTTTCCCTACGGTTCCAGCACACTGGAGCAGCGGGCAGCGCCTTTACTGATGTGAAAAAAAGAGCCCCGGCGAGCGGGGCAAGGGATGTGACAAGGGAAGTGGTACTGAGCAGGCTTGTGATTTCTCACGCACCTGGTGGCGCATCGAACCGGGGCTTTATACTGTGTAGGTTAAAAGAGGAACCGAAACGATACGCCACCAGATAGGTGAGGTATTGGGCTGACCACTCATGAGGTAGGATCCTTCACCGCTTCCAGAATTTAAGGAATCGGGCGAGTGGTCAGCCTAATACGCCGGCATTAACCGGCGATGATAAAACCGACTACTGACCAGCAGGCGGCGCATAAGACAAACACGCCAAGCCAAACGATTTGATTGAATGTCATGATTGCCTCAGTGCGCCCCGTAGGGCGCGGTGTTTTATGCTTCGACTTTTTCTTCGGTCGGCAAGCCGATCAACTTGTTCAGGTCACCAACCCTGAGCGCTGGGAGAGCCGCTCTTGCGGCATCAAGATTGGCGGGTAACAATTCTTTGCTTTCCGGCCATGCTTCCAGTAGGCGCTTTACGGTTGAAACTGAGTTGAGCGCGGCATACACGTTGACTTTGACTTCTTCCCGCTGCTGGCCAAGTGCGCGCTTTTCATCATCCAGACGGTGGAATTCAACGGTAAGGGGATCATCAGCTGCGAGAAGGCAAATCTCTCTGCAAGGCGTTAGGCGGTAAACGCTATCACCAGCGCTATATTCGAGCCGCGTCCGAGCACCGCCGAATGATGGGTAAATTTCTTTTCTAAGGCCGCGACTTATGCAGAAGCTTGTCGCGCCAATCTCATGCAGTTCCTTCTCGATTTTCATCGCTTCAGCAAGTTTGGCGTCAGCCTCAGCTGCTTTCTTTTTACCGCCCAAGACTTTGACGCGGACTTTCTCGGCGAGGTCACAAAATGCTTTTTCGTTCTCGGCCTCTGCGGCCACAACACCAGACTTCTTTATCGCGTTGGCAGCGATTGCATCGCGCAGCGCTGTGGTCAATCGTATAGATGACATGCTTCACCTCATTGGTTTCACTGGTTTTATACATGCCGCCCCAAACTGGCAGCGGCAGGGTAAATCCACTCGTCGTTTTAAGCTGCTGGTGCGTTAGCCGGGCGCTAACCGGTTACTTAGTGATGCTTTACGCCTCCTTTCCCTCACTGCGTCGCCGTGGGAACCCGACCTGTAACACCGTCGTCGCGTGGCTGGCCTGTAGGCCATAAGCCGATTTACTGCTTCATTGGCTTGATCTCCTTTGTTGATAAATCGTCACCCAGTCCTGTCCGCTGCATGCCGTTGGTGCCATACCCCCGTAAGGGCTGGGGACTGCCGGGTACTGAGTTGTGCAGATCTCTCTGCTCAGTGCTGGGTGACTAAACCTGATTGTTAAAGAGCGTCCCGGTGGTTTGGGGTGACGTTGTTGCTGTCGATGGATTTAATTTATGCGTATAACGCAAATGCGTCAAGCGCAAAAATAAGCATGAAATTGAGTTTTTACGCATATGATTGAAATTTCTGGTTAAATAATTTGCGTGAGGGAGTGGTTTTTAGGCACAAAAAAACCGGCCTGAGCCGGTTTGATTGCTTATATGTGGTTTACCAGGTGGATGAAGACCAAAAAACCCTACCAAGAACAACTAGTTGTTCTTTTCTTTGTTGGAGGGTAAGAACTTCGTCTTTAAACTCTTCTCGGTTCATTGAGCGGATTACGACACCGCCGTCTGGCTGCTCAATAAGATATTTTACTCTAAGCAGGTCACCATGACGGATGCCATAGGCCTTACCATCCCGGATGCGTGTGTCGTCGGTGTTAATGCCTACTACATCACCGTCAGACAATCTCGGCTCCATACTGTTGCCGATCACCCGGACAAGTTTGGCCGCAGAAATAGACACCCCCAACTTGTGTAGATAGTAACGCCTGAAGATTAAGGCAAACTCTTCTTTTTCCACAATTTCGACACTGCCATCGCCAGCAGCAAAATGAACGTCAATTAGTGGGATTTCCACAAATTCCTCGCTGTCCTGAGCTCCATCCTCCCACACTGAGGCTTTAAGCCTGGTTGGCTGAGCATCAGACTCAGGAGATAAGTTTTCGAAAGGCAAATCTGGCCTAAAAAGGTCGCTAACAGGGCGCTCAAAGAAGTCAGCAATCTTCCTGATCATCTCGTCACTATAACCCTGCTTAGCCCGCTCCAGGCGAGAGATGTTCCCTACGTCGCTATCAACAGCATTCGCAAGGTCAGCAAGATTTAGCCCCTTCTTAACGCGAAGGTGCCGGATGTTACGACCTACAGTAGGGTCGATTTCTTTAGGTAGCTTCTTTTCGGTTTCCATGCCGTCATTTTTTCATTCATGTGCGTCACACGCAAAGCGTCTTGCGCAAAAATGAAATGCGCATTAATATGCGTGTAGCGCAATTAAAAGGGGCCGCTATGCAAACACCACTTAGAAATATGCGTGTAAAGAAAGAGCTCAAGATCACTGACGTAGCCCATGCGGTCAATTGTGACCCTGGTTACCTGAGCCGTGTAGAACGTGGCGTGCATACAGCATCGCCTGAGTTGGCTGAAAAGCTATCTCGATTCTACTCCGGCGAGATCACTGAGCTGCAAATTCTTTACCCAAAACGTTATGCGCGAGCCAGCGAAAGCCAGCCGCCAATCATCAACCAATCACTGTAAGACAACGGAAATTGTAAATGGAATCAGTCGCAACAACACGCAACGAAGCTCAAGCGATTCAGAGCGACATCATGAGCCGCATTGCAGCTATCGGGGTGACAAGCCTGGCCGGCGCGATCGGCGTTGATAAATCGCAGGTGAGCCGCTGGCAGAGCAAAGGGGGGCTGGTGGAGAAAGCGAGCCTGCTTCTGGCCGCTACCGGCTTTAAGCGTTCGGAAACCATGCTGACGTTCAGGGGCGAGGAAGTCGCTGATCTGGCGCGCGGGTTAATGGCGATGCTGGAGCACATCCGGGAACCAAAGACGGAATAGGGGGCTTTATGGCCTGGTGCAAGAAGAAAGCCGAGCAGTTGCAGCTGGTCGGCAATCACTTTTCTAACTGGGAGTTCTGCAATGAACAGCCTGATTGTTATCGATATGTCGGCATCTCGTCAAGGGTTGAAAAATGTCCGGCTCGCAAAGCACTGAGCTCGACCGGTATTACACGGACTGGCGGGGCGTGCAGGTTCACGTCATCCGCTGGGATCGGGTTGAGCGCCAGGTCATTTTCACGCGAGAGGGTTATCCGCATGAGTGCATGCAGCCCCTTGAGAGGTTCAAAGAGAAATTTAAGCGGGTGGATGTATGAGCATGATCCTGATGGCAACGGCCATGAAAATTAAGGTGGGTAACCCGCTGCGCAAGCTGGTGCTCATCAAAATGGCAGACAACGCCAACGATGACGGCGAATGCTGGCCGTCGTACCAACACATTGCCGATCATTGCGAGTGCAGTAAGAGCGCGGTAAAGGCACATATCACGGCATTGATAACTATGGGGTTGCTATCCAAAGAGAACCGCCTTGGTAGCAATAACGGGAAGGGCAACACGTCAAATATTTACCAGTTGACCTTGGGTAACCCTGTGTCGTCAGAAAACACAGCCCCTATGGCAGGAAAAAGCATAGCCCCTGTGCCGGCAAAAAACACGGGTAGGTCAGGAGAAAGCACAGGTGTGGCGTCAGAAAGCACAGCCCCTGTGTCACCTGCTGGCACCCCCTGTGGCAGCACGCGGCACCAGAACCTATCACTAGAACCTAAAGACAATAAATCTTCTTGTCAGGTCGCTACGCAACCCGACGAATCAGACGAGGAGAAGTTTTTATCTCGGCATCCAGAAGCTGCTGTGTTCAGTGCCAAGAAAAAAATCTGGGGTAGTGCTGAAGACCTGAAGTGCGCGGAGTGGATCCGCTCTCGCATCGTGAAGCTGTATGAGCAAGCTGCCGAAAGCGATGGGGAAGTCGCCAGACCGAAGGAACCTAACTGGACAGACTGGGCAAACGAAATCCGCCTGATGTGCTCTCAGGACGGACGCACACACAAGCAGATCTGTGAGCTGTTCGCGAAGGCAAACCGGGATCCATTCTGGTGCAAGAACATCCTGAGTCCCTCAAAGCTGCGCGAGAAGTGGGATGATCTGACGCTGAAGCTTAGCGCCAACCCTGCCGGCGCGTCTGGTGGACACTGGAACACGGCCGAAGCCTGGGGTAACACGCTATGAATAAATTCATGAGTGCCATTCAAAATCGCGATGGTGGAGCCTTGGCGCGGATGATGCCGGCGGAGCCACAGGCGCGGGTAGTCAATGTGAATGCGGAAAAATTGGTTGATCTGCTGTTCACCAACCTCATGCAAGTCTTCCCTGCGGCAAAACAAACAGCGTTGAGCACGCCAGCAGAAGTCGCTGCAGCAAAGCGTCAGTGGATCCTGGCATTCGCAGAGAACGGGATCACCTCGGTGGAACAACTGCAAGCTGGCATGCGTATGGCCCGACAGCAGGAAAGCGATTTCTGGCCGAGCTGTGGGAAATTCATTGGCTGGTGCAAGACGGGTGCAGCTTTGAATGCCGGCCTGCCATCGGTTGATGAAGTTGAGGCGGAGTTCAAACGCTACAGCGCTAATCGCGGCCACGTCCGCCCAGAGGATTTCAACTGGTCGGCTCCGGTCATGTATTGGATTGTGATCGACGTTCGTCACCAGATGCTCCAGTACAACCACACCGAAAGTGAGATCCGCAAGTCAATTCAACAGCACCTCAACCGCTGGGCTAAACGACTGGCTAAGGGCGAGCGCGTGCCAACCCCTGCGCCACAAATCGCCTACAAGCAGAACATCCCAGCGCCATCAGAACTGATGGACAAAGACGGCAAATTTCAGCGCAAAGGTGAAGAGCTGCTGGCTCGCATTCGCGCCAAAAATCAGGGACAACCGACATGAGAGCGATAGTCAAAGCAGCGGTACAGCGTGATCTGGGTATTGCCCTGATCCCGGTTGACGAAAAGCTGGCGTTTCACATGACAGGTCGCGTGATGGTTTCCACGCTGCCGAAGGAGTTCAAAGACGCCCCTGAAGGCATCCTACCGGCGGTGGAGCATGAGATCGCCAACGACCCGCGGTTACAGGGGTTCTTCACCCATGAGCGCGTCATAGACGCCTGCGGCGGGGTTAACGCTATTGAAGCCTGGGCGACGCAGTTCACGAAATGCCAGTACAGCAAGCACGACCTGCCGGAGACAATTCTGGACACAGAGCGCGTAGGTAATTCGGCCGTTCGCATTTGTCCTGGGTGCTACAAAAAAAGCCTAGGCGTATCGCCAAAGCTGGAAAAAATCGCTGCTCGCAACACGGCGCGCTGGGTGGTAGCAACGGCAAAACACCGCCTGAAGTCTGAGGGACAGCTGACAATCCCTGAGCTGATGCTGTGGGCCATGCTGTCCGGCGTATTCGACCTGATCCCCGATGACGTCGCGCGCACCGTCACCGACTTACCGGAGCCAAAGGTGATCACAGGAACCCGCAAGGAATCCGAGATGGATTGCACGCCGGCGGCTACTGAGATTATTTCCAAGCAGGCCCAGAAGTGCTTCAAGGTCGATCCTGAAGTACCAGGCGCCTTTGTGCTGCGTCCGAAGAAAACCCGCGCCGAAGACAGCAAATACACTCGTTGGGTTAAGACTCGCCCCTGTTGCGGTTGCGGAGCGCGCTCAGACGACCCTCACCACATCATCGGCCACGGGCAGGGTGGAATGGGAACCAAGGCTCACGACTTTTTCACTATCCCGCTGTGCCGTAAATGCCACGACGCATTGCACGAGGATATGGCGGCCTGGGAAGCGGAACATGGAAGCCAGGTTGAACTGCTGTTTGAGTTCCTGGATTTCTCCTTTGGCATCGGGGCTATCGCATGAAGACGTACAAGATAACGCCAATCCCAAAACCACGCATGACACAAAAAGACCGGTGGGCCAAGCGCCCGCCAGTTCTCCGCTACCGGGCATTCTGTGATGAGGTGAAATTTAATCGAATCTCGCTGCCTGAGAGCGGCTATCACGTGACGTTTGTTTTACCCATGCCAGATAGCTTGAGCAAGAAGAAACGCGCTGAGATGGCCGGAAAACCGCATCAGCAGAAGCCGGACAAGGACAATCTGGAGAAGGCATTGCTGGATGCCATTTTTGAAGACGACTGCCGCATCTGGGACGGTCGAGTAACAAAGATTTGGGGCGAAGTAGGCCAAATAATTATAGGGGAAATAGCATGAGATTAGAGTCGATTCCAAAATACTTTGCACCGAAATCACCGACCTTTAGCGACTCACCGCGCGCGACGGCTTCGGACTCTTTGACCGGTACTGACGTGATGGCGGCATTCGGGATGTGCCAGGCTCAGGCAGAGTTCGGTCTGGATTTGTTCTTGGCAAAACAGGGCATCAGCTCACCTGAGCGCGCGCTGGAGCGGTTGAAGGAATACGCGATAAAAGCAGCCAGCGCACACAAGGCGATCTGCAAACACGGTGAGGCGATTCAGAATAGAGCGATCGGCGTCATGGTGGCGTTCGCATTCCAGGATTACTCACGCAGTGCGGCCAGCGTCAGGACATGCGAATGTTGCAAGGGAGAGGGCTTTATTGACGCTGAGGTGTTCACCAACAAAGTCCAGTACCCAGACGGTAAGCCGCCGAAGTGGGCGAAAATCACTAAGGGTGTATTCCCGTCGTATTGGGAGGAAGTGAAATCAGTGAGGGAGGTTGTGAAGGTGCTTTGCCCGACCTGCAAGGGAAAGAAGGTGATCAGCAACGCCTGCAGATGCCACGGCCGCGGTAAGGTTCTGGACAAGAAGCTGAGCGACAAGACAGGGATCCCGGTGATGAAGGACTGCGACAAGTGCAGCGGTAGAGGGTATGCGCGCCTTCCGGCTGAGCAGGTTAGAAAAGCACTCGCTCTTGAAGGGCTGGAGATAGCAGAAACCACCTGGCGCCGGGACTACAAGCCCTTCTATGAGCAGCTTGTCACGCAGTGTCACAAAGAGGAAAGCATCGCGGATTCTATGCTAGCGGCGGTCACGGTTTAACAGAATTAAGAAAAATAGCGTCATGTTAAAAGCAAAGTGTTGACAGTTTGGCGAAAATGGACTAGCTTTATCTCCATGATGTGATATTTCCGCTTGTCACATGACCAATCAATTAAGGCCCGCCTCTGTGCGGGCTTTTTGCATTTCAGCCCCAGCCAACGGACGACACACACGGCACACCCTCTTACCGTCAGCGTTTACGGCTGGTGGCTGATCCTTTCCTACAAACAGCACAGCCCGATAACCGGGAGGTGGAGTCATGAAGATGCACCCAGACAATCCAAACCTACCGTATTGGTGGTCAAGCCTTCTCGGCCTTTTTTCGCTGCTGTCGCTGCAGGATTACGTCTTTATCGTAGGGGCGTTGATATCCGCCTTCTTTACGATCAAGACGTACTACGCCAAACGGAAGGAAGAGCGCGAACGCCTGGTAGAGGAACGCCGGCGCACGAAGATCATGGAGGACTATCTGCACGGTGTATCAGCCAGGCCAGAAAGCGAGCGACCAGCGGCAGTTGAGGTTGTAGCCGAAGCGATGCGCAGAGCAGAGGGATGATATGTCGATTAGCAAATCAAAACTCAGTGCCGTAATGCTGGCGCTTATTGCTGCCGGTGCATCGGCTCCTGTGATGATGTCGCAGTTTCAGGAAGAGAAAGAAGGCCAGCGCCTGACTGCATACCAGGACGGTGTTGGTATCTGGACGATTTGCGGCGGTGTGACGATGGTCAACGGTCAGAAGGTTGTGAAGGGCCAGCGTCTGACCGCTGAGCAGTGCAAGCAGATTGACGCAGTCGAGCAGAAAAAGGCGCTCGATTGGGTGGATCGCAACGTCAAGGTAACGCTGACCGAACCGCAAAAAGTCGGTATCGCCTCGTTCTGCCCGTGGAACATCGGCCCCGGCAAGTGCTTCACCTCCACCTTTTACAAGAAGCTGAACGCCGGCGACCGCATTGGCGCCTGCCGCGAAATCCGCCGTTGGATATTTGACGCCGGACGAGATTGCCGCATCCGTTCGAATAACTGCTATGGGCAGATATTGCGGCGCGATCAAGAGGCCGAGCTGGCCTGCTGGGGGCTTGATAAATGAGATATCTACCGTCAGCGGTATGTTTCGCAGCGGCCGGTTATCATGCTGCTCACGGCATTGATGGCTGGGGCTGGTTCCTGTTCGTCGGAGTGATTCTGCTATGAACCGAGCGACCGCGATAATTGCAGGTGTGCTGCTGGTGGTCGTAATGGTCGCCTGCTGGATAGCCAGCTATTACCAGGGAAAGTCGGAGAAGCTGGAGGGCACGGTCAAGCAACTGCAGAGCGACAACAACCTACAGACGGCGACCATTGCTACCCAAGCGCTTCACTTTCAGCGCGCCAACGAAATCAGCAACGCGGCGAATCAGTACGGCATCAAAACCGACGCGGCCACCCAGGGGAAAGAAATTGAATACCGGACGATCCTCAAGAAACAGCCGACGTGCGATCTGGCTGTGCCTGCCGCTATTGCTGGTGGGTTGCTCGACTACACGCACCGTCTACGTTCCCGCGCAATGTCAGCCGATACCATCGTCGCTGACGCAACCGGTACTGGCGCCACTGCCTCCGGCACCCTGACATATTGCCAGGCGGTGCTGTGGATTGATCCGCTGCTGGCTGCGCTCGACAAGGCTAACAATCAACTGCTGGCGATACGCCTGCTTGAAAAAGAAAGGAAAAGTCCGTGAAGAAATTTCTGATTAAGGCGCTCATAACCTCATCCTCGTATGTAGTTCTGGCGCTTCTGGCTTACGGTTCACTTGCTGGCATAACGTCGTTGGTTGGAGTGGCCGCCGCCGTATATTGGGTAATCATTGTCCTTGGCTTGCTCGTCGGCGTATTGATATCTATTTTCAGCTACGTGATACCTGGCGAGAAGGACGAGCAGAAGAAACAAAAACTGATAACAATTGTTCAAGAAGCGGTGAAGAAGAGAAACCCAATACTACGCGGTATTAGTTGGATTTTTTTTATCGCTATCACCTTACTGCTGGCTTACTCCGGCTGGGTGTTTACTGCGGTGAGCTATGCGTTGTCTGCGTTAATTGTAAAGTTTTTACTCTCTATAGCCCGAGACAACGTGAAGGAAGTCACGTCGTAATTAGCATTACAGGTGGCATTCACTGAGTGCTACCGATAATGACGGCCCTACACCTTGAAATCAAAGAAATTTGAAAACATATTAGTTGTTCAATAATGAAATCAAGGAATGGGAATGGCTAAAAAATTAGATGCTCTAAGTCGGTGGTTTAATCATCAATCATGGACCTCTGGGCACCACCTCGACGAAGCTAGGTTTTATCGAGCGGTCTATCAGGTATTAAAAGAAAACGACAAGGGTTCAATCACCCCAGATGACATAAGGAATTATGTCATTTCCCAGTTCACAGGGAAGTTAGACCCAACATTCCTAAGTGAAAGAGCGGAACAGGCGGCGGAAAGGTTCGAAATTATCTCTGAATTCTGTGATGCTAATAATATTTAGATAGGTGCGACATCTCACAAACCCGCTGCGGCGGGTTTTTTATTGGAGGTGAGGATGGCAGGTTTAAAAGAGCTGTCGGCTCAACTCCAGAGCGTACGCAAGCAAATCCCGTTTGCTACAGCGCAGGCACTGACAAGCGTCGCCAGAAAGATAGAGGCAGCGGAAAAAACCGCATTTAAACGTCATCTGGAAAACCCCACACCGTTTACTGTCAACTCGGTTAAATCGTTCGGTGCCCGGAAAAGCAACCTGAAGGCCAAGGTGTTCGTGATGGACACCGCCGCGAGCTATCTGGAGCCGTTCGAATTCGGCGGCCAGCATAAGCTGAATAGCCAGGCGCTGCTGAACCCCAAGAACATCAAGCTGAACAAATACGGCAACCTGACGCGCAACAAGATGGCGCAGCTAAAGGCTAAGGATGACGTGTTCATTGGTGAAATCGACGGCACCAACGGCGTCTGGCAGCGGCGTAAAGCCAAGAAAGGGAAGAAGGGCAAGAAGCGGCGCAAACGCTCTGCGAACGGTACACGTCAGCCACGCATGAAGATTCCGGCGCCGAAGTTGCTGATCCAGTTCGGTGATGCTCTGCCAGTGAAACCGACGCTGGGCTATTTCGAACGGGCGCAGGCTATGGCCAATGCCTTGATGCCGACAGAGCTGAGCAGGGCTATGGCAGAGGCGATGCGAACAGCAAAATGATCGGCGATCACCTTCGGGGGAGGCTCCAGAAAAAAATGGGTCCTTCCTGGCACTTTTTTATCTCACGGGCATTGCGCGCCGCGTTCTGCGTCTAGCTATCAACTTTTGAAATTTGGGTAACAGGTAACACCTGAGGTAACAGATGAACCAGTCAGATTTTGCCAAACTTCACGGCGTCAGCCGAAAGACGGTAACGACCTGGAAGGCCCGCGGCTGGCTGGTTCTGGCCGGAGACGATATTGACGTTGAAGCGTCGAATGCGAACATCGAGCGCTTCCGAAAAACTGTTACCCGACCAGAGAAAAAACCGGCAGGTAACAAGCAGGGTAACAAAACAGGTAACAGATCCTCGGGTAACAAGTCAGGTAACAAAAACGATAAGGATCTGGCCGAGTCTCCGACGAAAACCGTTGAGCGGATGATCGCCGAGCACGGCGTGACGATGACGCTTGATGAAGCGCGCCAGATGAAAGAAAACTTCCTCGCGTTGCTTACCCAGCTCGAGTACGACATTAAATCCGGGCAGGTGCTGCCGTACAAAGACATGATCGAGGCCGTAGGTAATGAATACGCCCGCATGCGCACCCGTCTCATTGCGATTGCTCCTGAACATGGCCCCCGGTTACGGGTGCTGGCTTCTACCACCAACGACGCGGAGTTTGTCCAGGCACTGCAGGAGGTGGTTTACGAGGCGATGGAGGAATTGAGCCTTGATGCAGATAACAACCGAGGAGAGAACTAACGCTGCAGCCTGGCAGAATTTCACCGGGGAGCTGCGCCAGCGTCGCTCCGATGTTCGCCCGCCCGAACCGCTGTCACTGAGCGAATGGGCTAATAAATACGCGGTGCTCTCGAAAGAAACCAGTGCGCAAACGGGACGATTCCGGTCTTTCGCGTACCAGGATGGCATGATGGATGCCATTACTGATCCGGCGGTGACGCAGGTGTCGGTGATGAAGTCGGCGCGCGTCGGCTACACCAAAATCCTTGACCACGTTGTTGGCTATTACCTGGCGCATGACCCGTCGCCGATCCTCATTGTTCAACCGCGTGTTGAAGATGCCGAAGATTACAGTAAAACCGAGATCGCGCCGATGTTGCGTGATACTCCGGTGCTGGCGGAAATCTGTGGTGATCCAAAGGCCAAGGACAGTAATCAGACCATCCTCAAAAAGACCTTTGCCAACGGCGCCAATTTGACGCTGGTGGGGGCAAATAGCCCCGGCGGTTTCCGCCGTATTACCTGCCGAATCATCTTGTTTGACGAAGTTGACGGTTATCCGTCCGGCGGCGCCGGGGTGGAAGGTGATCAGATTGCACTGGGCATTAAGCGTTCCGAAACATTCTGGAACCGCAAAATTGCCCTGGGTTCGACGCCAACGGTGAAAGGCACCAGCCGGATTGAAAAGGCGTATGAGGAAAGCGATCAGCGCCGCTATTACGTCCCGTGCCCGCACTGCGGTGAATTTCAGGTACTGGAGTGGGGTGGCCCTGAGACGCCATACGGCATCAAGTGGGACAAGGATGAAAATGGAGAAGGCATCCCAGAATCGGCATATTACGTCTGCCGGCATAATGGTTGCGTGATCCACCATAACGAAAAGTCGGGCATGGTGAAGCGCGGCGAATGGCGCGCAACCAAACCATTTAAAGGGCATGCGGGTTTTCACATTTGGGCGGGTTACAGCCTGTTCCCGAACGCGGCCTGGAAATATCTGGTGGCTGAGTGGCTACGGGTGAAAAACGATCCGCTCATGCGTCAGACCTTTATCAACCTGGTGCTTGGCGAGCCGTATGAAGACCGCGGCGAAAAAGCGCTGAGCGAGAAACGCTTGCTGGAGCGCTGTGAAGTCTATGCAGCAGAAGTGCCTGACGGCGTGGCGGTATTAACGGCCGGCATCGATACCCAGGATGGTCGCTTTGAAATTGAGGTGACGGGTTGGGGACGTAATGAGGAGAGCTGGTCGATTGCCTTCGACGTGATTGAGGGCGATCTGGAAACCAACGAACCGTGGCAACGCCTCGATGCGTATCTCAAGCAGGTCTGGCGCCGGGCTGACGGGCGTGGATTCACGATCATGGCGGCCTGCATGGACTCCGGTGGCCACCATACCCAGAAAGTTTACGAGTTTGCCAAAGAGCGCCTTGGCCGCCGAATTTGGGCGATCAAGGGCGAATCGGCGCGCGGTGGTAAACGTTCGCCGGTTTGGCCGACGAAAAAGCCAACGTCCAAGTCGAAGGCCAGTTTCAAACCAATCATCATTGGGGTGAATGCGGCCAAGGATACCATCCGCGGGCGACTGCATATCGATCCGCCTGCACCGGGTGAGCCTGCAGCTAGTTACATGCATTTTCCAGCAGACCGTGACCTGAACTATTTCAGCCAGTTGCTGGCAGAACGTTCGGTGTTGAAGGTGTCCGGCGGCCAGCGTTACCGAGTTTGGGAGCAGCTCCCAGGCAGGGCAAACGAAGCGCTGGACTGCAGGGTGTACAGCTATGCAGCCCTGTGTGGCCTGTTTTATCTCGGTTTAAAGCTGAATCTGCTGGCGGACAACATCGCGATCAATCCCGATCGCCTGTTGCCGGCGCCGCAGCAGCCGGAGGAAAAACAAAACCTTCGACTGCCTGGCGTCATCATTGAAGAGCCGGAAAAACCGAAGCGCAAGCGCCTGTCACAACTTTTGCCATCATAAGGATCCCTATGTTTAACCGTAACACCAGCCTGCTGGCCGGTGCGATGACGCCTGCGCAATTGCAGGACGCATTGGCAAAGGCGCAACAGGCCTATATTGACCTCGCAGCCGGCGCGCGCGGTGTGTCGTTCTCGTACACGCAAGGTGATGGCACGCGTTCTGTTTCTTATCAACAAGCCTCAATGGCGGACCTGATGGCACTGATCCAGTTGCTGCAGGCGCAGTTGGGTATTGTTCCCCGCCTACGTCGGCCAATGAGGTTTAGATTCTGATGAATGACATCAAAATTTTAGGCCCGAATGGGCAGCCGCTACCGCCGATGCGGTCAAAGGCATCCATGCTGGTGGGCGGCAGCCGTGTGCCTTACGATGCGGCGGATTCGTTTAGCGACCAGTTGGCAAACTGGCAGCCTGCGTTATGGTCACCCGACAATGAGATCAATATCTACCGTGATCGCATTGTTTCCCGTGTGCGAGATCTTGCACGCAATGATGGTTGGGCCAGCGGCAGCATTACCCGCGTGCTGGATAACGCCGTCGGCGCCAACTTTCGTCCCATCCTCAAGCCTGACTATCGCATGTTGGCATTGATGACCGGCAATACAGCCTTCGACGCCACCTGGGCAGATGAATATGGCAAGGTGGTTGAGGCTCATTGGCGGTCATGGGCTAATGATCCGGGACGTTATTGCGATGTTGAGCGCAAACAAACGGTGTCTCAAATGCTGCGCCTGGGTTTTCGGCACAAGCTGCTTGATGGTGATGCGTTGGCGGTGCTGCAATACCGGCCAGACAGACTGGGGCGTGGGCGCGGCCGCTATGCCACAACGGTGCAAATCGTCGATCCGGACCGGTTGAGTAACCCGCAGCAAAACTTCGATATGCCGAATGTTCGCGGTGGTGTTGAAATTGACGGTGATGGCGCGCCAATCGCGTATCACATCCGCGAAGCACATATCGGCGATTGGTGGAGTGGTGCCAAGACGATGACGTGGCGGCGCATCCCGCGGGAAACAAGCTGGGGCCGTCCGCATGTGGTCCATGATTATGACCATGAGCGGGGCGCACAACACCGGGGAAATGGGATTTTAACGCCGGTTGTTCAGCGCCTGAAAATGCTCATCAAGTATGACCAGTCGGAGCTTGAAGCAGCGATCCTGAACGCCGTATTTGGAGCCTACATTACCTCTCCCTATGATCCGCAGATGGTTGAGGCGGCGATGGGGGAAACCTTTGACGATACTCAGATCGGTGCCTATCAAGAAGGACGCGTTGATTTTCACAATGATCGCCGCATATCGCTGCAAAATGGCGCAAGAATGCCGATATTGTACCCCGGTGAGGATGTAAAGGCAGTTAATGCTGCCCGTCCTCACAGCAATTTTGAGGTGTTTGAAAGTGCAGCGCTGCGCAATATCGCCGCGGCAACGGGCCTGTCAACACAGCAAGTAACGCAGGACTGGTCTGATGTTAACTACAGTTCGGCACGCTCTGCGATGCTTGAGGCCTGGAAGACACTGACCCGCCGACGCGATGATTTTTCTGTGGGGTTCGCCCAGCCGATCCTGTCCGCTTTTATTGAAGAAATCCACGATACGGAAGACTTACCGCTGCCCAGTGGTGCACCGCACTTTCTGGACGCCAGGGCGGCGTATTGCCGTGCTCGCTGGATGGGGCCTGGTCGTGGCTGGGTGGACCCGGTGGCGGAGAAGAAAGGCGCCATTCTGGGTATGGATGCCGGGCTTTCAACGCTGGAAATGGAATCGGCGGAAAACGCCGGCGAGGACTGGGAAGAAATGCTGGATCAGCGTGCGCGCGAGATTGCCGCCTTCAAAGAGCGGGGGCTACCGGTTCCGAGCTGGGCTCAGGCTGAAATCCTGGCACCTGAAACAATTAAAGATCCGGAGGCAGAGTGAATTTACCGCACCTGGCGCAGCGACTGTTTAACACACCGCTGGCGCTGCACCCGCAAAAGGCCGAAGTGGTCATGGCCGCGATGATGGACCGGTTCGGGATAACCCGCATCAACACGCTGGCATCTGACTGGCTGGGGGATGATGAAAGTTTTACCCGAAAAGCACGTAAACAGGACGCCGGCTATGACGTGGTTGGCGGTATCGCGGTGATCCCCGTGCAGGGGACATTGGTTCAGAAGTTGGGCAGTCTGCGACCCTACAGCGGTATGACGGGCTACGACGGGATCAGACAGTCGTTCCTGACCGCGATCAGTGACCCCGAAGTAAGCGGCATCTGCCTCGATATCGACTCTCCCGGCGGTGAGGTAGCCGGCTGTTTCGATCTGGTGGATGAGATTTATCACGCGCGCGGTTCAAAACCGATCCACGCCATCCTTACCGAAAATGCGTATTCCGCCGCGTATGCCATCGCCAGCGCGGCAGATCGCATTCATGTACCGCGTACTGGCGGTGTCGGTTCGGTCGGGGTGATCGTCATTCATTGTGACTGGTCACAGCGAATTAAAGAAGACGGCCTTGCGGTCACCATCATCACCTACGGTGACCGCAAGGCCGAGAGCAACCCCTACGTCAAATTGAGCGATCAGGCCCGCGCCGCGATTCAAGATGATGTAGATGCGATGGGTAGGCTTTTTGTCAGTACGGTAGCCCGTAACCGGGGGATCACTGAAAAAACTATCCGTAACACCCAGGCTGCCTGTTTCCTGGCGGCTGATGGCGTCAAATTGGGGCTTGCCGATGCGGTGATGACCCCTGATGCCGCATTCCGAAAATTAATCAATGAAGCAGGAGCTTAACGTATGTCTTATTTAAAGTTTGCCCATCTTCTCGGCCTCAAGAAAAAAGCGTCTGAGGGAGAGGAAGACGAAAAAGAGAAATCTCGGCGAGCGGAAGAAGAGGAACGCGATTCTGAAGAAAATGAAGAGCGTGACCCTGATGCTGAAGAGAATGAAGAGCGTGACCCTGATGCCGAGGAGGATGGCGACGAAAAGGAAAAAGGCAAAAAGGCGAAATCCCGTCGTGCTGAAGAAGACGACGAAGACGCGGAAGAGGATGAAAACCGCGATGTGAAAAAAGGTCGCCGGGCAGAGCGGAAACGTTGCGCCGCTATTTTCGGCAGTAAGCACGCCGCCGGCCGCCCGGACATGGCCGCTCACCTGGCTTTCAATACCCGGATGAGTGCGCGTGAAGCCATCGACACGCTCGCGACGATGGGCGCCGTATCCCCGCAGCCACAAGGTAGAAAGTCGCTGGATGCCCGGATGCGTGAATCTGAGCAGGCACGATTAGGGCCCGACGGAGAGAAGCCTGCAACGGGTAAAAATGCGCTGGTAAGCAAAATGACCAGTCTTTATGACACTGCACGAGGTAACAAGTAATGGACCAGTTTGGACAAAATCAATTCGCGCCGGGCATGAAAAGTTCGCTGTTCGTACCTGATCAGCTGGTTTCCGGCCCGTTACAGCTGGTCACTGACTCGGTCACGATCGGTGTTTCAGGGGCGCTTAAACGTGGGACGGTACTCGGCGTGGTCACAGCGACCGGCGCGTATATCCCGAGCAAAAAAGACGCCACCGACGGCAGTGAAAAGCCGTCTGCCATCTTGGTCGATAACGTAGACACCACAACCACAGCACAAACTGGCGGTGTGTATCTGATGGGCGAGTTTAACCAGCATCGCCTGATCTTCGACGCGACCTGGACCATTGCTGAACTGAAAGCGCAATTCCGCCCGTTAGCTATCTTCCTGCGCGATAGCATCCAGTCGCCGGTATCCTGATCTAACCCTTTTGAAACGTAACTGATGCCAGTTCTTTGGCAGGGTTGCACTCGTCCTGAATTCTGGCCGGCTACGGTGCCGGCATCATAAAGAGACTGAATATGGAAAACATTTTTGATACCAGCGTGCTGGTCCAGGTCGTCCCTAACCTGAAAACCAGCCAAAACTGGCTTCTGGATCGCTTCTTCCCGAACGTGGTGACTTACGAGACGGAAGAGGTTGCTATTGATGTGGACGTGGGTCTGCGTCGTATGGCGCCATTCGTATCGCCGCTGGTGGAAGGTAAACTGGTTGAGAGTCGCAAATACCAGACCAATACCTTCAAGCCGGCATACATCAAAGACAAGCGCGCGCCGGATCTGCGCAAACCAATCCGTCGGCAGATTGGCGAACGTATCGGCGGCGAATTTACCGCGGCAGAGCGTGAAATGCTGAACCTGCAGTTCGAGATGGCAGATCAGATTGACATGATTAACCGCCGTCTTGAATGGATGGCCAGCAGTGCAATGGTGTCAGGGAAAGTGACCGTGAACGGGGAAGGTTATGAAACCAAGGTGGTGGATTTTGGCCGTTCGCCTGATCTGACCATTACACTCAGTGGCAGTGATAAATGGCCGCTAACGGTGGCGGCCGGCGCGACCAACACGCAGCCATCGGATGATATTGAAGAATGGCAGACCCTGATCCTCAAAAATTCCGGCGCGGTACCGACGGACCTGATCTTCACTAACAAGGCGTGGAAAGCGTTCCGGCTGGATACCACGATCAAGGATAACGCCATCACCTTCCCGGCGCTGAGCCCATTCGGCAACCAGATTAATGCCGGTGCGCAGGTGCAGAAAGGGGCCGTTTATAAAGGCCGCTGGGGCAACTTCGACCTGTGGCTATATAACGACTGGTTCATTGACCCGCTGGACAATGTCGAAAAACCGATGATCCCTGATGGTGCCGTCATTATGTCTGGCGCTGATCTGATGGGGACTCGTGCGTTTGGCGTGATCCTCGATCCTGCTTTCAACTATGGCCCTCTGGCCTATGCCCCTAAGACCTGGGTGAAAGAAGATCCGGCGCAACGCCTGCTGATGATGCAATCAGCTCCGTTGGTTATCCCAAGCCGGGTAAATGCTGCACTCTGCGCGACGGTGGTGTGATATGGCTAAAAAACCTCAAAGTAACGAACTGGGCGGCTTGCCGCCCGAGTTAATGGTGGGTGAACAGGAAAACGGCGGAGAGTTGAAAGTAGACAGCCAGGCGTCAGAAAATTCTGCCGAGACCGAGACCGAGACCGAGACCGAGACCGAGACCGAGACCGAGACCGAGACCGAGACCGAGACCGAGACCGAGACCGAGACCGAGACCGAGACCGAAGATGCGGATGACGTTCAGGACGGTGAGAAGCTGCCGGCCGGCATGGTTTCAGTGGTTGTCACCAAAGGTAACACGGTGCGGCACGATGGCTGCGACTATCCAGAAAACCGGGCGTTCATGTTGCCGGTAGCGGATGCGCAGCGCCTGATTGGTCTGGGCGTGGTTGCTGATGTTGAGCAGCTCCGCAAGTTAGCGTTGCTTCGCAGCGCGCCGGCCGTATCTGTGCAATCGGGGGAGTAATGGGAATCAACTGGGATCAGCATTTGCTTGCGCCATTGCACGGCGTTTTTGGTGACCCGGTTGAGTATCGCCCTGGCGGCGGCGCGGAGCCTTACACCATTAGCGGCATATTCGATCGGGCCTATACGCAAGAGGTTGAGCCGCTGGACGATGGCAGCACTATTAACACCACCAAGCCTGTGCTGGGTGTGCGTGATAGTCAGTTCCGGGCGCCGCCTAAACAGGGGGACAGGGTATTGGTCGGCATCGTTGGTGGGGTGCCGGTCAATACGCTCTTTGCCGTTGCGGATGTTCAACCTGATAGCCACGGGGGGACGAAGCTTATTCTCAACAAGGTGAAATCATGAACCCGAGAGGAGTCCGGTTGCTGGTCATTGAGGCGTTGAAGAATAAGACCGATGCCGCCGATCGGGTTTATTCACCTCGAGACTGGCCTACCACTGCGGATATGTATCCTGTTCTTCTGGTGCAGACACCGATCGACGTGAAGAATTCGCTGGGGCGCAATGTGCCCCAGTTCAACACGGTGACCACGGTCCGTATCACCGGGCGTCTGCAGGAACTGGATGATGCGGCGGAGGACAATGGGGCAGAAAAAGCTGAAGAAGCGTTAGAGCAACTACGCGAGCAGGTAGAACGCGCAGTCATCAATAGCTATGAACTGACGCGAAAAATTCAGCAGTTTCTGCAGGTGCGTTCGACCATTGGTGTGGACGCTGACGGCGAAGGGCATACCGCCCAGTTACTGATGGAACTGGATATCGAATACTATCAGGGCCCCGAAGAGTTTTATGAAATTGACGCGTCTCCGCTTGAGGGAATTGACGTCACGATCTCCATGCCTGATGGCACCCCTGAACCACTCGTAAAAATCGATCTGGAGTAACCCTATGTTTGTGAAACCCGTACCGGGGCGCATTGTGCGCGATCCGGTCAAGGGCACCTTTTTGCCGGAATCCGGCGAACAGGTTCCCGATAATATTTTTTGGGGGCGCCGCCTGAAGGATGGCGATGTACAAAAATTCGACCCTAACGCATCAGCTAAGCCGGTGGCGGGGAAGAAAAGCCAGGAGAGTGATCAATGACCGTTCCATTTACTCGCATCCCTTCAAACCAGCGCGCGCCGTTTTTCTACGCCGAGTTTGATAACTCGATGGCGAATACTGCGACCGCGGTACAGCGCACACTGCTGATCGGGCAGATGCTGTCAACGGCGACGGCAACGCCAGGCATTCCGCAGAAAGTTTCTTCTGAATCGGCGGTAGCAGGCGTCTGCGGCAACGGTTCCATGTTGCACAACATGATGGCGGCGTATCTTGCCAACGACATTTCTGCGGAAATCTGGATCCTGCCGTTATCGGATGGCACCACCGGAACAGCAGCGGCAGCCGGTAAATTACAGGTGGTGACAGCGGCGGCTGCGACCGGCGTTTTGTCGCTTTACATTGCCGGTATTCGTGTTCAGCTCACGGTCGTCAGTACCGATGATAATGTTGTCGTGGCAGCGGCGATTGCAGCGGCGATCAACGGTCAAAGCAAGCTGCCGGTTACTGCTGTCGTGGATACAACAGCCACTGATACCGTGAACCTGACGGCGAAAAATAAAGGTGCGCACGGTAACAGCATCGATATTCGCCTCAATTATCAGGGTGCTGCCGGCGGTGAGGAAACCCCGCAGGGCATGGAGTTGAAGGTAACGGCAATGGCCGGCGGTGCCGGTGCGCCGTCTCTGACTGATGCGCTGGGTAATCTGCAAGATCGTGCGTTTGACTTCATCGTCAACCCCTACACGGACACCACGTCGCTGGATGCCGTGAAAGAGTTCCTGTCAGATGCTACCGGCCGTTGGTCTTACGCGCAGCAGCTCTATGGCCATTCATTCAGCGCGCTGGCGGGCACGTATGGTTCCTTGTCCGCCGCCGGCGAAGCGCGCAATAACCAGCATGAGACGCTGCTGGGGATCAACGGCTCACCGACGCCCGCTTATCTTTGGGCGGCAGCGTTAACCGGGGCGATTGCGCCGAGCCTGCGGAACGATCCGGGCCGTCCAACGCAGACGTTGACGATCAGTGGCGTACTGGCTCCGCCGCTGGAATCCCGCTTCATGCTGACCGAGCGCAATAATCTGCTGTACAGCGGTATCTCAACCTTTACGGTCGCTGATGATGGTTCTGTGCAGGTTGAAAAGACCATCACCACATACCAGAAGAACAAGTTCGGCGATGCAGATGACAGCTACCTGAACATTGAGACGCTCTATCTGCTGATGTTCGTGACCCGTTTCCTGCGCACGCAAATCACTTCAAAGTTCGGCCGCATGAAGCTGGCCAACGACGGCACCCGTTTTGCACCAGGCTCCGCGATTGTGACGCCCAACGTGATCCGCGCGGAACTTATCGCCCAGTATCGCACGCTGGAATATAACGGCTATGTGCAGGATGCCGCGGCATTTGCGCAGACGTTGCTGGTGGAGCGTAACAGCAGCAATACCAAACGGATCGATGTGTTGTGGACGGGCACGCTGATCGACCAACTGGAAATTTTCGCACTACTCAATCAATGGCGACGCGCGCAGACCGCGGCCTAAGGGGGATTTATGGGAGATACAACTAACCGCCTGGCCGGTACTGCATACGTTACCATCGACGGTGTAACGGTCATGGTTGCCGGCCAGTTCAAATACAGCCCCGGTAAAGTGGAGCGCTCCACGTTGACCGGGATGGATACGGTGCACGGTTACAAAGAAAAGCCGCGGGCGCCGTTTATTTCCTACCAGGCGCGTGACAGCGGCGGGACGTCGATCGCTAAAATCAACGATTCCACCAACGTCACGGTGGTCGTTGAGCTGGCAAACGGTAAAACAGTGATCGGCGAAAACATGTGGTCCGTGAATACGCAGGATGTTGATAGCGAAGAAGCGGTGTTTGATGTTCGCTGGGAAGGCGGATCGGTAACGGAGTATTGATATGGCAGTGCTTGATAAAACCAAAACGATCGTACTCAGCAAAGCGCTGGAGATGGCCAACATCCGCTACGAGAGCATCGAACTGAAAGAGCCCGCACTGGCTGAGGTTGAGCAGTTCTATGAAACGCAGCGCAGCAAGAATGGCATGGCGGCCATGAAGCTGCTGCTGGCGTTAAATTCCGGCGTAACTGAAAAGGTGTTGAGTGGCATGGCTTACACCGATTACAAAAAGTGCGAGGACTACCTGATGTCTTTTTTGACCTTCGATCCCTCAGCGGATGGCAGCAATTAGCTGCTGAGGTGACGAAGTATTACGGGTGGGGGCCGCAGGATGCGTGGTCCCTGACCCGTAGCCGGTTGGACTTCTGGGTCGTTCAGGCCAATCGAATAGAAAAAATGAAGGCGGGTAAATAATGGCGAATTCGTTCGATTTTGAGCTGACAGCAAGTGATCAGGCATCTGCGTCTATTCAGCGGATTGAAGAGGCGGTCAAGAACCTCAACCCACTGTTGAAAAAAACGCGCGATGGTCTTGCTCTTGGCGGACAGGAGTCAAGAGACAAGTTAGATAGCCTGGGCAGTCAGTTTGATGTGTTAGCCAGAAATGCCCGCAGCGGCGTCCAGTTCATCGGCGATCTGGTGCCGCCGCTGAAAATGGTCGGGGGCTTAACGCTGGGATTGGGCGGAGCCGCAGTCGCTATCAACGCCGTCAAAAACAACCTCACCAATTTCGCCAACGCGGGATACCGCATCGACACCATCGCAAAAAATATCAGTATGACCACTGACGCCTTTCAGGAACTGACTGGCGCCATGATCGAAAACGGTAGTGAGCGTGAGGCGGCAGAGAGTTCGATTGGTAATTTGTTCGAAAGGGCAAATGACGCGGCTCATGGGCGAAATAATGAATTTCTGGCCCTCCTTCAGCAAGAAGGTATTGGGATTGGACTGACCAAAGAAGGTCTGGCAGATGTTGGCAAGCTGATTGATGATCTCAACCGCTCCATGCAATCTCTACCTGCTGGACAGCAGGCGCTATTTGCCAACAAATTGGGCCTTTCGCCTGATCTTCTCAGCTATTTGCGCAACACGACCAGTGAAGTGCAACGCCTCAAAGATCAGGCGCGGCGAGATGGCCTCATTTTTAGCGACAAGGATTTGCAGAACGCGCTGGCATTTAAACAGCAGTTGAACCAGATCGGCGCATCCTATGATGGCGTATTGCTGAAGGCGCAGGCGTGGCTGGGTCAATCTGATATGATGAAAGCTGATGTTGAGCAGATATCTCAGGCAATGAAGCATGGGCTGGATAGCACAACGATCGGTACAATACTCACCTTTAACAGCGGCGGGAAACAGGCCGACTTGCTTCGCCAGGCTCAGGGGGATGAAAAATTTAAGGAAACGCTTTCATGGGATGAAAAGTTGGATTTAAAATTCAGCTATGCGTCAGAAGATCTGATCAAGAAACTTAACAATTATTACAAACCTGCTTGGCGTGCTGAGAAGGTAGGAAAACAGCTACAAAGTGATTTAGAACAAGTGGTTTATCCTACGCCCCAAAATGTTATTAACCCCATTGAACAGGCTATGGGGAATACCCCTGAACATCAGTATTTATCCCAGTTGGAAGCAAAAAACAATCTACCACCGGGGTTGCTGGATAGGGTATGGAACGCTGAGTCGTCTCGAGGGAAAAAGCTTTTTTCTTCCGCTGGTGCTGAGGGACCATTTCAATTTATGCCAGCAACAGGGCGTGATTATGGACTCAAAAATCGTGATGAACGCCTGGATTTTCACAAATCGAGCGATGCTGCGGCAAGGTATCTTTCAGATTTGCTTAAAAGGTTTGATGGGGATGTGAGCAAGGCAGTTGCTGCATACAATTGGGGACCAAATCGAGTAAGTGATAAAGGGCTTGCAAGAGCACCGCGGGAAACTCGTGACTATTTGCAAAAGATTATGCCAGGATTGCCGATGTTCTACCCTCAGGGTGAATCATCAGATACTGGCGATTCCCAGGTATCAAAAGACAACACCTATCGAATTTTCAGCGGGCCAGGACGCCAGGGGGATTCCTCAGGGGTAAATCAAGATTTGTTGTCAGCCATAACATCGTTAAATAAAACCATGCAAGACAGCAAGATGCAGATTGAGTTAACGCTAGTTGATAGTAAAACTGGCGAGCGGCGTACTATCGTTGGTAACGATGGGGCTCGGGTATCAACCTCAATGAACTTCCAGTAGCATTGTGTTAGCATCGATACCGATCTTATTCATTACGCCATATGGATGGTCCGAGATGAGCTTGTGGAATGCAATTTTGTTAGGTTCGGTGTTTTTCCTGTTTTCTGTTTTTTATTCTTTTAAGAAAGAGCCATCAGTGCTCAGATCGCTAATGAGGTTTGTTGCGGTAGCAGTAATAGTGGTTGCGTCATATTATGGATATATATTTAAAGGAATGATAGACCAGTCAAGGAACTGTAATGATAAAACAGAACTTTTTTACGAAAGTAATGGGGATCTCTGCTATAGCGTTGTAAATATAAAGGAGGTTGTAAATAAAAATGCCAATTTGGAAGTTAATAAGTTTGTTATTATTAATGATAAAATGGCTATTTTTAATACTCCATTGAATGAACAATATGAAATAAAGTATGTTGATGGTGTAGGTCTGAAAACTAGATTGCTGAATTAATATTCGTATCAATAAGGTGTTTTGTTAAAACCAATAAGGTATGCCCACCATTAGGTGGGCTCATTTTCTTCATGCTCGTCAATAGGAAAGTTTTTATTTACCACCTTTTCAATTGCAGCTAACTTTTTACCGATGTCCGCTAACCATGTTTGAACCTTCTCAGGAGAAGACATCTCTTCTTCAGTCAAAGGTTTAATATCTTCAATGCTTGGTGAGTTCACATACTCATCAAGAATTCTAACAATCTCAGAATTTAACGATCTACCGTTTCGCTTCGCCATGTCCTGAAGCTTGTCCTTCAGTTCTGCTGGCATTCGTACCCCGTACGGAGATATGTCTCTTACTTTCATCGGTGAGCCCTGTGAACTTTAATCTCTACACAATGTAATCATTATGGGTTTGACAATCTATGCTCACGATGTAATATTTGTGTTGTCACTACACAATGAAGAAAGGATGGCACACAATGGAGAAGGTACGAGACATAGCACCAACAGGCATCAGGTTTCCCGCACAACTGAAAGAAGCACTGAAGAAGGTGGCTAGGGAAGAGGGGCGGTCGCTTAACAGTGAAGCGATTATGAGGTTGGCGCGGAGTTTAAAAGATGATGGTCTTTTGTAAGGGAAGAAAAGTCGAAACCCGGCTGTGCGGGAACACAAACCGGGTCTCTTTGTCGGAAACTTTGGGAGAAACCAACGTGAATATTATAGCAAAATCAGACCTCAACTTCCAAGGCAATGCAATCGTGCCAGTATCTGGCATTACTGGCGTTTGGTTGACGTCTGCTGATATTGCCAAAGCTTTACAGTACAAAAGCGCCAAGTCGATCACCAATCTGTTTAATCAAAACAGCGATGAGTTTACCAGCGGGATGACTCAGGTCATTGAATCAGTGACCTCAGGGAACTACCGCAAAAAAGTACGTGTTTTCTCCCTTCGCGGTGCGCACCTGATTGCAATGTTTGCCCGCACTCCTGTAGCTAAAGAGTTCCGTCGCTGGGTTCTGGATATATTGGATCGTGAGGTAGCCCAGACGCCGGAGAACTCACCTCTTCACCGATACTTCGTGAAGGTAATCATCAGAGATAATGTGTTTGGTGCTGATGTTGAGCTTCTGGGAAAAGCAGACACGTTCAAGGCGATCGCGCGTGGGCTCGCTACAGACTTGGGCTTTGAGCCAACGGGTTTTATAAGTCGCAGACCAGCGACGGAGAAAATGATGCGGAAGCATTAGGGATTTTGCCCCGGACATTGGGCAAATAAAAACCGCCAGTGTAGGGCTGGCGGCTTATGTCACTACTGATTGGAGATTTGAATGCAACAATCAACAGCTGTAAATGTAGCAAAGACTGCGCATATTGTCGATCCTGATATTTTGCCAGTTATTGAGTTGAAAGGCATGCGCGTTGTGACCACCGAGACGCTGGCCAAGGGTTATGGTACGGACGAAGTTAATATCCGTGTCAATTTGAAGAATCACCGGGAAAGGTTCATCGAGGGGGTTCACACTTTCACTGTCGAGGGGGCCACCCTTAGAAATTTGCGAGTAAACAACGTTAACGCACAAATTTCGAGCAAAGCACGCACCCTAACTCTTTGGACGGAAAAGGGCGCTGCCCGTATGTCCAAGATCGTTGATACCGATGAAGCATGGTCATTCTTCGAAAAACTGGAGGATTCATACTTCAGACCTCGCGAATCCCTTGGCTTGCCATTGGACTACGAGCACGCACTTGAAAACCTGCTGGCAAAGGTTAAAGAAAATCGCATAGTTACTGAACAACGCGATCGTGCAATTAAGGAGCGGCGCTGGATTGGAGAGAAACGCGAGGCCACTGCGATGGCAACCGCATCGGTAGCTGTGCGGGAGAAGAACAAACTTGCTGAACGTCTTGGAGAAGGAAAGAATTACGCTGCCATTATCCCGGTGGAGAAGAAAACTGGTGAAAAGTTTAAATGGCAGCCGCTTCGAAAGTGGTGCAGAGAAAACGACGCCGTGCCACACATCGTCGAAGACCCCCGGTTTGGTACTGTCAAATCGTGGCCACGGGAGGCGTGGATGGCGGTATATGGGGTAGATCTCCGCAAGCTGTTTTAACGGTAAGAATTGATTACACCTATCCAACCCGCTTAATTGCGGGTTTTTTGTTTCTGGAGAAAAGATGGCTCTAATCAATGATGCACTATCTTCCCTGTTGGGGAGTGGAGAGAGCTGGGACTGGTTTGAGCATATTCACCCGGCATCATTTCGCGGCGTTCCTTTTGCGGTAGTCAGTGCCGAAGGCGTATTTGGCCGGCGCCAGGCCGTGCATGAATACCCTTATCGCAACACCGCCTGGGTTGAAGACCTGGGGCGTGGTACGCGCAAATTAACTATCAGGGGGTTCATCGTCCATAACAGCCTGGCGTATGACGCACCTGACGTGATAACGCAGCGTGATTCGCTGGTGGCTGCGTGCGAGACGGAAGGGCCGGGTACGTTGATACATCCGACGCTTGGGGAGCTTACCGTAAGTGTGCCGGATGGCGGTTTGCGGGTACTTGAGAGTGTGGATAACGGCCGTTCCTTCGAGTTTACCCTGACGGTCATTGAGTCCGGTCTAAAAGTGTTTGCGATCACCGGCAGCACTCAGGCGGCATCACTGGTTCAGGCAAACTGGTTACGAACCGGCCTGATGGCGGCCACAAAATTTATTGCCACGGTTAAAGGTGAGATCCGCAGTGTAACTCAGACCATCAAGACGTTGCGCAATACCGCTGCGTTTTGGGGAAACATGGTGAAAAGCACCGCAAATGAGGTCACTAATCTCAGTAATGTCCTGAAATCGACCTTCGGTAGCGCCCGGTATGGGCGATACAACAAAGGCACCGTAGGGGGAGGAGTTTCGGGATCAACCGGTGCAGTAAATCGAACAGCAGATACCGACAATTACGCCGGATTGGTTAACCAAAAAATGGCGCAAGCGGTAACAGGACGCGCCGAATTGTTGGCGCTCACGGCCACATTTGAGGGGGTAGCCTCCGTCGATGCCTTCCCCGTTGATGCCAGGGCCATTATTGATGCGGTCATTTCGTTCAGCGGCAGTGTAGAAGAAAAAATCCGCATGCTGGAAACGTTGGCCTCGTATCGAAACACCACGTTTTACGCCACCTCGGGTGAAAATTCGGTAGCCAATGGCGCCACTATCCTGCTCTGCGTACTGTCCGCCGGCGCACTGGCAGCGACCGCCGCCAATTATGAGCCATCAAGCTATGACGATGCCATTTTGATGCTTAATCGAGTCTGCGACACGCTGGATGAGGTGCTGCTGATGGCGGCGGATGCCGGGGACGACGACGATTATCTGAACCTGTTGCAAACCCGCGATGCGCTGGTCAACGCCTACAGCCAGAAAGGCGCCGTTCTTAGTTCACTGACCCAGGTTGTTATGCCCACATCGTTACCGGCGTTGGTGCTGGCCAACCGCATGTATCAGGACGGTGCACGGGGTGATGAACTGGTTCAGTCTGTCGGGCCGCGCCATCCGGCATTCATGCCCACCAAATTTAAAGCGCTGAGAAAATGAAAGATGAACTGATTTTGACGGCCGGAGGTAAGCGAATTTCCGGCTGGGATTCTGTTCGCGTTACGCGAGGCATTGAGCGCTTGCCATCGGATTTCGACCTGTCGTTGATGGACTATTACCCCGGCAACGATGAAAAGCAGCTGGTGCTGCCCGGAGACAGCTGCACGGTGCATCTGGGGGATGATCTGGTAATGACCGGCTATGTCGATCGCTGGAATCCGGTGATTGGCAAAGAGCGCCATGAAGTTCGCGCTACGGGCCGGAGTAAATGCCAGGATCTGGTGGATTGTTCAGCTGAATGGCCGAACAACGTGATCAGCCAGGCTAATGCCCTGCAGATAGCGCAAAAGCTGGCGGCGCCATACGGCATCACTGTCAGCAGCGACGTGAATGACATGACGACGGTTCCCCAATTTACCCTGAACTGGGGGGAGTCTTCGCAAGAAGTGATCGACCGGATCACCCGTTGGGCTGCGCTGCTGTATTACGACAAGCCCGATGGCAGTCTTTTCCTTACCCGCGTCGGTACCGCCAAGGCGGCCAGCGGCGTGGCGCAAGGGGAAAATATCGAGACGGCGTCTTTCATGTCATCGATGGACGAACGGTTTTCCGATTATGTCGGAGTATCAATGTCGATGACGCCGGCGATGGAGTTGTCCCCGGATAGCGGCTATTCCGCCGTTACCCTGGCGCGCGCTCAGGATCCGGAAGTCGCCAAAATGCGCTACCGCAATCGAATTGTCATCGTTGAGAGCACGATGAACTCTCACGGTCAGGCGCAAAACTGCATCGACTGGGAGATGAACCGGCGATATGGCCGTTCACGACGCCTGCAGGTGGAGATCGATAGCTGGCGAGACAAGGCCGGAAAACTGTGGGAGCCGAATACGCTGATCACCATCAATATTCCTGTTTTTGGGCTCAATAACGTGCAGTGGCTTCTGGCGGAGGTCACCTTTACCCGTGACGAGCGAGGCACGCGGGCCAATCTCATCATGATGCCGAAAGAAGCATTTGCCGTTCAACCCTATCAATTCTATAGCCAGGTGCAGGAGCTAAATCGATGAATGACGGCATGTTGAGGCAGCTTGGGCGCCGGGTGGCCATGATGATCGGCCTGGGCAAGATCACCGGGTACGGCGATGCCGGCGGAATTCAAAAACTACAGTATCAGACGCCACTGGAGGTGAGGGGTGACACCCCGCGAATGGCGGAGTTTGGATTTTCTTCCGGTCTCCCGGTGGGTACGGATGTGGTGCTGGCGTATCTGGGGGGTGATCGTTCCAGCGCCGTGATCGTGGCCAGCAACAATCAACAATACCGGCAATCGGGTTTAAAAAGCGGCGAAACGCTGATTTATAACCAGTGGGGAATGTTTGTAAAACTCACAGAAAACGGCATTGAGATAGAAGCGAAAGGGAAGCCGGTAACAGTGACCAATGCGACCACAGTTACCGTCACGGCCACTGAAAAAATCAGACTTGAAACGCCGCGTTTGGAAGTGACCGGCGACGTGATCGACAACTGCGACAGCAATGGCGCCACGCTAAAAGCATTACGCGATACCTATAACGATCACAGCCATAACGTGAAAAATGTCCAGAGCGGCAACGATGAGAAGACCAGCGAGAAACCGGGGGAGATCGTCGAATGAGTGATATCAGCTCTTACTGGGATATTGAACGGCTAGTAGCTGAGTGGCGTGAGGGAAACGGCGATCTGATCAATGGCGATGACCTGCAGACCGCGATGATTATCAGTCTGTTCACCGACCGTGTCGCCCGTGATGACGATGATATAGACGGAGACGACCGACGCGGTTGGTGGGGGGATATGGGGGAGGATCATAACATCGGCTCCCGCCTTTGGTTGTTGCGCCGTCAGAAATTGACCCAGGCAGTTGCTCAAAAAGCGGAAGATTATGCCCACGAGGCATTGCAGTGGCTGATCTCTGATGGTGTGGTGTCGTCGTTCACAATAGCAACCCAGATCGTGTATCCACGCCGGCTAAATATGGTCATTCGTTATCTGCGTCCGGGTAACGGTGACCGCACGGACATGCGATTTTTTTGGGTTTGGGAGCAATAAACTATGCCTTTCAATCGACCGACACTCACCGAATTGCGTGAGAAGAGTCGCACACAGCTTCAGGCTGAACTGAGAAAGACCGGTGCGCTGTTGCGCTATTCCAACATGCGTGTTTTGGCAGATGCCGACGCCGGCCTGGCCCATTTACATTACGGGTACCTGGATTATATCGCGCTGCAGTCCACCCCTTTTAATGCCACTGATGAATGGCTATCGGGATGGGCTGGCCTTAAAAGTGTTTACCAAAACACGGCCAATCCGGCATCCACACCGTCTTATGAATTTAGCGGAACTGTGGGGACTCCCGTCAACAAAGGCGCTGTGTTGCGCCGTGGTGATGGTTATCTCTACCGGCTTGAAGAGAGCGTAACGATCGGGGCAACCGGGAAAGGTGTTGGCAAGCTTACCGCAATATTGCCCGACATCATTGACGACCCTACTGGGGGCGGTATTGAAGGTAATGCGGATGCCGGGACGACCCTGACACTGGATGTTTCACTACCTGGCATTGATGCCAGCGGCGTAATGCTCGAGCCCGCAACCGGCGGAGCAGATATCGAGACGCAGGAAAGTTTCCGCGCCCGTATGCTGCTGGCCTATCAAAATCCGCCCCAGGGCGGTAGCGATACCGATTACGAGCAGTGGGCGCTGGCGGTGCCTGGCGTTACACGTTGCTGGCCCAAACGGCGCCTGATGGGAGCCGGTACGGTTGGGGTGTACATCATGTGCGACGGTAACGACGAAACGAATCACGGTTTCCCGGTAGGGACTGATGGCATTTCCCAGCTTGATGACTGGGGCGCACAGAAGGCCACCGGAGATCAGGGCCGTGTGGCTGATTACATCTACCCACGCGCCCCTGTCACTGCGCTTGTTTACGTATGTTCGCCAGTGCCCAAGACCGTGGATTTTGAGATCAACGGTATCACGCACGTTGGCAGCGACATTACTGCGGCCATTGCAGCGGCTATCGACAATGTCTTTTTTGAAGGTGGAACACCGGTCGGCAATGGGAGGATTTTCCTCTCTGATCTGAATAGGGCTATCGGGGACATTGAAGGAACGGCCGGATTTATCCTTGTTTCCCCCTCAGCAAATATCGATTTGGGGGTAGGGCAGCTGCCTGTTCGTGGTGAGGTGAACTACACATGAGCAAGTTTACCGCAGAAGAATATCAATGCGCCCTTCAGTCGCTAATTCCGACCGGGTTAGCGTGGCCACGCGACCCAGGAGGCGTTCAGGCCGCGGTCATTCGCGCGCTGGGCGCTGGTTTTCAGCGTAGTGATAACGATGCGATAGCGTTGCTTGTAGGCGCATTCCCAGAAACCGCCACCATCATGCTGACGGAATGGGAAAAAACGCTCGGCTTGCCGGATGACTGTTCTATCGGAGAGGTTGACACGATAGCGAAACGCCAGGCGGCCGTGGTATCGAAATTTATTAGTACCGGCGGCCAGTCTCGCACCTATTTTATCAGTATCGCCAGAGCGCTCGGTTACAACATCACGATCAAAGAATACCGCCAGGCTCGAGCGGGGTTATCTGTCTGTGGTGACGGGCTTAACGGCGATGACTGGCCATTTGTATGGTTGGTTGAGGCAGAGGAAACAACCATCTCTTATGCCCGCGCAGGAATGAGTTACTGCGGCGATCCGCTGCGCTCATGGGGCAATAGGCAGCTTGAGTGTCGAATGAATGCACTCTCACCTTCACATACGATCGTTAAATTTGGCTATATCAATTTTGGATTTAATGACGAGGGCGTTTATGACGTCACTCCAGAGTTTGCTGATATGTTCGACACGGCTTCGGGATATCTCTAATCAAATTTAATTTAATTTTCAGGAGTAATTATGAGAAAAGTTGGAAGCACTACTGATACGGCAGATGCAAACGGCGAATACACAAATGGTAATGTTGCTCAAGGTATCCCCCCTACAATTATTAATGCTGAAATGCTTAATACATTTCAGAGGGAGCTGGTTAATATTGTCGAAGGGGCTGGAATTTCTTTGGACCCATCGAATGATTCTCAGGTGCTAGAAGCAGTGAGGAAGTTGCTTTCACCTGGCCGATTATTGAATGTGAAAACTTTCACCACTTCTGGAACGTATACGCCAACACCTGGAACTAAATCGATCATTGTTGAGGGGGTTGGTGGTGGTGGTGGTTCCGGTGGATCATTCAAGACCCAAACTGGATATTATACAGGAACTGGTGGCGGAGGTGCTGGCGGATATTTCAAAACGAGGCTAACTAGTCTCCCTAATTCTGTAACAATTAGTATCGGGAAAGGGGGGAAAGGAGGCATTGGAGGGGCATCTCCAACTGCTGGAGAAAATGGTGGACAGACTAGCTTTGGAACATTTGCACAGGCATCTGGAGGAAATGGATCTTCACCATCTCAACCTGCAGTAAATTCTGGTGTGGCATATCAATTAGGTTCGGGATTTGGTGGGTTTGCCACAGGTGGGAATATTTTAAATTCAAGAGGAGGTGACGGTAGCGCATCTTTGATTGTCAGAAATGGATCTGGTGTAAGCGGTGCTGGTGGTGCAAGTCATTTTGATGTTGGTGGTTCTAGCCAACCGTGGAGTAATTCAGGGAATGCTGGCGGAGTAGGATCTGGTGGCGGCGGCTCAATTCATCAAGATGGCAATGCTGTACAGCCAGATGGTGGTGACGGTGGAGATGGAATTATTGTTGTGTACGAGTACGCATAGAATACAGATGAGCCCAAAGGGTGGGCTCACTAAGTCATAGTACAGTACGTAGGGGCTTTATTTTATTCAAGACCCAAACAGAAATCATTGAAACAGAAAATATCAAGATGGCGATTAGCACTGTTTCTGCTGCACCTAAATTCAACTGGGTTGGGTTTTCAAAGGAAAATTTAATAAATAGTTCAAGGAAAAAAATGTGTATACAATAAATTCCAAGGGTTAGTTTTGATGTGAATTTAGTGAATTTATGAATCCAAGGGGTTGATTTATTTATTAATAATAAGAATGAAAAAAAAGCTGCGGATGCTGCTATTACAAATGGCGAAAGATTAGAGTAGAAAAGGGCATCAGGGTGATGACTAACATTACTCCATATGTTAGTAGCAATTGCTGTAATCACGCTAAAAAACGCATATGAAAAGAATGACAAGATTAGCATTTTATTTTTTAGCGTTCTCTCGCATTTTTCGTAAATTAGTCTTCCTAGAACCAAATATCCTAGCAATAAGGATAAGAAATTAAGCTGGTACTTTGTTATCAACTCAGTAATCTTAAATCCTGTTGTTTTTTCTATCACTGGTGCAGATGAAATTATCACCCATAAAATGACTATGGAATATACACTGTTTTTTGCTGAGTGAATGTAAAACTTTCTTAACAAGGGGATTGAAATGTAGAAACCTATGCAAACATATAAGTACCACAAATGATATTTTTTAGGTGCTTCTATGACTGATAGAAACCAATTTATAATTCCATTGAATTTTTCACCATCTACTGCTGAGTAAAATGCAGACCAGAACAGAATACAAACAACAACTCTCACAATTTTTTTAACTGGCTTTGATGGCTCATCTCTTATTAGAAGTGCGCCTGTTATCATTATGAATACTGGTACGCAGACTCGAGTAAATGAATCTATCAAATTAGCGGAAGACCAATTAGGACCGTTCTCGTAAAAACCGTATCCCGCAACGTGAAGAAGAACAACAAGGAAGCAAGATACAGACCGCGCCAAGTCAATTCCTGAAGACATTTCTTTGTTGATTGCTGACATGGATCACCATTTTTATATTTTGCTCAGGAATTAAGTTTTACATATAAATCTATGAGCTTCAGGTTTAAAAAGAAAATGGATACATTCTATATTCATCAGTCTCTAGCGTCAAATTTTATTTTATTGGTTCGGGGTGAGTTAATGGAAAATCGTATATCATAACCTATATGCTTGACATCAGGAAATTATATGACTCAAAGATATAACACCGGTAATCCCCGCCCTTCAAATAGCATGAAGGACTTAAACGATAATGCGCTTGCGTATGATGATTTCTTGAATAGTGATGATGATGAGGCATTGGATCGATTTCAAAGACCTTTTCCTACGGTTCGAAAGCAAGTAGCTGAACGGATCGATGAGATCACTGGCGCGCAAAAAAGTATTGAGCAATATACAGATGAGGCTAAGCAAGCTGCTGACAATGCTCAGAACATCGCAGACGCCAACACCTACTACACCACACCAGAAGACCCAGACGGCACGATTGCGGGTATTGCTGGGACACCAAGCGGAAAATATTTTCGTGTAGGCCAGGGGCCAGGGAATGGGTTTAAATATTATCTAAACAATGAAGGAGTCGCGATTGAAGTGGCGGATTCTGTTGGTTCTTCCGCAATCCAAGAAATCATTAATCAGCTGCAAAACTCAGAGATCGGGCCGGAGGTGGCATTTACTGATGCTGTAGGGCGCACCCACACATTTATTCAAGATGGGAATATCACCACAAAGAAATTAAAGCTGATTGGAAGTGATGGGCAAGATGTTTGGCTTTCAGATGATTTCGGGCGTCGCATTGCATTGGCGAGAAAATATAATGGAATTAGTCTCACCGACTCAGATGGATTAGCGACAAACACCATCACCATTGAGCCGAACGATAGCGAGCGGCTGTGGATGGGGGATCAGTTCGGGCGCAGGAAGGTTATCGGTTCGTCTGGTAATCAGCCGCCAGACACATCCACCTGGTTGAGCGATGCCATTCAGCGAATGGAGATTATTGCGCTGCAAAGTCGAGAGCGCGTAATGACTCGCGGAAACAATATCGCGCGCCTAATTGCCGAATATATTATTTTCCTGTTTACAGGGCAGTCATTGTCAAATGGGACTGAGTCATTTCCCAGCTTAAGCAAAACACAGCCGACAGACAACCAAATGTTGGGTGATTCTATAATGCCAGAATCGCCCACAAAACCGGAGTTTGTCCCGCGTGGTGGAACGGCCTTGAAGCCGCTTATCGCTACATGCTGTGATGCTGATGGTAATTCTCTGACCGATGAAGAAGTCGCTCAGCTGGCGCCAGGGACAATAGCTTATGGCGAGTCTCCGGCGGTGTCCGCGGTTAATGGGCTCCGTCGCCTTTATCTTGACGGTATCAGTAAACCAGCTGATCCGGATAAATTGTTCATTGCCGCAGCTTCCGGCGTGGGTGGGAGGACAGCGGCGCAACTGAGTAAGGGAGCAACACCAAATCTCTATCAGCGTAACGTTGATGCGATGAATATTGTGAAGGGTATAGCTGATGCTGACGGCAAGACATTTCAGGTTGGGGCGTTTAACGATAAGCAGGGCGAGAACGATTACCCCAATACCCCCAAGCAAGAATTTAAGGACATCAAAAATAAATATTACGACGACCTGCAGAGCGATCGGCCAGCGAACCCAGATGGACGAAACACAGCGATATTCATCACTCAAACAGGTGCGTCATATACCCGTGACGAAAATCACCTGTCCATCGGCATGGCGCAGCTTGAAATTTCAAACGAGCGCGATGATGTATTCATGATTGGCGGTTACTACCCATACACCAACAAAGTCAGTGGACATCTCGATTCTAATGGTGCCAGAAACCTGGGTGATAAAGAGTCAGAGATTAAATATCGCGTGCTCGTGCTGGGGCAGGACTGGAAGCCTATGCAGCCACTGCAAGCCGTATATCATGAAAGAGATGCCGTGATTGCGTTGCACACGCCGGTTGTGCCGTTACAGTTTGCCGCGCCTTATGTTGGCAGTGTTACTCAAGAATGGCCCGACAAAGGCCTGACGGCATTCGATGAGGTTGGCGGTGTTCTATCCGTCATCGGCATCATCTCTGTTGAGAGAGCCGCAACCTCTTGCGTGCATGTAAAGCTCGAGCGCGAACCCGCCGGCAACCTTGTTTTCCGCTATGCCGATAAAAATTTTCACGGCGGCAATGGGATGATATGCGATTCAAGCAATGGACTCAGCCCTGTGAAGTATACCTATCTACCAAACAGCGGAATGTACCCGGAGGCTGATATACCCGCCCTGGTAAACAAACCCTATGACCGCCGAAATTGGTGTGTCGCATTCGAAATTACAGCAGAGAAGGAATAAGCAATGGGTTTCACGTTGATGAATCAGGCCGTCGCGCTGACAGATTACGACTACATTGAATCACCGGTTAAAGCGGGGTTGATGGGGCATAACTTACTCGGCGGATCACTGGCGCAGTCACTTAAAAACGCGGTCAGCGACACTGCTGCAGATTTGGTTGCAATCGGAAACCCTGAGATTCACCCGAACTGGGTATCGTTTTCCGGTGGCACGGATTATTTTCAGTCGTTCCTCATGCAGCAAGCTGAGCAAACATGGATTTGGGTCGGACGTTCAGCCGACACATTTGCAGATCCGGCACATCAGCCGATGTTTATGTCAACGTTTAGCGGACAGAACAAGGACTATCCGCAGTTCACTACGCATGGCCTATCGACGTTCGTCATGCCGTCTGGCAAACCAGTTCCTCAAGGCAAGCTTTTTGCCGGAGTTGGCATATATCCGCAGGCTACGCCGGCAAGTACCTCACAAAAAACGCAAAATATTGATTTTGTCGATTTCTCGCAATTCAATCTGTGCGTATTGCGCCAGTCGTCAACAGCAATCGCGATAGATAGCCTGACGAAAGGAACTGCGTCGCCGTGGGCGGAATTTGGCGCTGGCTATGTAGCGGGCATTTCAACTCGGCCTGTTTGCCTTGGCGGCCCGGCAAACCCCGCAACAACAAACAAAGGCAAGTGCGACATGGGCTACTGGGCGGTTTACAACCGTGTTTTAACGACAGATGAAATCGCTGTTATCGCCACATGGCTGCGCCGCTACTACCGGACGCTGGGTATCAATCTGTGAATAACTCGCCGGGATGGATCCCGGCTATTTGTACAGTGTGGCAAAGTCGAATGCGAGTGCCGCATCAACGGCTTTGCCCTCCGTTTCGAATGGCGTTTCTGAGACGAGCGGCCAGCGCCCTTTATGCCAAACATAAAGCCAGTGCTGCTGCTCCTCGTCTTCGCGGATTGCAAACATCGGCGGGCTGTTCTGCTGAGGTTCTGGGTATCTGTCGTTTTCGTTGAGAATGAAGATCTGCCGGCCGGCGAGGGTGATGCTGCCCATTTAACTGCTCCGCTGGTGGGTGTGCAGTAATGGTAGCTGGTGGTGGGATTGATGGGTAGGGATGGTGTCATATTGGTGACGTCACTACGGTGCCATTAAGGCGTCACTAATATGTCATCACTTGCCGATTCGTGTCACTGTGAATGCAGAACGGCCTTTAATTACAATGGGTTAATCTTTATGTCACTTTCTTCTAAGCCGTAGGTCATAGGTTCGAATCCTATAGGGCGTGCCATTAAGTATCAATGAGTTACGCCTTTCATCCCGTCTTTCCAATTTCATCATGGGACAGATTTGGGACTAAACCTCCGAAAATC
>Ga0308166_1000769_pt1 | contig 39086 bp, 41 predicted proteins | sample PhyCR2_2_FD_202137 | JGI IMG/M metagenome (GOLD analysis project Ga0308166, IMG submission 202137) | Phyllosphere microbial communities from UC Gill Tract Community Farm, Albany, California, United States - DLSLCC.R2 | ecosystem: Host-associated > Plants > Phyllosphere > Unclassified | place...
GAGCCTGGCCGCCGTAGGTTTTAGCCAGAACGGTGGTGATAGCTGCAGTCAGGGTGGTTTTACCGTGGTCAACGTGACCGATGGTGCCCACGTTTACGTGCAGTTTGTTACGTTGAAATTGCTCTTTCGCCATGGCGATAATCCTTACTGTTATGCCTTCATCATTGATGAAGGCATCTGTTCACAATTTTTAAACCGTAGCCTTATTTGCTACGAGCTTCAATAACGGCCTGAGCGACGTTGTTCGGCGCATCATCGTACTTCAGGAACTCCATGGAGTAAGAAGCACGGCCTTTCGTCAGAGAACGCAACTGCGTCGCGTATCCGAACATTTCAGACAGCGGAACTTCAGCGTGAATCTGAACGCCGGTAGCGTTAGATTCCTGCCCTTTCAGCATACCACGACGACGGCTCAGGTCACCGATGACGTCACCAGTGTTCTCTTCCGGAGTCTCTACTTCAACCTTCATGATCGGCTCAAGCAGTACCGGCTGCGCTTTCTTAAAGCCATCTTTAAAGGCGATAGAAGCGGCCAGTTTAAACGCCAGCTCTGAGGAGTCCACGTCATGGTAAGAACCGAAGTGCAGACGCACGCCCAGATCAACAACCGGATAACCTGCCAGCGGGCCAGATTTCAGCTGTTCCTGGATGCCTTTGTCAACCGCAGGGATGTATTCGCCAGGAATCACACCACCTTTGATATCGTTGACAAATTCGTAGCCTTTCGGGTTTGAACCCGGCTCCAGCGGGTACATGTCGATAACAACATGACCGTACTGACCGCGACCACCAGACTGCTTGGCGTGTTTACCTTCAATGTCGGTAACTTTAGAGCGAATCGCTTCGCGGTAAGCTACCTGCGGTTTGCCCACGTTCGCTTCAACGTTGAATTCACGCTTCATGCGGTCAACGATGATGTCGAGGTGCAGCTCACCCATACCGGCGATGATGGTCTGGTTAGACTCTTCGTCAGTCCATACGCGGAATGACGGGTCTTCTTTAGCCAGACGACCCAGAGCCAGACCCATTTTTTCCTGGTCAGCTTTGGTTTTCGGCTCAACGGCGATAGAGATTACCGGCTCAGGGAACTCCATGCGCTCCAGGATGATCGGGTTGCTCGGATCACACAGGGTATCACCGGTGATCACGTCTTTCAGACCGATCGCTGCTGCGATGTCGCCCGCGCGAACTTCGCTGATCTCTTCACGCTTGTTGGCGTGCATCTGTACGATACGGCCAAAACGCTCACGTGCAGATTTCACTGAGTTCAGTACGGTGTCGCCTGAGTTAACCACGCCAGAGTACACGCGGAAGAAGGTCAGGTTGCCCACGAACGGGTCGTTAGCGATTTTGAACGCCAGCGCAGAGAACGGCTCGCTGTCGTCAGCGTGACGCTCAGCCGGAGTATCTTTACCGTCATCCAGCATACCGTTGATCGCAGGAACGTCAGTCGGTGCCGGCAGGTATTCAACCACGGCATCCAGCATCGCCTGAACACCTTTGTTCTTGAACGCAGAACCACAGGTAACCAGGATGATTTCGTTGCGCAGTACGCGCTGACGCAGAGCAGTTTTGATCTCTTCTTCGCTCAGCTCTTCGCCGCTGAAGAATTTCTCCATCAGCTCTTCAGAAGCTTCTGCTGCCGCTTCGATCAGCTTGCCGCGCCACTCTTCAGCCAGTTCCTGCATGTCAGCCGGGATATCTTCGTAAACGAAGGTAACGCCCTGGTCAGCATCGTTCCAGTTGATGGCTTTCATTTTGATCAGGTCAACAACGCCGGTGAAGTTCTCTTCAGCGCCGATTGCCAGCTGCAGCGGAACCGGAGTCGCGCCCAGACGGGATTCGATCTGACCAACAACTTTCAGGAAGTTCGCGCCCATACGGTCCATTTTGTTAACGAACGCGATACGCGGAACTTTATATTTGTTCGCCTGACGCCATACGGTTTCAGACTGCGGCTGCACGCCACCTACAGCACAGTAAACCATTACTGCGCCATCGAGCACACGCATAGAACGTTCTACTTCGATGGTGAAGTCAACGTGTCCCGGGGTGTCGATGATGTTGATACGGTGCGGCTCAAACTGCTTAGCCATACCGGACCAGAATGCGGTGGTCGCTGCAGACGTGATGGTGATACCACGCTCCTGCTCCTGCGCCATCCAGTCCATGGTCGCTGCGCCATCATGCACTTCACCGATTTTGTGGTTAACACCGGTGTAGAACAGGATACGCTCGGTAGTTGTGGTTTTACCGGCGTCGATGTGTGCGCTGATACCAATGTTACGGTAGCGCGCAATGGGTGTTGTACGAGCCATTTGATTCCTCTGATTCTCGGGCGTTCAAAATTAGTCGAACCCAGCGGGTTAGCATTTTGCACGCCCGCTGGTTTAACAACAACTACGTGGCGATTACCAGCGGTAGTGAGCGAACGCCTTGTTGGCTTCTGCCATGCGGTGAACGTCTTCACGTTTCTTAACTGCAGTACCTTTGTTTTCTGCAGCGTCAGAAAGTTCGTTCGCCAGGCGGAGAGCCATAGATTTATCACCGCGTTTACGAGCAGCTTCTACGATCCAGCGCATTGCCAGAGCATTACGACGAACCGGACGGACTTCTACTGGAACCTGATAGGTAGAACCACCAACGCGACGTGACTTAACTTCGACAGTCGGACGCACGTTTTCGAGGGCTACTTCAAAGGCTTCCAGCTCGTTTTTACCAGAACGCTGAGCCAGGGTCTCAAGCGCAGTATAAACGATTGATTCAGCAGTAGATTTTTTACCATCTACCATCAGGATATTTACAAATTTGGCCAGCAGCTCTGATCCGAACTTCGGATCCGGCAGAATTTTACGCTGACCAATGACGCGACGACGTGGCATGGAAATACTCCGTTGTTAATTCAGGATTGTCCAAAACTCTACGAGTTTAGTTTGACATTTAAGTTAAAACGTTTGGCCTTACTTAACGGAGAACCATTAAGCCTTTGGCTTCTTCACGCCGTACTTGGAGCGTGACTGCTTACGGTCTTTAACACCTGAGCAGTCCAGCGCGCCACGAACGGTGTGGTAACGCACACCTGGCAGGTCTTTAACACGACCGCCACGGATCAGGATCACGGAGTGTTCCTGCAGGTTATGACCTTCACCGCCGATATAGGAGGTAACTTCAAAACCGTTAGTCAGACGAACACGGCAAACTTTACGCAGTGCTGAGTTCGGTTTTTTCGGAGTGGTGGTGTACACACGAGTACAAACACCACGTTTTTGCGGGCAAGCTTCCAGCGCAGGCACGTTGCTCTTTGCAACTTTGCGTACGCGTGGTTTGCGAACCAGCTGGTTAACTGTTGCCATTAAATAGCTCCTGGATTAGCTTTTGCTTCGTAAACACGTAATAAATCGCCTCGTATTACTACGAGGACGCAGAATTTTAGGGCTGAGCCAATAGGGTGTCAAGAAATAACCAGGCTTTACGACATTACCAGGTCATCTGCTGCTGATGTTTTTCAGTGAGCGCGACGAAACCAGTATAGTCCACCGGCCTTACTTTGGCTGAAATTTGACCACCAAGCCCGCGCGCGGTCACGTCTTCCGTCAGGACCCATAAGGTCGCAGGCGAGGTGAGAAGCTGGCTTAACGCGCTGCTGCCTTCTAGCGCGCCCAGCACGCCGTCCTGCAACAACAGCAAATCGTCTTCCGCCGTCAGCAGCAGCAGCAGCGTATTCAGGTCACTGTAATAAGGTGAATGCATCAGGGTGTGCAACATAGCGCGCTCTTAAAAGGTGATGATGCGATCGTAGGTCGCCAACTGTTGCCGCAGCGCCGCGGCGTCCAGAATGCCGGCGTCCAGCACACGCGCGCCCTCTTCCGCCAGGCCGCGCTCGCGCAACGCCTCGCGGCTGATATAGCAATGTTCAATATCATACAGCGCAAGCACGCCAAACGTGGCGGCGTGATTGCGGGCCAGAATAATTTCCGGCTGCTGGCCAGGCGTCAGCTGCAATACTCCATCGCCAATAAAGAACAGGCCTATCGACTCGCTCAGCGCGCCGGTCGCCAGCGCGGCGTCGAGCCCTTCGCGGCCCGCGCTGCTGCCGTGCGGCGCGCGGGTAAAAACAAAGGCGACGCGATTCATTAAAACTGCACCAGTCGATCGCAGCCGAGCGCGGCTTCCGCCAGCGCACCCAGACCGCTGAGTTCAAACCCCGGCTGTAAGTTGCTGCCTGCCAGCTGCAGCCGCTCCGCCTCCTGCGCATCGGTAACGCCGCGGCGCAGCGCGGCGGCCACGCAAATATTCAACGCCACGCCCTGCTCTTCATGCAGCGCAAGCCAGGCGCGTACGATATCCGCCTCGTCGCTGGCCGGCGCGGTCAGCTCATTGGCGTTCAGCACGCCTTCGCGATAAAAGAAAACGCTCTGCAGCTGATGGCCGGCGGCCAGCAGCGCGCGGGCGAACAGCAAGGCGCTGCTCGCCTGCTGCGTGCCGTAAGCCGGACCGGTCACCAGCAGGGTATAGCGCATCAGCGCTCCTGCCCCTGGAAGTCTCCGCTCTTGAACTGGCGGATATAGAGGTAAACAGTGTGCTTGGAGATATTGAGGCGATCCGCAACCTGATTGATCGCATCTTTAATATCGAAGATGCCCTTCTCATAAAGATTCAGCACAATCTGGCGGTTCTTGGCGTTGTTGGAGACGTTGCGATCGGCGCTCACCTCTTCAATGGTGAACTCCAGCGTCTGCGTCACCAGATCTTCTACCGAGCTGGCGAAGTTAACGTTCGAATCTACCTGATGCATTTCCGGCGGCATAAAGGTCGACATTATCTGCGAGAAAGGCACATCGAGGTTCATATTGATGCACAACAGCCCAATCACGCGCTGCTGCCGGTTACGTATCGCGATAGTGACCGACTTCATCAGCACGCCGCTTTTGGCGCGGGTGAAGTAGGCGCGGGAAACGTTGCTGTCTGCGCCGTGCATATCGTGCAGCATGCGCAGCGCCAGATCGGTAATTGGCGAGCCGACTTTACGACCGGTATGTTCGCCGTTAGCGATGCGCACCGCCGAACATTTCAGGTCTTCCAGCGAGTGCAGCACAATTTCGCAGTGCGAACCAATCAGCATCGCCAGGCCGTCGACTACCGCCTCATAAGATTTGAGAATATCGTAGTCCGCTTGCTCGAACGGACGCTGCTCCAGTAAATCGAAGTCGCTCAGTTCGCCGGGATTGAATGGATTTGACATCGAAGACATTACCCTAAATGGCTGGAGCCTGTCTCAGCGCAGCGGGCAGACTCTTTTTATTGGGAAAGTTATGCAGGGGATAGTCTGGCAAATGTCGCACGCTTATGCCAGAGCTTTGTCACAGGCGGGAAATGAAACCGCCGCCCGAAGGCGGCGGCAGACAGATTATTGAGATTTCTTCGCGTCGGCGGCAGGCGCCTGTGCTTTCTCATCTGCTTTAGGCGCCGGTTTGATGTCGAGCAGTTCAACATCGAACACCAGCGTAGAGTTGGCCGGAATGCCCGGCACGCCGTTTTTACCGTAGGCGAGCTGCGGCGGGATCACCAGCTTGATTTTGCCGCCTTTCTTCACGTGCTTCAGACCTTCAGTCCAGCCCGGAATAACGCCGTCGAGACGGAAAGAGAGCGGTTCGCCGCGCGTATAGGAGTTGTCGAATTCGGTGCCGTCGATCAGCGTGCCTTTGTAGTTCACTACGACGGTATCGCTGTCTTTCGGCGCATCGCCGGTGCCTTCTTTCTCTACTTTATACAGCAGGCCAGATTCGGTTTTCTTCACGCCGCTCTCTTTGGCGAACTTGCTGGCGAAAGCGGTGCCTTTATCGGCGTTCTCTTTCGCGTCTTTTTCCATCTTCGCCTGCGCTGCGCCTTTCACGCGGCTTTCAAAGGCCTGCAGGGTCTGCTCGATCTCCTGGTCAGAGAGCTTGCTCTTACCGCCGAATGCATCCTGAACGCCCGCAATCAGCTGGTCTTTGTCCAGCTTGATGCCCAGTTTCTCCTGTTCCTTCAGGGAGTTGTCCATGTAGCGACCCAGCGAGGCGCCCAGTGCGTAGGCTGATTGCTGATCTTCATTTTTGAAGGCCGCATTTTTCGGTGCCTGGGGTGCCGCATCGCTCGCAGCCGGTGCTGCAGTCGCTTCGGCTGCCATTGCCAGCGGCGCGTTCAGCGCGATGGCCATGGTGGTGGCTAACATTGTGACTTTAAACAGTGATTTCATCCTTTCTCCAAAACCGAAGCGTCTCACCTCGGGAATTATTGCGGACTAAAGCTCCACACTATAACTGTACGCGGCAGCGGCGAACACTCCCGCAGCGTAATTACCCGGCTCTCCTCCGACCTTTTTTGCATCAGGAAGTTTCATCAGAGATGCTGCTGCGGCAGACGTTATTCAACCCCTGTCAGGCGAAGCGGCAAAGAAATGGGGTGATTCTTAGCGGGGAAACCGTAAAATCAGCGGCTGATGCGAGATTCGCCGCATCACACTATAAGGAGAGGTCATGCAACAATCAGAGTGGGAACAACGGCTTGAAGCGCTGGAGAGCAAGCTGGCCTTTCAGGAGCTGACTATCGAGCAGCTTAATCAAACGGTGGTGCAGCACGAGCTGGAGATGGCGAAAATGCGCGAGCAGCAGCGCCTGCTGCTGGATAAGCTGAAAGCGGCCGCGCCGTCGATGATCGCGTCGCAGTCGGAAGAGACACCACCGCCGCATTACTGACAGGTTCAGAGTGGCTGTGCAGCGTCGATGCTGCCTCAGCGTGAGAGGTCACATACCCTGGTATGCGCCACCCTCGCGCGCACGCGTCGACCGCAAAAGTTATGAGCAAAAGAAAAGGCCACCGTCTGGTGGCCTTGTCATTTGTCAGGCGTGGCTTAGTGGTTGCAGCCGCAACCGCCGTGGCTGCCGCAGCCGCCGTTGCCGTGGTCATGACCATGGTCATGATCGTGATCGTGGTCATGATCGTGACCGTGCTCGCCGTGGACGTGACCGTGCGCCAGCTCTTCCGGGGTCGCTTCGCGGATCGCGACAACTTCCACGTTGAAGTTCAGGTTTTGGCCCGCCAGCATATGGTTGCCGTCAACCACAACGTGCTCGTCTTCCACTTCAGTGATTTCGACCGGAACCGGGCCCTGGTCAGTTTCCGCCAGGAAGCGCATGCCAACCTGCAGTTCGTCAACGCCCATAAAGACGTCTTTAGGTACGCGCTGCACCAGGTTGTCGTCGTACTGGCCGTATGCATCGTTAGCCGGGATATGCACGTCAAACTTGTCGCCGACCGCATGATTTTCCAGCGCTTTTTCCAGACCAGAAATCAGGGAACCATGACCGTGCAGATAGTCTAACGGCGCACTTACCGGCGACTCGTCAACCAACACACCATCTTCTGTACGTACCTGATAGGCCAGGCTCACCACCAGGTCTTTTGCTACTTTCATGATATCTCCTAACCGTTGAGAACTGAGATCCCGTCTCATTGGTCTATTCTTACGTGCAATAACACCAACCAGAAAGGTTCGGGGCTGAGACCGCGCCTTAGGCTACGCGATTAACCTCAGCGTTAGTGGCGCCGATTGTATCGGAATTCAATCCCACTGTAAGTTTAAGCGTAAAAAAAGCTGCGCCATTTCGCTACTCTGGATGGAAAATACCGATCACTTGCTCCTGGCTGCGAACCTGATCGCGGATCTGCTTATCCGCCTCGCGCATCTGGTGCCCGCATTTTACGCATTCCACTACGTCGACGTTGTTTTCACGCCACATCGCCAGCGTGTCTTTTTCCTGACAGTGCGGACAAACCGCACCAGCAATAAATCGTTTACGCATGTTGGTTAACCTGTGTTGCTGTTACTGATCTTCGTCCCAGTCGTCAAACTGCCGTTTCTCATGCTGCATCTCGCGCTGGAAAATATCCTCCAGCTCGCGCCGCGCCTCGCGCACGCGGGAAATCTGCGCGTTGTCGGCGTGGTTCGGCATAAGCTCGCGCAGCATACGCATATCCAGACGGCGGAAGTGCAACTGCGCGCGCTGCGCCTGGTGCGGGTGCATACCGACCGAAATCAGCGCTTTGCGTCCCAGTTCCAGCGCGCTGGAGAACGTTTCGCGCGAGAACTGCGTCACGCCCGCCAGCAGCAGCTCGTGCGCCTCTACGCGCCCGCGCGCCCGCGCCACGATCTCCAGCTGCGGAAAGTGCTGCTGACAAAGGTGCACGATCGCCATGGTATCTTCCGGCTCGTTACAGGTAATAACGATCGACTGCGCGCTGGCCGCACCGGCAGCGCGCAGCAGCTCAAGCTCGGTCGCATCGCCATAGTAAACCTTATAGCCATACTTGCGCATCAGGCTCACCGCGCTGATGTCGCGCTCCAGCACCGTAATCCTTTTATTATTAGCCATCAGCAGGCGACCAACCACCTGCCCCATTCGTCCGAAGCCCACCACGATCACCTGCGGCTGGTCATCGTCGACGAAGGGTTTTTCCCCATCTTCATCAACTTCATTAAAGCGCCGCGCCAGCAGTTTATCGATCCCCTGCATCAGCAGCGGCGTGGTCATCATTGACAGCGTGACCGTTACCAGCAGCAGCGGCAGCTGATCGCCAGCGAAAAGATGTGCCGAAGAAGCAGCGGAAAAGAGCACAAAGGCGAATTCGCCGCCCTGGCTCAGCACGCCGGCGAACTGCTGACGCTCGGAGCTACGCAGGCCGTAGACGCGTGCCAGCACATAGAGCACCAGCGTCTTTACCGTAACCAGAATCAGCACGCCGAGCAGGATCTCCAGAATATGGGTATAGAGCACGCCAAGGTTGAGCGCCATGCCGACAGAGATAAAGAACAGCCCGAGCAGCAGACCTTTAAACGGATCGATGGCGACTTCCAGTTCGTGGCGGTACTCACTCTCCGCCAGCAGGATACCGGCGATAAAGGTACCCAGTGCCATTGACAGTCCGAGCGCGTCCATAAACAGCGCCGAGCCCAGCACCAGCAGCAGAGCGGCGGCGGTAAAGACCTCACGAACGCCGGAAGCGGCGATAAAGCGGAAAATCGGCCGCAGCAGGTAGCGTCCGCCCACCAGCATGCCGGCGAACGCCAGCACTTTCATGCCGACCTTCATCCAGTCGATACTGCCGCTATCGCTGCCCGCCAGCAGCGGCACCAGTGCCAGCGCCGGGATGACCGCCAGGTCCTGGAACAGCAGCACCGAGAAGCCGAGCTGCCCCGCCTCGCTGCGGTTCATGCCTTTGTCGCGCATTAGCTGCAGCGCCATTGCGGTTGAGGACATGGCAAGGCCGATGCCGCCAATCACCGCCGCCTGCCAGCTAAAGTCGCTCAGCCACAGCAGCGCGCCGAGGATGCCGGCGGAGATGAGCACCTGCGCCGCGCCGACGCCGAAAATCGAACGCCGCAGCGCCCAGAGTTTCGACGGATTCAGTTCCAGCCCGATGATAAACATCAGGAAAACCACGCCCAGCTCCGAGAAGTGCAGGATCTCCTCAACGTCGCTGATAAAGCCCAGTCCCCACGGGCCGATGGCGATCCCGGCCACCAGATAGCCCAGCACGGCACCAATACCAAGGCGCGCGGCGATGGGTACAATCAGCACCGCCGCCACCAGATAGATAACGCCTGCAGTCAGCAGCGTTTGTCCTTCCATCAGAGACCTCCGTTGGGCAGCGGCGCGGCAAGCCATTCGCCATAGGCGCGGGCAAAGTGGCTCATCACCTCTTTCGGCTGTCGACGCGCCCAGTAAAGGATCATCGGCGTCATCCAGTGCATGCGGCACATCTGTGCGGTCAGTTCGAACGGACGCATAATGTCCGACATCGGATAGCGGTTAAGGCCGTTCTGATGATAGGCCGTCTCCGGCTCGCCGGTGGTAATCACGCTGCGCCAGTATTTGCCTTCCAGCGCGTTGCCACCGACGCCGCTGGCGAAACCGCGCGACAGCACGCGGTCCAGCCACTCTTTCAGCAGCGCAGGACAGCTGTAGGTATAGAGCGGGTGCTGAAAGACGATAACCTGATGCTCGCGCAGCAGCTGCTGTTCATAGTGAATATCAATAAAGAAATCAGGGTAGTGCGCGTACAGATCGTGTACGGTGACGTTCGCCTGTTTCTGCGCCGACTGCAGCAGAACCCGATTCGCTATCGACTCCTGCATTTCCGGGTGGGCATAAAGCAGCAAAACTTTTGCTGGCTGCGACATAGTTATCCTCTTCCAAAGCGTCGTCATAGCGGCGGTTTTCCGCTACCATGCACGACGCGACACCCTCTAATTATGTGGTGGGTAAATTAACATATTCTGACGATACGGCGCTTATGATTGTCTTTTCTTCTCTGCAAATCCGCCGCGGCGTCCGCGTGCTGCTCGATAACGCTTCCGCCACCATTAACCCCGGCCAGAAAGTTGGTCTGGTGGGTAAAAACGGCTGCGGCAAATCGACCCTGCTTTCGCTGTTAAAAGGCGAGATCAGCAGCGACGCAGGCAGCGTGACCTTTCCCGGCAACTGGGCGCTGGCCTGGGTTAACCAGGAGACCCCGGCGCTGAGCAAAGCGGCGCTGGAATACGTTATCGACGGCGATCGTGAATATCGTCAGCTTGAGGCGGAGCTGGCGGACGCTAACCAGCGCAACGACGGCAACGCTATCGCGCTGCTGCATGGCAAGCTGGATGCGATCCAGGCCTGGAGCATTCACGCCCGCGCCTCCAGCCTGCTGCACGGCCTCGGCTTTAGTCAGGAGCAGCTTAACCGGCCGGTAAGCGACTTCTCCGGCGGCTGGCGCATGCGCCTCAACCTCGCGCAGGCGCTGGTGTGCCGTTCGGATCTCCTGCTGCTCGATGAACCGACCAACCACCTGGATCTCGACGCGGTAATCTGGCTGGAGCGCTGGCTGAAAAGCTATGAAGGCACCCTGATCCTGATCTCGCACGATCGCGACTTCCTCGATCCGGTCGTGGATAAGATCATTCATATCGAGCAGGAAACCCTCTACGAATACACCGGCAATTACAGCTCATTTGAACGGCAGCGCGTCGCTAAGCTGGCGCAGCAGCAGGCGCTGTTCGAAAGCCAGCAGGAGAAAGTGGCGCACCTGCAAAGCTATATCGATCGCTTCCGCGCCAAGGCCTCTAAAGCGAAACAGGCGCAGAGTCGTATCAAAATGCTGGAACGCATGGAGATGATCGCGCCGGCTCACGTCGATAACCCGTTCAGCTTCAGCTTCCGCGCCCCGGAAAGCCTGCCGAATCCGCTGCTGAAGATGGAAAAAGTCACCGCAGGCTATGGCGAGCGCATCATTCTCGACGCCATCAAACTTAATCTGGTGCCGGGCTCGCGTATTGGCCTGCTGGGCCGCAACGGCGCGGGCAAATCGACCCTGATTAAGCTGCTGGCGGGCGAGCTGACCCCGCTTGATGGCGAAGTCGGGCTGGCGAAAGGCATCAAGCTCGGCTACTTCGCGCAGCATCAGCTGGAGTATCTGCGTAGCGACGAGTCGCCGCTGCAGCATCTGGCGCGCATCGCGCCGAAGGTGCTGGAACAGCAGCTGCGCGACTACCTTGGCGGCTTTGGCTTTCAGGGTGATAAGGTCAGCGAAGTCACGGCGCGCTTCTCCGGCGGCGAAAAGGCGCGGCTGGTGCTGGCGCTGATCGTCTGGCAGCGTCCTAACCTGCTGCTGCTCGACGAACCGACCAACCACCTCGATCTCGACATGCGTCAGGCGCTGACCGAAGCGCTGATCGATTTCGAAGGCGCGCTGGTGGTGGTTTCGCACGACCGTCATCTGCTGCGCGCCACCACCGACGATCTCTATCTGGTGCATGACGGCAAGGTTGATGTCTTCCCCGGCGATCTTGAGGATTATCAGCAGTGGCTGAGCGACCTGCAGAAGCAGCAGGCGCAGGCGGACGCCGCACCGAAGCAGGACAACGGCAACAGCGCGCAGGCGCGTAAAGATCAGAAGCGCCGCGACGCCGAGCTGCGCGCCCAGACGCAGCCGCTGCGCAAAGAGATCGAGAAGCTGGAGAAGCAAATGGCGAAATGGCAGAGCCAGCTCACCGAAGCGGAAACGCAGCTTGCCGATGGCGATATCTACGACCCGAGCCGTAAAGCGGATCTGACCGCCGCGCTGCAGCGCCAGGCGGAGAGCAAAGCGGCGCTGGAGGAGGTCGAGATGGCGTGGCTGGATGCCCAGGAACAGCTTGAGGCGATGCTGGCAAGCTAGTTAAAGTTTGGACATTTAACTCTCTCTGGCCTTGAAACGATCGTACCGGCGCAGCAACGCAGTCGCAGCCCGGTACGGACGTTTTAATATATTTACACCGCAGCCCGGTACGGACGTTTAAAAAGGCCGATCCCCCAGCACCGTCGCCCGATGCATCACCCGCCTTGCCGGATAATAATCCGCATTCGCATAGTGCTGCGTCACGCGATTATCCCAGATCGCTACGTCATTTGGCTGCCAGCGCCAGCGCACCTGGAACTCCGGCTTAGTGGCATGTGCGTATAAGAGCGCAAGCACGGCGTTGCTCTCTTTTTCGCTCAGCTCTACAATCCGCGTAGTAAATCCTTCATTAACGAATAGCGCCTTGCGTCCGCTTACCGGATGAGTGCGGATCACCGGATGCTGCACCGGCGGATGCTTCGCTACCGCCTCCTGCCAGCGCTGGTGCTCCTCTGCGGTACGGCGATATTTATACTCCTGGAACGACTTTTTGAAATCATGCTCGGCGTGCAGCCCTTCCAGCAGGGTTTTGATCGGCGCCGAAAGGGTTTCAAAGGCGGCGATGCCGCTCGCCCACAAGGTATCGCCGCCCGATTCAGGCAAAAGCTTCGACGCCAGAATCGCCACCGCCGGCGGCGTGTTGATAAAGGTAACGTCGGTGTGCCAGTTATCGTTGTCCGGCGGATTATCCTGGTGGGTATCCAGCACGATAATCTCCTCTGCGCCTTCAGCGTGCGGATAAACCGGATGAATATGCAGGTCGCCGAAGCGCGCTGCCAGCGCGCGCTGCTGGTGCGGCGTAATCAGCTGATCGCGCAGAAACAGCACCTGATGGCGCAGCAACGCGTGATAGAGCTGCTCAAACTGTGTGTCGCTGAGCGGTCGGGTTAAATCGAGATTCGACACCTGCGCGCCAATATAAGGGCCGAGCGCCGTGATATTCAGCTTTTCATTCATTGTTGTTCTCCATTCCAGGGCGTCAGACGACGCTGCAGGGCGCGCAGCCCGAGTTCTAAGGTAAAAGCAATCAGCGCGATAACCGCGATACCCGCCAGCACCACGTCGGTTGCCAGAAATTCTCCGGCGGACTGCACCATAAATCCCAGCCCGCGCGTCGCGGCGATCAGCTCTGCCGCCACCAGCGTCGACCAGCCGACACCTAAGCCGATACGCAGCCCCGTCAGGATCTCCGGCAGCGCGCCAGGCAGGATCACCCAGCGCAGCAATTGCCAGCGGCTGGCGCCCAGCGACTGCGCGGCGCGTATCCGCACCTGCTGCGTATTACGTACGCCCGCCAGGGTCGAAAGCGTCACCGGCGCGAAGATGGCCAGATAGATCAAGAGGATTTTGGAGGTCTCGCCGATGCCGAACCAAATCACCATCAGCGGCAAATAGGCGAGCGGCGGGACGGGACGGTAAAGCTCAATCAGCGGATCGAGCAGGCCGCGCACCGCCGGGCTCAGGCCCATGGCGATGCCGACCGGAATACCGATCGCCGCCGCGGCGAACAGCGCAACCAGCATGCGCGTCAGGCTGGCGGCGAGATGCTGCCATAGCGTGGCGTCCATAAACCCCTGAGGACTGGCGATCAGCAGCAGCTTGCTCAGCACCTGCTGCGGCGCAGGTAAAAACAGCGGACTAATCAGGCCCAGCGCCGTGACGCTCCACCAGATCAGCAGCAGCAGCGCCAGGCTCAGCAGGCTGAGGCTGAACGGGCGGGAGAAAGGCCAGCGCAGACGACGCGCCGCGGTGGTTTTATCGTTGATGACCGCGCTCATACAAAGGACTCCCGCTGTTCGAATACCCGGTTCAGCACATATTCGCGCTGTTCAATAAACGCGGGATCGGATTTGATGGCGCGGCAGGGTTCACCAGCGGCGAAGCGCTGGCCGAAGTTAAGCTTCAGGCGCTCCACAATGCGACCCGGCCCCGGCGAGAGCAGCACCAGTTCGCTGGCCAGGAAAACAGCTTCTTCTATATCGTGAGTAATCAGGAAAATTTGTTTGCCGCTGTCGCGCCACAGCGTCAGCAGCAGGGTCTGCATCTGCTCGCGGGTAAAGGCATCCAGCGCGCCAAAGGGCTCGTCAAGCAGCAGCAGTTGCGGATCCGCCGCCAGCGCACGCGCGATGCCGACGCGCTGACGCTGACCGCCGGAAAGCTGCCAGACAGGACGATTTTCCGCCCCTTCAAGCCCGACCTTTTTTAGCAGCCGCCGCGCGATAGCGTTGCGTTCGCTGCGCGCCATCCCGGCGAGCTGAAGACCAAAGGCGACATTGTCCAGCACGTTGCGCCAGGGCAGCAGCCCCTCATGCTGGAACACCACGCCGCGCTCCGCGCCTGGCCCGCTGATAGCGTTGCCTTCCAGCGTGATGCTGCCCGACTCTACCGGCAAAAAGCCGGCGATCAGGTTAAGCAGCGTCGTTTTGCCGCAGCCCGATGGGCCGAGCACCACCAGCAGTTCGCCTTTATCGAGCTGCAGGCTGATATCCTGCAGCGCAGGTCGTCCGGCATAGCGCGCGTTAAGATGAGCAATGCGCAGCATGGCGTTCTCCTTACTGTTTCGCCAGCGGCTCGACAAAGCGGCTGGTGACGAAATCGCTGTAGTCGGCGTTCGCCTGCGGCACCTTGCCCTGCTCTTTCAGGAAGCTGGCCGTATCGACGATCGCTTTATTCACCGGCTTGCCCAGCTGCTCTACCTGCTGCTGCGCCGTGAGGTAGGTATTGCCTTTCACCAGATCCGCTATCTGCGCTTCCGGCACGCCGCTCAGGCGCGACAGCTTGCTCAGATTATCTGGCTGCTTCAGCCACTGGTCCGGATTATTAAGGTAAGGTTTTTGCGCCTCAATGGCGCTGCGGGCGAAAGCCGTTACTATGTCAGGATGCGCGCTGGCGAAATCTTTGCGCACCACCCAGACGTCAAGCGTCGGCGAGCCCCACTGCCCTACCTGCGAAGAGTCTGTCAGCACCTTGCCATCTTTCTCCAGCTCGTTGACGGCGGGCGCCCAGACATAGGCGCCGTCGATATCCCCACGCTGCCAGGCGGCGATAATCGCGGGCGGCTGCAGATTTACCAGCTGCACCTCTGTCGGCTTGATGCCCCAGTGCTTCAGCGCCGCCAGCAGGCTGTAGTGGGTAGTGGAAATAAACGGCACGGCGATGCGTTTACCGATCAGATCTTTCGGGCCGCCGATCCCTTTTTTCACCACCAGCGCTTCGGAGCTGCCGAGCTGCGACGCCAGTAAAAAAGCTTCGATCGGTAATTGCTGCGTGGCGGCCACGGCCAGCGGGCTGGAGCCGATATTACCGATCTGCACATCGCCCGACGCCAGCGCGCGCAGCACGCCCGCGCCGCTGTCGAACTTACGCCAGTCAACGGTCGCGCCGCTCTCTCGCGCAAAGGTGTTGTCCGCCTGCGCCACTTTCGCCGGTTCGGCAGAGGTCTGATACGCCACCGTCACATTGACGGCCTGCGCCTGAAACACCCACAGCGAAAGCGCTGCGGCCAACATCGTTAAAGGTCTTTTTACTGCCATGAAATCGCACTCCGCCAGGCTCTTATGATGGGCGCAGTGTCGCCAGCGGCAGTGATTTCATAAAGGAATTAAAAATTATTCATAATAAAAAGATGTTCTTAGATCATGATCGGCAAAGCTGATGCGAAATCTGGCAATGAGCAACCGATTATTCAGACAAAATGGCAGGCGCTCACATTGCCGCTGTGTTATTGATATGGCTCCCTGTTAACCGGCAAGAAAGGTATGCGGCAATATGTCCATTGAGAAGGTCGCGCTGCTGGCGGGCGTCTCTAAAGCTACGGTATCCCGCGTGCTTAATGAGCATCCAGGCGTAAAAGCAGACACGCGCGACCGGGTGCTGGCGGCGATCTCCGCCAGCGAATACCAGCCCAACCTGCTTGCGCGCCAGCTGCGCACCGCCCAGAGCCATATGCTGCTGGTGCTGATTTCCGATATCACTAATCCCTTCTGCTCGCGCGTGGTGCAAGGCATCGAGGCGGAAGCGGAAGCGCAGGGCTACCATATTCTTCTCTGCAACTCCGCCTCGCAGCTGCGGCGAGAATCCGCCTGGCTCGGTCTGCTGACCGGCAAGGTGGTTGATGGCGTCATCACCATGGATGCGGCCTCTACGCTACAGGATATCGCCGCCCTGATTGGCGACGCGCCCTGGGTGCAGTGCGCAGAATACGATCCCGCCATAGCAGCCTCTTCCGTCGCCATTGATAACCGCGGCGCGGCGCGCGAAACCGTGCGCTATCTGGCAGGCAAAGGCCGTCGCCGTATCGGACTGGTTAACAGCGATATGCGCTACCTCTATTCGCATCAGCGTGAGGCGGGCTATCGCGAAGAGCTGGAACAGCTGGGGCTGCCGTGGCGCGGCGTGGCCTATGCCGAAGAGATTTCATGCGAGGCGGGCAGCCAGGCGCTGCGTCAGCTGTTGCAGCAGCCTGAGCCACCGGATGCGGTGCTGGCGGTGTCGGACGTGCTGGCGGTAGGCGTGGTGCATGCCGCGCTGGAGGCAGGCCTGCGCGTTCCGGAGAATCTCGCCGTCGTCGGCTTTGACGGCATTCCCTTCACTCGCAGCCTGAATCCGCCGCTCACCACCGTTGAACAGCCGATGTATCAGCTTGGCGCGCGCAGCGTTCAGCTTTTGCTGCAGCGTATTCGCCGCCCGACGTCGCCGGTGGTGCGTGATCTGCTGCCGTGGAAGCGCGTCGAACGCGCCTCCAGCTAGTTCAACGCCAGATAAGCAGCACGCAGGCAGCGGTCAGCAGGCCCATCGCCACGTTAAAGAGGGTCCAGGCGCGGCGGCTTTGCAGGATACGGCCAATCAGCGCGCCGAAACCGATCCAGATAATGCCCGCCACCAGGTTAACCAGAAACATGCCAAAGCTGATAGCCATGACCGAATGCAGATAGGCAGCGCCGGCAAGACTAAAGCTCGCGACCGCGCCCAGCGCCATCAGCCAGGCTTTCGGGTTTATCAGCTGCAGCAGGCCGCCCTGCCAGAACGGCATCGGTTTTGGCGGCGCGTCACCGGTTTCCAGCTTCTCATAGGCGGCAGTGGCGATTTTCCAGGCCAGCCAGAGCAGATAAAGGCTGCCGGCGATCTTGAGGATAAGGTGCAGCGCGGGATAGAGCAGGATCAGGCCGCCGACGCCGAACGCCACCATCAGCAGCATCACCTGCATGCCGATCATAATGCCGACCATTAACGGCAAGGTACGCCAGAAGCCGAAATTGGCGCCGGAGGCGGTGAGTAACATATTATTAGGGCCTGGCGTGATGGCGGCGACCCAGAGAAAACCTAACATTGAAAAAAACAGGCTCAGTTCCATGAACGGGTGCTCCTCACCCCAGACTTGCGACAAACTTAACGAAGCTAACAGTGTGATATGGATCAGACAAGCCCTGGCGGCATGAATTTTAATCCTGACGCGACAGCGGGCTTTATGCCGCCGCGCGCCCTGCGCAATCCGCATCTGCAGACGGTGCTGCCGCGTCTGGTGCGTCGTCGTCTGCTGTTGCGTCCGCACTGGCAGCGCCTCGATTTGCCGGACGGCGACTTCGTCGATCTCGCCTGGAGCGAAGATCCGCAGCAGGCGAGCCATAAGCCGCGCGTGGTGTTGTTTCACGGTCTGGAGGGCAACTTTCACAGTCCTTACGCCCACGGGCTGATGCATGCCTGCCAGCGGCAGGGCTGGCTCGGCGTCGTGATGCATTTTCGCGGCTGCGGCGGCGAACCGAACCGCCTGCATCGTATCTATCACTCTGGCGAAACCGAAGACGCCGCCTTTTTTCTGCGCTGGCTGAAAACGCGCTGGGGCGATGCGCCGACCGCCGCGGTAGGCGTTTCGCTCGGCGGCAATATGCTGGGCTGCCTGCTCGGCAGGCTGGGCGAGGCGGCGCCGCTCGACGCCGGGGTTATCGTCTCTGCGCCGCTGCTGCTGGAACCGTGCAGTCTGAAGCTTGAACAGGGCTTTTCACGCTTTTATCAACGCTATCTGCTCGATCAGTTGAAAAAGAACGCCGAGCGTAAACTGCGCGCGTGGCCGGGCACGCTGCCGGTAGATTTGCTGCAGCTTAAGGCGCTGCGCCGCCTGCGCGATTTTGACGACGCCATCACCGCCCGCGCCCACGGCTTTCTTGATGCGGGCGACTATTACCGGCGCGCCAGCGCTATGCCGCTGTTAAAAAAGGTGCGTAAACCCTTGCTGATCATTCACGCCAAAGACGATCCTTTTATGACTGATGAGGTGATCCCACTGCCGGAGCAGCTCTCAGCCAGCACCCTCTATCAACTTACGCCGCATGGCGGACACGTTGGCTTTGTCGGCGGCACGCTGCGTCAACCGCAGATGTGGCTCGAACAACGTGTGCCGCAGTGGCTTACACAATGGCTCTCATCATGATTATTCCCTGGCAACAACTCGATCCCGATACGCTTACCAACCTGATTGAAGCCTTTGTGCTGCGCGAAGGCACTGACTACGGCGAGCAGGAGCGCAGCCTGGCGCAAAAAGTCGATGATGTGCGCCGCCAGCTGGAGCGCGGCGACGTCGTGCTGGTCTGGTCGGAACTGCATGAAACTATCAATATTATGCCGCGCAGCGAATTTCGCGGCTGATGCGTCGACGCGCTTTTCGTGTTAACTATGCTCATCGCCCGACTCTACAGGGAGCTTTTCCATGTCAGCACGACATCCGATTATTGCGGTAACCGGCTCCAGCGGCGCCGGCACCACCACCACCAGCCTGGCGTTCCGTAAAATTTTTCAGCAGCTCAACCTGCATGCCGCCGAGCTGGAGGGCGACAGCTTCCACCGCTATACGCGGCCGGAAATGGATATGGCTATCCGCAAGGCGCGCGACTTAGGGCGCCACGTCAGCTATTTCGGTCCGGAAGCCAATGATTTCGGTCTGCTGGAGCAAACCTTTACCGACTACGGCAACGAAGGGAAAGGCCAGTCGCGCAAGTATCTGCATACCTACGACGAAGCCGTTCCCTGGAATCAGGTGCCTGGCACCTTTACGCCCTGGCAGCCGCTGCCGGAAAATACCGACGTGCTGTTCTATGAAGGGCTCCACGGCGGCGTAGTGACGCAGCAGCATAATGTGGCGGAGAAAGTCGATCTGCTGGTAGGGGTTGTGCCGATCGTTAACCTGGAGTGGATCCAGAAGCTGGTGCGCGACACCAGCGAACGCGGCCACTCACGCGAAGCCGTGATGGATTCCGTGGTTCGCTCGATGGAGGATTACATCAATTTCATTACGCCGCAGTTTTCACGCACCCATATCAACTTCCAGCGCGTCCCTACCGTCGATACCTCAAACCCGTTCGCCGCGCGTGAGATCCCGTCGCTGGACGAGAGCTTTGTGGTTATTCACTTCCGCGGGCTGGAAAATATCGACTTCCCCTATCTGCTGGCGATGCTGCAGGGTTCGTTTATTTCGCATATGAATACCCTGGTGGTGCCGGGCGGTAAAATGGGGCTGGCGATGGAGCTGATTATGGCACCGCTGGTGCAGCGACTGATGGAAGGGAAGCAGATCGCCTGACCGGCTGTGGTCGCAGGTGGTCGCAGGTCGTAAGACCGAGGTGGTCGCGGATGACAAGGCCCGATCGCAAAGACGCAAAAGACGGCATCCTTGCCCGCTCGTCCCGCGCCATCCATGGCGCGGGACGCTTTGCTCTTCGGTCCTTGCCATCCGCTCCTTGAATTTATGTGCCGTCTGTAAGAGCAGGCCTTACAGCTCAATTACCTCATAGCTATGGGTAATCTCAACGCCCTTGCCCAGCATCAACGCCACCGAACAATACTTTTCCGCCGAGAGATCTACCGCGCGCGCCACGGCTTTATCGCTCAGCGCTTTGCCGCTGACCACAAAGTGCAGGTTAATATGGGTAAACAGACGCGGCGCCTCTTCGCGACGCTCTGAGGTCAGCTTCACCTCGCAGTCCGCCACCTCGTTGCGCCCTTTCTGTAAAATAGAGACCACATCGATGGCACTGCAGCCGCCCGTCGCCATCAGCACCATCTCCATCGGACTTGGCGCTTTATCGCCGGAGTTGCCGTCCATCAGAATCTGATGTCCCGACGCCGACTCGCCGAGAAAGGTTAACCCTTCGACCCACTTCACTCGTGCCTGCATGTTTCCACCTCAAGAATAGCCCGTTTGCCGCCAGAGTACGCGTTCACCTGACAAACAGCAATCCAGAGTAATCCCCCCTTTGCTGAAGCGAGACAACAGAAGACAGTCAGCAAAAGCTGTGCTACAAACAGTGCTGAAAATAGTTCGTTCTGTTAAGGACGAAGACGGGACACATCAAGCGCCTGCCGCAAAATAAGGCCCGAATAATCTCCTTCAGGAGAAACGCTTGAAGCTTTCATCGCCTGGCAGGGAATAATCCCCCCGCGTTTTGGGCACGATTACAACAGAGGATAATAGCGAATGGTTCTCGGCAAACCGCAAACAGACCCTACACTCGAATGGTTCCTGTCCCATTGCCATATTCACAAATATCCATCCAAAAGTACGCTGATTCATCAGGGTGAGAAGGCTGAAACCCTCTACTACATCGTGAAAGGTTCCGTTGCGGTACTTATCAAAGATGAAGAGGGCAAAGAGATGATCCTCTCTTACCTGAATCAGGGTGATTTTATCGGCGAGCTTGGCCTGTTTGAAGAAGGTCAGGAGCGCAGCGCCTGGGTACGCGCTAAAACCGCGTGCGAAGTGGCGGAGATTTCCTACAAGAAATTCCGTCAGCTTATTCAGGTGAACCCGGATATTTTAATGCGTCTCTCGTCGCAGATGGCGCGCCGTCTGCAGGTCACATCGGAAAAAGTAGGCAATTTAGCTTTCCTCGACGTTACCGGACGTATTGCACAAACCCTGCTTAACCTGGCTAAACAGCCAGACGCCATGACGCATCCCGACGGCATGCAAATCAAAATTACTCGTCAGGAAATTGGCCAAATCGTTGGTTGCTCACGCGAAACCGTGGGCCGCATTTTGAAAATGCTGGAAGACCAGAATCTGATTTCCGCACACGGCAAAACCATTGTCGTTTACGGCACCCGCTGATTTCCTCTCACTCACGGCGTGATTTCTCAGTCACGCCGTTACTGCTTTTAGCGAAGTGATGTGGCGTCGAATCATCTATCACCCCGAAGTTAACTATGCCCTGCGGCAGACGCTGGTGCTGTGCATTCCCGTGGCGCTCGGCTGGCTGTTCGGCGATCTGCAAAAAGGGCTGCTCTTCTCTCTCGTTCCTGCCTGCTGTAACGTCGCGGGTCTGGATACGCCGCACAAGCGCTTCTTCAAACGTCTGATTGTCGGCGGCTCGCTGTTTGCGCTCGGCAGTTTCCTGATCCAGCTCTTAACGCTGAAAGGCGTGCCGCTGCCTGCCGTGCTCTTTGTTCTGCCGCTGCTGCTGGGCGTTACCGGCGAAATCAGCCCTCTGCACGGGCGACTGCTCTCAGGGACGCTGGTGGCGGCCATCTTTACGCTGAGCCTGATCGGCCGCATGCCGATCTATGTGCCGCCGCTGCTCTATATCGGCGGCACGCTCTGGTATGGACTCTTCAACTGGTTCTGGTTCTGGCTGTGGAAAGAGCAGCCGATGCGCGAAACCCTGAGCCTGATCTACCGCGAACTGGCGGATTACTGCGACGCGAAATATACGCTGCTGACCCAGCTTACCGATCCGGAAAAAGCGTTGCCCCCGCTGCTGGCGCGCCAGCAGAAAGCGGTCGATTTGATTAACACCTGCTATCAGCAGATGCATATGCTCTCCGCCAGCCGCGACAACAGCCATAAACGGCTGACGCGCGCTTTTCAGGTGGCGCTCGATCTGCAGGAGCATATCTCTGTCAGCCTGCATCAGCCAGAGGAGGTGCAGAAACTGGTAGAGCGCAGCCATGCAGAAGCGGTAATACGCTGGAACGCCAACATTATCTCGGCACGACTGCGCGCGCTCGCCGACGCCATTCTTTACCACCAGCTGCCGAGCCGTTTCGATATGGATAAGCCGCTCGGCGCGCTGGAGAAGATCGCCCGTCAGCATCCCGATAACCCGGTGGGCCACTTCTGCTTCTACCACTTCAGCCGCATCGCGCGCGTGCTGCGCACGCAAAAACCGCTCTATCAGCGCGACCTGATGACCGATCGCCAGCGCCGTCTGCCGCTGCTTGCCGCGTTGCGCAGCTATCTGTCGCTGAAGTCCTCTGCGCTGCGCACGGCGGCGCGCTTCGCCGTGATGCTGATGTTCGGCAGCGCGCTGGCGATGCTGTTCGATATCCCCAAGCCCTACTGGATCCTGATGACCATTATGTTTGTCAGCCAGAACGGCTACAGCGCCACGCGGGTGCGGATCCAGCACCGGGCGCTGGGCACCTTCGCCGGCCTGGTGATTGCCGCCGCCTCGCTGCGCTTCGCGGTACCGGAATCGCTGGTGCTGCTGTTTATGCTGGTGGTGACGCTGCTGAGCTATCTGGTGACGCGTAAATATTACGGCTGGTCGATGATCGGCTTTACCGTCACGGCGGTTTACTCGCTGCAGCTGCTGTCACTAAACGGCGCGCAGTTTTTACTGCCACGCCTGATGGATACCCTGATGGGATGCCTTATCGCCTTTGGCGGCATGCTATGGCTCTGGCCGCAGTGGCAGAGCGGGCTGCTGCGTCAGAACGCCCACGACGCGCTGGAAACCTATCAGGATGCGCTGCGGCTGCTATTGGGGCCGGAGCAGGAGGCGAAGCAGCTGGCTTATCAGCGTATGAAGGTCAACCAGGCGCATAATGCGCTGTTCAACTCGCTCAATCAGGCGATGCAGGAACCGGGTTTCAATGCGCAGTACCTGAAAGATATGCGCTTATGGGTGACGCACAGCCAGTTTATCGTCGAGCATATCAACGCCATGACGATCCTCGCTCGCGAACATACTATGCTGACGCCCGATCTGGCGCAGCGTTATCTGCAGTCATGCGAAATTGCGCTACAGCGCTGCCAGCAGCGGCTGGAGTATGACGGGCCGGGATCGCAGACCAACGTGATGGCGGGCGTAGAGAACATGGATGAAGGCCCCACGACGATTCTGGAGCAGCATGTGAAGCGCATTCTGGAGCATCTGAACGTGATGCACACCATTTCGTCGCTGGCGTGGAGCCAACGGCCACACCATGGCCGCTGGCTGATAAGGCATCTGCGGAAAAGTTGATCAGGCCGTCAGGACGCTTTCCACCGCGCGGGCAAAGCGCGTCATGCCCTCTTCAATATCGGTGGGTTCAATGACCAGCGACGGCGCAAAGCGGATCACATCGGTTCCCGCCACCAGCACCATCACGCCCTCCGCCGCCGCCGCGTGAAGGATATCGCGCGCTTTACCGGCATGCTGCGGCTTCAGCGCCGCGCCGATCAGCAAACCTTTGCCGCGAATGTCCGTAAAGAGATCCCGCTTCGCATCGAGCGCTCTCAGCGCCGTTACGAACTGCTCGCGACGCGTCTGAACGCCCTGTAGCACTTCCGGCGTATTGATGACATCCAGCGCGGCTTCCGCTACCGCGCAGGCCAGCGGATTGCCGCCGTACGTGGTGCCGTGTACACCCGGCGACATGGCTGAGGCGATCTCATGGGTGGTCAACATGGCGCTCACCGGGAAGCCGCCGCCCAGCGCTTTGGCGGTGGTGAGAATATCCGGCGTCACACCGTAGTGTTCATACGCGAACAGCTTGCCGCTGCGTCCCATGCCGCTCTGCACTTCATCCAGCACCAGCAGCGCCTGATGCTTATCGCACAGCGCGCGCAATCCCTGCATAAACTCCGGCGTGGCGGGCATAACGCCACCCTCGCCCTGAATCGGCTCAACCACGATGGCGCAGGTATGGTCATCAATAACCGCTTTGACCGCCTCCAGATCGTTAAAGGGAACGTGTACGATATCCGCTGGTTTCGGTCCAAAACCGTCGGAATATTTGGGCTGACCGCCAACGGAAACGGTAAACAGGGTACGGCCGTGAAACGCGTTGTGGAACGCGATGATTTTGGTTTTGAACGGGCTGTGGCGATGGCAGGCGTAGTAGCGCGCCAGCTTGAAAGCGGCTTCGTTCGCTTCGGCGCCGGAGTTGGCGAAAAAGACGCGCTCGGCGAAGGTGGCGTCGATCAGTTTGCTGGCGAGGCGCAGCGCAGGCTCGTTGGTAAAGACATTGCTCAAATGCCACAGGGTTTCGCCCTGGGTTTTCAGCGCCTCCACCAGCGCCGGATGACAATGGCCCAGCGCCGTTACGGCGATGCCACCGGAAAAGTCGATATACTCTTTGCCCTGCTGATCCCAGACACGGCTGCCCTTGCCTTTTACCGGCACGAACTGCGCAGGTGCATAAACAGGCAAGATAACGTTATCGAACGTTTCCCGCGTTACCGCAATTTTCTCCGTTGCCATCGCCAACCACCTCTGATTATTTATTGAGCCACAGTGAAATAATAATCACAAAATATGCATAATAAATCAGTCAAAGGCAAACATAACTTCAGGATTCGAGAAAATTACGCAGCAGCTGATGTCCCTGCTCGCTCAGAATACTTTCCGGATGAAACTGCACCCCTTCCAGCGCCAGCGCCTTGTGACGAAACCCCATAATCTCATCCGGCTCGCCCTCTTTCAGGCTCCAGGCGGTGATTTCAAAGGCGTCGGGCAGAGAATCCCACGCCACAATCAGAGAGTGGTAGCGCGTGACGGTCAGCGGTTGATTGAGATTGCGGAACACGCCGCGCTGCGTGTGGGCGATAGCGGAGGTTTTGCCGTGCATTGCCTGACGGGCGCGAACCACCTTCGCGCCATAAGCCTGGGCGATCGCCTGATGGCCCAGACAGACGCCAAGCACCGGAATGCGCCCGGCGAAGTGGCGGATCGCCGCCATCGAAATACCTGACTCATCGGGCGTGCAGGGCCCCGGCGAAATCACCAGATGCGACAGCGGCAGCGCCGCCATCTCCTCCAGCGTGATGGCATCGTTGCGTACTACGCGCACCTGCGCGCCAAGCTCGCAAAAATACTGGTAAAGGTTCCAGGTAAAGGAGTCGTAGTTGTCGATTAGCAGCAGCATAGTCAGTCCAGACGGAGAAAGCCGCCGCTATTCTACGCGTTTTACAGACTGGCGCGACTCACGATGCGGGCGAATACCGCTTCCAGCGGCGCAATGTCGCCGTCCGCGCCCGCCTGGATAGCCTCTCGCCACTGCTGCTCCTCAACGTTCTGCCACGCCAGGAAATACCCGGCGTGCAGCGCCAGCTGTTCGAAGAAAATGCGCTGGGCGCGCCCGTTGCCTTCACGAAACGGATGCAGCATATGGATTTCGCAATAGTAGTGCGCGATACGCGCCACGAAATCCTCCTGCTCAAGGTTGCGCAGCCCCTCTTCCTCTTCCAGCGCGTCCATCAGCGTATTGCCCTCTTTTTCGATATATTCGAAATGACAAAACGGCGTGTCGTCGCGCCAGATATCGATAGTGCGCAGCTCACCCGCCCAGCTATAGACATCCTGAAACAGCGTGCGGTGAATATGACGCAGGAAAGGGAGACCGATAGTGGCTGGCCCCAGCTCCAGCGTGGCGAGACGCGCGGCGCTGAACGCCAGCTCCGCCTTACGCAACTGCGCGGCGTCGTGGATTTCCAGCCGGTTTTTCAACACGTCGTCGTTTTGCCACAGATAGGGATCGCGTGCGACGCTACTATTCGGCACCATACTGCCTCCTCAGCGAGTCGAGTCGCGCTTCAGCCTGCTCGTAAGCGCTGACAGGCTCCGCCAGCGTTAAGCCTTCCAGCCGACAGCTGGCCTGATAACTGGCGACGCGTCGCTGCTGCCAGAGCGTATTTTTCTGCTTCTCGGTGAGTTTGTTTGCCATGCCGCCTCCTGCTCAGGGTTGTCCGCACTCTCGAAGCTGAGTATAGGAGCAAATTTTCCCTTTGCCGGAAGCGGGCAAGGCGACGCCGCCAGAGGATGGCGGCGCAAAAAGTTACGGCAGGACTTTAGCAGAGAGGATAACTACCGGTTTTACCGGCACATTTTGATAAGGGCCGACATCTTTGGTAGGGACCTGGGAAATTTTGTCGGCTACATCCATTCCTTTCACAATTTTACCAAAAACCGCGTAGCCGAAGTCGCGCTGTCCATGATCGAGGAAAGCGTTATCGGCAACGTTCAGAAAGAACTGGCTGGTCGCGCTGTCTTTATCGGCGGTACGCGCCATGGAGATGGTGCCGCGCAGGTTGCGCAGACCGTTATCCGCTTCATTTTTGATCGGCGCGTTGGTCTGCTTCTGCTGCATGTCGGTAGTAAAACCGCCGCCCTGCACCATAAAACCTGGGATCACGCGGTGAAAAATAGTGTTGTTATAGAACCCGCTGTTAACGTAGTCGACGAAGTTTTTCACCGAAACCGGCGCTTTTTGATTATTCAGTTCGAGTTCGATATTACCGGCGGACGTCGTGAACAGGACGTGCGTATCGCCTTTGGCGGCCAGCGCCGAGGCTGAAACGGAAGAGAGCGCAAACAGGGCGACCGCCGCTGTAAGAGTACGTTTAAGCATGAAAGATTCCTTACCCTGGAGAGCAGTTTTTAACGAGACTGATTGTAAAGAGCATAAAATACAAGAGCCAGCGTTTTACCGTTATTTACGCACAGCCTGTTCAGGGCAGAAGAAGCGCCTGCGCAAACGTTCTCGTGATACAAGTCACATTATGAATGAAATATGAAAGGTGATTTTCAGTCTTTATTTATTAAGATCACGGTTCCGTTTACACTTTCTGACAGTTTTATGCCGCCCTCTCTGTTTTCACAGGTTCACAACATGACAAATCGTAATCGTATTGGGCTTACCTGGATAAGCTTTTTCTCGTACGCGCTGACCGGCGCGCTGGTGATCGTCACCGGCATGGTCATGGGCGATATCGCGAAGGATTTCCAGCTGCCGATTGAAAGTATGGGCAACACCTTTACCTTTCTGAACGCCGGCATTCTGGTCTCGGTTTTCCTTAACGCCTGGCTGATGGTTATCGTGCCGCTGAAGCGCCAGCTGATTTTCGGCTTTATTCTGATGGTGCTGGCGGTGCTGGGTCTGATGACCAGCCGCGATCTCTCCGTCTTCTCGCTCTGTATGTTCGTGCTGGGCGTGGTCAGCGGCATCACTATGTCGATCGGCACCTTCCTTATTACGCATATGTATGAAGGCCGTCAGCGCGGCTCACGCCTGCTGTTTACCGACTCTTTCTTCAGCATGGCCGGTACACTGTTTCCGGTCCTGGCTGGCATCCTGCTGGCGCGCGCGCTGCCCTGGTACTGGGTCTATGTCTGCATCGGGCTTATCTACGTTGCCATCTTCATCCTGACCCTGTGCGTCGAGTTCCCGGTGCTGCGCAAGCCGGAAAACAGCCCGACGGTGGAGAAAGAGAAATGGGGCATCGGCGTCCTGTTCCTCGCGGTAGCCGCGCTCTGCTATATCCTCGGCCAGCTCGGCTTTATCTCCTGGGTGCCTGAGTACGCTACGAAAACCATGGGCATGGATATCGCCAGCGCGGGCCAGCTGGTCGGCAACTTCTGGACCGCCTATATGGTCGGCATGTGGGTCTTCAGCTTCCTGCTGCGCTTCTTCGATCTACAGCGCATTCTGATGGTACTGGCCGGTCTGGCGACGCTGCTGATGTACTGGTTCGTCAGCGCCACGGACGCCAGCATGCTGCGCTGGGTGATTATGATCCTCGGCTTTAGCTCCAGCGCCATCTACACCACCATCATTACGCTCGGCTCACTGCAGACCAAAGTCTCCTCGCCGAAGCTGGTGAACTTTATCCTCACCTGCGGCACCGTCGGCACCATGCTGACCTTCGTGGTGACCAGCCCCATCGTGAAGCAAGGCGGCGTTCATGCCGCGCTGCTGACGGCCAATGGACTCTATGCCGTCGTGTTCGTGATGTGCGTACTGCTGGGCTTTGTTACCCGCCATCGCCAGCACGGCCATGCGATGCACTGATAACAAGATCGCCTGACACACCTTGTCCTGTATTAAGGGCGGCGCAAGCCGCCCTTTTCTTTTCTGGCCGCCGCAAAAAATGTGATCCAGCGCTTTTCTTAGTAGATCGAATAACTTACGAAAAATGATTCAGAAACAGCTACATACCTCAAAATAGGTATACGGAAAGGCACTTGATATATATCAATATGAGCTAAAAACGGCGCGCTATTGTAGCCTCAATTCCCGCAATTTTGAGGCAAGTATGAGCAAGCACAATGTCGTCGTTATCGGTAACGGCATGGTGGGGCATCGCTTTATTGAAGAACTGATCGACAAAGCCGAACCCGGCCAGTTCGCGTTAACCGTGTTCTGTGAAGAACCCCGCGTCGCCTATGACCGCGTCCACCTTTCCGCCTACTTCTCTCACCATACCGCCGAAGAACTCTCCCTGGTTCGCGAAGGCTACTATGAAAAACATCAGGTCAATCTGCTGCTGGGCGAACGCGCCATCACCATCAACCGTGAAGAGAAACTGATCCACTCCAATACCGGCCGCGCCGTCCGTTACGATACGCTGATCTTCGCCACGGGTTCCTGGCCATGGATCCCGCCGATCAAAGGCTCGGAAGGCGCGGACTGCTTCGTCTATCGCACCATTGAAGATCTCAACGCCATTGAAGCCTGCGCGCGCCGCAGCAAACGCGGCGCGGTAATCGGCGGCGGCCTGCTCGGTCTGGAAGCTGCAGGCGCGTTGAAAAACTTAGGCATCGAAACGCACGTGATTGAGTTCGCGCCGGTACTGATGGCCGAACAGCTCGACGTTCAGGGCGGCGAGCAGCTACGTCGTAAAATCGAAGAGATGGGCGTGCAGGTGCACACCAGCAAAAACACCCAGCAGATCGTGCATCATGCGGCGGGCGGCAAAACCCTGCAGTTTGCCGATGGCAGCGCGCTGGACGTTGACTTTATCGTCTTTTCCACCGGCATTCGTCCTCAGGACAAACTGGCGAAACAGTGCGGCCTGGCGATCGGCCAGCGCGGCGGCATCGCCGTAGACGACCGCTGCCGCACCAGCGATCCGGCAATTTACGCTATCGGCGAGTGCGCCGCATGGCAGAACCGCGTATTTGGTCTGGTCGCGCCGGGATATAAAATGGCGCAGGTGGCGAGCGATGCCTTAACCGGCCGTGACAGCGCCTTCCGGGGCGCTGACATGAGCGCCAAGCTCAAGCTGCTCGGTGTCGATGTCGGCGGCATCGGCGATGCCCACGGCCGTACGCCAGGGGCGCGCAGCTACGTTTGGCTGGATGAGAGCCGGTCGATCTACAAACGCCTGATCGTCAGCGAAGAGGGCAAAACCCTGCTCGGCGCAGTGCTGGTAGGCGATACCAGCGACTACGGCAATCTGCTGCAGTTCGTTCTTAACGCCATTCCGCTGCCGGAAAATCCGGAAGGTCTGATCCTGCCCGTTGGCAGTGGCGAAAAGCCGGTTATGGGCGTCGATTCGCTGCCGGACAGCGCGCAGATCTGCTCCTGCTTCGACGTCAGCAAAGGCGACATCATCAAAGCGGTTCAGGGCGGTTGCCACACCGTGGCGGCGCTGAAGAGCGAAACGCGCGCGGGAACCGGCTGCGGCGGCTGCATTCCGCTGCTGACGCAGGTGCTGAACGCCGAGCTTAGCCGTCAGGGCATTGAGGTCAATAACCACCTTTGCGCCCATTTCCCCTACTCCCGTCAGGAGCTTTATCACCTGATTCGCGTCGAGGAGATTAAAAGCTTCGACGCGCTGCTGGCAAAATATGGCGAAGGCTACGGCTGCGAAGTCTGCAAACCCACGGTAGCTTCGCTGCTGGCCTCCTGCTGGAACGACTTTGTGCTTGCGCCGCAGCATACACCGCTACAGGACAGCAACGATCTCTTCCTCGGCAATATCCAGAAAGATGGCACCTATTCCGTTATTCCACGTTCGCCCGGCGGCGAAATCACGCCGCAGGGCCTTAAAGTGATTGGCGAGGTCGCTGAGCGCTACAGCCTTTACACCAAAATCACCGGCTCGCAGCGCATCGGCCTGTTCGGCGCGCAGAAAGACGATCTGCCCGCCATCTGGTCGCAGCTTATCGCCGCGGGCTTTGAAACCGGTCAGGCCTACGCTAAAGCACTGCGCATGGCGAAAACCTGCGTCGGCAGCGCCTGGTGTCGTTACGGCGTCGGCGACAGCCTCGGCTTCGGCATCGCGCTGGAAAATCGCTATAAAGGTATCCGCACGCCGCATAAAATGAAGTTCGGCGTCTCAGGCTGCACGCGCGAATGCGCCGAGGCGCAGGGCAAAGACGTCGGCATTATCGCCACGGAAAAAGGCTGGAACCTCTACGTATGCGGCAACGGCGGCATGAAGCCGCGCCACGCCGATCTGCTGGCGGCCGATCTCGACGGCGACACACTGATCGCTTATCTGGATCGCTTTATGATGTTCTATATCCGCACCGGAGACAGGCTGCAGCGCACCTCGCTGTGGCTGGAGAGCCTTGAGGGCGGCATCGACTATCTGCGCAGCGTAATTATCGACGACAAACTGGGCATTAACAGCAAGCTGGAGGCGGAGCTGAGCGAGCTGCGCGCCCGCGCCCGCTGCGAGTGGAAAGAAGCAGTGGAAGATCCCGCCCAGCAGGCGCGTTTCGCCCACTTTATCAACGCGCCGCTGCGCGATCCCAACGTGCAGATGGTCGCCGAGCGCAGCCAGCATCGCCCGGCACGGCCGGAAGAGCGCATTGCCGTTACCCTGATTGAGGAGAGCGAAGTATGAGCCAGTGGACGCCCGTCTGCGATCTGGAGCAAATCCTGCCCGCCACCGGCGTATGCGCGCTGGTGAATAACCAGCAGATCGCTATTTTCCGCCCGCGCCAGGATAGTGAGCTGTTCGCCATCAGCAATATCGATCCCTTTGCGCAGGCCAGCGTGCTGTCGCGCGGCATAATCGCCGAGCATGAAGAGAGCCTCTGGGTAGCCAGCCCGCTGAAGAAGCAGCGCTTTCGCCTCAGCGACGGCTACTGTATGGAGGATGCGTCGCGCTCCGTCGCCGCTTTTCCGGTACGGGTAAACGCAGGCAAAGTCGAAGTGTGCGCCTGAACCGACCTCTCTCCTGATGCTATGCTACGCTGCCGACGCCCTGCGCGCCGGCAGCCCGCCTTCCTCTCTCGCTTTCAGGACGCTCTATGGACTACTTTCCCCTTTTTTGCCGCCTGCAGGGCAAACGTTGTTTGCTGGTGGGCGGCGGCGAAGTTGCTGAACGCAAAGCGCGCCTGCTGCTCTCTGCCGGCGCCGATCTGTACGTCGGCGCGCTGCATTTCTCCTCTGCGTTCCGTCAGTGGGCCGACAGCGGCGAGATAACGCCGATCTCAGGCGCATTTAACGACGCATGGCTGGACGGGTGCTGGCTGGTAGTCGCCGCCACCGATGACGATGCGGTGAATCAGCAGGTGGCGCAGGCCGCCGAAGCGCGTCGCATCTTCTGCAATCTGGTAGATGCGCCGGAACAGGCCAGCGCCATTATGCCGTCAATCATCGATCGTTCGCCGCTGATGGTGGCGGTCTCTTCCGGCGGGCGCGCCCCGGTGCTGGCCCGCCTGCTGCGTGAAAAAATCGAGGCGCTGCTGCCGCAGCATCTCGGTCAGCTGGCGTCGCTGGCAGGCACGCTGCGCGCGCGCGTCAGACAACGTTTCGCCTCTATGGCGCAGCGCCGCTATTTCTGGGAGCGTTTCTTTACCAGCGACAGGCTGGCGCAGACGCTGGCTAACGGCGACGGCGCGCGCGCGGCGCAGATGGTCGATTCCCTCTTCAGCGACGCGCTGCCCGCGCAGGGCGAAGTAACGCTGGTGGGTGCCGGGCCGGGCGACGCCGGGCTGCTGACGCTGAAAGGGCTACAGCAGATCCAGCAGGCTGATGTGATTGTGTATGACCGGCTGGTTTCAGAGGAGATCCTTAACCTGGTGCGTCGCGATGCGGAGCGGATTTTCGTCGGCAAGCGTGCCGGACATCACTGCGTGCCCCAGGCGCAGATTAACCAGCTGCTGCTGGAACAGGCGCAGCGCGGCAAGCGCGTCGTGCGGCTGAAAGGCGGCGATCCCTTTATTTTCGGACGCGGCGGCGAGGAGCTGGAGATCCTGGCGCAGCATCAGATACCGTTCAGCGTGGTGCCGGGCGTGACGGCGGCGTCAGGCTGCTCGGCCTACAGCGGCATTCCGCTGACTCACCGCGATCATGCGCAGAGCGTACGGCTGGTGACTGGCCATCTGCAGCAGGAAAACGCACTGGAGTGGGAAAAACTGGCTGCCGAGCAGCAGACGCTGGTGTTTTATATGGGGCTGACGCAGGCGCCGCATATTCAGCAGCAGCTAATGCGTCACGGTATGCGTGCGGATATGCCGGTAGCGCTGGTGGAAAACGGCACCAGCACGCGACAGCGCGTAGTGACTGGCACGCTGGAGCGGCTCAGCGACCTGGCGCAACAGGTTGAGAGCCCGTCGTTGATTATTATCGGCAGCGTGGTTTCGCTGCGCGATCGGCTGCGCTGGTTTTAAGCGGAAGAGATAAGAACGGCGGCCGATAACCGCCGTATCGAGAAGATTTGTGCAGGATACTGACGCAGGTGAGAGGGTTTGTCCTGCGTTCTGAAAGGGCGGCGTAATTGCCGTCCTTTTATTTTTTCAGGGCCTCAGGGCGCGGCAACAAAGCCGATCGCTTCGTAGACCTTCTTCAGCGTCTCCTGCGCACGCGCACGCGCTTTCTGCGCGCCGTCGCGCATCACTTGCTCCAGGAAGGCTTCATCGTTGCGGTAGCGGTTGTAACGCTCCTGCAGCTCAGAGAGCATGCCGGATACCGCATCCGCCACGGCACCCTTAAGGTGGCCATACATCTTGCCTTCGAACTCCGCTTCCAGCTCGGCAATGGTTTTGCCGGTCACGCCCGACAGGATATCCAGCAGGTTTGACACCCCAGCCTTCTCCTTGACGTCGTAACGCACTACTGGCGGCTCTTCGGAGTCGGTAACGGCGCGTTTGATCTTCTTGACGACCGACTTAGGATCTTCCAGCAGGCCGATAACGTTATTGCGGTTATCGTCCGATTTGGACATCTTACGGGTCGGCTCCAGCAGCGACATCACGCGCGCGCCAGATTTCGGGATAAAAGGCTCAGGGACACGGAAAATATCGCCATAGATGGCGTTAAAACGCTGTGCGATATCGCGGCTCAGCTCAAGGTGCTGCTTCTGGTCTTCGCCTACCGGCACCTGATTGGTCTGGTAAAGCAGGATATCCGCCGCCATCAGCACCGGATAATCAAACAGACCCGCGTTAATGTTCTCTTCGTAGCGAGCCGATTTATCTTTGAACTGGGTCATGCGGCTCAGCTCGCCGAAATAGGCGTAACAGTTCAGCACCCAGCTCAGCTGAGCATGTTCCGGTACGTGCGACTGCACGAAAATGGTGCTCTTGCTGGGATCGATGCCGCAGGCGAGATAGAGCGCCAGCGTATCCAGCGTCGCCTTGCGCAGCGCCGTCGGATCCTGACGAACGGTGATGGCGTGCAGATCGACGATGCAGTAAATGCAGTGGAAATCGTCCTGCATCTGCACCCACTGACGCAGCGCACCCATATAGTTGCCAATGGTAAGTTCGCCGGACGGCTGTGCGCCGCTGAAAACAATGGGTTTGCTCATACTTGTGTCCTGATTAGTGCAGCCCGAGAAGGGGCAAAAGTTCATCAAAAGAGTCGAGAGTCAAGTCAGGGTTGCTGCCGGAAATCGGCTCGCCGTAGTTATAGCCATAGGTCATGGCGACGTTCGGCACCCCAGCGGCCTGGGCCGCCTGAATATCGTTGCGTGAATCGCCGACGAACAAAAGCTGATTCGGCAGCACGCCGAAGCGGCCCAGCACCAGAAAAATCGCGGCGGGGTGCGGTTTCTTTACGATCACGTCATCGCCGCCAATGATCAGCGTAAAGGCTTCGGCGATGCCCAGCGACGCCAGCAGCGGCGCGACGAAAGGCGTCGGCTTATTGGTGACGATCGCCATCGGCAAGCCTTTGGCATGCAGCGCCAGCAGCGTCTCTCTCACCTGCGGAAAGAGCGTGCTGCCCGCTTCCACCGTACTGGCGTAATGTTTGTCGAACAGCGCGCGCGCGTCGCGCTGCTCATCGGGCTGCGGCGCGCGGCCCAGCGCCCAGGTCAGCGCGCGCGACATCATCACATCCGCGCCGTTGCCGATCCAGGTAGAGGCGCGCTCTACGCCCGCGGGCGGCAGCTGTAAATCCGCCAGCGTGTGGTCGATAGCCTGCGCCAGCCCTGGCGCGCTGTGCACCAGCGTACCGTCAAGATCGAACGCCAGCGCGCGGATATCAGTGAAATGAGCCATTAACCTTCTCCAGTTCGTGACGCATTTCATCAATCACTTTCTTGTAGTCGGGATGGCCGAAGATCGCCGAACCGGCAACGAACATATCCGCACCTGCCGCGGCGATCTGCGCGATGTTGTCAATTTTTACGCCGCCGTCCACTTCCAGGCGAATATTGTAGCCGCCGTGATCGATACGCCTGCGCGCTTCACGCAGCTTATCCAGCGTACCGGGAATAAAGGACTGGCCGCCGAAGCCAGGATTGACCGACATAATCAGGATTACGTCGAGCTTATCCATCACGTAATCGAGGTAGCTCAGCGGCGTCGCGGGGTTAAATACCATGCCCGCTTTGCAGCCGTGCTCTTTAATCAGCTGCAGCGTGCGGTCAACGTGCTCGCTCGCTTCGGGATGAAAGGTGATATAGCTGGCGCCTGCTTTGGCGAACTCCGGGATCAGCGCATCGACCGGCTTAACCATCAGATGCACGTCTATCGGCGCGGTAATACCGTAGTCGCGCAGCGCTTTCAGCACCATCGGCCCCATCGTCAGATTGGGAACATAGTGGTTGTCCATCACGTCGAAATGCACCACGTCGCCGCCAGCGGCTAACGCTTTTGCGGTATCTTCACCAAGGCGGGCAAAATCCGCCGAGAGGATTGAAGGGGCCAGCAAATATTGTTTCATCCGATTCTCCCAATGTTGTGCGCCAGCCTTGCGGCTGACGTAATGCCTGGTCGCGGACGAAACAGACTAGCAGTAAAGTGCCAGCAGTTCGTCGACCTGTGTGCGACCCGTTATGCTCCGACTGATAGAACGCCGTGCTTTAACCACATGTAAGACTGCATCCTGATACCAGAGACGCGTCAGCGCGGTATCGTGATTAGAGATCAGAACCGGTATGCGGCTCTCCAGCGCCAGCCGCGACGCCAGCTCCGCAAGATGCTGCTGCTCCCGCAGGCTAAAGCTGTTGGTGTGGTAGGCCGTAAAATTGGCCGTTGCCGACAGCGGCGCATAGGGCGGATCGCAATAGACCACCGAACCCGCCTGCGCGTTAGTCAGGGTAACATCGTACGATTCGCAGACAAAGGTCGCCTTTTGCGCCCGCTCAGCAAACCATAGCAGTTCAGCCTCAGGAAAATAGGGCTTGCGGTAGCGGCCGAAGGGCACGTTGAACTCGCCGCGCAGATTATAGCGACATAAGCCGTTGTAACCGTGGCGGTTAAGATAGAGAAACAGCAGCGCGCGCTCATAGGCGTCGCTGCTGGCGTTAAAGGCGGTGCGGCGCAGGTAATAGCACTCCGACGTATTGCCTTCCGGCGAGAAGAGCCGACGCGCATCCTCAATAAATACCGCGCTGCGGTCTTTAACGATGTTATAGAGATTAATCAGGTCGCTGTTGATATCCGCCAGATGGTAGCGCTCATAGTCGGTGTTGAGAAACACCGAACCCGCGCCGACAAATGGCTCAATCAGGCAGTCGCCTTGCGGCAGATGGCGACGGATATCCTCCATCAGAGGGTATTTGCCTCCTGCCCATTTCAGGAAAGCGCGATTTTTCTTCATGCTGTCGTGGTTATACATCTTATTGTGGAGCTGTGGCGGACCGACAGCAGAACGGCGCTTATCAACGGGGCCGGATTAACCGGCCCCACATGGTTTACTGGCTGGCTTCTTTTTTAACCTGACTCACGGGCTTCACCCAGGGATTTTGCGCGCGTACTTCTGCGGGCAGCGAGGCGACGGCGCGTCGGGCGTCCGCCGAGGTCGCGTAAGATCCGCTCACCAGCACGTACCACGGCTGGCCGTTGCGGGTGGTTTTGTAGACGTGATAGCCGCTGAGATTTTGTTTCTTCGCCCAGGCGTTCAGGCTTTCTGCACGCGAGGCGCCGCTCAGCTGCAGCGTATAGTTGCCGCCCGGCACCGACTTGCCTGCTGCGCTGCTGCTGGCTGTCGCGCTGCTGCTGGATGCCGCGCCGTTGCCGCTTGTCGTGCCGCCAAGGGCAGGACGCGCTGGCGTGGTATGAGTGCGGCTTTCGCTGGCCGCTGGGCGGCTGGCTGCGGCGGATTTATGCGCCGGTTCGCGTGACGCATGCGGCTGCGCAGCGGGTCGTGGCGTGGTTGGACGCGTCGCCGCAGGCGCGCTAATGCTGTTGCCAGCGCTACCGCTGACGGTCGCCGGCGCAGTCGGCAGCGAGCTGCCGCCCTGTGCGGCGTTATCAACCTGCTGCTGCTGATTGCTCAGCGCGCTGTTGAGATCGCCAGGCAAAGTGACGCGCTGCTGACTGGCGGGCGCCTCCACCGGCGCTGCCTGCGTCGGCGTAGAGGAGACCGGCGGCATAGAGACGTCGCGCGGCGCGCTGCCACTGGCTGGCGCACTGCCATCGACCGGCGCGTTGCCTGGGGCTGCGCCTTCCGTCGGCGCCGTCTGCCCGCCGCTCATGGTGGTCGAGCCGGAAAGATCGATGCTCTTTTCGCCGCCGTTGCCGCCGGAGGAAGCCGGTGCGTTCTTCGCGCCGTTGCCTGCCGCCGGTTTGCTCTCATCGGGGCCTTTCAGCGCCGATCCAATGCCAAGCACCAGCAGCAACAGCACCAGAATGCCGATGCCCATCATCATATGCTGGCGCGAAACCGGTACTTTAGGTGCAGAAGCCGTCTTACGCGGGCGCGAGGGACGGCGGTCGCTGGCGTCAGGTTTTAACTCGTCTTCCGGTTTAAACTCATCCATTTTGCCTCCTCCGTAAAGCGGCATTCGGCCATGCGCACCCCGCGCGCCGCGTCACCACTTAACTGCTTATATTCAGGGTTTCTGACAGTCGTTAATTGCAGCCAGCACCATATCATGCGCCACGCCGCCGCGCACTTCGGAGCGGCCTAACGCCAGCGGCAGCACCAGCCGCAGCTCGCCACCCAGCACCTTTTTGTCGCGCAGCATATGCGGTAGATAATCTTCCGCCTTCATGCTCTCCGGGCCGTGCACCGGCAGACCGGCGCGCTGCAACAGCGTGATGATGCGCTGCGTGTCGGCCTCGCTGAACTGACCCAGACGCTGCGCCGTGCGCGCCGCCATGACCATCCCCGCCGCGACGGCTTCGCCGTGCAGCCAGTTGCCGTAGCCCATATGCGCCTCGATGGCGTGGCCGAAGGTGTGCCCCAGGTTCAGCAGCGCGCGCTGGCCATGCTCATGCTCATCCGCCGCGACGACCTCTGCCTTAAGCTCGCAGCAGCGGCGAATGCACCAGGCTGTCGCCTGTTCATCCAGCGCCAGCAGCGCATCGAGATTTTGCTCCAGCCAGCTAAAGAAATCGCCGTCCAGAATAATGCCGTATTTGATCACTTCCGCCAGGCCTGAAGCCAGCTCGCGCGGCGGCAGCGTGCGCAGACAGTCAGTATCGATCACTACCGATGCGGGCTGGTAGAAGGCGCCGATCATGTTTTTGCCTAACGGATGGTTAACGGCCGTTTTGCCGCCGACCGATGAATCGACCTGCGACAGCAGCGTGGTGGGCACCTGAATAAAGCGCACGCCGCGCTGATAGCTGGCGGCCGCAAAGCCGGTAAGATCGCCGATCACGCCGCCGCCCAGCGCAATAAGCGTGGTGTCGCGGCCGTGCGGCTTTTGTAGTAACGCGGTAAAGACCTCATCCATCACAGCCAGCGTTTTGTACTGCTCGCCGTCGGGTAGAATCACCTGATCCACTTTGACGCCCGCAGCCGTCAGCAGCGCCGAAAGCTTTTCAAGATAGAGCGGCTCCAGCGTCTGGTTGGTGACCAGCATCGCGTTATCACCCGCTTTCAGCGGCCAAAAAGAAGCCGGATCCTTGAACAGTCCGGCGGCAATGGTGATGGGATAGCTACGCTCTCCCAGTGAGACGGTGATCTTCTCCATGATGCTCGATACCTGTTACTGAGCCTTTCGGCATTAGATCAGTTTTTTTCCAACATGTGGATAATCTGGTTGGCCACCACTTTCGCACTTTGATCGTCAGTACGAATGGTGACATCCGCGATCTCTTCATAGAGCGGGTTGCGCTCGCCCGCCAGCGCTTCAAGCACTTCACGCGGCGGTGAATCAACCTGCAGCAACGGGCGCTTTTTATCGCGCTGCGTGCGTGCCAGCTGTTTCTCAATGGTGGTTTCAAGATACACCACGACACCGCGGGCGGAGAGACGATTGCGTGTTTCCCGAGATTTGACGGAACCGCCGCCGGTCGCCAGGACAATGCCCTGCTTCTCGGTCAGCTCGTTAATGATTTTTTCTTCGCGGTCACGAAATCCAGCTTCGCCCTCGACGTCAAATACCCAGCCCACATCCGCTCCGGTACGTCGCTCAATTTCCTGATCGGAATCGAAAAATTCCATATTGAGTTGCTGAGCTAACTGACGACCAATAGTGCTTTTGCCGGCACCCATCGGCCCAACCAGAAAGATATTGC
>Ga0308166_1000770_pt1 | contig 39085 bp, 55 predicted proteins | sample PhyCR2_2_FD_202137 | JGI IMG/M metagenome (GOLD analysis project Ga0308166, IMG submission 202137) | Phyllosphere microbial communities from UC Gill Tract Community Farm, Albany, California, United States - DLSLCC.R2 | ecosystem: Host-associated > Plants > Phyllosphere > Unclassified | place...
TAACGTCTTCAGCTAAATAAGTGACCCCACCTTCCATTAGATGCAGTACACGACCTAAACGAAAAAGCCCCACATGTGGGGGCTTATTTCTTTGTCTTGGATGGAAGGCGACAATGCAGCCCTCCTTGGGCATGGGCAGCGGATTTAAAAGCTTTAATTTTGATGGCAGGAAAGTAATTTTGCTCTTTGGTTGCATGAATAAATCCAGAGCCTCACTACGATCTATTCCGTAGAGATCCATTGCAGCTTCATGGGCAAAATGAACGCAGTTGTACTGCTCTTCATCGTATTGCTTATCAAGCAAATGATCATGACTTTTCATACAGCCCCCTTCAGACCACTAAAGCGATCCAGTGCAAAAATATCTCCAGTCTTCGCGGTATTTAATCTTGGTGATTCAGCCTTGAATGTCACAGCTTTATGATTCATTGATATGCCTGAAAGTTTCAGTCCTAACAAATAATGGATTGGTGTATTCAAGTTGTCTGAACTATAGAGCCGATAATTTACGCTAGGCTTAACGTCTGAATATTGCCCTTCAATTACCCTTTCAAACTCATCTGGCAAGACATCACCAAGTCCTGAAATTGAAACAGTTAAGGTCTGGTCCAGATCACCCAGCATTCCAGATCTTTGGATAGACATGGGTAGATATTCATAAAAGACCTGTCCTGATCCTTCTTTATGCTGGACATAGACACCCTGATCATGGTTGCGAACAACCCGATATATATTTAGAAAAGATGGATGTGATAACTCAATACACTCTAGTTGATAGATATCGACTTTGCGATTGAGAAAGAACTTGGCATATTCGTTATCCATTAGACCTCCCAATCTTTAATCAATGCTGCATCAGCTGTAAGGTTTGGCTGATTCTGAATAACTTCCAGCTGGGCAGTTACCCGGTAAAGATTTCCATTCACTTCATTTGTCTTGAATGAGTTCGGAATAAAATTGCATTGATATTGCTGACGTGTTCCTTGGTCTATGACCAGATCCGCATAAAATGAGGCTGGCTTGTTCTGATAGACACGCCAGAAAGCCATCATCTTATTGAAATCGGTTTTACTTAAATTCCAGTTCACCTCAACAATGTGGCTATTACGTTTTACATCGATGTAATAGCGTCCACGCCCTCCATCCATTTGCTGACGCTTTACATCATCACCTGGTGTTACGCCATAGCCATTTGTTTGAGGATTTAGCTTTAACTTGTACATAACTTTCCTTCAGGTAATAAAAAACCACCTCGAAAGGTGGTCTTAATAATTAGCGATTTCGTCTTGCAGTCGTATTCTCAGTTAAAGATCGACTAATAGTTGAGTTCGGATTTTTAATATCCTCACTTACTAATTTTGGCACCGCTCTTGGAAGTTGCTTATCAAGTTCTTCCCTTACGATAATCCGGACAGTTTTCTCATCCAGTTGTTCTGCTTCAACAGTTGCCCCACTAACCTGATTGATAACTTCAATCTTGAAATTGATAGTCGGTGAAGCAGGTTCAATTGAAGGCATAATCTCAGCTTGAGGACGTGAAGTTTGCCCTAAGGTAAAGTCCTGCACATCATTGAGATTTGATCGATCCTGAACTAAACCATTTGACGAGAAGTAGACTTTTCCGTCGTGGTATAGATCTGAGTTTGCCGAAGTAGTTGGATTAGTAGAACTTGCATTACCTCTATAGATAATCTGATCATCTTGATAAGACTGATTAAAGATGTTCGAGATATCTCTACTTTGGTTGAATACTCGAGAACTTTGATTAGCCCGATTTATGATATTTTCAAAAGAGGAATTGTTTTGAGAATAGTTAGAAATAAATGAATCTGGAGTATTTCCCCATTTCATTCTTTCAACTTTTCCAATGCTTCCCAGTTTCTTAACATCGTAATTACGACCATTCCCTGTATACCCCCCATTAGCAAAGCCTTTAGTAATAATCTGATTCTCTCGAGTAGGTTGATTAAAGATATTCGAGATACTTTGACTATCATTAAAAGCTTTTGAGCTTATGAATGAACGATTAAAGACATTTTCTGCTGAAGTGTTGTTTTGAGCATGGTTATTGATAAATGCTTCAGGGCCTGAGCTCTTACGCATATTCTCAACCAAACCAACACCACCCCAACGGCGAATGTCATCCTGTGACCAGACCACCTCGCCTTTATGGACGATGCCAGCAGGATCATATTTTCCACCCGCTCCAGTGTAGCCACCATCAGCAAAGCCTTGATCTTTGATAGCCCGGATGTTTGCAATAATGCTGACACCTTGGGCAACTGCCCCAGCAATTAAAGGCAAGTTGTAAGGAAAACCAACTTTTGCAGCTGCTGCAATGTTTTGTTGAATGGCAAGACCAGCCGCAGCGATAGCATAAGCCTTATCCGCCGCAAACATAAGCTTGTAGGCTTTGGATTGTTCGCCAAACATAGAACCGAACATTGAGGTGACTGAGCCCATCATTTGCCCACCAAGGGCAATTTGGGTATTCAGTCGATCCTGTTGATATTTGTCTTCAATATCTTTAGCGTTCTGAGCATATTCACTACCAATCTGATTGCGTTGCTCTTGAGCAGCTTGAATGATTGCAGTCTTCTGGTTTTCGAAATCTTGCTGACTAATAAGCTGCTGCTCAAACTGAGCATTGAGTGTTTCTAATGAGTTTTGTTCATTTAAGTTCACTACTCCTTTTTGACTATCAAAATAATTTGTCGCGGAGCTCATACGACTAGATCGCTCCTGATCCTGTCTATAAAACTCACTAGTGCCATTCATATCAGCTTGAACGCCACCCCATGTTTGTCCAGCTTTTGTCGCCCGATCAAGTGTTTCAAGCTGCTCTTGTGATTTCGATAAAGCAATTCGCTTTCTTCTCTCCTCCTCATCTTTTACAGTTTTTTGGATTTCAAGTCGCTCTAATCTGTAACGTTCTTGCATTGCTTCTGTTTCAGATAGCAGAAAAATACGAGCCTGAAATAAACGCTGCTCTTGAGCCAATTTCATAAGCGCGAATTCTTGTTTATACTGTTCTTTGACTAACTCAACGGCCTGTTTCTGTTCAGATTTACTTAATTCAATATCATGAGCTGCATTGAACTTTTTACGGTTAAAGTTCTCTTCAAGTAACTGTTCCTCAGTTTTCTGGAACTCCTTATAGTCCTCTAGTTTGCTTCTAATAGCTTGTTTGGCGATCGCAATTTCATTATCAGCACGGCGCTGTAATTCAGCCTTAATTTCAACTGTACGCTCTGGAGTAAAGCCAGCTTTATCAACATCCTCCAGTCTAACTTTTAAGTTATTCTGGATCCGCTGTACTTCAGTGGCCACTTCATTTTCAAGGGAACGTTGGGAATCTAGTTGACGATCAAGTTGAGATTGGATATCACCTGAAGCTTTATCATTCCCTTTACTTGCCCCACCTTTAACCTTGCTTTGCATACTTGGAGACTGATGGAGAAGTTTAAGTGTTACACCATCCTCAAATATCACCTCACTAACATAGCCGCCACCTTTACTATCGTAATGTGTCTTAATGTCCTTCACCGCAACATTGGTTGTGATCGGCGTACCTTCAGGCATTGAAAAATCAATACCCTTATGAAAAGAAGAAGCCCCTTTGGTAGGGGCTTGTCTTGGGCCATAATTTGAACTGATCTTATAATTGGATAGTGGCTTTTCACCTGCCTGCAAGCGGGCCAGATGTTCATTAGAAACCTTCTGCCCAGACATTGAACCGCCATATCTAACATCAAGATGTGGACCTGTACCTATACCTGATTGGCCAGAAACACCAACTAGGCGTTTTGTGATTTTTTCCTGTTTTTCTAGCTCTCTTGTTCGCTCCTTGTCCTTATTTACAAGTGCTTCAAGCGCACTCTCCTGACCTACAATCCCTTTAATTATTTTGTCTTGCTCAACAGTAACTCCAGAATAACCTTTTTTCTGATTTTCTCGATATGTTTGCAATAACAAATCTGCTTCTTCAACTGACCTACCGTATTTTTTTATAAGTGTAGTTTTGAAAGCAGCATCCCACTTACGATCAGCTAAAGTTTTATTGATATCTTTAAGCTTGTCGTCGAGTTGATTAACCTCAGTTGCAGCATTTTTAGCTCCCTGCCCAACATCGTTTAAACCTGCTTTAGCATTTGCTCCAGTTGTTCTAACTAAATTTAACTCAGCATTAGTTTTGTTAACTGCAATAGTGTTTTCATCAACTTTCTTCTTACTGTCAACTAACTGATTAATCTGGTCTGAATTGATAAAATCTAATTGATTTAGTCTTTCAAATGCCTGATTTACTCCTATTGTTTCAGTAGTTAATTCTGCCCAGATGCGATATGCCTCTGTACTCTTTTTATTACTATCAGCAATAGTTTGCGTCAATGCTAAGAATTCATTCTGAGATTTTTTAAGTTGAGCTGACTGAGAGTTTAATTGCTTAGTAAGTTCTCCTTCAGCTGCACGCTTTTGTGCACCATTGAGTTTAGTGAGTTCATCTGCTGCCATTCCAGCATATCGCGTCTGATCCTTAAGCATGTCATTGGCTTCATTGCCATTATCACGCATCAACAAATATCCAGAAGCCAAGGTAGCTACTGTTATTCCCATACCTACTGGACCACCCAAAACACCTAATAAACTACGGCCAGCACCTAACATAGCACCTGATAGTCCAACTGCTGCTTTCTGAGCCGTTGCATTGCGTGTTTGGGCAACTGCTAAAGTAGTCTCTGCTGCAGCAAGTTCACGTGTTACCTGAGCTTCTATTTTCTTAATCTCAGCCATACGTGTAATAGATTGAGTGCGCCCAACTGAATTGATCTGTGATTTTAATCGTTCCGCCTCTAATGCTTTTTCCGCAGTCAACGCAGTTAAAGTAGCTTGAGTATTTGCGACTTGAGCTTGGGCAGACTTAACAGCAGCTGAGGATTCAGCCAATTCAGCCAATGCTTTTGAACGACTTGCCTGAATGCTTGCAGTCGTTGCAGCTATATCAGCATAGACAGCTAATGATTTGGCAGTAATAGCTTTAGTGACATATCCAATACCAATTACGAATGCACCATCTGCAATCAAATCCAAATTCAATGCAAGAATTTGAATAGCTCCAGCTAAAGACTGTGCAGCGCCCGAACCCTGCCCAGTTTCACCTACAAATTTAGTAATCCCATTACTCAGCATCTCAAGAGATGCACCAATAGTTTTATTAGTTTTCCCATAAAGCTGTTCAACACTATCGCCAGCTTTTAATAAGGCTTTAGTAATAACTTCTCCAGTGAGTTTTCCATCAAGCATCATTTGACGGAGTTCACCACGAGTTACGCCTAACCCTTTAGCCATCGCATTTAGAAGTCCACCTGCACCATCAACTAGGCTGTTATATTCTTCCGCACGTAAAATATTCCCATCAAGGCTCTGACCATATTGAAAGAGTGCAGCTGCAGCTGATTCAGTATTTGAACCGCTAATAGCTACTGCTTTCGAAGTAATTTCAGTTAGTTTCGCTGTTTGTTCTTGAGTTAAATTTAGTGTTTTTGCATTGGACATATATTTGGAGTACACATCATTGACCGCACTCCAAGATGAAGCAGAGCGCTGTGCAATTTCAAAAGTATCATCCATTGCCTGATTTAATTCTTTTTGATTACTAGTCACTAATTTTAATTTGTTATTAATACCAGTGTAGAGGTCCATCTTACTAATAGCAGCCCCTACTGTTACTAGCCCAGCCATATAACCTGCTAATGTACGAGTAGCAACAGACATACGGTCCATGGACTTAGATGCAAAGTCGCCATTCTTTTCAATACTATTGAGTTCATTGCCTAGATTGCGCGCATTACGTTCAGCATTTTGCGAATCAATAACAATGACCAGACGGGATTCTTGTGCCATTTTTACTTTTCTCCAGGCAATAAAAAACCCCGCATTTGCGGGGTTTTAAGTTTGTTAAGACTAAGATAAATTATTAATACAGCTTATGAATTTATCTTTGGAAAACTCATTAATCTCTTCACGTTGTTTTTCTTTAGTACTATATTTAGGTCGTTCATAAGCATCTAAAATATATTTTTTGCTTAATTTTTTTTGATCCTCACTTGCACTAGTCTTTTCTAAAGAATCAAACATAACCTTAATAGAAACACCATCTTGCCTGTTAGTCATAACCATTTCAGCATAATCATAGATTCCTCTACAAAAGCTTTCCTTCTTATTTTCATTTGCTGAAACGTAACTCGAACTCAAGATTAAACAACTTCCGATGAGAACAATCCTCTTCATCTCGTTACACCTTTATCATACATTCTCATACTTGTTCCTAATCCAGATTGTGTGATTTCTATCAAATAATCCTTACATTTATAATGATATTCATTGACTTGCCCGTATCTAGGATCAGTTTCTTGAGTCAAACTCCAGCCAACTTTAGGTAAACCATATAACGTTATAAGGGCATCTTTAACTTTGGCAACTGGAAAATCATCCATTCTTAGACTTAATCCAAAACTCAAAATTTTATAATTGTTTGGATCATAGGTAATGAAGTTAAAATCACGGATTGGTTGACTACCTAACCAAATATCATTAGTCCTATTTAAGATCGAAACACGATATTCCTTTGACCCTTTTTTGTTAAAAACATCATTCGCAAGTTCAAGCCTTCTATAATCTTTTGATGCTAATTCCTTAACTGATTTCCCCAACCCCACATCACCAACAATAATTTTATCTTTTGAAATCTCACATGTACCGGGGTTTTTATTTTCTGCCCATGAAGACGAAGACAAACAAATTAACCCTAACATAATAATTTTTTTCATGAAGTTACCCAATTTATTAATGAGTAAAATTTAACAGTTAGGACATTAAAAAACCACCCGAAGGTGGTTTTCGTAACAGTTAAAAATATCGACTTTATCAAATCCCTTTTTAACCTTATCAACAAACTAATATATTTTTTAATCTTTATTTATCTCATCATAAAGATTTTGTGCCGCATCAATCATAGCTGTAATATTTCCTGTAGAAGCTGCAATATAGAGTGAACCTCCAAATGCAACTGCCTTTGTAGCTATCACAATGGCTTGTTTTACACTATTTATCTTATCAGCAGATTCTTTCATTGCATCCGTACAATTTTTCAATATTTGAATATCTGAATCTAAAAGCTTTATTTTTAATATTACCGACTGTGCATTCAGATCACTAGAGGTATTAAATAGAGTCCATTGTTTAGCCTCAAGATCATTTCTCTGAACAGGGGTTAAATTATTCCAATTATCATATCTAAAGTTTCCGAGTGTAACGGATAGATCATGAAATGATTTAGAAAGTTCATAGACTTCATCTGGTGAAAGTTCATTGCTCATTTTATTATCTCCTATTATTTATCTGCAAAAGCTTCTTTGACATCCTTAATCACTGGTTTAGAGGTATCAACGAAATTCCTGACTATCGCGTATACTTCTTTACTTGAAAGCTCATTAGCATCTTCTTTAAGCTTGTGGTGTGTTTCTCCAATGTTTCGAATATTTTTTGCTAAAGATATTGCTGCCGCTTGCTTGGCTTCTAAATCAGAACGTTGTTGCCACTGTGTTTTTGAATAAGCCTCCCATTCTAAAGGCTTAGCGTCTCTTTCAATTATTTCAACTCTTTTATATGCATCTTCCCAAGCGGATATCTCATATGAAATTGCCTGAACATAGTTCTGTTCAATAATATCCGCCAGTGCGTTGCTAACGCTTATAACCGAGTCATCACTTTCTTTAATGAATTTGACTATTTCTTTTTGTTGATAAGTTTTTGTTACTGCATTTGCTATCAACGATGATAAGTTTCCAACTGCTTTTATTTTAGGTTCATCTGCTACCTTAAGCTTTATTAATTCTGCTTTAAGGTCATCAGTTTGAGTGTTATAACTTGCAAGTTCATCTGACGCCAACGCCCCTAAAGCGGCTCCATAAGCATCAAGGACTGAGGCAACAATTAAAATGGATTTAGAAGCCCCTTGTTCAGAATTACACTTACTGTAAGCTTTCAATGGCTTATAACTATTGGCACGAAGGCAAGAAGTTTGAAAATCTTTAGCGATTGGTTTAACGGATTCTATTGTTGTTCGAGAATAGGTTGAGTAATTTTTAACAGACTCCATTGAAACACACCCTGAAAGTGCCAGTAATGTGCCTACAAAAAATAATTTATGTCCAATTTCTTTCATCGCCTTTCTCCTGTCCATCAGGAAGTATTTAACTATTACTTTTAAAGCTTGTTTGAAAGGTATTTTTTACTTTGCTTTTATTTTCCTGTTTTTAATCCTTCTATTTAATAAACTCCTTGCCAATATATTCGTCAATTACAATCTGATAGGTATTTAGACTTTTTTTCTATGATTTAGAATAACTTAAAGATGATTGGTGATTGTTTAAAAAACCACCCGAAGGTGGCTCATTTGTTCGTATTAGTTATCCCTACCTGGTCAACTATGAAATCTGCAATATCTTGTGATGTCATTCCTTTGACGAAAAACAGATACACAATAATTAGAAATACAATAGCTAGTGGCCATGAAACATATTTACTCATTTGAATCCTTTTTTAAAAATTTTCAAGTTTAGAAAACAAATTATTAAAGGCTTAAGTGACAAAAATCAACCACAATTAACTACAAAAGTTTTTTTATAAAAGCTAATCACAGCCTCAAAATCTCTATTTAAAGTCTGTTCGTTGTAATCTTTTGGTGAAAGCTTGAGTAGAGCTGGCATGTACTGTTTTTTGTAGACATCAGGGTATGTCTTGCACAATATCTCCTGCTTCCGTTGAAGTGGAATATTCCGATTATTTAGGTCATCGAGCATCTTTCCTATTTCTTTATCCGCACTCATAAATTGCGCTTCAACTGAAGGAGGTAGTGCCTTATTTTCCCCTTGTTTAGTACAGCTAACTAAAACCACGAATGAAATGGATATCCCCAATGTATATAAAAGTTTTACTAACATATTAATTTTCAATATAAATTATTGTTAATATTATATATTTCCATAAATCAAAATACATTAACTAAAATAGCCATCACGAAGATAGCTATTTATTACTTTTTGGGTTTAGTCGAAATCTTCTTATGAGCCTCATAAATAAATAGATTATCCAGGGCAAAAATACAGTCATTGAAGATATGAGCATCAACTGGCATATCATTATGCTCAGCATAGACATTGATAGCCTGCTGATCTAAAGATAACGGAATGCCCTGCTCATATCGTCTAGATCTGATAATCGTGTAAAAGGCTGCAAGAATTGAATCAGCTGCATAAGAATATTCTGGTGGATCTGGGATATGTCCACCTAAGAACTTGATTTGTTCGATTTCGTGCGACGTTTTTGACGCATAGGTTTTTCGATATTTGTAGAGTTCGATGACTTTCCCAAAATCTTCGCCTTGTCCTTATCGGCTTCTTCCTGGATCTTCTGGGCTTGCTCTTTAATGAATGACCAGATCAATAGTCCAATGTCACCGAGATTAAGCAGTTTAGAGGCATTTTCAGGAGTGTAAGGTTGATCAATTTCAACTGTTTCGCCTTCTACCACCTCAGCAAAAACAACACCCTTCCAGTCTTCAATTAAATGCGCTCCAGCAGCATCCATCAAAAGCTCATGATAAAGCTTTCCGTTTTCATCTTTTACCATCACATCATAGCCTTTTGATGAAATTTGATTACCAGCCTTTTCCAACGCAACTTGGAAAGGTTTATGACCGATCCCACGAATTTTAAACTCAGCTTGTCCACCTGCAGTTTCAAACGTGCACCACTTAGATACTTCTGAGCTTCGAACAATTCCGACTTTTAAAGACATATCTACCTCTGAAATTTAGGAAATAAAAAGCCCATGGGATTCCATAGGCTTAAGGTTTCATGATTTGAATTACACGAGAGCACGTACAATCGTAGGAGCTGTACGAACTTGGGCAAAGTTGATATCTACAGTAATGATATCGTCTCCACCACCATCCGGGTGATTGGCTTCCATTACTTCTAATTGTGGGAAGTTGAAAGAGTACTTACTGCCTTTGCTGTCTTTAATATCGAAAGTCAGAGTAAATACATCACGGGTTTTGATTGCATCAATCCAGCCTGCAGCTGTAGTCGAGAACATGAATGAAGCATTCGCTTCAATATCCATCATCTTCTCTAAGTAAAACTCTGGTGTGTACTTACCTGAACCGATACAGCGGATTGCTTCCAGATTGTTGTTAATCGAAAGCGTAAGTGACTGCATGCAAGCTTTGCCTTGAATCGATTGACCATTAATTAATAAGCTTTCAACGTTCGGCATACTAACTAGTGGGCGTGTTGTAGCAGCAACTGGATTTACAACCGGGTTTGTAGTCTGTCGAGTGAAAGAACTACCTACCAGACCAAAATTACCTGTGATTTTCCCAGTTGTTTGAATAGTGATTTCACCCGTATTCACCTGGACACCACGGTATATAAATACCTGTCCAACATCTTCAAAAACTTTAACTAGCGTTAATGACTTACGGACTGTGCCACCAATGGTTAAGCTATTAGTTGCCCAGTTATTAAAAGCTAATGCACTTAAGAATAGATCGAAGGTACCAAGTGACAATTCAAACTCTAACTGACCAGCTACTTCAGCTTCAGTAACTACACCGCCTTGTCGATAGCGTGAGTCAACCACTTCGCTGCTTTCTTCCGTAGAGACGTTTTCTGATAAACCATCCGTTACACGGCGAACTGTGTACCAAATCGGATTTGCTGGAATAGTTCCTAAAACTGCTTCTTCACAAGCATATAATCGAATTTTTGCGCCTGAACTCATTTATAGTTCTCCAAAATTTAGGCATAAAAAAACCCGCTTCATGAGCGGGTCGTTAAAAATATGGGGCGTAAAAAAAACCGCTAAATTAGCGGGTTCTTACTGGGTTTCTTCTGAGAGTTCTGGCGGAGCTATGCCAACCATGGCGGCTGCTACAGCTTCGGACAAATTGGTAGGCTGGAAATCAACAGGTGTAGTACTATTAATTTCATGTAATTCCAGATAGTCCTCATCATCAATATCAGGTTGGGGCAATTCCTGCAAACGGATATCAATCCAACGACCTTCCTGAATATCAAGTGGCGTATTGTGATCAGCAATTACACGTCCTTTTTTGTCTAACATATAATCAAATGTTTTAATCTCGATATCACCATTTTCATGCATGGCAAACTCTACAACGTGATACAAGTTGCCGTTAGAATCTCTCGGCTGTTCAATATACCAACCGTTATTAGCAAACCCAGATGAGCCTTTGATGAGATAGTGTCCTATACCCATCTTTTCAAAAGTAATGGCTTGTTCAGATGCTTCATCATTCATCTCAATCTTGTCTGCAAATAATTTAACGATTGGTGAAGCTGCTTTTACAAATCCATTCGCATCAATAGTTGTGTTTTTCGTAGATTTGACTGTATACGTTGGAGAGTAAGCCTCTGCGTCTTTCTTTGTCTTGTAACAGAATTCTCCATTATATAAACCTAGAATTGCCGGGCGTGCGCCTCCGATCATAATATAGCCGTGACCATAACCACTAAATAATCTATCACCAAAACCAAAATGAGATGCACCTGACAATTGATCAAGAGTTAACTCAGCTTGAGTAATGGGTGAAGATCCGAGCCCAAAATCACCGACTTTTAAAATACGCCCTAAGCTACTATCAAATGTAGACGTGGTGAGAGTTCCTTGAGCAGCATTTCCTAATCCTAAATTTGTTCGAGCATCTGCTGCAGTTTTAGCTCCAGTACCACCTTGTGCGATTGAAAGAGCCGTAGTTAAACCTTTCATCTCAGTGATATCAGTATTTACACCACTTCCAGCTGCTCCGAGATTTGATCGAGCATCTGCTGCCGTTGTCGCCCCTGTACCACCTTGAGAGACAGATGCTGTACCAACTACTTGAGAAAAGTTAGGTGCCAGATTGGGAATGCCAGATGCAAACGGCAGCATGAATTGCCGCTTACCCTGAGCTGAGTTTAATTGGAACGGTCGATGGTCCCAATTAAACTTAAATACAAGATTTGCCATTATGATGTTACCCCGTCAATCACTTGGAAAGTTAAAGTTTCGGTATGTTGAATATTGCCGCTCACCACTGCTTTAATGTCCATTTGGCACAAGCCAACTGGCCATGCTGTTGTGCTTGCTGCCGATTTCACGTTAAGCCAACCTTTCTGTGTACTCTGGCTCAATGCTGCACAAGTCAATGTAGCTACAGCTGCTCCATCTACCAATGATTTAATCTGTGAAGTGAACGTGTAACCTGTCAGATCAATAGCACGGCGAACATCGTCAGGTGGATATTGCAAAGCTTCATCAATATCAACAAGCTGTAGGTTCAAGTTAAAAGTGTCACCACGCTTAAAAACGAAATTGCTCATATGTGATTCCTGTAGACATAAAAAACCACCGATGAGGTGGTAGTGAGTAAAAATAAAAAAACCGCCGTAAGGCGGTATTGATTAGCTGTTTAATTATTACTGATTCTTTTTGTGCTCTTCTTTGAGTGCTTCTATTTCTTCGTTACGGAACTTCTTCCCGCAATTAGAGCACTTCCATAAATGATTACCGTCAAAACTGTGAACTGCTGTTTCAACTTGATTGTGCCTGCAATTCACATCCTCTTCTTCGTCATACAAAGCAAATGGGTTATAACTTTTCATATCAATTCACCGTAAATCCAATTGTCACATTGTATTGCACAAAATCAGAGTCCTTACCAACTTTAATCGATTGACCGTTCAAACATTCCAGATCATCAAAAGAGAAATGTTCAAAATGAGCCAATAAAGAATCACCAAGAATTGTCAGAGCTTTTTCTCCAGTATGAAGCCGATCGAAGCATTGGACCATAATATTACCTGTTCGACGGTTACAAGGCTTATCTGCTACACCTGAGGTAAAACTAGGACCGCCTGCAATGGTTAGACTACACCACAAGCCTTCTTTTGGCACATTAAAGCCTGGTGCATTTGGATACTGAATCCGTTCTTGAGCAATACCTGTAAAGCTTTGCATACGGCTGATAATAGCTTGCCTTGTCTGCTCTAAAGTCATTGCCATTTTAACCACCGTACTTTTGAGAAATATAAGTAAATGTAGTGCTATAAATTCCCTGAGGTGCTTGATCAGACCAACCATTTTCTAAACGTTCAGCATATGGCTGGTTGTTCTGGATATAAACCAAATTGCCGAGCTTAAACTTGACCGCTTGAATAGCTGCATCCTGAACGGCGTTTGTTTCAGGGCCTCGTACTCCATGTTCACCAGATCCAATCGATACAATATGTGATGAACGGTATGCCCCTGTATCAACTGGACTTGAAACAACCAATGATTGCACTGTATCCATGGTGATTTTCTTCACCTTATCCTCTGCTGTCTTAACCACATCAAAACTAAAACTAGTCGGTTTTTTCCCCTTCCACCCCATGCTTTACCTCACTTTCTTCGTACATTTCGAAAAGGTCTTGAGCGATTGCTTGAATTGAGTAAGCTTCAAATTCTGAGCTAGGCTCCTTTTCTCCCATTAGTTTTCTAATTTTTTGCCAGATATGAACAGCTTCATGCAAAAGCAGTCCATAGACTTCTATGGGCTTTCTTTCAGAAGTATCGCCAAGCTGAACAATTGCATACGAACCATTGAAGTAATAATCAACCTGAGCTGCTGCTCCTTCTACAGATAGGAACTGATCTACATGATTCATGTCATCAAAAAGCAGATCCATATGTATTTGATTTCGAGCCAGTGTGTAATGCACATGTTGAAACGGCGAGATACGCCATAAAGGAACGTAATCTGTGCTAACCATCGGTTATCCTTTTTAGCTTAGTAAAGGGGTTTCAGTAGCCTCTCTACCATCAAATGAATTATGAATAAAAATGCCATCCTCAATTTTGGGATGGCATTCACAATGAAAAAATGTGTGTGGTTTTAAATCATCTTCAGGTACCACCTGAATACTTTCATGAAATTTGTATACAACCCAAGTCATTTTTTCTCCAATAAAAAACCACCTTGAGGTGGCTTAAAAATCATACCAATAAAGGTTCTATTAATCGAAATTTCTGACTAAATAAAATCGCCTTATTATGAGCTTTAATCCCAATTTCGTTCATCGTATTAAATTTACTATCCCTATCAACTTGATCAATGCCACTATAGTTAAGGTCAATGTAATGGTACGAAGCAAAATTGATGTAGTTCCACCAATCAAGGAAAATGTTACGCATAGTGTATGCTTGGGATCTAAATTCATCTGCCTCTTTGTCAATATTATTTATTCTTGATAATTTTGATATTAAATCTTTAAGTAAAAATGATATTTTTTCTCCATCCGACTTGTTCATTGCCTTATCTTTTGCGTATTCATTATAACCTTTACTAGTTAACAACTTCATTTCTTGAAAAATTTCAATTACTTCACTACTCAGCTTTTCATTATTTATTCTTGCATGAGTTTCACGCCAGTCATTGAATACTATTAATGCAGTAACTGGAGCCAATAATGAAGCCGTAATTGTTAAGTCATCTTTTATAAGATCATAAATTTTTATTAAAGTTAGTCTTTCTTCTAACCAATTTGATAAAAGCAAGTAACCAGAAATTAAATAAACTACAAGAAAGGCAAAAGTACAGAATATTAAATTCTTTATTTTATGCTCTAAGGTATTCTTGACCATATATCCCCCTATTTTAGAAGGATATTAGAACAAGTATTTAAACCTTCCTCAACTGACATTTCCAAATAGTCGCTGCTGGATCTTGTTGAATGTGGATGACTCGATAAGTACCCTGCGCCGTCAGCCACTCATCATCTATTTTCGGCACCATGGTCACTTCATTTTGCAGTACAGTTGCCTTTTTATCTGTGGCTAGTACTCCAAGCGTTTGAACCTGATATTGGTTGTATGAGCCAAATAGAACCCCACGCCCTTTATAATGCTCAATGACATTTTCTGAAGTATTTGTCTTAGGGTTCCAATTGATACTAATAACCCGCTCACATGTGAAAGTATGAACGGCGTCCTTTAGATCATCATCAAAAGCTTCAGCAATATCTGCCTGAATTTCTTCACGTAAGCCCATTAGATTTTCCTGACAAAAAATACGCGTTTCCGTTTGCAATATGGCTTGATCAAATCAAGAATAAACTGCTCAGTTGCCGTTAGTTTTACTGATCCATCCTGATATTCCTTTTCGGTCTCAACAGTATCGGCTTTTACTTTCTTACGCTTTAATGCTTGTTCCTGCCCTTGATATAGATCACCTTTCATAATGCCCTTGATGACTTGATAAGAGGCAGTTTTTAAAGGCTCAGGAACTTCGGTTACATCTTCATAAGGCTTAACATTGCGTGCTAATAGATAAGCTTCAGACATCTGAAGGTATTGAGCCTTATCACTGGCAGATAAAGCATCATAGCCTTCCACATGTTCAATCGCTTCTTGTTCAGTGATAAAGCTCATGGATTACTCCTTTGGAAGAAGTGCTAAAAGTTCGTCTTTTTTAGCACCTGATTCAAATACAATACCCTTTTCAATTAACACAGCTCGAAGCTCATCAACTTTAAGTCCTGCATAGTTAATTGGTTGAACTTGGTCATCACCAGCGTTTTGATTACCTTGAGCGTTTTGGTTGCCTTGATTTTGCTGATTGTCACCATCTGGCGTTTGTTTTTCTTCTCCCAATTCAAGCTCGGTAATCCGTGCTTTCATTGCTTCAGGATCATTCTGGAAAGCAATAAACTCACCTTTTAAAGTTGCCAGCTGCTCTTCAAGCTCATTAATTTTTACTTCTGTCATTTGTTGTCTTTCCCGTGCACGGTTAAATGATGAAAGTCCCATTTGTTAATCTCCAAAAGAAAAGGCGGATAAATCCGCCCATGTCTTTATTTAATTTTGTGCTTAAACGCCACAATACGAATTTGTTTAGGATCATATACACGCTCCCAATTAGTGCCTGTTGCAAGCCCTGAGTTTTTAGGTGCAATACCTGTTGATCCCGCCCATTTAATACCACGTGGATGTAGTACAAAGTGTCGGCGGTTAATCAAGATATCTACACCAGCAAGACTATCGCGATCAGTTTCAACTGCATTTGGCGCTCCAATATCTTGGAAGCCAACAGCACCTTGACCAAATAGGAAAGAAGTAAATACATCACCATCAACGGGCATGCCATCATCAACAATCACACGGCGATCCATAAAGGTTTTATAGAGTAAAACCCCATCAGCATCACGCACGGTTTCAATCAAACCCTGCTTAGATAAAGCAGACATAGTGAATGAATGCATTGAAATTGCAGTTAATTTATCGACCGCATCGCCAAGCTTATATGATGCATCGACAAAAGAATGACCATCAATGACTGCAGCTGTGCCAGTTCCTGCTGAAATATCATGAACATTGCTAGCCATATTTGCAGCACTGAATACGCCTTTTAACGTGTTCACAGTAAAGCCCTGGAATTCACGTGACCAGTAATCTGCTACAAGATCACCCACTGCACCTAAAGGATCATCACCAGATAATGCCTTTGCTAAATCATTAGCACCCCATGCTTTACCACGAGCATGAAGAATTGCTAAATCTTGACCCGATGTGATGTTATTTACAGTCAAAGGATTTTGATCAGAGAGAACCTCCGACTCACCACTTAAGTCATCCCAGAAAGGAATATTTACAGTAGTACCGCCTTTTGTTCCAAATGCCACATCTACATCCAGATCCCCAACAATACCGGATTGCCATAATGCAGACTTCTCGGCAGTCTTATTTAATACGTACGGAGTAAATAACTCAGGTACGATTACATCAGCAATTTTTGTCTCAGCCATTAGGCTTTACTCCTTAAAGATTAATACCGTGTTTTGCCGCTAGCTCTTTAGCTAGTTGCGGATTTTCATTTCGTAATTGCGCCAATTTAGTCATGTTTACCGTGCCATCAGCTTTCAAGATGTCAGGTTGACCTTTTGAGTTGTTACTGCCTGGTGCGCCCATACCATTTGGTTTAGGCCAGTAATACGGCTTCTGCTCTCGTAGAGATTCAACCCACTCTTTTGGCGATAATGCTGTCTGGCCATCTTTGCCAATAATCACTTCGCCGTTTTCATCAACAGCAACTGCTTTGCCGTTTTCATCTAATGCAAATTTTGACTGAGCTAAAAAGGCAATATCGGCAGTAGCTTCAGGTAATGCTTCAAGCTCAACAGCAGCCTGTACAATTTGGCTTTGAATTACTGATTGCTTGAACTTTTGTGCATAAGCTTCGGCTTTATCGGCACGTTCTTTTTCAGCTTTAAGCACCTTTTCATGTTCTTCACGCATCTTCTCGGTGCGCTTCTGAATCACTTCGGTAATCTTGCCTTCAGCGATTAACTTGGCTTCTTCATCTTGATCGATCTGAGAAAAGACCTTTTTAACAATTTCAGGATCAATACCTTCAAATTGTTTTTGAAGTTTCTGGAGTTCTTGTTTTGCAGTCTTAGCAGCATCACGCTCGCTTTGAAGTGCAGATTTCAAACCTTTTGGATCTTCATAGCCGTCTAAGTCAAGGCGAAACTTCCCGTTTTCCTCAACATATAAAGCGCGGTGCTCTTCTTTGATGGCATCAAGCGAATCAACAATAAATGGCAATGACATGTTCAAACCTCTCGTTTGATTGGGGTTAAAGCCTTATCTCAAGGCATTAAAAAAGCGCCCTTAGGACGCTGTATTTCGATTAAAAATTTATAAGTAAGATGCAAATAAACGGTAGCCTTCCAGCTCCCAAAGTTTATTTTCCGCCAGCTTTTCTGCATTACAACGAGCCATACGTTCACCAATTTCAGCATCAAAGTTTTCTGCATTCACACATGCACTAAAACCAGAAGCTAGAAAAAACTTACCATCTAAAAAAGCATGTACAAAGGTAGACGTTGTACCACTTGGGCGTTGCTCAACCGTATATGTCACACGTTCCATTAATGCATCAATTTGAGCTTTAGTTACTCGTGGTGCCACGGCTTTTTCAGCTAATTCTTGCTCTGTTACGTCTTTGGTCATTTTCATACTCACAAAAAAAGCACCCTTAAGGTGCTATGGAATTAATAAATTGGGTTAATCAGAAATTGAGGTTTTAACTGTCACACCAGTTAGAAAGTGTTTTTCTGAACCACCCAAACAAGTAGCACTAGAAAAATTGGCATATACATCTTGCACATTTACGCCAGTATCTTTTTCAAATTTACTGATCAACTCAGCGATATGCCCTGTAAGAGCTCTTTCTAACTCTTCTTTTCGCTTTACATATTCTGCAACTGAAATTTCAGACATTTTCACTGCCCTCGTTTACTTTTGGTTGTTCGGCTTTCTGGAGTAACTTAATTGCCTGCCAGATATCATCAGTTAGTTCATTGTATGTGATGCTACAAAGACTCAATAGAGCATCACTAATTTTCTGAGTTGCGCTTGTGTCATCAGATATTTTTGTACTGATCACAATACTAATTTGTTTTGGTGTCATTTATCGCCTCTATAACATTGTTTGTTATCTTGGTTTCCAAAATTCTTCTCTTGGCTCATCACCACTCAATCGGACACCCTCACCGCCAAAAGCTTCGAAAGTTACGGTTACCATTGCTTTACCATCAAGAATACTACTATTTATATTTACTTCCCGTTGGCCTGCTAATGGCAAACCAGTTTCTTCATCGCATATTAATAAACACCCTCTTAATCTTGGATGACGCTTTATCATTAACTGTCTAACTTTTGATTCACTCATAAGCCCAACTCCTTAAATTTCTGCTCATCCAACTTTCGAAGTTGGTCCAATGTGTAAAGACGTCCATCCGGGTCAAAGAATTTATCAAAATCAAACTTTCCTTCTTTATAAAGTTTGAAGCGCCTAGGCCCCAGCCACTCTTTTTGAAAGAAGTCATCTGTCTTACCAAAAAACTCTTTAAAAGTAGTGTTGGCATCAAGTTGCCCGATTAACTGACTACGCTCATCTTTAGGGATGTCTTTCACTGGCCGCTCATCCATAACAAATGGGCGTTCACCGACAAGTCGACCATCTTTCTCAACAGGAACTAAAATACTACGGCAATTTGGATGCAACGGCGGTACACGCTTTGCTGGATCATTAATCTCCCATACAATGCCATCTAAAGAAGCACAAAGTTTTGAAGTCCTTCCGTCTAGTGTTGCAACAAGTTTTACATATTCAAAGCCAATCTTATTAAAACTATCAAGGTAAGCTTGATTGGCAACGTGACTACGAACCGTCCTTACAGTCCGATCGATATCAGACTTGCTGCTAGTTAAAATGCCATCCTCAAAATTGAGTCGTTTGGTACCGCGAATACGTTGAACAATTTCTTGATTCGTTTTACCTGAGCCAATCCCATCCCGAATAGCATATTCAACCTTTTGGCGGGCGCTTTCAGCTATTTTAGAAAGTAGTTCATCAACCAGTGCACCACCAACTAAAGGGTTCTTCTTAGCAGCAGTAAAAAGCTTTTCACCGTTAGGTTTCTTAATCTTGCTTCCATAAAGCTTCGCCGTGTAATTAGCTTCATAAACAGCTAAAGCAGTTGCTGAAACGGCGAATGCTTCAGGTAATGAAGTATTAATTGCCGTAAACCATTGAGAGATTAAATCCCGAATCTCCTTGAGATTGGTTGTAGTGTACTGACCGCCTGCAAGTGCCACCTTTTCGGAATCATTTAACTCATCCAACAAATCCCGAAGCTTTGCCAGCATTAAAGCCGACTCAGCATTAAAGATTGTTAATAATTCATTAACTGATTGAGAAGAAGCTCGGTATAAATACGCCTGATGTTGAGTGAGAACTTCAATCAAGGATTTTTCAGTATCTGAAACCATTTAACACCTCTAAAGCGGCATGCTATCTCGCTCACCTTCAACCCGTTTCAACTCTTCCTTAAAATCATGAGCTGGTAATTTTCCAGTAGCGATATATTCCCAGTAGGTTTGGAAAGAGTTCTTGCCAGAAATGGCACCTTCATAAAGCTGCTTAGCAAGATTGATATCGTATTGCTGAACGATAAATTCAGGCTCTACCGTGAATGCATATTTTGAAGAATCTAGCTTTAACCACTGAGCTGCATATTTAATGGACTGCTCAATAGCAGCAGCTGCACACATCACAATACTGTGTAGGCTTGCTTGTTGATCATCCTGACGTGCACGGCGTGCTTCACCTGATTCTTGTGTATTCGTATCAACAACCTTTGCACCGGCTTCTAATGCTGCGTTCTTTTGTGCATCCATTTCACTCTTAGTAAGTTCAATACCATTACCTGAAATTTCTAAATAACCGCATTGTGAGTCCTTAGGAAGACTCCAAACAGCCATCACACCAGTAACACTAATATCGTCATCGTCTTCATCCCCTTCTAAACCATTAATCCAAGGCTGAGGATGTGCTGTATGGTGAAGTGACTGGAAGTAATCCGCACTAAGCTGGTAACTCTTAAGAGCTGCTTTCGCCATAGTTAATAGCGGAATAGTTCCAACATTAGGGGAATTATCCGTGGTACCGCAGAAAACAAATGGTGTAAAAACAAGCTTGTTACCACCGAGATCCGGAGTTTTATCTTCATCAGAAGAGCCATCAAACAAACGGACTGTTAAAGCACCTTCCTGCATAGCCAAAACGCGGTGGACCGTTTTAGTATCATGACCGAATTCATCTTCGCTATTATCAAACTGCTCCTCGAGCACTAATAGCTTCAGATCTTTACGACCACCAATACTGTTTTCCTTCCAGTTGATGATAGATAACGCATCGTATAAGGCGAAATATGGAACGCCTTTAGAATCGACATCGACCAGTAAACCACAGCGACCATATACCAATAGCTCTAAGCAAATACGAATAAAGAGCTGTTTTAAGCCAAATCCGTCATTCGTAGCGTTCTCTACCAAGCCCTTTAAAAGAGAACTTTCAATTACGATGTTTGGCTCAAGCTTTGAAACTAAACCAATCATCGTACGAAGAGAGTCTTGAACCCATAGAGGATACTGAGCGCGGCTTAGATAAGCTTTATAAATCTCTCCAGTCTTATCTCCCTGCTTTTCAGCCTCTATCATCCCTGCAGATTTAGGAAGATACTTTGTTTGTGCTTGTTTAATCTGCTCTTCGCCAGCAACGGCGTCACGCATAATCTGCCAGCTTTTTTGTGCAGCAATATACTGCGGATGTTTATCAGTAACTGCCATAAAAACACCAATAAAAAAGCACCTGAAAAGGTGCATTGTTTAAGACATCCCGCGAATCCTACGAACCCCAACAGATTTTTTGTCGATCGGGAATAAATACGCGATTGGGTATGTACCAGCATCATTCATATGGTCAAATCCTGATTTTTTATCAGGTTGTCCATAATCATCATAAATTTGTCGCTCTAAGCATTTAGCAAAGTGTGGGCATTTGGTCACGTTCACGAAAAGTCTGCGCTCAGATAAGGTATTACAGAGCCTACTGTTCATTGAGTTAATACGGTCTTTAACAGCAGGGTTTCTATTATTTACAAGGACTTTAAATCCTGCTTTTCTAAGCAAAGCTAGATCCGTTTCACTTGCATTGCTCGACTTACGATTCTCACCCGATGCATCAGGATAAATAGCTATTTCATGTTTTGGATATCGTTCTTGAATAGCCTCAATCATTGCAGGGGTATCAAAGAGATTTACGAACTCATCAACTGCATGCATCTGCTCACCACGGCGGACATATACAACAGCAGCCATTTTAGTAACGTTGAAGTCCATCCCGATATGAAGTACATCATTTACTTGAACTGTTTCAGTAGATGCACTTAATAAGCGGTTAAAACAATAGAAGATAACGCCTTGGTAACTTTCAAAGCTTGCCTCATATTCCTGGCTAAAAGTCTTAGGATCCATTTTGCGTTTAGCAACAATGATTTCAGACTCAGGAATATTCCCCCCCTGAAGGGATGTATAAGAAAAGCTTTTACAATCCGGTTCATGCCCTGGTTGACCATCCATGAATGTGTCGTAACAATGGTTGAAGCCTTTAGGAGTTCCAATCCTTAAAACATGACCTCCGACTCGCTGTACGCCGTTGACTAAGTATTTGCATGTTGAAAGCATAGGTCGAAGTACTTCTTCCCATGCTGCCCATTTACAATCAGCCCATTCATCAATAATTAAGAAAAATAAGCCAGATCCACGCAAGTCATCATAATTGTCTAAACCTACAACACGGATAACATGGCCACTTCTTAAAGTGATTGAACATTCGGTCTCATTTGGTTTGCCAGCTCGCCAAGATGCTGGAATAGCCTGCTTTAATCGCTTCCAGAAAACCCGCTTAGCTTGCTTAAATGTAGGTGCTGCATACCAAATCTCATCCTCAACAGAAACATTCCATTTAGCCGCTAGTCTTGCTGCTCTACGCATTTCTGCTTTTGCTAGGAAAGTCTTACCGAAACGTCGACCACAAACAGCATCACGAAATCGGGCTTCTTTCTGCCAACCCCATAAATAGATATTTGCCTGCTTTGGCGTTAACTGAACTGAACCTTCAGGAGGGTTAAAGAATTGGCTCATTTGGTATCTCCTCATCAGGATTCAAAACAAGTTTGTAATCCTCTTCAGGTGGGCGATACTCTGGCGGATTCACTTCACGCTGTAATTTTTGGAGTTCTAGTTTTTTAATCTCAAGTTCTATTTCAGCTTTTGTTTGACCATCTTTAGGATTTTTACCTGTATTTACCTGTTCAACTTTCTTGTCATAAAACCCTTTCATAATCTTTTGCATCTGGTCCACGATCTTAATTGTCATGGTCACGTTATTTTTTTTGGTAAAAAGTAGATCGCTTAAAATTTTTAACTGAACAATGTCATTAGCCCCACTAATGTTATGAATTGGCTGTTTGAGATATTCCTCTCGCGTAGCATCAAAAATTTCCTTGAATTCTTTTCTTAAATCTCGCCCCGCAACTTTGGTTGGGTCATATGCTTCTACCTGCTGAGGTGACACATCGATGTTGAAATTTTCCTTGATGGCCTTAACAACTTCGGTGGGTGTCATGAACTGCGCAAGTGACCGAATCACAAAGAGTTGCTCGGCTTTTTTAAGCTTCGCCATAATTCAAAATCCATCAAGGCTCATCAAGGAAACAAGTCAAAAAAAAGAGCCAAACGGCTCAACTTATTAAACATGTTCCACAGCACTTGGAAATATTTACATCTGATACAAACGGCGCTTGCTTCGCCACTTCTAGTAGGCGCTTTACGCTTTCATCCGCTCCCCATCTTTTTACTACACCAACGAACTCTTCAACGTCATGGCCAGCTAAATAGTGTTTTGGTAAGCCAGTCATCTCGCTATAAAGTGGCTCACCATCCCCGTCTCGCTCAACGCCAATGTGATAAAGCTCATGTTCGATTAAAGCGCAAAAGTCTCGGTCCGTAGCCTGATCACAATAACTAGCATCAATTGTTATGAGATACACAGGCACATAGCCAAACCAATCACGCATTTGCTGCTCTTGTCGAGCTTTCTTCCATCCACCTTGGTTAAACATCACCTTTTCACATTGACCTAGAACCATACGCTTTTTAGCAACACACGCAGAAGAAGCCCATGCACATGCCAAGAATTCTTCATTGTCGTGAAGTAGCTCAGCAATATGATCATGGTCGGGATTATGTAGAGGTCCACCAATAGTTAAGAAGTTTGTGATCACCCAATTCATTAGGTCTGGCGCTGGGGCCAATCTAATAGCCTCATCCTCTTCGGCTTTATCAATCAAGTCCTGAGGAGGAAATGGTCTGATCTGTTCCATCTTCAATTCTCGCTAATTCGCTTTTAATCCAGTTAATTGCATAACCTGATTCAATTTGATGAGGTTCAAGATGTTCAAATTCATAACCTCGATCTAGAGCTAGATCATACTTATTAAATGAATTTGCTATCTTTGTGCCACCCCGACCAACTGCCCAAGGACTGCCAGCAATTTCTATAAGAAGATTCAACTTCACTATATAAAAATCAAACCGCCAATTTTTAGTTGATTCAAATTGAAATTTTCTTCGATAGCCAATTCGATGCTCTTCAAGTTCTTGAAATAAAGTTTTTTCAGCTTCGAGATATTTTTCTTTAGCCTTTGGCAATGGTCTGCTTTTAGGTTTAGTTTTGGGTTCTTTTTTTCTTGTTAGCCAAAAGTATTCTTTATCGTCCATATTTCACCCATAAAAAAACCACCCGGAGGCGGTTATTAAGATATTCTAATGTTATTATTTAATATCTGCTACATAATAACTTGAGGCTTTAGCAATCTCAATCAAACTCTTTGCCCCACCTTCAAAAGACTCTAAAAAATCTTCTGTAGGATTATTTAAGTAATCATTAAAGATTTTAATCAATTCTGGACTTACATAACTATTCTCTATACTTAATTCGCCATTTCTATTAAGAACTTGAAACCAAGTAGCCATTCCACCAAATATACTGTACTCTTCATCTTCGCTCAGCTCCTTTATATTTTGGTTATTTACAAATATATATAACTCAAATAAGTTATTTTCTCGTTTTTTATTATCTTTATTTTCTACAAACAATATAAGCAAAATTAAACACATTATATTAAATGGTGAGGCTGCATTAAATATTGTAGCAATAAAGTCACTAGGATTGTCTGATTCAACATTTTTATCATCCCTTTTGCTTGACCCAAAATCCTTTACAAAATCTTCAAATCCCTTTTTAGTGCTCTCCAACTGCCCATACACATTTTTAGAAAATTCATCCAATGATGTTTTAAGAACATTGATATTATCCAGAGCTTCAGCTTGGATTTCTAGTTTATCCTTAATCGCTACAAGTGATTCAATTTGATTAGCCAATGTTATACTGGAATTTTTTTGTTGTTGTGATTCACCATATGTATAACCTATTGCAAGAACAGCCAAAATAATTGATATTAATGTTCCTGCAAATGAAACATATCCTAATGCGCTTGTATTTGTTGAATGAGTTAGAGAAACATACCAGATAACACCTTGAATAATTGAAAGAGTGATTATTAAGTGAATCCACTCACGTTTAGAAAATTTTTTTGAAACTTCCGAATCTTTCTGATCTGACATAGTTAATTAACTCAAATTTTTAAATATTATAAATGAGTATACGAGTTTTTATAATAAATTATTTTAATTTTAGACTTAAATGCCCCACTTGATCAACTAATCACGTGGAGCTCAAATTCTACTTTTTAATTACTATTAAACAGCAGGAATCACTTTAATAGACGTTGGAACCACTTCATCGCTATTTTGGCAAACAAGAGTGAAGTTGAAGTAAACATCTTCTGCAAATGCAGTAATAGTCTGGTTATAACGATGAATTTCAGTTAAGCCATCAACTGAAGTAATCACATGCTCAATTTCAGTTGCAGACACATATTTCATCGAATACTTAACTGGCAAGGCTTGTGTATTGAACAATGTATCTAACAATGAAAAGAAGTCATTAGTTCCATCATACGTATTGTTATACCCAACATCAGAACCACCTAAATCGTAACTGTCAAAAGTGGTCTGTAAACGAACACCACTATGGACGTTACCTGTAGCGCTTAAGAAGTTCTCAGCCACAACTTCAAGCGTATCGCCAATATTAGCTTTAGTAGCTGCATGGTAGCCGTACATAATCAGAGGTGCTTCAGGTGTACCAAAATCTAACGGCTCACCTACTGGAGTTAAAACGCCATTTTCATATGTGCAGTTATCCAAATACCAAGCTGAAGCTGGAGGATTTGGAAGACTAGTTACACCAATGACAGTGAAACCCGGTAATGCATTAATTGCTTCAACATTACTCAACACTTGATCATAGCTAGTTGAATCATCAATCTTAACCAATACTGTATGACCAGCAGGTAAGTTTGTATTAGTCAAAGTTTCAATTGTTGCTTGCTTTGGAGTAGTAACCATTAAGGTTTCCTCATAAAAAAAGCCCTATCATTTATTGATAAGGCCTGGGTGGTAGAAACTTAGAAATAAAAAGCCCCGCCAATAATCGATATTTAGCGGGGTTTCCTGTGCCGTAATACGTCCGACAAATTAAAAATTAGCTAAAATAACTATCTACTCTAGCTTTGAATTTTGGCTCTAAATCTTCTTGCAAAAAGAAACAATCCCGATATTTTTCAATCAAATAATGGATGTATTTCTGTTTATCGGGACTAGTATGTGCCAACATTATTTGCGATGAAGCTGTAATCAAATTATTGGATTGTCTCATTAAACTCAGAACTAGATTTTCATCAAATCCTATTTCATCGCGCGTAAAAGAATGTTTACCCGTATGAACAAATGAGTTTAGTTGATTAAGATGATACTTTTTAAATTCAACAAACATATTGATTACTGGCTTTGCAGGTAAATCCAGATTCTGTAGCATCTCCAACATTTTACTTAAGGATGGACTTGTGTCTTTAATAAACTGCTCTTCAAAAGTATAACCAAAACTTAATTTAGAAATTTGAATATTAGTTGCACAAAACAATAGCCAATAGGCCCTTACCGCAGACTCAAACTGAGCACGTGATAAAACCATTGCTTGAATTGGCATATCTAATTTCAATAAAGTGTTAACCCCTATTCCATGCTCAAATGAAATATAAATACATTGCTCAACTAAATCTAAACGTGGTCCGCAATCAATCACTTTGCTACTAATGATCTCTTGTTTAAGTTCCAAAATCATTTTTAATGATTTTTCTAAAAGGATTCCCCGTTCCATAAAATTTCTAATCTAAATTATTCTAATGAAATCAAATTATAAATTAAAAAACCCGCTTCTAAAAAGAAACGGGTCATAAAAAAACAAAAACTTTCAGCGCAGTATTTGATATAAATCCTACACTTTAATAAATGCATTTACAATATACCTTAACTTAAATTTTTGAGTTTCTTAATATTTCTAATACCTTATTAGACATTGCGTGAAGATTAGAGCCAACTGGCAACCAGAATTGATAATTGATGTTGTCGCGGTTATAAATCTGTTTGTAGTACTCAGTTTTAAAGGATGGATCGATATCAGAAGCTTTAAGTAGCTTTCCTTCTTTATCTATCTCTTGCCCATCCAGTTCGCCACCCACACAGATATTCATTTTACTTACCAGTTTAAATTAGACTGGACTATAGCATAATCAGTAAGCAACTTATGGAGACTTTGAAGGTTTACTTAATACCTTTGAGTTTTAATAAAAGATCTTGCTGTTCTTTTCGCAAATCTTTTACCTTCTGCAATTTCTCAAGATAGAAAAAATCTCTCTCTAATGCTATTTCTACTGCTACTTCTTCCTTTAAAGTACCATGCTCATCAAGGTTTTCAGGATTTTGTTCTGGAAATTCTAAATAGTACTCTTCCATATTCATGAATTAAATCTCATATATCTATCAAGATAAATATAACATAGACAATAAAATGGCCCATCGTTTGATGAGCTGTTACTCTAATCTAATCGGTGAAGAGCTGCCTAGAATTGGATGCTCTAACCCACTTATGGATAGGCGATTATTTCCATTTGTCAAAATAACCAATCAATCTTTTTTCATTAAATCCAAGACTAGTTTAATGGATCTTTTTGAGATACCAAAAAATTTAGAAGCATCTCTTCTAAATAATGCATGTCTCAATAGAAAAGTCTTAAGTTTTGATACATCTTCTCTAAGATATATTGCCGAACTCTCTAATTTTTCTAAATATCCATTTTTACCGCTTCTAAAGGCTTCAAATCTTTCCACTTCTTCATCGTCAGCAATAACAAGTAAATTTTCCAAGGAGGTAAAATAAGTTGAACTTACTAATTCAAAACTCTTATAACGTATTGATGATTCAGTATCATTCACAGCCAAACTAATAAAACTTATTGATGATTTTATTTCAGAAATTTTCACCTCTAAAGATTTTAACTTGTCAGCATGGTCAAGACATAAATCCACATAATTAAATAGAAAGTCCTCTGATGAATATTTATCAAGATCTACAGCTTTGCTATAAACATCCGCAGGCACTTTATACAACTCATCTACAGCATAAGAGAAATCTGTAAGAGATTTGATTAACTCTTTTGCTTCATTGGCAATAACTTCTTTTTCTTTTTGTTTATGCCATATCAAATAAACGATCGAGGCAATAATAAAAGGTGTTAGTAGCTTAAAAAGCTCTAAAGCAATATTTAAAGAATCCAAATCTCAAAAGCCTCTTAGTTCTACTTGTTATTTAAATTATATCAGGTTGTTATTTTAGATAATAAAAAAGCTCGAATATGCGAGCTTTTCATAATGGCGTTTAAATACTAGTTCGCCAAGTTATCACAAATATGCCATACCCCGTGCGCACACTCAAGTGGTTTTTTCAAAAGTTTCAAATGCAAAGTGTGGATTGCGGCTTTTGATATATGCAAGACCACATTTTAAATCTTGTCTTATTTGATTAACTGAAGTGTCATTACTCTGTGCAATATCTCTTAAAGAATTACCCATGACATGATGTGACCAAATTGCTGAGATCCATTCTTGTAAAATATAGTCTTGAATTAACTGCATATCTATAAACAATCTATGTACACCACGTGCTTCATTATCATTTAACTGACAGCATGTACCTTTACGGCGAATACACAAGCGATCTTTTAAAGTTTCATCGCTCATGTACATAGCCATCAGCTTTTCACGTTGCTGCTGAGTGATGCGTTTCGTTGGCATAGTCTTCACAATTCTGACCATTTTTTCACTATCACCGTTTAGCCATGCTCCAAGCTGACGACACCATTCCTCAAAACTATACTTAGACCAATCGACTGCTTGTAAAATGTGTTGTACTGGCATATTCATATTCATCCCACCAATTGCTCAATTTGTTTAATCGCCACGCCTGACTTAACTTGTTCTGTACTGAACCTTAAAACAGTAAAACCCATCATTGCCGCTTCGTTGTATTTCTCCATATCCCCTAAATAACCTTTCCCTGTTGTGTGACGTCCTCCGCTCCAGATCCCACCTTCAACCTCTACCAAAATATTTTTTCCCGAAATTAAAAAATCTGCTCTCCATTTGCGTTTTGGATGGAATTTGTATTCCTGCTCAAAATCAATCTTGCAGGCTTTTAGATGAGTTGCTAATAAAACCTCCCCCACACTTGGTTCACGTGTTTGCTTTGCTGAACGGCGCTTTTTATTTTTCTGAATAGGAAATAATTCATGATATTCAGCAAGGCTCATTGAACTCACTCCTGAATTGCCTCCTTTCGCGTATGCCACCAAAGCACTACAACACCACAGATGACTCCAGTTACGATTGAGATGAGCATTGCCCACGCTAAAATTTCGAATTTATTCATTTTATTGCTCCTATTCACATAAACCGTAAGCAGATGAACAGGCTTCAATACCTTTCATTTGCTCAACTAAATCGTATTGTTTGCCACCTCTAACAGTTTTGGACCATTCCACCAGCTGGTGAATGCCATGCCCTCTATAATCAGAAGTGAAGAAAGTTGCTGATTGGCGCTTTGAAACTAAACCTACAATTCGCTCCCATTCAGCTACACGTTCAATTTCTTCAGGAAAGCGTTTTGCTATTTCCTTAAGTTCGTCTTTATTGCAGTTAATACATGGCATGCATCCAACACGCCCCATGCCTTGTTTGTATAAAGGGTTCGGTTCTATACCCATATCTGCATGAGCTTGAAATACATCTTTAGCTGACCACTTCAAGATCGGTCGATAGTTGTAAAGCCCTTGAACTACTTCATTGCATTCAGGCAAATATTTGCGATCTAGAGACTCATCTGCACGTACGCCCTGCCATGAAAGAATCATGTGGTCTTCATCTAAAATTGGATAAAATAATTGCTGGATCGGCTTAACTTTGAGTTCGGATGTACAAAAACGTGCTCGTGTTGAAGGAAAACGATTTTTCCAAAGACATAAATCTAAAAATGGATTGCCAGTTGGTTGTAGAACTGACAGAGCATTTTCAATAATCCTTTCCGATACACCTTTTTCAGGCCATTTAGTTCTTACATATTCACGCTTACACTGAATTTCAAAACTAAAATCAGCCTTAACTTTTTGAATCGTAATTTCTAGAATCCGTTCCAAATAATCTACATATTCATAAGTTGCTGGGTGTTCATGTCCAGTATCAGCAAACACCGCCTGTAGGTTTTCAACACCCCACGCCATTGCTAACAGCAAGGTTGCAGTTGAATCTTTACCACCAGAAACAGAAACAATGTTGTAAATCATGCTGCTGCTCCCTTGCCTTGTTGAAAACCAACCTGAATGAGGTATGGCATCAATTTTTGTTGTTGCTCAGGATCTGAAAGTTTTACTGCGATACGTGCTGCAAGTTGTTCATAGCTCTCGTTTCCTTCCGCGTATTTACTTGCGAATTCAGGAAGAACAGAAAGTTTTTGAGCGAATGAGTAAATTTGTTTTGAGCTAAGAGTGGTTGATTCACTCTGCGGGACTCGAACCTGTGTTCCATTATTTGAAGCTTTAGCTTGTTCACGAGATTTGTATTTTCCACATGCGTTGATTAACCAATCTGCAAAGTGGTAATTCATCAGTTCATCACAAAGATTCTTTTCAGCGTTGTAGAGTTCAAATGCTCGAAGCTCTCGATCGAACCAAGACGCGTTTTTGATCTGCTCGTATGTTTCCTGATCAGTTGCCAAACGAATTTCTTCACCAAGTTTTTTCAAACTCAACCATGTTTTTTTATTTATAGATTCATCTGATAGATTCCCTGATAGGTTCTGTGTCCCAATATTGGGACTGGTCTCGGTACCGTTTTTGGGACTGGTTGCGGTCCCATTATTGGTACTAGTACCACTTTTGGAACCAGTACCGAAATTGGAACTAGTTCCGTTATTGGTACTAGTCCCCTTTTTGGAATTGGTTAAATCATTTTCTTCACGGCCCATCACACCAATTAACTGGTAAACCTTGACGCCATTTCCAGTTATTTCACCCGTGTATTTAATGAAAGATCCAGCTTCAAGTTCATCTAAAACTTTGATAATAGTTTTACGGTTGAGAAGAGTATCTTTAACCATTCGTTTAATGCTTGGGTAGCACTTGTGAGATTCACCTGCTCTATCAGCCAAGGCCAATAAAACGAGTCTTTGACTAGAGGTTTTAACCTCTGCTTTAAAAGCCCAAATGGATGCGTCTAAGCTCATAGGCCAGCTCCAAATAAATCTGTGTGCTGAGCATTTGGAGAGATCCAAAGGCATTCTGTGCGGACATCTGTGCCTCGTCCTGAAGAAATACGTGAACTAGTATCAACACGCTTCCACTTTGCTAAGTAGTCTTTATAAATTTCACTCGGGTAACCAGAAACAATCACTTTTCCTTCTAGCTCGAGTAAAACCTTTAAAAGTTCTTCATGATCTTGATTAGACATTTCATGACGATAAACACGTCCAGTCTTTGCGCCTGAATAACGTGTGTCATGTACATAAGGTGGATCTACATAATGAAGTGTTTCTGAATCATCGTGATCTTGAAGAACCTGAATGGCTGGGCGATTCTCAATAAGAACTCCAGACAATCTCTGGCCAACGATTGCTAAATGATTTGGATAAGTCACCCATAAAGATTGAGCTGTGCCATAAGCTCTTTTAGTATCAATCCTGAACCCTGTAATTCCTTTAGAAGCGCCTGCAGAACCAAAACCCATTTGTGCACGAATTATTAAACGACGTGCTTTTTCAATTGAATCGTCGCAAGGCTCCCATGCTTCTTGAAAGTCATCTCTTGAATAAGGAGTGAAAACAAGTTGTTCGATTAATTTATTTCGATCGACTTCATCTCTAAGTACACGAAATAGATTTACGATTTCACCATCAAGATCGTTATAGACTTCCGCGTAAGCACGAGGCTTTTGAAGTAAAACTCCAGCTGCTCCCCCAAATGCTTCGGTATAACAAGTATGATTTGGGAAATGGCTAATAACCCAACTAGCTAACCGGAACTTTCCACCGTGATAACGAATAAGCGGGTGTTTTAAACTGCTCATGACACCTCCGATAATGCTTGCTCAGCATTTGTAAGACGGCGTTTAGCGTTGAGTTCTGCGACTGTTGCCGGACGTATTTCATTTTTGTGAGTAATTCCACCACCAACCAGCCAGTAATATTCTTTTGGCTGAAATGCTTCGATTTCATATAAATCATTTGACGAAGTTGGATTTACAAGCACGACTACATCACCGGGTAGAAAATCCTGCTGATTGTATTTTGTTGACTCATTTGATAAATTAGTTCGCATATTCATTGGTTTCCGTATTGATGAATTGAAACCACTCCTGTTGCTGCAGGTAGTGGTTTTTTATTTGAATAAAATTCGCATGTATTCTGGTGAAGTGAATGCATGAGCCAAATAAACTCTTGTTGCTTCCGCAATTTCTGGCGAGCAATACACATCACTTTCTTGCACAACCTTCAGTCCAATGGCTGTCAACAAAAAGCTAATAAACTCAATCTCAGTCCATCCATTTGATTTCTTATCAGTTTTCATCCTAGAAAGGATGCTCGCATCCACATTTATCAACTCTGCTACTTGTCTTTGGTTGCTAGCATTAAGTGCTTGCAATATGAGCGATTCGTTATTGCTAGCGCTTGCAGGCAATTCTTTTGATACTGTGCTCATGGTTCGATTCCTAAGCGGTTAATGTTTGGAACTCTTTGAGTGATGGGCAAAGGTCGATTGCTTTGAATTTGCCTTCAGTAGCTTGCTCTGCACGCATTGCGACTACCTCTGACATATTCCAGCGCCCTGAAACATAGCCACTAATATTTGCCTGGCTAACTTTTAAGGCTTTAGCTGTAGCGACCTGACCACCAAAATGCTCAACAAGACTTTGGTACATGGTTTTCATAGCCATCTCTTAAATATAAGTGATATTTGAATAATATTAGCAAACTAATACAACGTCAATAAGTATTCTAATTTGATTTGTTATTAGTTCACTAATAAGCTTGATGAAGTTGTAATAGGTGATCCGAGATGCTAAAGGACAGATTAAAAGAAGCTCGTAAAAAGGCTGGGAAATCCCAAAAAGATGTTGTTGCAGCTGTAGGTATTACTCAATCAGCATTAAGCCAACTTGAAACAGGGTTAGTTAATTCTTCCTCTCATTTACCATCTATTGCTAAATTTCTTGGCGTTGATGTCTATTGGCTACAGACAGGAGAAGGAAATCCCTCAATAGGTATCGATATTCAAAATAATGAAATACCTACTTTCAAAAAATTAGATATTGAAGACTTTAAGAAAAAGTACAACATTACTGATAGTGATGAAGCAGTTTTATTTTCTACAATTGTAGAAAAACCTTTTGTTATTTCAAAAAGATGGGTTCCAGTTAAGGCGTATAGTAAGATGGGTATGGATGGCTATTTTACAGATATGGGCTTCGAGGGGAATGCTGGTGATGGTTATGTTCCAACACATACAGCAGGCGACCGCTCTTATGCAATAAAAGGTACGGGTGACTCAATGTTCCCTGCTATTCGAAATGGCTGGTATGTAGTTTGTGATCCTGATGCCGAATTAACACCTAGTGAATTTGTACAAGTTTGCTTAAAAGATGGCAGATGCACTATTAAGGAATTTATTGGCATTCATAATAATGTTTTAAATCTATTAGCTGTAAACGGTGGTGAGCGATTAACTTTTGATATGGATGATGTAGAGAGTATTACTGCTATTACTGATATTGTCCCACCAAGTCAGCACAGACAAGAGCACCCAAAATCACATTAAATTTTCAATAAAATTTTAATATAAATAAAGATGAAGCCCGCTTTTTAGTGGGTTTTCTTTTAACTTGTGTATAAGAAATATTAGAAAATACCAATAAAATATTAGCAAACTTATTGACTACTAATATTAGAACACTTATATTTATTTCAAAGACAACAAAAAAGCACATCAGATTTCGACCCCCGATGTGCTTTTGCAACTTGCGAGATAAGTATGAAACAAAACACTATCCAGAGTCAAACGACTGCACGCTTATATCAACACCCTACTGTTGAAGAACAGCGCCCTTCTCGTTTTGCGACTTTCAAAGCTAATGCAATAGATTTCGTAAAGTTTATTGTCCTCTCTTTCATCCTTTGGATGATTGCTGTAGCCGCTGCATCTTGGATGCTTGGAGGCTAATCATGACTAATTTCAAAAAACACCCAGATGGCTACAAAGCTTATTTAGGCCGGGACAATACGGGCATTTATTCAGTACGTATTGGCTGGATCGTTTATGTATCTAATGCAAATGGCACAGTTTTATACAAAGTTAAAAATGAAGTTAGAACACCTTTAAATGTTGAGCAATTTAAGAAAGATAGCCCAGCAGTTTGGGAAGTACTCACTCAAGAAATCCGCTTTCAGCGCACTAAGCAACTGGCTAAAGATCTGGGTGGCTCACACATTCCTTCAACAGACCGCAAAAACTATAAGCGCTCTCGCGGCTTCACTGGCTCACGATAAGGATAATAAAAATGACTATTGAAAATTCAAAAGACAACTTACATATCTGGAATGCAGTTAAGCAAACACCTACCAATTTTCTTAAAAAGATTGAGTTTGGTTATTTGAAAGGTAAATCAGATATTAACCCTCAATGGCGATTAATGGCTATGACTCAAGCCTTTGGCCCTATTGGTCATGGCTGGACTTATAGACATGTGCGTTTATGGTCTGAAACTGCGCCAGATGGAACCATTATGGCTTTTGCTGAAGTAGCAGTAAAAACCAAGATTGATGGTGTTTGGGGTGAGGAGTTTTTCGGCAACGGTGGTTCAGCAATTGTTGAAGTTCAAAAAGGCAAATTAGTAGCGATTGATGAAGGTTATAAAAAAGCCGTTACTGATGCACTTGGTGTAGCTTTTAAAGCTATTGGTGTGGCGGCTGATGTTTACCTCGGTAATTTTGATGGAAGTAAATATCTATATAACTATGACTATGCCTATCTTGAGCAAAATGCCTCAACCCCAGCAGGTCAAAATACAAATCAGAATAACCAGACAACCGCACAGGGTGGTAACCAGAAGCCGCCCCGTACTCAGGACCAACTATATCAAGATGCTTTGAAAGCAATCAAAGATGCACCCGATACAAACATCTTAAATGCTGCCATTAAGAAGTTTAAAGGCACAACTTACGAAGCTGGTGTCACAAAAGCATGTCAAGCACGAGCTGATCAAATGGGTTGGGCACCTAAAAATGCACCACAGCAAATCCAACAAACACAGTCATTGCATCACTAATAAGGAGAGCCATTTATGAATAATTTACTAACAGCTACTGAAGCATTTACAGCTCTTCAAAAAGGTAAAAATGTACTTTGTCGTCCTGCTGGAGACATGTTGGACTTTGCTGACTTGGATCAATTCCCTGCCTCTGTGTTCGGTAAACCGGGTTTTGAATTCTGCATCAAGCTTGAAACTATTGAATTAGCTGGCATTACATTCACAAAACCTTTGACTATTGATGAATATGAAGAAGGTCAGGATGTTTTTGTAATTAGTACGTATTCCCCTACTGTATATGTCGTTGACTTTAAGACTAATGCACTCATTAAATCTATTAATAGTGGTTTTGTTCAGCGTGATGTTGAAAACGCTAAGCTTCAATTAATAGCCCTATCCAAAGCTTTTGGATTTGAAATTGATAATGATCTCAGTGTTATTCGCCTTGGAGATGAACCAAAAAAACAGCGCGGTAAGAAGGCAAAAGCTGAACAAACATCTGTAGCTGAAAAGCCTTCTGAAGTTATTGCTGAAGAAAATAAACAATCAATTGTTATTACTGAACAAACAAATGTAACTACTTCTGAGGATCTGTTAGTTCCAGAAACTAATAACCCATCATTAGATCCTGAATATCAAAAAACATTAGAGACTCTTCTACAGCGCGTATCTGAGTCAAAGACACCTGCCGAAGTAAATGCTGTTTATCGCTATACCCGCACCTGGTCTGATAAACAAATGGATCCTCTTCTACTTGCTACTCACAAACGACTTGAAGAGTTAGAAAAAGAAAAGGCTCCTTCGGGTGAACCACCTTCTTTAATGGTTCAGATCCAGACTGCACCAGACCTTACAACACTTGATGCTCTTGAAATTGATGTTGCAGCACGTGATCCACAGATTCAGCCAAAGCTCATGGGATACGTAAGAAAGCGTAGAGCTGAATTAGAAAGCCTTTCTTCTAACGATTCAGATTACTTACTGGAGGAACCGTTCTAATGTCGAAAGAGAATATTCCTGAGTTTCTTTTCGAGCCAAAGCTGCTACCACAGCAGCTTTTCGAGAAGTTCATTGTTTTCAATGTGAATGCTGGTTATCGCGGTAGAGGTACACCGCACGGCGTTAATCTTATTAAAGGTAATAAAGCCACCCTCTCCTTGACTGAGAAAGGTGAAATGAACAAAGCAGCTCAAGAGCGATACAAGTTAATGCTTTTGAAGTATTTCAAAGAAGGTCGCTCAGCAATGGATGAGCTGAATCATGAAGTTAAACGTATTTATAAGATGGTGGCGTGAATGGTTGATTTAAAAACTAAACAAGCATTTTGGACAGAACAGCTACCAATTTTTAAAGAAAAATACTGGCTTCCTGATCATTTAGAAGTACTTGAATTTGACATGATTGGCGGTTGTTTTGAGATTGCTGAAGGTATCAAAACTGATTTTAGTGAAGATGACCTTATCGATATTTACCATCGTGTAAACAGTGGCTGGGCAATGTGGAAGAAAGCCGTTACTTTCATGCAAGAAAAATCAAAAGCTCAGGCGGTGCCAGAGGGTTGCTTGGTTGTGCCGAAGGTTCCTACAGAAACAATGATTAAACAGGGACAGTTCTTTCTTGATTACAACATAGACGTTGTGCCTGAGATTTATCAAGCAATGATAGAAGCAAGCGAATCGGGAGCTGAGGGATGATTAATCAATTAAAACCAGTTGAAATTATCAAAGATGAAATGGGTTGTTGGATACATCCTGAATATCTCAAATACTTAGATGACAATCATGCTGATCAAGAATGGTTGAGTCAAGGCGAATGGGATCAACTTAAGAAGCACTTCAATATTGTCACTGTTCGACTTTATTTAGAAGGGAGTATTTCTGACGATCTATTTTTGGAAATTATGGACTCATCTAACTTATCTAAATGGGATCCTGTGGCACCTCATTGCTTTTTCTTAATTGAGATTGGATTTACTGAAGATGGTGCAGAAGCGTTGTTTGCCAAAGAAGTCAAAGCGGAAAGTAAGGAGGGGGAACAAATGTTATTAACAGTCAATCAAACTATTCAAGTCACAAATTTATCAAAGACAACTATATATAGAATGTTTGATTCAGGTGAACTTAAAAAAGTTAAATTGGGCGGTTCAACTAGAGTTGAACTTTCCAAAGAACTTTATGAGAAGTACAAAGAAAAAATTCAGGCCTTATTTTGATAAGGCCTTTATCTTATTTATGCGACAGCTCTTGCCTTTGCCTCATCTCTTAATCTATCTAGATAGTCGGCCCAAGCTTGCATCATCTCTGCACGTTCTTTTAAATATTTTGTACGGTTGTATGCCCTACCATGCATATCTTTAACTTGGTGCGCAAGTTGCTGCTCTATTCGCTCAATCGGATAGTGAAGTACTTCATCTAATAAAGTACGTGCTGTTGCCCGTAATCCATGACCGGTAGTTTCACCATTTGCAAATCCAAAATTTTTAAGCCTTTTATTTATAGTTGATTCACTAATAACAGGATTTCCCTTTTTCATTGAAGCAAAGACATACTTTGTACTTCCTGTTAAGTTGTAGAGCTTCCTTAAATACTCAACTACTTGCGTAGCTAAAGGAACTATATGTTCCAGTTGAGTCTTGTTTTGTGTCTTTGGTGGTGTGTATGCCCAAAGGCCTTTTTCTAAATCTATATTTTCCCATTCCGCCCAACGCAGTTCACCTGGACGAACAAAAACATAAGGCAATATTAATGTGGCGAAGTAAACGATGATTGAGCCATTAATATTTGGTTCTGATAAATCTAAAAGCAGTTGTCCTAATCGCTCTTCATCAGTAATTGCTGCGTAGTGCTTAACTGTACCTGATTTTAAAATACCCGATATTTGATCAGCCACATTAAACTGACAAAGCCCTAACACGATCGCATACTTAAAAACCTGACTGGCTTTAGAACGCATTCTTTTTGCTGAATCATATTTACCTTGATTCTCGTACAATCTACATGCATCTAAAATTTGTAGAGCTGTGATTTCTGAAATTGGAATTGAACCAACACTTAAATAAAGTTTTTCCCAGATTGAATCGTTTCTCTGTTTAGTGCTTTCGGTGATTTCTTCAGTTAATCTAAATTCATCCGCTACCGCTGCAAAGGTTGAAACAAGATTTCTTTTTTTAACCTGTATATCTCGTTTTCGCTGTTCGACAGGATCAATATTTTGTGCAATTTGGCTTTTGAATTCCTCGCGCTTTTGTCTTGCAACTGCCAGAGATATTTCAGGATATGGGCCGATTGAGATGGTGTTGCGCTTCTTAATAATTGGCCGGGTGTAATCGAATCGCCACGTTGTAGCCCCTTTTTTATCAATTAAAAGGTATAATCCACCACCATCAGAAAGTTTTTGAGTTTTTTTCTCAATATCTTTCTTATTTTTAGCGATTTCAGACTTAATTTTAGAGTCGGTTAAAGCGGGTACAATTTTAGGCATTTTTGAGTTTTACGGTAAGTTATACGGTATGATCCCACAAAGTGAACATTTTAATAGATCAAAATCATTAACTTATGTTTCATTTCGTGAGCGCGCCGGGCGCACCAGCTTTTATATAATAACTTCATAAATTTATCTCAATTTTATAAAATTCCGACTATTTTACTTGGTTTATTAATCATTATCGCTCAAAATATACCCCTCTTTCATAATGTGAGAA
>Ga0308166_1000772_pt1 | contig 38977 bp, 35 predicted proteins | sample PhyCR2_2_FD_202137 | JGI IMG/M metagenome (GOLD analysis project Ga0308166, IMG submission 202137) | Phyllosphere microbial communities from UC Gill Tract Community Farm, Albany, California, United States - DLSLCC.R2 | ecosystem: Host-associated > Plants > Phyllosphere > Unclassified | place...
GTGCTCGCGCGCACCGCGGACCTCGATGCAGCCGCTGGCTGCGGCAGCACATGACGATTCGCCAAAGGGGGTGTTGGACATCTCAGCATTCCTGCATTCGGTGGGCGGATCGCGCATGGTGCGCCCGAGCGGCCATTGTCACCGGTCCGGAGTGAATGGCGCGAGGGCGCCGTAGGCGGGATGCTGTCTTCACCTCTCGTTCGTACGGCGTTGCCCAGCCAAGGGCTAGCGTGGGGCTGCCCACACACCGGAGGCCCTCATGCACCCCGACATACTTGGCTGGGCCGCCACGGCGGTACTGATGTCAACCTTGATCCGGCAGATGGTGAAGCAGTGGCAGTCGCCCAACCCGGAAGCCGTATCCAGGTGGCTGTTCGCAGGCCAGATGACCGCATCTGCGCTGTTCACGGTGTACAGCGCGATGCTGGGCAGCGTGGTCTTCGTGGTGACCAATGCGATGCTGCTGTTGACGGGGGTGGTGGGCCAGGTGATGGCGTGGCGCCGCCGCGGCCGACGCCGGGCTCCCCCGCCCTGCTGATTGTTAATGCGCGTTGCCTGAAGGTTTGACATTACTTTCCCCCACCGTTGATGGGGCCGGACCGTCACACGGATGAGGCCGCTGCATGCCGTACGGTTCTGGCGCACTCTCGTAAAGACCCTGCGCAGTAATCCTGCGGGCGCTCACATGCCGCCTTCACCTGGCCCCTGCCCGATCGCAACCGGGCAGGACCTACGCTGAGCACTCCACTCACTGCGGAGCCCAGTATGGCTATCAAGACGGCGGAAGACCTGTTCATCCACGAACTCTCGGATATCTACAGTGCCGAGAAGCAGCTGACCAAGGCCCTCCCGCGCCTGGCCCGTGCGGCCGAGAACCCGGACCTGGCCGCAGCGTTCGAAACGCACCTGGAAGAAACGCAGGGCCAGATCGAACGCATCGATCAGGTGGTGGAGGTGCTTGGCATTCGCCTGAAGCGCATCAAGTGTGCGGCGATGGAGGGCCTGGTGGAGGAAGGCAAGGAAGTGATCGACAGCATCGACAAGGGGCCGGTGCGGGATGCGGCCCTGATCGGCGGCGCGCAGAAGGTCGAGCATTACGAGATTGCGTCCTACGGCACCATCGCCGCGCTGGCCAAGCAGCTGGGCTACAAGGATGCCCTTCCGCTGCTGCTGGAGACGCTGGAGGAAGAGAAGGCCACCGACGAAAAGCTGACCCTGCTGGCCAAGGGCGGCGGCAACGCCAAGGCCGCGCAGGCCGCCTGACCGGCGCACGCCGGAACCCGGCGGCCACGGATGGCCGCGTCAGGGCCCGTACAGCACCTGATCATTCGGGCAGAAGAACGTGCGTCGCCGTGTGGTCCCCAGGTAGAGCTTGCTGATCGGGCCGCCGCACAGAGGGCAGACCTTTTTCGTGTGCACCTGCCAATGCTTCTTCAGTTCGAAACGGCGGTTCCACTCCAGGAAATCAAAGCTGTAGGCGCGGGCCTGCTCGATCATGGCGGTAAGCCTGCGTGGCGGCAGGTCGCCCAGCCGGGTGGCCGGATGGACACCTATCCGGAACAGCACCTCGTTCTTGATGATGTTGCCCACGCCGGCGAAGACGGTCTGGTCCAGAAGCGCATCACAGGCCATGACATCCGGCATGGCCTTCAGCTTGCGCCGGGCCAGCTTTGGATCCCAGGCCTCGTTCATCACGTCCGCACGCCAATCGTAGATGTCGTCCAGCGGCTGGTCGATCAGGCGCACGGAGCACGCGTAGAAGTTCAGCTCACCGTTGTCGAACACCAGCGATACCCGCGCCGGGCCTGGCTTCCGTTCGTCGATGCGCCAGCTGCCGAACATCATCAGGTGGATGCGCAGCGTGTGGCGGCTGAATTCCAGCAGGAAGTGCTTGCCCCAACTGCGGACCGCCTTGACCCTGCGGCCCTGCAGCGGTGACAGGTCGATGCGGCTGTTACCGGACACGGCGCGGACCGCGTGCCCCTTGAAGTGGCTCGCTGCTTCGCGCAGCAGCACGATGGAAGGACCTTCAGGCATGAGCGTTCTCCTGCAGCAGCGCCTGCAGGCGCAGCGCGTTGCCGGTGGCATGGCCCAGTGCGGTATTGTCCAGTACGAACCAGGCGGGTCGTTGCGCGCCGGATTCGCGCCGCAGTCGTTCCGCCAGCTCCGCCAGGGCCTGTTCGCTGTACGCACTGCGATAGATCTGCGGTTGACCGTGCCAGCGCCAGTAGCTCCACGTGCGGTCACCGCCGGGAATCGCTGCCGCCGGCACACGTGCCGGATCCGCAGCGACCCGTGCCACGCCATGCGCACTCAGAAGTGCATCCACTTCCGGCGTGAACCAGCTCGGGTGGCGCGGCTCGCACGCCACATCGGCCTGGGTGCGTGAACGCAGGCCCCGCAGGAATTCCCTGGTCGTGGCCGCGTCGTACACCAGGCTTGGCGGCAACTGCAGCAGTAGCGGCCCCAGCTTTCCACCCAGCTCCAGCACGCCATCCAGGAACTGTTCGAACGGCTGCATCGCATCGCGCAGCCGACGCTCATGGCTGATCTCCCGCGGCAGTTTCACCGCGAACCGGAAGCCCTCCGGAACGCTCACCGCCCATCGCGCGTAGGTGCTGGGCTGGTGCGGTCGATAGAAGGACGAGTTGATCTCCACCATCGGCAGGCGTGTGGCATAGCGCAGCAGTGCGCTGTCGCCCGCGCCGAACGCTTCGTGAACCGCCCGCGGCAGCGACCAGCCCGCACAACCGACGCGTGGTGGGGCGGGCGCAACCGGGGCGGCTGTGGCCTTCATCGTGCCAGCTGCCCGTCCGGTTCGGTGATGCCGCCCGCACCTGCCTCCGTGTGCGACTGCGAAATCGACAGCAGACGATCCAGTGCACTCTTGCCCGAGTCGAGCGCCGACGCGCTGCGCACGAAGCCGGTCCAGTCAGAGATGGCGATCTTTCCCAGCGCCAGCTCGTCTACCCGCACGCTACGCATCCGCCAGTGCGGAAACTGTCGGCGCCCCACCCTGCCCCGGTTCAGCTCGACGATCCCACTGTGGCTGCAGGCCGCGAGAATGCGCGTGTACGCCGCATTGATCCCGGCCTCCGGGCCCTCCAGATACTGCAGGAAGCGCGAGCCATCGAACAGCAGCGTGCCGGTGACATCGACGGATTCGTTGAACTGCACCGCTTCGGCCACAAGCTGCTGCAGCCGCGCTGCGGTCAGGTTGCGGGAGGCTTCACTCACGTAGGCAATCGCACGAAGAGGCATGGCACCACCGATGGTTGCGGACCGCTTTACCTTAGCGATGCCGGTCGTACGCGCGGTGAGTCCGGTGTGGAGGCTGCGTCGAGTTGCGGCGCGTCCACGCCGCTGGCATGACGCGCTGATCGGGCACAAGCCGCAGACCACCGCAATGTCCGGCGCGCCCGGTACGCAGCCACCTCAGCAGGGGACCGCCTCGTCGGGAGGTGTGAACCGCCCAAGGTGTGCGCTGCACGCAGCCCTGATGCAGCGATAGCATCTACGGACTTCGGGATGGCCCTGGTCTGCGCTCAGGGCATCGGGCTGGACAGTGCCGTGCCGCCGGCTCGACTTCGCAGGCTGCCAGCCGGAGCGCGCGGAGCGTCCGCTGCCACCAGCGCCTGTACCACACGATGTTGCATACGGTGAGCGCCGCCTTCCACGCCCACGACATACACGAAGCGCCCATCGAACTTGGCGTGCGCGTCCTCCAGGACATCGTCGGCCTGCAGCGCCCGCTTGAGCGACTTCATCCACGTCCGTTCAGGCATGCGGTCCAGTTCCACTACGACGGCCGTGCCACCGCAGTCCAGCGGCATGCACTCGACACGCAGCACGCGGGGGGAAGCAGAATCGGTTCCGGATAGCGGCATGAGAAAAGCTCCGATGCGGGGGACGGCGGCAGTATCCATGGCACGTGCCAAGGCGCCGTCAACAAACTCCATCCGGCCCTGCACGCTGCCTATACGGTGCTGGAAGCGCGCTTCACGGGCTTCGCGCCGGGCTGACAAGCCGCACGCACCGTATTGATGCTACACAGCACAGACTGGCGTTCCCGAAGCAACACAGGCTGCACACATGCAATCCGGATTGAGCCAGCGCAGATGCAACCTGCTGCTGGTGGAAGACCAGCTCGACCTGGCAGCACTGATGGAACATGCACTTGAGGACGCTGGCGACCAGGTGACACACGCCTACAGCGTGTTCGACGCGCTGGGACTGCTGGATACCCAGCGGTTCGACGGCGCCGTGCTGGACGTCGAGCTTCGAGACGGCGTGGTATTTCCAGTCGCTGATCGCCTGGCGGAACTTGGCATCCCCTTTCTTTTCGTCTCTGCGGTCTATGACCAGCTGGTGCCACAGCGCCACCGCCGCGCCGCCTTCGTGACCAAGCCATTCCACATCGATCAGTTGCAGGACACTGTGCGGCGTGTGATCAGCTGCACAACATGCTAGCACCCGTCCCGCACTTCAGGCGGCGTTCGCGTAGGGCTCAACGACTGCAAGCAGCTTCTCCATCGCTTCGGCTTCGTCCTGGCTCGTTACCGCCCGCTGGATGAAACGGCTCCAGTCAGCAAGGGCGATCCTCTGCAGCTCGCCCGCGCTGACCGACAGGCAGCGCATCGGCCAGAACGGCAACCGCCGCTGCCCGACACGGCCACGCCCGAGTTCGGTCAGTTCGGTGTGGCTGCGGGCGCCGCTTACGCGGGAGAAGGCAACATCCAGCCCGTCCGCAGGGCCTTCCATGTATTGCAGGAAGCGCTGCCCGTCGAACAACAGGACCCCGGTCACGCCCGCTGATCGATTGAAGCGGGCCGCATCTTCCATCAGTGCAGCCAGGCGTTCCGGCGTGAACCCGGGGGCAGCCCGGCTGGCGTAGACAATCGCGCTGTTCGGCATCGGCCGCTCCTGCTCTCCGAGCCGATCAATCTAAGGTCGGCAGCGTTCACGCGCCGTAAACGCGTACAGGGAGCGCGTCACATATCGGCCGATGTGCCCGGGTTTCATGGGATTCGGCCTGAATCGGAGACGCCTGACGGCGCGCCCCCCTGCTGCGGTGCGGCGAAATGGCCGGTGTTTACGCAATGGCCGGCCCGGTCAGCACGGCAGGGGCACCCGCCGCCCCCATTTCAGCCAAATAGGCTGAAAATCCCCCTGCGGCGCGCCCTTCCAGACGCGCACTGGTGAAGACGACGGGAGCACCGGCCCAGCGTACATCCGCGCCGCAGGCCTGCAGCGCCCTCACCATCTGAACGTCTTCCCCGCAGCGCAAGGCAGGAAAACCGCCGACCGCACGATAGAAATGGGCAGAGACACCCAGGTTGGCACCATGGATGCGCCCGTGATCTTCCCCCCACTGCTGCCGCCCCTGGAATACCCTGCGCAGGCGATGTTCGGACGGGCAGCGCGCCGCAATGTCCACCAGTCCGCAGAAGGCGTCACACGGCTGCTCCAGTTGTCCAACCAACCAGTCGCCAGGGACCTCGCTATCAGCGTCGGTGCTGGCCAACCACCTGGCGCCGCGACCCAGCAGCTCGACGGCGGCCGCTGCGCGGGCAATCCCCACGCAGCGTGCATCCAGCCGCACAATGCCGACGCGCTGTTGGTGGCAGATGGACGCCGTCGCATCCGAGCAAGCGTCCAGTGCAACCACCACTTCGACCGCTTCGCCGCCCAGGCCCGGGTGCAGGGCCGCCCTTCGGATCGATTGCAGGCAGCGCGCCATGCTGGCTGCCTCGTTGTGCGCGGGGACCAGAACGCCTATCACCGCAGGCCCTCGTTGCGGGCCAGTGACAGCGTGCCGCGCGTCCAGCCCTGCAGCACGAAGTCCGCATCGCGATAGTGGAAGGCTTCGTGCAGGCCGTGGCCCAGGCACCGATGCACGACTTCGGTCCGGCTCACCCGCCCGGGGAACGAGGGCAACCAATGGCAGGCGACCAGCAATCCGTCGTCACGAAGTGCTTGATCGATTCCGGCACGCAGCTCGCGAAGGGCGCTCGTCCCCAGGTAGTAGCCCATCTCACCGCAGACGATCAGGTCGAAGCGCCCCGGCGGCCATTGCTCGGGGTGGCTGGCGCAGTGGACCTGCACGTGCGGCAGGTGGGCCAGGTTGCGGCGGGCCCGGAACGCTGCGCGCGGGCTGATATCGGTGGCCAGCAGGCGCTCACAGCGGGCCCCCAGGGCCTCGGTCAGCACGCCGTTGGAGCATCCCAGCTCCCAGCCACGATTGAACTGGCGCTGGCTTAGGCTGGCCAGCAGCAACGCACGCTTGCGTTCTTCATACCACCGACTGCGGTAGCCAAAAGGGTCTTCCTGCTCATGCAGTTCATCGAAGTACGGTTGCGCGCTCATGCCAGAAATACCTCGTAATCGCGGAAAAATCGGGCCAGTACATGGGAAGGCAGCACCGGCGGGCTGTTCAGGCCCGGCACGTTGCCCGTCTGCGTCCGGAACCGGGCGATCGCACTCCGTTTCACCGACGCTGCTGCGGAAATGTCGACAAGTCGCGGCAGCTCCCACGCCATGTGCGCGCAGGCCGGATCCAGCCAGTGCCAGCCCCATACCGGGTACTCCAGGCGACGGCAACCCACTGCGCGCGCGGCGCGGCAGGCTGCACGCCCTGCCGCTTCGTGATCGGGGTGCCCATCGAAGCGCCAGGGCGCCAGTACCAGATCGCCCGGCTGCAGGTGCTGCTGCAGCCAGTCCTGCAGGCCCTGTTCGTGCTTGCTGACCGCGCCATCGCCGATGCCGAGATGAAACGTCGCGTCGGCCGCAATCCCAAGTTCCGCCAATGCCGCAGCAAGCTCTGCCCGACGCGCCGACCGCAGGCGCTCCGGTGTCCACCACGGTTCACCCGGATAACACGCTTCACCATCGGTCACGGCAATGACGCCAACCTCCATGCCCTGTGCCGCGGCATGATGGAGCAGCCCACCACAGCCAAGAATCTCGTCGTCGGGATGCGGCGCAACGACCACAAGGCGGTCGTGGCCGGCGCACAGTGAACGGGCGGGCGTGGACGGTTGCTGCCAGAGCCAATCGCAGCGCAGCCAGGCCTGTTCCTGAGTTCCCTGTCCTTGCAGGGGTGTGCTGGCTACAGCGCCCATGCGGTCTCCTCGGCTGCCCGCTGCTCACCCAGCCACTGCCAATCGCGATCGGCATGGCACTGCCTGAGGAACACCGTCAGGTCCGCCCAGCGGCGGGCGTGACCGTCTTCCAGGCACATCGGCGCCGGACCGAGCGCCCGGCCTGCAAGGTCCAGGACGCGCGTCGCCGCCCGTTCGACCACGCAGCGCAGCCGCACTACGTCTTCCCGATGCGCCGATTGAGGCGCGTCGTCGATGCGTGCGGCCACTTCGCGAAGCAGCGCCGCAGCCGGCCCCAGCACAAGGTCCGCTGCACCCAGCAGCCGTGCGCGGTTGCCGTCGCTGCAGGCCGGCCGCATGCGTTCAGCCAGTGCCACCGCTGCGCCAAACCAGACCGCCGCGATACCGGCTCCGCCATGCCAGAAGCCCGGCCGTTGCAGGTAGGCGTCGCGCGGTCCCAGAATCGTCATCGGTGCGCCGTCGAAGCGCACCGTCGTGGACGGAATGCCGGCCATGCCAGCCGCCGGCCAGGGCTCACCCGAAAGCGTGCACCAATGCTCCGCCGGCACATGGCACAGCCACACGCCGTGTGTGTTCCGCACGGTTACCAGTGCCGCATCCACCCACGCGCTGCCTGAACACCAGGGCTTGTCACCATACAGTCCACCGCCGGCGTCGATGCGCAGGGTGTTGGCTGGGCCTTCTGCGGCCCACACCGCCAGCAGCTGCCCTTCAGCAACCCTAGGCGCGTTCAGCTCGGCAATGATCGCCTGGGCGTCGTAATGCGCTTCCAGTACCTTGGCCAAGCAGAGGTCCTCTGCCCCCCACGCCGCCAGCGCCCGCCAACGCTGCAGCGTGTGGCCACTTCCGGGCAAAGGCAGCGCGGGCTGCTGGGCGAGAACCTGGCGCGCGCGGTTGAACAGCGAAGAAGGCGACGTCACATCCTGCATGGCCGGTCTGCAATGAAGATAGGTCATGAACGTAGGCGCCCTGCGGTCACATCACTGTCTTGGCGATGTGGCGGCCACATGAATACCTGGCGCAGTGTTCCTCACGCGGTCACCGCTGGCGCTGTTCGCTTGCACGCACGCACTGGCGCAGCTCCCATAGCCATGGCAACACCACCAGGCCAAGCGCCGGCAGCAATACAAACCCCCACAGCGCCGGTGCTGCCGGTGCCACATTGACTGCCCAACGAGGCTCGGCCTGCCACGCCACTCCGCCCAGCAGCACCCAGGGAGCGGCGTCGAGCACACTGTGCACGTGCTGCTCGGCCGGGCTGATGCGTCGCCGCCCGTCCGCGCTGACGGTGTCGAGGTAGCCGGCGATTGCATGCGCGATGACCAGGACTGCCAGCAGCGTGACGAGCAACCACGTGCTTTCCAGCACGAGCCACGCCAGCACGCCGCTGCCGATGAGCAGCAGCTGCAGCCCATGCAGCAGGCTCTCGCGCATCGCGGACGTGTGCGGCAGATCGGTACGCCGGTGAAAGTGGAAGTCCAGCGCACCGGCGGTCAACCAGACTGCGTAGACACAGGCCATGACAATCCCGCTCATGACGGCTCGCTCAGGGTGTCAATACGATCTTGCGGCAGTCGTCGTCCTTGGCATCGAACATCGCATAGCCTTGCGCTGCATCGGCCAGGCGCATCCGGTGCGAGATGATGTCCCCCGGATCCAGCTTTCCTTCGATGATTGCGTCGAGCAGTTCCGGCATCAGTCCCTGCACGTGGGTCTGTCCCATCTTGAATGTCAGCCCCTTGTCGAACGCATCGCCCAGCAGGAACCCGTGGATGAAACCGGCATAGACACCGGGAATGCTGACCACGCCGCCGCGGCGGGCGGCTGCGATGCACTGACGGATGGCCACGCCGCTGCTGCCTTCCAGTTTCACGGCGGTCAGCGCTGACTCCAGGGCACTGCCCTCGGCCTCGAAACCGACGGCCTCGATGCAGGCATCCACGCCGCGCCCACTGGTCTGGGTCAGGATGTAGTCGGCTGGGTCCTCGATCTCCTTGAAGTCGATCGGCGTCACACCATAGGCACGGCGCGCGTAGTCCAGGCGGTAGCGAAGATGGTCGACCATGAAGATGGTCTCCGCACCCAGCAGCCGGCAGCAGGCCGCGCTCATCAGTCCCACCGGACCGGCACCGAAGATGGCTACTGTCGAGCCCGGCTTGACCCCAGCGTTCAGCGCGGCCTGATAGCCGGTGGGCAGAATGTCCGACAGGAACAGAACCTGTTCGTCGGCCACGCCTTCCGGAATGCGCAGTGGGCCCACATTCGCCTTGGGCACGCGCACGAATTCGGCCTGTCCGCCTGCCACGCCGCCATACAGATGGCTGTACCCGAACAACGCCGCCGGAGGCAGAAGGCCCTTCTGGTTCAGCGCAGCGCCCTTGCCCGGGTTGGTGGTCTCGCAGGCGGCATACTCGGCCAGCCGGCAGTGAAAGCACTCGCCACAGGCGATCACGAAGGGAATCACCACGCGATCACCCGGCCTCACCTGCGTTACGCCGCTGCCGACCTCTTCCACCACGCCCATGAATTCGTGGCCCAGCACATCGCCGTCGTGCAGATCGGGAATCTTGCCCCGATACAGGTGCAGGTCCGAACCACAGATGGCGGTGGCGGTAACCCTCAGGATCAGATCGTCCTCAGCCGCCAGCACCGGGTCCGGCACGGTCTCGACGCGCACATCCTTGCGGCCGTTATAGGTCAATGCCTGCATCGTGCTTCTCCAGAAGATCGGAACGACAGCATCGCAGGGACGTCCTCCCGCCCCGGTGACATCCAGGTGTGCACAGCGTTCATTCCGCGGCGTCGTAGCGTTAACCCCGACCGGGTCACGCTGCGAACACCCGCCACAGGAGCCCAGCATGAACGACAAGCTGCCTTTCAATCCAACAACAGACGTGGACGATCAATCGAAGGCGCACACCCCGGACAAGCGGCGCAATGATCGAGCGAAGTGGAAGGCGCACGACATGCCGGACGACGGCGATGGCCCCAAGGCCGTGCCCGAGGACTACGAGCGTCCCGATCCCGATCCGACGGGCAAGCGTTGAGGCCGCCTCACATCCTGGATGCGCCGGATTCACGCGTCATGGTGCGCTGCCGGCGCAAGCTGCATGCACGATTTCTGGTCGGCCTGAACGAGGTGTTGCATGTGGAAACGCAACGGTCTCTCGCTGGTACTGCTTGCACTCACTGTCGTCTTCATTGCCGGGCAGGCAGTTGCGGGACATCACGTGCACAATCAGGAGTTGACCCAGCACGGACGCGCGCCGGTCGACCTGTGGCACTACCTGGCGACCGGGCATTTTGTCAGCGCTACATTCGAAAACTGGGAGAGCGAGTTCCTGCAGATGGGGATGTACGTTCTTCTGACCGTCAGTCTGCGCCAGCGTGGATCAGCCGAATCCCGGCCGCTGGACCCCGCGCAGGAGCAGAACCGCGTGGAGCCGGGACCTGCGCCGTGGCCGGTTCGTCGCGGCGGCGCATGGAAGGTGCTCTACGCTCACTCGCTTGCGATCGCCTTCGGGCTGTTGTTCCTGCTCAGTTTTACATTGCACGCCTTGGGTAGCTGGCGCGCCGATCAGGTCGAGCAGCAGTTGCAAGGGTTGCCGGTGCCGGGTTTCCTGGAGCATCTGGGCAGCAGCACGTTCTGGTTCGAGTCGATGCAGAACTGGCAGAGTGAGTTTCTTGCGGTGCTGTCCCTGGTTGTACTTACGATCTTCCTGCGGCAGAAGGACTCACCGCAATCCAAGCCGGTCGAAGCTCCGCACGCGCAGACAGGGGATTGAACCATGGGAAATGCTCCGTCAACCGCCTTGCTGATCATCGACATGTTCAGTCGCTTCGACTTCCCGGGCGCGCAGGCGCTGGCGCCAGCAGTGGAGCGGGCGGCCGCACAGATCCGACGCTTGAGAGACCACTTTGATGGCCACGGATGGCCGGTCATCTACGCCAATGACAATTTTTCCGACTGGAAGCGTGACTTCCGCCAACAGGTAGCACAGTGCCAGCGGGACGGAGGACCGGCCGGGCGGATTGCCGACCTCCTCTCTCCCCTGCCCGGCCACTACTTCGTGCTCAAGCCCAAGCATTCGGCGTTCCTGGCCAGCCCGTTGCCGATTCTGCTGGCCAAGCTTGGCGTGCGCAGCCTTTGGCTCAGCGGGATGACGGCCGATTCATGTGTCCTGGCTACCGCGCTGGACGCCAACGCCAGGGAATTCGACGTAGTGGTGGCACGGGAGGCCGTGGCGGGGACGCCGGCCCGGAAACAGCGTGCGATGGCGCTGCTCGCCGATTCGGGTGCAGCCCGGGTCGCACGGCTCGCCTCGCTGGTCCCGGCATGACCGGCCGGAGCGGGCTCAGGCCCGGTCTGCGATTCCCTTTACACCGGCGTGACCGGCGCAATGTGCGCAGCAGAAGATCTGACCGCTTCCTTCAACGCCATGCCCGACGATCGCGCAGTCGCAATGTGCGCAGCGCGGTGCGAACGCATGGATGGCGCACTCGAACGAATCGAAGGTGCCGCTGCGTCCACCCTGCTGGAGGGTGAAGCTCTTGTCGTAGTCATTGCCGCAGACATCACAGGTAGCCATGGGGCACCTCATGCGGAGAAAGGAGCATGCAGTGTCGCGGGCGCGGGTGTCGGCGGTCGTGAATGCATCGTGTCGCCAGCGTGCAGAACACCGATGTGTTCATTACGCAGGCTGCAGCCCGCGTTGCCAACGCCCAGCCCACGCGTCTCAGCGTGCCTTGCCGGGCTCGGCACTGCCACCAGGCGATGTGCCGCGACCACAGGGAAACGCCGCGCGCAGCCCTTCGACAACCAGGGGAGACGCATCCTGTTGCAATCGCACGCGGGGCAGCTGCCGGAGATGGGAAGACACCTGATCGACCAGTTCATGCGGAAGGATCCGGCCCTGCCCACACCACTGACCGCGGCTGGCATCGGCGACACCCAGGATATAGCTGCTGGCCCGGGCGCTGGACAGCCCCCGGCAGTGTTCGCCATCGCAGAACCCGTCAGCGCCTTTGCCCTGCAGCAGCGTGATGAGCTCCGCACCACTGACAAACCAGGTGCGTTCCGGTTGCGTTGTGCCTGCCACGGCGGGTCCCACCAGGGCGCCTAGGCACAGTGTCAGGAGCCAACGCATGCGGCGGTGCGCGCGGCGGGCTTGATGTCCTTTCATATCGGGGTCCTGGCTGTCGTTTTTCTGGATTCCACGCGGCGCCGGTCAGAGTTGATCAAGCTGGTTGCGTGGTTCAAACGCCGGGTCGTCCTCAGCTTCCAGCATGGCTTCCACCAAGGCGTCGAAGGGCGCGGCAGCGGTATCCAGGTCCGTGGAAGAAAGGAATCCGGATTCCCCCTGGCCGGCCAGGGCAATCGCGGCAACGGTCTCGCGCTCACCTTCCTCTGCCCAGAGATAGTCGTGGACCAGTGCCACCCCATGGTCGCCCGCCTTCAGGAAATCGGCCGCGCCCCGTGCCACAGCCAGAAACGCGATGAGATCGTAGAGGCTTTCCGAATACGTCAGCGATCCCGCAACAAAGTGCGTACCAGTGCGGTCATAGGCGGCAACCTGGATATTCTCGGCCTGCGCGGATGCAAGGAAGGCCTTCAATGCGGCGCGATTGTCGGGGTAGCGGGCCAGCAGGGCCTGGCAGGCTATGAGCAGTTCATCCAACGCCTCGTCGCTTGAAGACGCCAGGCATTCACCGTTGCCCAAGCGCCACGGCCCGGCGATGCATCGCCAGTCGGACCATCGGGATGGCGAAGGCAGGGGCGCCGCCAGCCATCTGGAGAGATCTTCGTGGCGCAACTGCAGGCGCAACAGCGCTGAATAAGGCTCTGACAAGGCGATGATCCATCCGGTCCGCGTGTCCAGATGGCTTTTAGCAGACAACGCGCGACCCGCCAACACCCCAGTGCCAGCCTCATGGACTGCGACTGCGACTGCGACTGCCGCAGGCGCGGCGCCGGACTATCGCGCAGCCGTTGACCCTCTCACCACGCACCTTCCCGTCATCACCAGTCTGCGTACCGGCAGCTGCGGCATGCGCAGGCGCTCCAGCAACAGCGACATCGCGGCTCGCCCCATCTCTTCAACCGGCTGCTCGACCACGGTAACCCCGGGTTCGACCAGTTCGGTCCATCGCTCATTGTCGAACCCTGCCAGCGCCAGCTCTCCTGGAATCGCAAGCCCAGCGCTGCGGGCCGCTTTCAATGCGCCCATGAGCAGCAGGCTGTTGCTGGCGACCAGCGCATCGGGACGCGAAGGACTGGTCAACCACTGCTCGACCGTTGCGATGGCGGCCTCGGCCGTGGGCTCTACCTCGCGGTAGTCCGGTTCCAGCCCGTGCCTGCGCATTGCAGCGATATAGCCGTCGCGGCGTTCGGCCGCCGTGGTACTGGTGCTGCCGAACAGGCCACCGATGCGGCAATAGCCGCGCTCGGCCAGGTGTTCGACCAGGCCCGCCATCGCCGCTGCGTTGTCGAGGACCACGCTGTCGATCGAGCCACCGGGTGCGGCACGATCGACCAGTACCGTCGGGTAATCCAGCGTGAGCCGGTCCAGCCGCCCCACCGTGGTCCGGGTGGGCGCGAAAATCAGCCCACTGATGCGTTCCTCATGCATCAACTGCAGATACAGCGCCTCGCGCTCGGGGTCCTCATCGGTGTTGCAGAGGGTGACGCGAAGGCCTTCCCGGTACGCGACTTCCTCCACGGCGCGGATCAGCGCGGTAAAGAACGGGTTGCGGATATCGGCCACGATCAGGCCGATGATGCCGGTATGCCGGGCGCGCAGGCGTCTTGCCTGCAGGTTGGGGTGATATCCGGTCTGGCGGATCGCCGCCTCCACCCGGCCGCGCACGGCCTCGCTGACCGGGCCGCCGCCGAGCACCCGCGACACCGTGGACTTGGATACCCCCGCCACGCGTGCGACGTCATTGATGCTGATGCTCACTGGTATCGTTCCCGGAATCGAGCGCTTTTCTGGGCCGGACGGCCGTCCAGGACCATGTTAACGCCAAAGGACTATTGGATTTTTGTGCACTGCACATTGAAATGGCGAGTGGGAACGTTCCCAATACGTCCCAGCCACCCCCTCCGCGGAGCCCCCTTTGTCGCCCCAGACCTCCCCTTCCCCGGCCAGCCGGGAACTGATCCGCCTGGACGCGCGGGCGCAGGACAAGACCGATGCCATTGCCCAGGTCGCGCAGATGCTGGTCGCGTCCGGCTGCGTGGCGCCGGGGTACGAAGCCAGCATGGGGCGGCGCGAAACGCTGGCGAACACCTTCCTTGGACACGGCGTAGCAATCCCGCACGGGCTTGGCGAGGACCGCCATCTGGTGCACCGCGATGGCATCGCCGTGCTGCAGTTGCCGCAAGGCGTGGAATGGAACCCGGGACAGATCACCCGTCTGGTGGTCGGCATCGCTGCCCAGTCGGATACCCACATCACGGTGCTGCGCCGCTTGACCCGGCTGATCCAGGACGAGTCCACGCTGCAGCGGCTGTTCACCACCACCGAGGCGGGCGAGATCGTGAACGCGCTGGCCGGCGATGTTGCGATTGCCGCCACCCACGCGCCAGCGGTGGATCTGGCCGAGCGCTTCGAATGGACCATCGCCTACCCCAACGGACTGCACGCCCGTCCTGCCACGCGCTGGGCCGAGACGGCGCGCGGCTTCGCAGCCCGCGCGCAGGTCCGCGCAGGCGATCAGGTGGCCGATGCCAAGAGTCTGGTAGCGCTGCTTCAGCTCGGGCTGCGTGAGGGCGATGCCGTGCGTGTTTCTGCCGAGGGCGCCGATGCCCCCGCGCTGCTGGCTGCGCTGCGCAAGGTCATGGATGGATTGGTCGCACAGGAAAGGGCTGATGCCGAGCGTGCAGCCCAGCGCAAGGCAGCAGCCCCTGTCGCCGGGTGGAAACCGCCCGAAGCGCAGGCGACGATCATTGGCATCGGCGCCAGCCCCGGATTGGCGATCGGCCCGGTGCATGTGCTGGCCAGCACGCAGGCGGAAGTCACCGACCGTCCTGCCCCGCTTGGCGAGGGCGGCGCACGCCTGCAGGATGCACTCGGCCGCACCCGCCAGCAGCTGGCCGCCCTGCAGGACGACACCCAGCGCCGCCTTGGCGCTTCGGATGCGGCGATCTTCAAGGCGCAGGCCGCGCTGCTCGACGACACCGACCTGATCACCCGCACCTGCCAGCTGATGGTCGAAGGCCATGGTGTGGCGTGGTCATGGCACCAGGCCATCGAGCAGATCGCCTCCGGGCTGGCGGCGCTGGGCAATCCGGTGCTGGCCGGGCGCGCGGCGGACCTGAGTGATGTCGGCCGGCGCGTGCTGGCGCAGCTTGACCCTTCTGCTGAAGGTGGTGGCCTGGCGGATCTGCCGTCGCAACCGTGCATCCTGATCGCCACAGATCTGTCGCCTTCGGATACCGCCAATCTCGACACCGGTCGCGTGCTCGGCCTGGCCACCGCGCAGGGCGGGCCGACCTCGCACACCGCCATCCTCTCGCGCACGCTGGGCCTGCCGGCGCTGGTGGCCGGCGGCGCCGGGCTGTTGGCGATCCAGCCAGGCCGCGAAGCGATCCTGGACGGCAGCAGCGGACGGCTCTACCTGTCCCCCTCCGAAGCCGATCTCGCCTCGGCACGCGAATGGATCGCCGAACAGCAGCAGATCCGCGAGCGCGAAGCCGCGCAACGCGCGCAACCCGCCCAGACCCTCGACGGCCACCGCATCGACATCGGCGCCAACGTCAACCTGCCCGACCAGGTGCCACTGGCACTGGAACAGGGTGCGGAAGGCGTCGGCCTGATGCGCACCGAGTTCCTGTTCCTCGAACGTGGCAGTACGCCCAGCGAGGAGGAGCAGTACACCACCTATCTGGCGATGGCCAAGGCACTCAACGGCCGCCCGCTGATCGTGCGCGCGCTCGACATCGGCGGCGACAAGCAGGTGGCGCACCTGGAACTGCCACGCGAGGAGAACCCGTTCCTCGGCGTGCGCGGCGCGCGCCTGCTGCTGCGCCGCCCTGACCTGCTGGAGCCGCAACTGCGTGCGCTGTATCGCGCCGCCAAGGACGGTGCACGCCTGTCCATCATGTTCCCGATGATCACGTCGGTGACCGAGCTGGTCGCACTGCGCGCCATCTGTGAGCGCCTGCGTGCCGAGCTGGAGGCGCCGGTGGTGCCGATCGGCATCATGATCGAAGTGCCGGCTGCCGCCGCTCAGAGCGACGTACTGGCGCGCCATGCCGACTTCTTCTCGATCGGCACCAATGATCTGACCCAGTACGTGCTGGCGATCGACCGCCAGAACCCGGAACTCGCCGCCGAGGCCGACAGCCTGCATCCGGCGGTGCTGCGCGCGGTCCGCGCCACGGTTGAAGGCGCACGGCTGCATGGGCGCTGGGTCGGCGTCTGTGGCGGCCTGGCCGGCGATCCCTTCGGCGCCATGTTGCTGGCTGGCCTGGGCGTGGACGAACTGTCGATGACCCCGAACGACATCCCGGCGGTGAAGGCGCGCCTGCGTGGCACCGCGATGACCGAACTGCAAGCGCTGGCCAGCACCGCACTGGGGTGCGAAACCGCCGAGCAGGTGCGCGGCCTCGATGGAGCGCGCGCATGACTGCCCGCGCCGTCACCGTGACCCTGAACCCGGCCATCGACCAGACCGTGCGCCTGGCCCGCCTGCAGCCAGGCCGCGTGCATCGCGCCGGCAGCTCCCGCGACGACGCAGGCGGCAAGGGCATCAACGTGGCGGCCTGCCTGGCCGACTGGGGCGTGCCGATCACCGCGCTGGGCGTGCTGGGCGACGGCAACGACGGCGTGTTCCGCACGCTGTTCCGTGAGCGGGGCATCATTGACGGCTGCCTGCGCGTTCCGGGCCATACCCGCACCAACATCAAGCTGGTCGAAGAGGCCAACGGCGAAACGACGGACATCAACCTGCCAGGCCTGGCCGTGGACGCTGCCGATCTGGACGCGGTGTCGCGCCAGCTCGGCGCCCTGCTCGCGCCCGGCCTGCCGGTCGTGCTGTCCGGCAGCCTGCCGCACGGACTACCGGCCGATGCATGGGCGCGGTTGCAGGCGCAGGCCGGAACGGCCGGTGCGCGCGTGCTGCTGGACACCAGCGGCGATGCGCTTGCAGCTGCGCTGGACGGCGCGCGGGGCGCGCTGCCCTACGCCATCAAGCCCAACCGCCACGAACTGGAGGCCTGGACCGGCACGTCGCTGCCGGATCGCAGCGCACTGCGCGCTGCAGGCCAGGCCTTGGTCGAACGCGGTGTCGCACTCGTTGCCATCTCCATGGGGACCGACGGCGCGCTGTTCATTGATCGCGCCGGCGCCCTGGTCGCGCGACCGCCGCGTCTGGCCCAGGGCAGCACGGTGGGCGCCGGTGATGCCATGGTCGCCGGCATCGCCGCCGCGCTGTTGGAGCGCTCCCTCGACCTGGCCGCCTGTGCACGACTGGCCACGGCGTTCTCGATGAGCCGGCTGGACAGCGGAGACGCGCGGCGGCTCGATCCGGCGCAGGTGCGCGCCGGGGCCGGCGATGTACTGATCGAGCGGTTGGATTGAAACACCTTCCGGAGGAGCAGCGGTTGGCTTCGGGCCACCCGCGATGCCTCCGGCAAGGACGAACCCGAAGCATTCCAGGAGTTCCCATGCACGCTTCCACCGTAGTCATCGCCGCTGGCGAACGCAGCATCGAGGCGGTACTTGCCGCCGAGGCCCTGCGTCGCGCGGCCCGCCAGCGCGGGCTTGAGCTGATGATCGAAATCCGCAGCGACCAGGGCGTGACCGGCGCGCTGCCCGCCTCGGACGCCGCCTCCGCGACCCAACTGCTGCTGGTGGGCGATGGCGAGGCAGACATCGCACGCTTCGGCAATGCCCGGATCGTGCATGCCAGCCTGGGCGAGGTATTGGACGATCCGGTCGCCGCGCTTGCACCGCTCGCAGCCGCGCCGGCCAGTGTCCCCGCCACCGGGGCTGGCAAGCGCATCGTTGCCGTCACCTCCTGCCCCACCGGCATCGCTCACACCTTCATGGCGGCAGAAGGCCTGCAACAGGCTGCCAAAGCGCTGGGCCATGCGATCCGGGTGGAAACACAGGGCTCGGTCGGCGCGCAGGATGCGTTGAGCGATGCGGAAATCGCCGCTGCCGATGTGGTGCTGATCGCCGCCGACCGCGAAGTCGATCTGGCGCGTTTCGCTGGCAAGCGCCTGTTCAAGAGTGGTACCAAGCCGGCGATCAATGACGGCCAGAACCTGATCCGCAAGGCGCTGGCCGAGGTCGGCGTGCACGCGGGGACAGCGGCTTCGGGCCGTACCGCAGAAAAGAACAAGAGCACCGGCCCTTACAAGCACCTGATGACCGGGGTGTCGTTCATGCTGCCTTTCGTGACAGCCGGCGGCCTGTTGATCGCCCTGGCGTTCGCGCTCGGCGGCATCTATGCCTTCGACGATGCCCACAAGGGAACGCTGGCCTGGTCGCTGTTCCAGATCGGCGCCAAGTCCGGTTTCATGCTGATGGTGCCGGCGCTTGCCGGCTACATCGCCTACTCCATCGCCGACCGCCCCGGCATCGCGCCCGGCATGATCGGCGGGCTGGTTGCGGTCAACATGGACGCAGGTTTCATCGGCGGCATCCTGGCGGGCTTCATCGCCGGCTATGGCGTGCACTGGATCAACCGTGCGCTGCGCCTGCCGCGCAGCCTGGAAGGCCTCAAGCCGGTGCTGATCCTGCCGGTGCTGGGCACGCTGCTGGTCGGCCTGCTGATGATGTACGTGATCGGCACGCCGGTGGCCGCACTGCTGGCCTGGCTGACCGACTGGCTGCGCGGCATGGAGGGCAGCAGCGCGATCCTGCTCGGTTTGCTGCTGGGCGGCATGATGGCCGTTGACATGGGTGGACCGGTCAACAAGGCGTCCTACGCCTTCTCCACCGCCCTGATTTCCAGCCAGGTCTACACGCCGATGGCGGCGACCATGATCGGCGGCATGACGCCACCGCTGGGCATCGCGCTGGCGACGTGGTTGTTCAGCAACCGCTTCACTGCCGAGGAGCGCGGCACCGCCGGTGCCGCCGGCGTGCTCGGCCTGAGCTTCGTGACCGAGGGGGCTATTCCCTACGCGGCACGCGATCCGCTGCGCACCATTCCTGCGCTGATCCTCGGCTCGGCCGTGGCCGGTGCGATCTCGATGGCCGCAGGCGTCGAGTTGAAGGTGCCGCACGGCGGTGTGTTCGTGCTGCCGATCCCGAACGCGGTCACCCATCTTGGTGTCTACCTGCTGGCGCTGTTGGCCGGCGTGGCGGTCACCGCGATTGCACTGCGCATCCTCAAGAAGCCGGTCACGGCCCCCACCCTGTAAAAGGAACCCCGCCCATGACCTGCCCTTCCTGCCGCCTGGTGCCGGTAGCGATCCTGCTGACCCTGCCCTCACTGACCGTAGCTGCCAACGCGAGTGATGTCCTCACTCCCAAGCTGGCTTACACCGGCGAGGCGGCCGCCACGCTCGATGGCGGCAAGCACAGCGGCACCGCTTACGCCGGCCAGCTGATGTTCGGCGCCGATGTTGACCTCGACGCTGCGTTCGGCTGGCGGGGGGCCACGATCAAGGCCTATGGCATCAATCGCCACGGCACCAACCTCGCCAACAGCAGCACCGGCAACAGCACCTCGGTGCAGGAAATCTACGGCGGCCAGGGGACCCGCCTGGCCAACCTGACCCTGGAACAGAAGCTGTTCAACGACCGGCTGGTGCTGGAGGCCGGTCGCAGCGTCGCCAACATCCACCACCTCGGGTCGGAGCTGTGCCAGTACTTCCAGGGCAACTCGGCGTGCGGCAACCCGACCTACGTTTTCCGCACCAGCAACTTCACCTGGTGGCCGGTGTCGAGCTGGATGGCCGACGCCACGGCCTGGGTGACGCCCGATGTCTATGTCCGCATCGGTGCCTACCAGGTCGATCCCAGCCAGGCCGAGGATGGCCAGCATGGCCTGAAGTGGAATACGAACCAGGCCACCGGGTGGATCGTGCCCTACACGATCGGCTGGCGCAGCCCGGCTTCGGCACGACTGAATGCCCGCTACGAACTCGGTGGCTGGCAGGACAACTCGACCTATCGCGATCCGCTGCGCGATGCCAACGGCATTCCCGCGCTGCTCAGTGGCCAGGAGTACGCGGCACGCCACGGTCGCTCCGGTGCGCTCGCGCGCTTCGAGCAGCAGCTTACCGGCGATGGCAATGGCCGCGGCCTGACCCTTTTCGGCGCCGCGCTCAAGGGTACCTCCGGGCAGCTGATCGAGGATCACTTCCTGCAGGCCGGGCTTGTGCAGAAAGGCACGTTCTCCCGCCGGCCGCAGGACAGCATCGGCTTCGTCGTCACCCGGCAGAAGTACAGCGGCATCGCGCTGGAGAACCTCCGCCTGGCCCGCGCTGCCGCCGGCGGCAGCGGCACCCCGCACGGAAGCCAGGTGATGATGGAGCTGAGCTATGGCATCCAGCTCACCCCGCAGCTCAGGATTGCACCGAACCTGCACTACATCGTGCATCCGGACCCGTTCAACGAACCTGCGCGGCAGCGGGACCTGCCGAATGCACTGATCGCGGGCATGCGGGTTGACTGGAACCTGTAGCAGATCGCACGTGGTGGTGAGGCGCAGCCCGTGCCAGGCACCAGGGTCCACACCCGCTCCGGGCGGCGTACCGACACTCCGGCCGGGCTTCAACTGCTGTCCGCCACCCACGCCAGTTCGAACGTCAACGCGAGGCGCTGGCCAGGCTCCAGCCGGTGCGGCGCCAGCGTGAAGCCGTCCGGCGGGCCACTCTGCGGTTCGACACAGGTGGCGTGCGGCGCAGCGTCGTAGACCACCCAGTGGTCGTGGTCCGACCTCAGCCGCAGGCGTTGGCCTTCGCGTACCAGCGTGATGTCACCGTCGGCAACGAAGCAGTCATCCCAGGGGCCGGTGGTGGGCTCCACGTGGGGCAGCGTGGCAATACCTTCCCTGTCCCGCGGATACATCGCGCGAGGATTGAACAGCAACCGGTCCGGCTTCCTGAACCAGGGGTGCCAGCCCAGCACCGCCGGCATCGCCTGCTCGCCGGCCTGGACCGAAAGGCGCAGCTGCAGGGTGTGAGGGTGCAGGCTCACTTCCTGGAGGGCAATGCCACCGAAGGGCCAGTAGCTGTCGCGCGGCAGCTGCAGCGACACCTCGGCTGCGGCCGCATCGAGCCGGTCGATCTGCCAGGGTCGCGAGAAGCCCACCCCATGGATGGCATGCCCGTCGAAGTTGAGCGGCAGCCGATGCGGCCTGCCGTCAAAACGGAACTGTCCACGGCGGATGCGCCCGGCCCACGGCACCATCGGGTAGCAGCCCCAGGCGATCGCCGCCGCCCCGGTCTCCTGCGCGTCCACCAACCATTCCACGCCTCTGTAACGCAGGTGCGCGATGCGCCCGCCCGCCCCTGCGGCGAGCGCAACCTCCAGTTCGCCGCACCTCAGCCAATGCAGCTCACCGGCCGCCAGCGGGGCCAGCGCATCATCCATCGGCAGCATGCGCTCAGGCCCCATAGGGATTGATCGTTCGGATGCGTCCGTCCGGCTCCATGTGCAGCGGCGTGCACTTGGCCGAGCGCAGGTGGGTGATGCCGCCGGACATCAGCGCATCGTGATAGAACAGGTACCACTGCCCCTGGAACTGGCAGATGGAGTGGTGGGTGGTCCAACCGACCACGGGGGTGAGGATCACGCCAGCATAGGTGAACGGCCCGTACGGGCTGTCTCCCACGGCGTAGCACAGCTGGTGGGTGTTGCCAGTGGAGTACGACAGGTAGTAGCGACCCTGGTACCTGTGCAGCCACGGGCCTTCGAAGAAGCGGCGCGCGTGGTCGTCCGCACGCAGCGGCTGGCCATGCTCATCCAGGATCTGCACTTCGCGGGTAGGTTCGGCCAGCTCGGTCATGCCGGCATCCAGGCGGCCCACGCGCGGCCCCAGGGCCGGCGCGCTGCCCTCGGGTTCCTCGTGCGCTTCGCTGTACTGGTTGTCACGATACTTCTGCAGCTGCCCGCCCCAGATGCCGCCGAAGTACAGGTAGTGGCTGCCATCGTCGTCCTCGAACACGGCCGGGTCGATCGAGTACGCGCCCTTGATCGGCTCCGGCTGGGGCACGAACGGGCCCTCCGGTCGCGCACCGATCGCCACGCCGATCCGGAACCGGCCCCCGGCATCCTTGGCCGGAAAGTAGAGGTAGTAGCGGCCATCACGGCAGGCGGCATCGGGGGCCCACATCTGTTTCCGCGCCCAGGGCACGTCACGCACGTGCAACGCCATGCCGCAATCGACGGCAGTGCCGTTGGGCGTATCCATCTTCAGCACATGGTAATCCTGCATGCCGAAATGGCCGCCTTCATCGTCGAAGGGCTGGCCACCGTCGATGTCGTGCGACGGATAGATGTACAGGCGTCCCTCGAACACGTGCGCCGAAGGGTCGGCGGTGTAGATGTGGGTCACCAGCGGTTGCGAAATGGCGTGTGCGCTGAGCTGCGCAAGACGGGCTTCGCTGGCCTGGCCGTCTTCACCGGCAGAGAGGTCGATCATGGTTGTCATCTTGGCGTTACGCGGAGGCGTCGGCGGAACGGCGACGCAGGTGGAGATCCTGCTCGATGCGCGTTTCCGCGCGCTTGTCGATCCGGTAGAAGAACAGCAGCGCCACGGCGAGCAGGAACGGAAGGGAGCAATAGACGCTTACGGTCAGGCGGATGCCCTGCACCACGGCCTCAGGCTGCTGCACCAGGCCTGCCTGGTAGCCGTAGTGGGCAAGGATCGCGGCGACCAGTGCGCCACCCACGCTGAGGCCGATCTTCAGGCCGCACAGCATCGCCGAGAAGATGATCGCAGTGGCCCGGCGATGATTCTTCCACTCGGAGTAGTCCGCGACGTCGGCGATCATCGCCCACAGCAGCGGGATGGTGATGCCATAGCAGAAGCCATGCAGCATGAAGGCTGCGAACGCCACCGCCACCGCCGTGGGTGGGAACAGGTAGAAGGCCAGCAGGAACAGGGTCGAAACAAACAAGGCGCCACCGAAGACATCGCGCTTGCCGAAGCGATCCGCCAGCCGCCGTGATGCACCAATACCCACGATCATGCAGAGGATGCCGCACGCGTTGAACAGGCTGAACGCCGAGGTGGCCGCGTCCTTCGGCCAGGTGAACGCCGCGAAACCGGCGCTGGCGAGGGCGCCATTCAATGCACTGATCAGGCCATTGAAGCCTGAGTTTTCCAGGAAGCTGGCCAGCGCCGCTTCGCTCATGTAGTACTGGAAGTAATAGATGTAGGTGCCGCCTTTCAACGCCAGGTTGATGAACACCAGCACGGTCAGCGCCAGCATCACCTGCCACGGGCGGTTGTGCAGCAGGTCCGACAGGTCCTGCACTATGCCGCCGGTCTGCTCGCGCGTCGGTACGATGCGTTCGCGGGTGGTGGCGAAGGTGATCAGGAAGAACACTGTTCCGATCAGTGCGAAGGCGGTCATGACCTGTTCGAAGCCGCGCACCCGGTCGCCGTCACCCAGAATCAGCACCAGCGGCATCAGCAGCACCTGGATGATGAACTGCGCGATCATCACGGCCACGAAGCGGTAAGCCGAAAGGCTGTTGCGCTGGGCCATGCTGCCGGTCAGCACGCCGCTCAGCGCCGAGTACGGCAGGTTGTTCGCGGCGTAAACACAGACCAGCAGCGCGTAGGTGCCCAGTGCATAGATCACCTTTCCGCGCTCGCCCAGGTCCGGGGTGCTGAACGCCAGCAGGGACAGTACGCCAAAGGGGATGGCCGTCCACAGGATCCACGGGCGGAAGCGGCCCCAACGGGTGGACGTTCGGTCGGCCGCGATGCCGATCAACGGCGTGAACACGAACGCGCCCAGCAGGCCGACCACAAAGATGATCGTGGCCGCGGTCGCCGCCGGCAGGCGGTAGACGTCGGTGTAGAAGAATGCCAGGTAGGTGATCAGGGTCTGGAAGATCAGGTTGGCAGCGAGATCGCCCAGGCTGTAGCCGAGCTTCTCGCGAACCGACAGCGCGTGTTCAGTGCTTGCCATGCAGCGGACGTCCTGGAAAAGGGATCTGGTCGAAGGGGAATCGATGCCAACGAGGGCGATCAGTCATGCGCGGGCACCACGGTGAACCTGCCCTGCGCACGAATATCGGCACTGGACGCCCCTACCCTGACCTCGTAGGCACCGGGCTGCACCGCGTACGCCGCACGCGCTTCGTCATAGTGGCGCAGGGCCTGCGCTGCCTCCAGGGTGAACGTCACCGTGCGGCGTTCGCCCGGAGCCAGATGGACCCGCTGGAAGCCGCGCAGTTCCTGCACGGCATCACCGCCACCGGCGTGTTCGCGCCGCACGTACAGCTGTACCACTTCGTCACCGCTGCGCGTGCCTGCGTTGGCCACATCCACCGCCACGCCCAGGCGGCCATCGGCGCGGAGGCTGTCTGCATCGAGGCGAAGCGTTCCATAGTCGAATCGCGTATACGACAGACCGTGACCGAACGGATACAGCGGCGTACCGCGGAAGTAGCGGTAGGTGCGGCCCTCCATGGCGTAGTCTTCGAATGCCGGCATTGCTTCGCCGGCCTGGTAGAACGTGACCGGCAAACGGCCAGCGGGATTGACATCGCCGAACAGCGCCTGGCCGACGGCGGTGCCGCCGCGCTGCCCGGGGTACCAGCTCATCAGGATCGCCGGCAGATGCGCCTGCGCCCAGTCCACCGCGATGGCCGAGCCGCCGGTGAGTACCATCACCACCGGCTTGCCGGTAGCGTGCAGGGCCTCCAGCAGGGTGCGCTGCGGCGCGGGCAACCGCAGGTCGGTGCGGTCGCCACCGGCAAAGCCCGGATAGTTGACCGTCATCTCCTCGCCTTCGACATCGCCGGTAAGGCCACCGACGAACACCACCACGTCGGCATCGCGTGCGGCATCGAGCGCTTCATCGAACGGCGCCTTGGCGCCGGGCATGCGCCAGCCCAGGCGCACGCCGGCATCGCGCTGGTCGTCGTAGTATTCCAGCTTCAGGTCATAGGCACGCCCCGCCTGCAGATCGAGTTCGACACCCTCGGCATGCAGGCGATCCGTGTTCACCCAGTGATCGATCACACGCTTGCCGTCAAGGTACAGGCGGTAACCATCATCGCCGGCCACCTCCAGCCGGTAGCGACCGGACACGCGGGGCAGCAGTTGGCCGCTCCAGCGGATGCTGAAGCGGTCGTTGGGAATCCCCTGCCCCGGTGCCGCTTCGCCGCGTGCCAGCAGGTTGTCGGTCGGCGAGCCCCGGTCCCAGCGGAAGCCGATCTGCGCGTCGGTACGCACCAGGGCCGGAGTGCCAGACAGGTCGGGCGTGCGGAAGTACTCGCCGCGCAGGCCGCGCTCGGGCGAGTCCGCCGAGGGCCGCAGGAAGGTCGGCTCGATCAACGGCGTTGCACCGGGATCGTCGCGCCCTTCCACCAGGTCCACGCCACGCGCATACCGCACCTCAGCGCCCTTGGCCGCCTCGCGTATGCCCTGCAGGATCGTGACCGGCGCGGCCGGTGTGCCGAAGTAGTTGCCGAGCAGCGCCATGGTGTCGTCGGCGGTGGGTCCAACCACGGCAATGCGCCTGGTGTCGCGCGACAGCGGCAGGATGCCATTGTTCTTCAGCAGCACCAGCGAGGCCTGCGCTGCCTTCAGGGCAAGCGCATCATGGGCCGGCGCCTGGTTCACCGAGGCCGGAATGCGCGCCCAGCGCACCCGCTCCGGCGGATCGAACATGCCCAGGCGCATCCGTGCGGTGAACAGGCGGGTCACCGCATCGTCGATCTCCGCTTCGCTGATCAGCCCCTGGCGCACTGCCGCAGGCAGCGTTGCGTACTCCTGGCCGCATTCCAGCTCCGTGCCGTTCCTGACCGCCAGCGCCGCGGCGGCTTCGCGCGTGCCGACGATACGGTGGTGCTTCCAGATGTCGACGATGGCCCAGCAGTCCGAGACCACGTAGCCCTTGAAGCCCCAGTCGCGTCGCAGCAGATCACGCAGCAGGAAGCGGCTGGCGCTGGCGGACTCGCCGTACACGCGGTTGTAGGCGCCCATGACCGCATCCACTTCGCCTTCCTTCACCAGCGCCTCGAACGCCGGCAGGTAGGTGTCGTAGAGGTCGCGCCGGCTGGGGCGTGCATCGAAGTGATGGCGGTCGGCCTCCGGTCCGCTGTGCACGGCCAGGTGCTTGGCGGTGGCGTCCAGCTTGCGGTAGACGGGGTCGTCGCCCTGCAGGCCGCGTACGAAGGCCACGCCCATGCGCGCGGTGAGGTAGGGATCCTCGCCGTAGGTCTCCTGTCCGCGACCCCAGCGCGGGTCGCGGAAGATGTTGACGTTCGGCGACCAGAAGGTCAGGCCCTGGTAACGGCCATGCGCGCCTTCGCGGAGGAACTGGTGGTGCTTTGCGCGGGCCTCGTCGCTGATGGTCGTGGCCACCTGCCCCATCAACGGTACATCGAAGGTCGCGGCCAGGCCGATTGCCTGCGGAAACACCGTGGCCTGCCCTGCCCGTGCCACGCCATGCAACCCCTCATTCCACCAGTCGTAGGCGGGCACACCCAGCCGTTCGATTGCCGGCGCGGCATTCTGCATCTGCGCGGCCTTCTCTTCCAGGGTCATCTGCGCGACGAGTGCGGCGGCCCGTTGCTCGAAGCTTGCCGAGACATCCAGCCAGGGCCGTGGCGCGGCCGCGGATGCGGCGGCCGCCACGCAGCTCAGGACGAACACGGTGGCCCGTCCACGCCACGTACGGCGGCGGGCCCTGGACGAAATCGACAGTCTCATTTGCTTCTCCCGGTGCGCTCGTCGCGCGCGAAGGGACCCAGCAGTGCGCCCACGAAGCCGCCTGCCCGGTCCGTACTCAGAACGGTGCCGTCCACGTCGCCTGCGAGCAGTTGCCAGCCCTGCCCGTCGCCGGTGTCGAACGAGAACGCGTAGTCGCCCTCGTTGCCGGCAATCTTCAGGCGCAGCGCTGCAGACGCCGGCACGTCATGGCTGGCCAGCGTCCGCGTGCTGCCACCCCCGTCACGCGCTTCGAGGAAGAGCGAGAGGCGCCCCCCGCCAAGGTCACGAACGCCGAGGAAGTACCAGTACGCCTCGCTCTGGAACGCCGCCAGACCGGCGGCGACACCGGGGGCTGGCGGGGTCATCGCGGTGCTCGCCTCAAAGCGCAGGTGCTGCTGGCGCCGGCCAAGAAATGCCGGATTGCGCAACGTGTCCAGATCCTCGGCAAGCGGGTGCACGGCCAGCATCCCGGGGCGCTTGTGCAGGTCAGCCCAGGCATGCCTGGGCACGCGCACGCGCAGCCACTGGCGATCGAGCGCTGGGCCATCAAAATTGTCGCGCACCACGAAATTGCCGGTCGACGGGGCCTGCGATGCCTCGCCCTGCATCCATGACGGCGCCTTGGCCACGTAGGGAATGGCCTGGTCGGCCGGCAGGATCTGCGGCCAGCCATCCTGCCAGCGCACCGGCAACAGGTAGGTCTCGCGCCCGGTGTTGTAGTGGCGCTTCTGATAGTTGCGGCTGGCCAGGAACACCGCCCACCACGAGCCATCCGGGCCTTCGACCAGGTCGGCGTGGCCGGCATTGGTGATCGGAAGCGGACGGTCGTCCGGCAGCTCGCGCTGGGTCAGGATCGGATTGCCCGCATAGGCAACGTAGGGTCCCCACACCGTGCGGCTGCGCAGCACCACCTGCGAATGCTGCGGCCCGGTACCCCCTTCAGCGTCGGACAGGTAATACCAGCCCTCCCGCTTGTAGATGTGCGGTCCCTCGATCCAGATCGGATTCTTCGCTGGCTCCACGCCTCCATCAACCAGCACCCGGCGTGGCCCGACCGGCTTGAATGCCGCCAGATCGATCTGCTGCATCCAGATGGCGCGGTGCCCGTCGTAGCGCGGCGGACCGGGCGGTGCATCGTTGTTGATCAGGTACACCTTGCCGTCGTCGTCGAAAAACAGTGATGGATCGATGCCATCGATGCCGGGCAGCCAGTGCGGATCGGACCACGGCCCGGCCGGGTCGCGCGCAGTGGCAATGAAGTTGCCGCCGCTGTCGGTGGCCGTGGTCACCACGTAGAAGACCCCGTCGTGGTACTCGATTGTGGGGGCAAAGATGCCGCGCGAGACGCTCAGCCCGTCGAAATCCAGCTGCGTGGGGCGGTCAATCACATTGCCGATCTGCTTCCAGTGCACCAGGTCAGCACTCTCGAACACCGGAATGCCCGGGAAGTAGGTGAAGCTGGAATTGACCAGGTAGAACCGGCCGTTCGCGCGCACGACGCTGGGATCGGCATGGAAGCCGGCCAGGACAGGATTGCGGTAGTGGCCGGCCGGCAGCGGCACTTCAAACGCCTGGTCATTGCCGCGGTACTCGAACCAGTCGAAGTACACCGGGGGAGCATCCGGCGGCGCGCTGGCCCGGGTGGTTGCGGCCGACAGCAGGAACAACGCCCCCAGCAGGTGGCGCGCCATCGACCTCAGGCCGGCCCTGTCGCGGGCCAGAGGGGACTGCTTGGACAACGTCATCATCGTCGGGCCTCGGCTTCGGCAATGGGAAGTTCGAACGGGCCGGCCGGCGCCCCGCTGCGGTCGCGCAGCGTGCACACCGGGCCATCGGCCCAGCAGTAGCGCACATGCGTTGCACGCGTGGACAGCGGGCCGCGCAGCAGGATCCGGCGCGCATCCAGTTCGGCGTCGGCGTACTCGCAGTGGCGCGCATGGCCCTTGGCCTCGCACAGTTCAAAGCCGATCGGACGCAGCGAACCGCTTGCGGTGAGCGCGCCTTCGACATCCTCGAACGCAATGGCCACGGCCGTGGGCGTCCGCACGGCCGTGACCGCCCGCGGACCTGACGGTGCCAGATCCTGCTCGCCGTACACCACGTGGCGGGCCACGCGCGCCAAGCGGCGCCCGAGCTCCTGCTTGTTCGGCGGGTGGATGTCGTAGGCATCGCCGATGTCGATGGCGATGGCGAGCCCGCTCTGCGCATCCTCGGCGGCGACGCGCCGCTGCGCCTCGCGCACCTGCGCCCAACCGCTATCGGCGGGCGAAACCGGTGCCTGGCCATAGCTGGCCAGCTGCGCGAGCAGCAGTGGCGTGCGCGCACCGAACTGACGCCGCCAATCGTCGCGCAGCGCACGCAACCGCGCCGCGTACGCCGCGCCATCACCGGTGTTCGATTCACCCTGGTACCACAGCATGCCGCGCAGCCCAAAAGCGCCGAGCGGTGCGATCATTCCGTTGTACAGCGTCGACAACCCGGTGGCGGCCTGCCAGGGGGCAAATGGCGGCGCCTGCTGGCCTGGCGCCACCCGGTACTTCCACGGACCCTGCAGTGCCACCCGCTCACCGTCGTCGAACTGCAGGCCGTATGCCGTGGCGGGGCCGGCCAGGCCGCCTTCGCCGTAGGTGTCCAGCACGTTGACCGCAATGACGTTGGATCCTGCCTTCAGCAGGCCACGTGGCAACGGGTAGCGCCTCTTGCCGGCGCCGTACTGGCTGCCGACGGCGACCCCGTTCACCCAGGTCACGTCCACCTCGTCGGCCGATGCCAGCTCCAGGGTCGCGCCGCGTGCAGCCTGTTCAGCGCTCAGCATCACCTGCGTGCGATACCAGACCATGCCGTTGTAGTCGGCAAGCGCGGGCTCGTTCCAACGCTCCCATGCGCCCAGTGTGGCCGGTGCGCGCGACCATCCTCGGTCATCGGCATCCGCGCGCCATGGGGCGTCGCCGGGCAGCGTGCCGTCGCGTGTGGCCCACCAGTGCTGCCAGTAGCGGCCCCAGGCTGCGCGTGCCTCCAGCGGATCACGCGCAGACCGCGCGAGGATATCGAGGGCCTCATCCAGGCCGCCCTGCCCGCGCAGCGCACCAACGCTGGTCCAGGCCTCGATCCGCGAGCCACCCCACGCTGCCTCGATCAGCCCCATCGGCACGTCGACCGTGCGCTGCAGTTCGCGCGCGAAGTAGAAGCAGGTGGCGGAGAAATCGCGCACCGTATCAGGCGTTGCCGATGTCCAGGCAGTGCTGCCGTTGAAGCTCTCCCGTGCCTGCACGGCGGCGTGCTGCGGCACGGTGAACAGCCGGATCCGTGGCATCGTGGCTGCGGCGATCTCGCTGGCTGCGTTGAGCGAGCGCCACACCGGCAACTCCATGTTCGACTGGCCCGAGCACAGCCACACGTCGCCGACCAGCACGTCGCGCGCCATCTCCCGATGCGTTCCGGCGTTTACCTCCAGCGTGTAGGGACCGCCAGCGGCGACCGGGTACAGCGTCGCCTGCCAGCGGCCTGCGGCGTCCGCCCGGGTGCTTACCGCCTGCCCGGCAAACGTCACGGAAACCGGCTGCCCAGGGCCTGCGTGCCCCCAGACCACAATGGGCCGGTCACGCTGCAGGACGGCGTGATCGCTGAACAGCGGATGCAGCAATCCCGTCGTTTCCCGCGCCGCGGCCGGCATCGCCACCACTGCCACAGCCATCATCAACAGCGCACACCCGACCGCTCCGAACCTGCTCATCGGCCATCCCCCGGTGCGGACGGAAACTGCAAGGCCTGGTAGTACGACAACGGATGCGGCGGTGGCTGTTCGCCCGCGGGCAGCGGGCGGCCACTGAGCGACTGGAAGTACGCCACGCTGGCGTCACGCCACCATTGCGCTTCGTCGTGCTGGATCTGCAGGAACGCCGCGACGTGCCGATGCCGCTGCGGATCGATCCGGTCGCGCAGGCCGGCCCAAGTCGCCTGCATCGACAGCACCTGGCGCACGCCGCGCGAATAGCGCCCGACCAGCTCATCCCAGAGCGTCCTGCCCGAGCGCATGCGGCGGTCCCACGGCACATGATGGAACCACAGCAGCAGCGACTCGGGCACCCGCTCGGGGTCGCCATAGACCTCGGCGACCTGCGGGGCGTACTGGCCCACGGCGTTGCTTCCGCTGGCGCTGCGGTCAAAGCCGATGCCCTTGCTATCGGCTCGGTGGTAGTAGACCGACGTCCAGTCCGCACGCGGGCCGCCGTCCACCCAGGGGCCGGGGCCGTAGTGATGGCCGCGTGCCATGAGGTGATGCAGGCCCAGCGGCGTCATGTAATCCACTGCCGCCTCGCGCGAGTCCATCATCATCCGCACGATCGGGCCGGTCACCTGCGGGTCGGGCGAGAACGTCAGCGCTGCCCAGTCTTCGGCAATCGCGCGCGCGGATTGCTGCGGGTTCCATGCCAGTCGGCCGAAGGCGTACCAGTTGGCCTGGTCGAAGTGCGAGCCACTCCAGGTACGGTCCATGCCGATGTTGGCGACGCCGGCGATACCGGTCAGTGCGTGGCCCTCCAGCGAACCATCGACCACGCGGGCAACCGTGGAGCCTTCGCCGCGGGCATGCGTGTCGGCCTGCAGCACTTCCTCGTAGAGCGTTCCCAGGTAGACCAGATGCGTCGCAAAACCCAGGTATTCCTTGGTGATCTGCAGTTCCATCATCAGCGGCGTGCGTGGCATCGCGCCGAACAGCGGATGGAACGGCTCGCGCGGCTGGAAGTCGATGGGGCCGTTCTTCACCTGCACGATCACGTTGGGCCGGAAGGCGCCGTCCAGCCCGACAAACTCGCTGTACGCCTGCTTGGCACGATCCTCGGGGACCTCGTGCGAATACACGAAGGCCCGCCACATCACCACGCCGTTGTAGGGCGCCAGCGCGTCGGCCAGCAGGTTGGCGCCGTCGGCATGGGAACGACCGTAATCCTGCGGGCCGGGTTGCCCCTCCGAGTTCGCCTTGACCAGGAAACCGCCGAAATCCGGAATGCGCGCATGGATCTCATCGACCTTGTCGCGCCACCAGCGCCGCACGTCGGGATCCATCGGGTCAGCCGTCGCCAGGCCGCCGAGCTCGATGGGCGCACTGAAGCGTGCGCTCAGGTAGACGCGGATGCCATAGGGGCGGAACAGGTCAGCCAGCGCGGCGGCCTTGGCCAGATAGCCCGGCGACAGGCTCAGCGCACTGGCGTTGACGTTGTTGAGGACGGTGCCGTTGATGCCGAGCGAAGCGTTGGCACGGGCGTAGTCGGTGTAGCGCGGGTCACGCCATTGCGGCAACGTCTGCCAGTCCCATAGCGAGCTGCCCGCATAGCCACGCTCGACGTAGCGGTCCAGGTTGTCCCAATGGTCGAGCACGCGCAGTGCGACCCGCGGCGACTCCCGCACGTCCAGGCCCTGCAGCGGCATGCCACGCTGCAACAGGCGCAGCAGGTGGAACATGCCATACAGCACGCCGACATCCCGGCGTGCCGCCACCAGCAGCACATCGCGCCCCCCGGTCCGGACCTGCCGGATCAGGAAGCCCTCGTCGCCCAATGTGGCGATCTCGTTGCCGAACGCGGCAACCAGCGCCGAAGACTGCGGCGTACCCAGCACCAGGGCATGGTCAGTAGTGATTGCCGTTCGCATTGGCGGGGCCGTTTCCAGCAATCCAGAAAGGCCCCGCGCAAGCTCGTCGCGGGTGGCGCGCTGCATCGGCGTGCCATCCGGGGCCACCACTTCGGCCAGCTGCCGCCGGTAGTCGGCAGCGACCGTTGTGGCAACCGGCTGGTAGCGCATCCACAGCCTGTAGCCATCCTCCGCCCGTGCCCCGCCAGCACAGGCCAGCAGTGCGAGCACGGCGCACAGGCGCGTGCCGACAGCACGCAACAACGGCGTTAACATGCGCCTTTGTAAACTACGTTCGGGCCCGGGGCAGCGCATCATCGTCCTTCGAACCCGCGCGGCAGCGCCACCAAGAACAAAGGGATCGTGCATTGGACAAGCCGAAGAAATCGGTTCGCCGCAGAACCGCAGGCGTGACGATCGACGAGGTTGCGGCCCTTGCCGGCGTTTCGCCGATGACAGTGTCGCGGGTGATCAACCAGGGCAAGGTGCGCGACGTCACCCGCGAGCGCGTGCTGCGCGCCGTGCGTGAGCTCGGCTATACACCCAATCTTGCCGCCAGTTCGCTGGCCGCCGCACAGCACACGCGCATTGCGCTGATCTACACCAACCCCAGCGGCGCCTACCTGCGCGAACTGCTGGTGGGCCTGCTGCGCGTCGCCTCCAGTTCCGCCATCCAGCTGGTCATCGACTACTGGGACAACCTGGATGCCGAATCCGAACGCAAGGCGGCGCGTGCGCTCGCCGGACGCGTCGACGGGGTGATCCTGCCGCCACCCCTGTGCGAATCGCAGGCCGCCGTAAGCGAACTGGTCAAGGCAGGCATTCCGGTCGTGGCCATCGCATCGGGGCGCCTGAGCGAGGCCCTGTCCTGCGTCCGCATCGACGATTTCAGTGCCGGCAAGGAAATGACCGATCACCTGCTTCGGCAGGGACACACCCGCATCGGTTTCATCCGTGGGCGCGATGACCTGAGCGCAAGTGCGCTCCGCTACGACGGCTTCGTCACCGCCCTGCGCGAGGCCGGGCTGGCGGTGGATCCTGGCTTGGTCCAGCACGGTGACTACACCTACCGGTCCGGCCTGGCTGCCGCCGAAAAGCTGTTGTCCCAACGCCGCCCACCGACCGCGATTTTCGCCAGCAACGACGACATGGGCGCTGCCGCCATCTCCGTCGCGCACCGGCGCGGGCTGGAAGTGCCGCGCGACCTGTCGGTCGTGGGTTTCGATGACACCTCGGCCGCCACCACCGTGTGGCCGGAACTGACCACGATCCACCAGCCCATCGCCTCGATGGCCAACGCGGCCGTCGACATCCTGCTGCGCACCATCCGCCGTCCGGCGGCGGACGCAACGGTGCTGCGCGATCATGTGATGCCGCATCGGCTGATCGCACGCGATTCGGTCGCCGCGCCGCCCCGGCGGCGGTAGCGCAGGCATCATGCTCCGCATCCGAGGGTGACCTCGGCTTCGTTCAGCGCACCCAGCGCGACGCGTGACACGGAGATCGTCATCGCATCGCCCGTCACCACCGACCACGGTCGGTCGATCGCGTCCATCCTTGCACCCGCCCTGGCCAGGCACTTCAGCGGCACGCCGACACGCTTCCACTGGCCCTGTGGAAGCGCCGCCAACGCCGGCCCGATGGCGACGCGCGCCGAGCAGCCCGCACTGCAGCCCACCGACAGCCACGCCTCACCCTTCGGGGCTGCGTCCACCCGTAGCGTGGTCAGCAGCATCAGGTCGCCGTTGGATTCGCGCTGCAGGTCCAGCGCCGTGTGCGACTGCAGTGCAGCGACGGCCTCGCCCTTGCCCGACCAGGCCAGGCGTCGCCCATCCTCCTGCGCCAGATGATCCACGCCGGTGATCTTCAGCCGATCATCGGGCAATGCATCCGGCACGCGGGTCACGGTCAGGCCCTGGCCTGCGGCCTGCTCAAGGCGCAGCGCCATGCCGGGACCTGCATCACCGCGCGCGAAGAACACGCCGGTCGCGCCCTCGTTGCCGGTCACGCCCGATGCTTCCGGCAGCGCGGCCAAGTCGCCGTTGTCGGCGTAGGTCAGGCCGAAGCCGAACGCAAACAACGGATCGTAGTCCTTCTGGCCCACGTTGTTGGCGTACTGGGTGGCAGTGCGCGGCCAGCTGAAACTGAGCTTGCCCTTGAAATCGTGCTGCACGCGGCCATCGCTTCCGCGCAGCAGCACATCGGCAATGCCGGCGCCTTCCGAGCCCGGCAGCCATGCAGCCACGAAGGCATTGGCGGCATTGATTTCCCGGTTCACCCAGAGCGGTCGCCCGCTCAGGAAAACCGCAACAACCGGTATGCCTTCGGCCTTGAGCCGCTTGAGCAGCGCCAGGTCCGTTTCGTTGCCGGGCTTGTAGGCCAGCGTCGGCCGGTCTCCCTGGAACTCGGCATAGGGGTCTTCGCCAAACACCACCACCGCCACGTCGGGCTTCACTGCATAGCGTCCGTCGACGGCAAGCACGGCTTCACCACCGGCCGCCCTGGCCTGGCGCGCGATGCCCTCGTAGATCGTGTCCGCATTGGGGAAGTCCTTGCGGGTGGTGCCGGTGCCCTGCCAGTTGAGCGTCCAGCCGCCGGCCTGCTTGCCGACATCGTCGGCACCGTCGCCGGCCACGAGGATCCGCTGCTTCGGCGACAGCGGCAGGAGGCCGTTCTGGTTCTTCAGCAGGACCAGCGACTCGCGCACGGCCTGCCGGGCAACCGCGCGATGTGCCGGCGCGCCGATCAATGCGAACTGCCCGCCGACGGCCCGCGTGGATGGCCTGCCGGCCTCGAACAGCCCAAGGCGGAACTTGACGCGCAGGATCCGGCGCACCGCATCGTCCAGGCGTTGCGGCGTGATCCGCCCATCCTTCACCGCAGCCAGCGTCGTCTCGTAGAACCCCTTCCAGCTGTCCGAGGCCATCGCCATGTCCAGGCCTGCGTTGATCGTGGCCGGGCAGTCTGTGGTGGTGCAGCCCTTGACCTGTCCATGACCATTCCAGTCACCCACCACGAAGCCACCGAAGTTCATGCGGCCCTTGAGCACATCGGTGAGGTAATGCCGGTGCCCATGCATCTTTTCGCCGTTGACACTGTTGAACGACGCCATCGCGGTCTGCGCGCCGGCGGCGATTGCCGGCGGATATCCGGCGGCGTGGATGCGCACCAGATCTGACTCGCTGATGCGGGTGTCGCCCTGGTCCTTGCCGTCAGTGGTGCCCCCATCGCCCAGGAAGTGCTTCACCGAGGCGATCACATGGCGGCCATCGAGGAACTCCGGCGTTCCCACCCTGCCCTGCAATCCCTCCACCATGGCGGCGGCATAGCTGGCCACCACGTCCGGCGATTCGGAGTAGCCTTCGTAGGTGCGTCCCCAGCGATCATCCTGGGGTACGGCAACGGTCGGCGCGAACGTCCATTCCATGCCGGTGACGCGGGTCTCCAGCGCGGTGATGCCACCGATCTGCCGCAGCAGCCCCGGATTGCGCGTGGCGCCCAGCCCGATGTTGTGCGGGAACAACGTGGCGCCAATGATGTTGCTCTGCCCGTGCACGGCATCGATGCCGAACAGCAGCGGAATGGCCTTGCCGCCTTTCGAAGTGTCCATCGAGGCGTCGTAGAAGGCGTCGGCCAGCGCCAGCCATTCGGCCGGCGACGCGTCATAGCGGCCACCGGGATCGGAGTTGCCACCGGCCAGGATCGAGCCGAGCCGGTAGCGGCGCACATCGTCGGGGGTGACGCTGGCGATGTCACCCTGCACCAGCTGGCCGACCTTGTCCTCCACCGTCATGCCGGCCATCAGGTCGGTGATGCGCTTCTCCAGTGCCGGGTCCGCAGCCAGCGGCCAGGTGACCTCCGGCCAGGGATCGTTGTCGTTGGCTGCGGCGGCGGCAGCCCGGTCCTGGCCGCGGCAGCCGAGCAATCCCAGCATCAGTGCGGCGACCAGCGCGCCGCTGCGGTTTACGAAGGTCTGCGATGTCATGGCGCTCATCCTTCCATCTGCTCCAGTTCCTTGCCCTTGGTCTCGTGCACATGCCGGACGACGAAGATCACCGAGATCACGGCAGCGGCCAGGTAGATGCCGTAGGTGGCTGCCAGCCCTGCCGCGGCCAGCAGCATCGGGAACGTCACCGTGACCACGAAGTTGGAGGTCCACTGCGCCGCGCCGGCGACCGCCAGTGCCGAACCCCGGATCTGGTTCGGGAACATCTCGCCCAGCATCACCCACATCACCGGCCCCCAGGACAGATTGAAGAACACGACGTAGGCATTGGCCGCCACCAGCGCCAGCGTGCCCATGCGGCCGGGCAGCTGCAGATGCCCGTCGGCCAGCGAACCGCTGGCAAACGCCACCACCACCAGTGCAAGCGACAGCGACATCCCGGCCGAGCCGAACCACAGCAGGGGCTTGCGGCCGATCCGGTCAATCAGCAGCACGGTGACCACGCAGGCGCCGATGCTCAGTGCGCCGGACAGCACGTTGATCAGCAGTGCGTCGTTCTCGGAAAAGCCGACCGCCTGCCACAGCACGGCGCCGTAATAGAACACCACGTTGATGCCGACCAGCTGCTGGAAGCAGGCCAGCCCGACGCCGACCCACACGATCGGGCGGATCCGCCCGGTCAGCGTGCTCTTCAGATCGGACAGGCGCGGGCGATGATGGTCGTTGGACAGCGAGGCATCGATCTCCTCGAGCGTGGCCCTGGCCTTGTTGCTGCCCAGCAGCCGGGTCAGTACCCGCAGGGCGTCTTCCTTGCGCCGTTTCACCACCAGGTAGCGCGGGCTCTCCGGAATGGTCAGCAACAGCAGCAGGAACACCAGTGATGGCGCGGCCTGCATCCAGAACATCCAGCGCCAGGCGGGCTGCCCGCCCCACAGCGGTTCGGTCGACGCGCCCGCTGCAGCCGCCAGCAGGTAGTTGGACAGGAACGCGGCGGTGAGCCCGGTGATGATCGCGATCTGCTGCACGGTAGCCAGGCGGCCGCGATAGCGGGCCGGAGCGACCTCGGCAATGTAGGCCGGCGAGATCACGCTGGCCGCGCCTACCGCGAATCCGCCCACCACCCGCGCCGCAATGAACCAACCCGAGGAGACCGCCGCCCCGGCACCGAGTGCCGACAGCAGGAACATCACTGCCGACAGGATCAACACGTTGCGACGGCCCAGGCGGTCGGCCAGCCGGCCTGCACTGAACGCGCCCACCGCACAGCCCAGCAGCATCGACGCGATCTCGAAGCCCTGCATCCACTCGCCGGACCGGAACGCCTGGTGCAGACCATCCTGGGTGCCATTGATCACGCCGCTGTCGAAGCCGAACAGAAAACCGCCAATCGTCGCCACCACGCTGATCAGTACGATCAGCCGCGTGTTCTCACCGCTGCCTGCTGCCTGGTTCATCCCCATCCCCTTGAGTGCACCGTGGCCGCGCTCAGCGCAGCAGGTACTGGTTGAGCAGGTTTTCGTAACGCTCCTGCTTGCCGCTGGCCTGGCGCGGTTCGCCGAGGCGGGCGGCCAGTGCCGCAAGGTCCGGCAGGCTGAGCGTGCCACGCTCGAAATCCTGGCCGGCGCCGGAATCGAAGCTTGCGTAGCGCTGCGCACGCCATTGCTCCCACGGCGACTCGGTCAGCAGTGCATGGGCAACCTCCAGCCCGCGTGCGAACGCATCCATGCCGCCGATATGGGCAATGAACAGATCCTCCAGGTCGGTCGACTCACGGCGCACCTTCGCATCGAAGTTCAACCCGCCCTCCAGCCCGCCCTGGCGCAGCACGACCAGCATTGCGCCCACGGTGTCGTACAGATCGCTGGGGAACTGGTCGGTGTCCCAGCCGTTCTGTGCGTTGCCGCGGTTGGCATCGATGCTGCCGAGCAGGCCATGATCGGACGCGACCTGCAGGTCGTGCTCGAAGGTATGGCCGGACAACGTGGCGTGGTTGGCCTCGATGTTGAGCTTGAAGTCCTTGTCCAGCCCGTGTTCCTTCAGGAAGCCCACCACCGTGGCACTGTCGAAGTCGTACTGGTGCTTCATCGGCTCCATCGGCTTGGGCTCGATCAGGAAGTTGCCCTTCAGCCCGATGCTGCGGCCATAGTCGCGTGCCATGGTGAGGAAACGTGCGAAATGCTCGATCTCCCGCTTCATCTGGGTATTGGCCAGCGACGCATAGCCTTCGCGCCCGCCCCAGAACACATAGTGCTCGCCACCGAGTTCGACCGTGGCCTCCAGGGCGGCCTTGACCTGTACGGCTGCACGCGCGACCACCGCGAAGTCGGGATTGGTCGATGCGCCGTTCATGTAGCGCGGGTGCGAGAACAGGTTGGCCGTGCCCCACAGCAGCTTGACGCCGGTGGCCTCCTGGCGCGCCTTG
>Ga0308166_1000775_pt1 | contig 38898 bp, 30 predicted proteins | sample PhyCR2_2_FD_202137 | JGI IMG/M metagenome (GOLD analysis project Ga0308166, IMG submission 202137) | Phyllosphere microbial communities from UC Gill Tract Community Farm, Albany, California, United States - DLSLCC.R2 | ecosystem: Host-associated > Plants > Phyllosphere > Unclassified | place...
ATCAGCGTGGGAACGCTGATGGCCCCGGCGGTTTTTGTCGTGCGTCGGCAGGGAAGCAGCGTCCCGGTGAAATGCGGTAGCATTGTGCTAACAACCACATGGAGGAGCACATCATGACCGAGCCAATCGAAACACAAGACACGCTGGTTTCGCTGCAGATCAAGGCTGAATCCCTGAACGAAGGGCAGTTCGATGTCCTGTTCACGGGAGTCGATGCCGCCGGCGACCCGCTGACAGGCAGCGTCATGGTGCTGACGCAGCAGTTCATGCAGTCACGCGAGAACCTGACCCAGGCTGCCGCGACGATGGCGCCCGCGCCGGTGGGCTCGTATGGGCAGGACCAGGCACGCGTCGGCTTGAACCTCGAGCAGGGCGGCAGCGGTGGCCTCGAGTTCGTGTTCACGGTGGCTTACCCCACGGGTGAGCCAGGCTACCAGCCGCCATCGCTGCGCGCGCCCGTCACCAGCGCCGCGCTCAATCGCCTGGCCGACGGGCTGGGACAGATCCTGCAGGCGGGCGAGGGCAACGTGAACTGGGTTCCCGCCGAATGAGTTTTGCAAGGCTGTCCCGTGCCGGCCAGCCTCTGACGAGGACCGGACTTGCGTCATGACCTGATCCACCGTCAGGTCGCCCTGGTGAGCTATGGCACGGGGTTCCTGCGGAACGAGAATGCGCTGGACGACTGGTATCGCCACGGCGTCTTCCTCAACGCGCGCTCGGTGTTTCGCGCCGCCGCCGATAATGCGGTCCTGGCCGACGATTTTACGTTGTGGTTGAGCATACTGAAGGGCGCCGGCGCCGTGCGGCTGTCGCTGCATGGTGCAGACGAATTCGCGGCGGCCGTGCCGAGGGACGCGCGCCGCCGCGCCTATGCCGTGGTGGCGCATTACGCCGATGGCTACCAGATCTGGACGGTCGGCGAGGAGCGCACGGCCTGGGGAGACGATCCGGCTTTCAGCGAGGGGCCCGACATCTGGCCTTATATTCACGCGAAAGGCGGCGCCATCGACACTTACTGGTGCGGCGAGAAAATCCCGGGCACGCTCGATGTGCCCACCACGGACTGGAAAGCGCTGGCCGCGGAGATTGGCGCAGACCTCGACGTCAAGCTGCCGTCGGGCCTCGGTCCCGCGGCGCCTTTCTTCCTGTTCGATTCGGACCATCCCGCGCGGGCGAAACTGCCGCTGCTGCCGAAATCGGAAGCATGGGCGGCGCACCGGCTGGCGGCAGGGCTGGCCCGGGAACAGGCAAGGTTCGCCAACGACACCCATCCGAAGAACGAGGGCAACGTATTTAAGCATCTGGATGAAAAGGCTGCCGCCGCACTGACGCATTGGGGCCTGCGTCTGGACAGCTGGATGAACGAAGTCCTGATCCGCGGGGCCAACGACTGCGCGGGTATTGGTGCGAACCGCCGCGGCACGCCGTTCCGGCGGTACCAGCCGCCACCGCCGGCGCCACAAGAGGAAGCGGGCGCGAAAGACAAGGCGGATAACGCGGACGATGCGACTGTCGTCGCCGCGCCGCCGTCAGCGACGGTCCGCAGACCGCCGTCAACCGGCACATGGACGGACCGCATCGGCCTCGCGATCGCCATCGCGGCGCTGACCCTGTTTGTTGTCGCCGTCGCTCACGTCATTACCTTCTATCCGTGGCTGGCGGTCCTCATCGCTCTGCCGTTCGCGCTGCATCGGCACTACAGGAAGAAAGACCGTCAGGCCTGACGATCGTCCGCCACTGCCCGCACCAGATACTGCGCCGGCAGCGCATCGCGCTCCGCCACCTCCGGATCGGCCCCCGCCGCCAGCGCCAGCTGCCGCAGCGCCGCCAGCACGGCAGGATCGGGCCGGTTCGCCTGCACGGGGCGGATGTCCACGAGCTGAAAACCGCAGTCGCGCAGCAACGCTTCGATCGACGTCCGGGTGAACAGGTGCAGCGAACGGCGGTCCGGCACCCCGTCCTCCTGATAGTGCAGATTGCCCGATGCAAGCAGCGACTGCACCAGCCAGTTTTGCCCGTTGTTGATGCAGGCGACCAGTTCCACCTTGCCCAGCGCCTCGCGCCGTATCGTTTGCAGGAACGTCCACGGGTCGCGCAGGCGCTCCAGCGTTTCGGGGAACAGCCAGCATTGCGCGGGCGCGAGCTGGCGCCATGCGGCGGCGTCCAGTGCTTCCGGGGCGGCAAGCACGAAACGCGTGCTCCAGTCCTGCGCGGGCGCGGTGGTGCCGATGCCGACAAAATGCGAGTTGGGCTGGCGTGAGCGCCAGGCGTGGGCCAACGTGGCGCCGCCGACTTCAACGACGGTGTGCAGGCCAGGGCGCAGCAATGCCAGCATGTCTTCGTGCCGGGCGCCCGGATGGTCCGGCTGCGGCAGCGTGTCGGCGCGGGCCGGTTCCTCGCGCAGCGGCACGCCGGCCGGGCGCCGCACGACGCCCGCCAGCAGGTCCTCGTAATCGCGCACGAAGCGCGGCGTGTCGAACAGCGGACTGCTGTCGCGGTTCCCGGCCAGGCGCCGGCGCAGTTCGGCCAGCCGCACGCGGTCCGTTGCCAGCGCGACGGCCAGTTCCTCGTAGTCCGCCAGCGTGTGCGTGACCAGTTCCGGCAGACCCACCGCATGCAGCAGGCTGCCCGCCATGCGCGAACTGAAGGTGCGGCCGGCGCACGTCAGCAGCGGCAGCCCGGCCCATAGCGCGTCGCTGGCCGTCGTGCCGGCGTTGAACGGTGCCGTGTCGAGGAACAGGTCCGCCAGCGGCAGGCGTGCCAGATAATCGGCCGGCGCCACGCGGGCCGCGAACAGGAGGCGTTCCGCGTCGATGCCCTGCGCTTGCGCTTCGCGCGTCAGGTTGTCGCGGGTTTCTCCTTCCTCCGCCAGCAGCCACAGCACGCTGTCGGGCACGCGGTGCAGGATGCGCATCCAGGCGGCGAACATCTCCGGCGTGATTTTCGCCGTGCTGTTGAATGAGCAGAACACGAAGCCGTCGGCAGGGAGGCCGTGCGTTGCGCGGTCAGTGGGCGCAGCGGCGACGCGCCGGCGGTCGTTGATCTGGAACGTGTGCGGCATGCGCAGGGGCAGTTCCGTGAAGTGTGCTTCCAGCTCGGGCGGCAGCACGAACGCATCGGCGATCACGTAATCGATGCCGGGAATCGCCGTGGGACCGGGGAAGCCGAGCCACGTCACCTGCACCGGCGCGGGGCGCCAGGCCAGGATGCCGGGGCGCGCGCCCTGCGTCAGGCCGTGCAGGTCGACGAGGACGTCGATTTCATTGTCGCGGATCGTGCGGGCCGCCGCTTCGTCCGTCATGCGGTCGATGCGGACGTAGTGGTCCATCGCGCCGACCACGCGGGCGCGCAGCGGCGATTCGTCCTCGCGGCTCCAGCTGAAGGCATACACCTCCACGCGCGAGCGGTCGTGCAGCTCGTACAGTTCGGCCGTCAGCATCGACACGGCGTGCGTGCACAGATCGGAAGAAAGGTAGCCGATGCGGATACGCCGGTGCGGATAGCCGGCGGGGTCGCGCAGCGGCGGCAGGTCGGTTGCCACTTTCGTCGCGACGAAGCGCTGCGCGGCGGCCAGCAGTTCGGCCGGATCGCCGGACGCACCCAGCATCGTCAGCGCCGACGTGTGCTGCTTCTGCCGGTCGACCGTCACCGCATCGAAGCCCTGCCAGACGGGCCAGCGGCACAGCTTCTGGCGCACATGGACCCAGTGCGCCGTGACGGCCGGCTGGTCCGGCTTGTGCTGCAGGCTTTGCGTCAGGACCGCCGCCGCTTCCGGCAGTCGCCTGCCGTGTTCCAGCAAGCGGGCGATGAAATTGAGCGTCTGCACGTGCAGCGCTTCGGCGGCCGGCAGGTCCGGCACGTCCGTCAGGATGGCCTGCCAGGTCGCCAGCGCGTCGTCCATGCGGCCCTGGCGTTCGTACAGCGCGCCCAGGTGCAGGCGCGCTTCGATATAGCCGGGATTGAGTGCGATGGCCTTCAAGTAATCGCCTTCGGCGCGCCGCTCGTCGCCGATGCCGCTGTGGCAGATGGCGAGGTTGAACCAGACCGCGTAGGCCAGCGGCGAGTGCGCGTGCGCCAGCCATTGTTCGTACAGGCGCACGGCCGCTTGCGGCGCCCCGTCGTCGATCAGCGCCTGCGCGGCGTTGAACAGCTCCACCAGCGGCAACACGCCGCGTTCGGCCTGCATGAACAGAGCATCGGAAGGGGACGTCGGGTTGGCATTGACACTCATCCTGGGGGCCGTCTCTCGAGAGAATGCTGCAGCGTTGTCGTGTAGAGTAATCATACTCCGATGCGCGTGGCGCCCGGCATGGGCACGCTGGCATGGATACGGTTAAGATGGCGGTGCCGTCACCTCAGTCAGCCGCCCATGCTCAAGACACCCGCCGCCTTTACCGCCCTGATCGACCCGCCCGAACACGTCGAACGTCCGCTGACGTTCATCTTCCACAAGAGCCAGATCCTGCTGCGCAGCGACGACCTCTCCGTGCCCGGCGATCCGCCACCGGACCTGGCGCTGCCGCCCGAGCGGCTGCATGCGGTGGGCTTGTGGGAAGGGCGCTACTGCCAGGCCGCGTGGACGGAGAATACCGACTTCGCCCCGGCCGGCCATGCGTGGCACAGCCTGCGCTCGCTGTTCGGCAGCGTCGACGACGCGTTCATCGGCCTTGCCGGGCGCGCCAGCCAGATCGCCGACTGGGCCCGCACGCACCGCTATTGCGGCGTCTGCGCCACGCCGATGGCACGCCTGGGCGGCGAGCGGGCATACAAGTGCGGCGCCTGCGGCCACACGGCCTACCCGCAGATTTGCCCGGCAATGATGGTGCTGATTCGCGATGGCGAGCGTGTCCTGCTGGCCAAGCACACCCGCTCTCCGGCCGGGCTGTTTACGGCGCTGGCGGGCTTTGTCGAGGCGGGCGAATCGGTCGAGGAGGCGGTACACCGCGAGGTGTACGAGGAAGTGGGCCTGCGCGTGCATCGGCTGCAATATTTCAGCAGCCAGGCGTGGCCGTTCCCGAACTCACTGATGATCGCCTACACGGCCGAGTATCTCGACGGCACCATTCGCGTCGATCCGGCCGAGATCGAAGAGGCGCGCTGGTTCGGGCCGGACGACGAATGGCCGCAAACGCCGCATACGATCTCGATTGCCAGCGCATTGCTGGCCGCCAACCGCCCGGGGCGCTGAGCATCGCGCGACCCGCCGTCGTGTTTCCGCGACGCAGGTAAGGCGGCGCAATCTTATGTATACTGGCGGATACCCTTTTAAATAAGCAGTCTCAATCATGTCTAAAGAAGCATTCTCCGAGCACGACTGGCGTCGCCTGCTGACCACGCTGGGCGAGGACCCGGACCGCCCCGGACTGGCGGAAACGCCGCACCGCGTGGCCAAGGCGTGGAAACACTGGACCTCCGGCTACGACCAGGACCCTGTCGAACTGCTGAAGGCGTTCGAGGACGGCGCGGAGGAGTACAACGAACTGATCGTCGTGCGCAACATCCCCGTCTACAGCCACTGCGAGCATCACCTGGCGCCGTTCTTCGGCAAGGCCACCGTCGGCTATTTGCCGAACGGCAAGATCGTCGGCCTGTCGAAGCTGACCCGTCTCGTCGACTGCTTCGCCAAGCGGCTGCAGGTGCAGGAGCGCCTGACGGTGCAGATCGCCAATACGCTGATGGAAGTGCTGGAACCGAAGGCGGTCGGCGTCGTCATCAAGTGCCGCCATATGTGCATGGAAAGCCGCGGCATCCGTACGCCGGGCGAGGAGACGATCACATCGTCGATGCTGGGCGAGCTGCAGCCGAATCTGGCGCTGCGCACCGAGTTCCTGGCGCTGGCGCGGGATTAATATCACCGCAGAGCTTGTGTCCATGTCGGGGTGTGACCCCGAGGTGCCGAGGTGGCCACGGGCTCGGCCGTTAATTGGCTGGGGCTGCCGCCTCCGGCGCCTCGATAAAGCTGAACTGGTCGATCTCGGCCTTGAAGTCGCCCAGTTTCTGGCCCGTCGCGGCGCCTTCGTCCGACAGCAGTGCGCAGGTCTGCGTGTCGACATGCCAGACCTGCTTGCCTGAACGCAGGCTCCAGCGGTTATTGCCGTCGCTGAACAATTCCAGATTGGTGTCCTCCAGCGGCAGCTCCCCCAGCGGGATGGCGCGCTGGCAGTCCGGCATGCGCGCGGCCATCAGCGTGAAGCGGCCTTCCTCGCTCCAGAAATAATCCTGCTGCCGGCGCACGGTGAGGCGGTGTTCCTGCGTGCTGTCCGCGTAGTACGTGGCGGAGTCGTTGTAGCAGCCGGCCAGAAGCAGCAGCGCCAGGGTGGGGGCAAGTGTGCGCATGGGATGAAAAGCCTGGTTGACGTTAGCGCCGATTATAGCGGCTGCGCACGATAGGCCACGGTAACCATTGCATTTAAGATAAACTTATAGCTTCACTTCGCTTGTCCAACAGATAACATGCCCGGCCAATCCCGTACCGACGACCAGAGTTTCCGCCGTATTTTGTACCGCAACATCACCCTGCCACTGGCAGCCGGCGTCGTCAGCGCCGGGGTGTTCGTGGCCATTCTTGCCTACCTGCTCAGTGCATTGACGTGGGTCGAGCACTCCGAACGCGTTATCGGCAATGCGCAGGAAGTGCGCAAGCTGGCTGTCGACATGGAAACGGGCGTGCGCGGTTTCCTGCTGACGGGTGAGGAGCCGTTCCTCGCGCCGTACCGGCTGTCGAAGCCGAAAGTGGAGACCGGCCTGAATACGCTGGCCGAGCTCGTGAAAGACAATCCGCGCCAGATCGACCGGCTGCGTAATATCCGCGCCCAGCAACTGCAGTGGGACAAGGTTGCGCAGGACATGATCCGCGCCCGCACCACGGGTGGCGATTACCTCGGCCTGATCAAGTCGCAGCGCGCCAAAGTCGAGTTCGACGAGCTGCGCAATATGTTCGTGGCATTCATTGCCGAGGAAGACCGGCTGCGCCAGGAACGCTCGGACAACGCCCGCTCCGTGACGTGGCTGACGGTGGGCGGTTACCTGACGGTCAGCCTGCTGATCAGCGGCTTCCTCGCTTACTGGGGCCGGCGCGAGCTGACCCGCCTGTCTGACGTGTACGGCAACGCGCTGGCCGAACAGCGCGTCCAGTCGGAACGGGTGGAGCGCCAGGCGTGGCTGCGCTCGGGCCAGAGCAAGCTGGCCGAGCAGGGCATCGGCCAGCGCTCGCTGCCGGCGATGTCCGCGGCGCTGCTGAGCTTCCTGGCGCGCTACCTGGACGTGGCGGTGGGGGCTCTGTACGTGCGCGGCCCGGACGGCGCGCTGCACCGCACGGCGGGCTACGGTTTTGCCGCCAGCGACGAGGAACATGGCAAGGACGTGCTGCCGGGCGAGGGCATCGTCGGGCAGGCGGCCAATGACCGCCGCATCATCCACCTGGAAAACCTGCCGAATTACTACCTGAAGCTGACGTCCGCACTGGGCAGCGGCTCGCCGACCCACATCCTGGTGGCGCCGGTCGAGAGCGATGGCGAAGTCAACGGCGTCGTCGAACTGGGCTTCCTCGGTCCCGTCGGCGAGCGCGAGATCGAATTCCTGAAACTCGTCAGCGGCAACATCGGCACGGCGATCGAAGCGACATTGTCGCGCCAGCGCCTGCATGAAGTGCTGCAGGAAACCCAGCAGCTCAACGAAGAGCTGCAGGTGCAGCAGGAAGAGCTGCGCACGGCCAACGAAGAGCTGGAAGAGCAGTCGCGCGTGCTGGAGGAATCGCAGGCCACGCTGGAAAACCAGAAGGCGGAACTGGAACAGACCAACGAACAGCTGGCCGAGCAGGCGGTCGTGCTGGACCAGCGCAACACGGCGCTGAACGACGTGCAATTGCAGCTGGAAGAGCGCGCCCGCGACCTGGAGCGTGCCAGCCAATATAAATCGCAGTTCCTGGCGAATATGTCGCACGAGCTGCGCACGCCGCTGAACAGCTCCCTGATCCTGGCGAAACTGCTGTCCGATAACCCGCAGGGCAACCTGAACGAAGAGCAGGTGCGCTTCGCCCAGACGATCTACTCGGCCGGCAACGATTTACTCAATCTGATCAACGACATCCTCGACATCTCGAAAGTCGAGGCGGGCAAGCTGGAACTGAACCCGGAAGAATTACGCCTGCAGCAGGTCGTGCAGGGCATGCAGCGTACGTTCGAACCGCTGGCCCAGCAGAAGGGTCTGGCCTTCGTCGTCGAGACGGAGCCGGGGCTGCCGGAGACGGTGTACACCGATTGCCAGCGTTTGGAACAGATCCTGAAAAACCTGCTGTCGAACGCCGTCAAGTTCACGGACGCGGGGCGCATCGTGCTGCGCGTGGCGCCCGGCGCGAACGGCAATGTCAGCTTCGCCGTGCAGGATTCGGGCATCGGCATCCGCGCCGACCAGCACGAAACCGTGTTCGGCGCGTTCCAGCAGGCCGACGGTACCACCAGCCGCAAGTATGGCGGCACGGGCCTGGGCCTGTCGATTTCGCGTGACCTGGCCACCTTGCTGGGCGGGACCATCACCCTCGTCAGCGCGGAAGGCAAGGGCAGCACCTTCACGTTGACATTGCCGCTGCAATGGTCGGCGCCGGGCAAGGAAGAAGTGCCGGCGGCGCCGCCGTCCGCGCTCGCGCCACCGCGCCAGCCGGTCCAGGTCGAGCGCCTGCCGCTGCCGCCGGCGCCGCCGGTCGCAGCGCCTGCGCCGGCCAACGTGCCGCGCGCGTTCGAGGACGACCGCGACAAGGCACCGCCACCCAACCGCACGGTGCTGGTGATCGAGGACGAGCCGGCGTTCGCCCGCATCCTGTACGACCTGGCGCACGAGATGGACTACCGCTGCCTGGTGGCGTTCGCGGCGGATGAAGGCCTGCAGATGGCCGAGCAGTACCAGCCGAGCGCCATCCTGCTGGACATCCGCCTGCCGGACCGCTCCGGCCTGTCGGTGCTGCAGCTGTTGAAGGACAATCCGCGCACGCGTCACATCCCGGTGCACGTGGTGTCGGCATCCGATGCCGAGGAAGCGGCGCTGCACATGGGCGCCGTCGGCTTCGCGATGAAACCGACCAGCCGCGACGCCCTGCTGGACGTGTTCGCGCGCCTGGAGCAGAAGTTCACGCAGAAGATCAAGCGCATCCTGCTGGTGGAAGACGACGCGCGCCAGCGCGACAGCGTGGTGCAGCTGATCTCCGACGAGGACATCGAGATCGAAGCGGTGGAGTCGGGCGAAAAGGCGCTGGCGCTGCTGCGCACGACGATCTTCGACTGCATGATCATCGACCTGAAACTGCCGGACATGCAGGGCAACGAGCTGCTGCAGCGCATGGCGCACGAGGAAATCGCGTCGTTCCCGCCGGTGATCGTCTACACGGGCCGCAACCTGACGCGCGCCGAGGAAGCGGACCTGCACAAGTATTCCCGGTCCATCATCATCAAGGGCGCCCGTTCGCCGGAGCGCCTGCTGGACGAAGTGACGCTGTTCCTGCACAAGGTCGAGTCGGAGATGACCAGCGAACGCCAGACGATGCTGAAAACGGTGCGCTCGCGCGACCGCGTGTTCGAAGGCCGCCGCATCCTGCTGGTGGACGACGACGTGCGCAACATCTTCGCGCTGACCTCCGCACTGGAACAGAAAGGCGCCATCGTTGAAATCGGCCGCAATGGCTTTGAGGCTTTGGAGAAGCTGGACGCCGTGCCGGACATCGACCTGGTGCTGATGGACGTCATGATGCCCGGCATGGACGGCCTGGAAGCGACGCGCCGCATCCGTGCCGACAACCGCTTCGCGCGCCTGCCGATCATCGCCATCACGGCCAAGGCGATGAAGGACGACCAGGAGCAGTGCCTGGCCGCCGGCGCCAACGACTATCTCGCCAAACCGATTGACCTGTCGCGCCTGTACTCGCTGCTGCGGGTCTGGATGCCCGCACTGGATCGGATCTGACATGCAGCATCGCCCTCATCACAGCGATACCGACATCGAGCTGCGCATGCTGATGGAGGCGATCTACCTGAAATACAGCTACGACTTCCGCGACTACACGGGAGCGTCGCAGAAGCGCCGCGTCCTGCACGCGATGCGCGAAATGGGCTGCGAGACCATCTCGCAGCTGCAGTCGCGCGTGCTGCACGAACCGGCCGCGTTTTCCGAGCTGCTGCAGTTCCTGACGATTCCCGTCACCGAGATGTTCCGCGATCCGACGTATTACGCGGCGCTGCGCGAGCACGTGATGCCGGTGCTGTCCACCTATCCGTCGCTGAAGATCTGGGTGGCCGGCTGCAGCACGGGCGAGGAAGTGTATTCGCTGGCGATCCTGCTGAAGGAGGAAGGCCTTCTGGAACGCAGCATCATCTACGCCACCGACATCAATCCGCAGTCGCTGGAAAAGGCCAAGAAAGGCGTGTTCCCGCTCGATAGCATGCGTGCGTACACGGAGAACTACCAGGCGTCTGGCGGCAAGCGCGCCTTTTCCGACTACTACACGGCGGCCTACAACGCCGCGCTGTTCGACCGCTCGCTGGCGGAAAACGTCACGTTCGCCGATCACAGCCTGGCCACCGACACGGTGTTCGCGGAAACGCAGTTCATCAGCTGCCGCAACGTGATGATCTATTTCAAGAAGAAGCTGCAGGAGCGCGCGCTGGGCCTGTTCCACGAGTCGCTGTGCCACCGCGGCTTCCTGGGCCTGGGCAGCAAGGAGAGCATCGACTTCTCCGCGTACGGTCCGCGCTTCGAACCGATCGTCAAGCGCGAACGCGTGTTCAGGAAGCTGTGATGGAGACGCTTCCGGGGACCGTGCTGCAAGGCCGCCAGTTCGCGGCGGTCGTCATCGGCGCTTCCGCCGGCGGCGTCAACGCGCTGCTGGAGATCCTGCCCGCGCTGCCCAAGTCCACTCCCTTCCCGGTCGTGGTCGTGCTGCACGTGATGAAGGGGCGGCAGAACCAGCTGGCCGAGGTATTCCAGCAGCGACTTGCGGTGCGCGTGCTGGAAGCGGCCGATAAGGACGAACTGCACCCCGGCACACTGTACTTCGCGCCGGCGGGCTACCATCTGTCGGTGGAGGAGGGCGGCGTGCTGTCGCTGAGCCAGGAAGAGCCGGTGCATTTCGCCCGGCCCGCCATCGATATCACGATGGCCTCGGCTGCCGACGTGTACGGCCCACAGTTGGCAGGTATCCTGCTGACGGGCGCGAACCAGGATGGCGCCGCTGGCCTGGCCGCCATCGGCGCTGCCGGCGGCCTGACGGTGGTGCAGGACCCGCTTGAGGCGCAAGTGGCCGTGATGCCGAATGAAGCGATCAGGTTGCGCCAGCCGGACCTGGTGCTGACCCTGCAGGAGATCCGCAGCCTGCTGCTGAAGTTGGAGAACAAGCAATGAATACTATGGCCCCCCAAGGTGCCACGCGCGACGTGACGAAGCTCCTCATCGTCGACGACCTGGCGGAAAACCTGCGTGCCCTGAACGCCGTCATCCGCGCCGACGACCGCGTGGTGTACCAGGCGTCGTCCGGCGAGGAAGCGCTGGCGCTGCTGCTGGAGCACGACTTCGCGCTGGCGATCCTGGACGTGCAGATGCCGGGCATGGACGGCTTCGAGCTGGCCGAACTGATGCGCGGCACGGACAAGACGCGCCACATCCCGATCGTCTTCGTCAGCGCGGCCGGCAAGGAACTGAATTACGCCTTCAAGGGCTACGAGACGGGCGCCGTCGATTTCCTCTACAAGCCGCTCGATCCGGACGCGGTGCGCAGCAAGGTGAACGTGTTTGTCGACCTGCATTGCCAGCGCATGGAGATCCGCCGCCGCGTGGAAGAACAGCAGGCGACGATGAACGAACTGCGCGCGGCGCAGGAAGAGATGCGCTATGCGCTGCGCATGCGCGACGAGTTCATGTCGATGGTGGCGCACGAGCTGCGCACGCCACTCAACACGCTGTACCTGGAAACGCAGATGCGCAAGATGCAGCTCGATAAGGGCAACACGTCCGCCTTCGGCCCCGAGCAGCTGGCCGGCATGGTGGCGCGCGACGGGCGCCAGATCCAGTCGATGATCCGCCTGATCGACGACATGCTCGACGTCTCGCGCATCCGCAGCGGCGTGCTGTCGATCCGGCCATGCGACACGGAGCTGCGCGACATCCTGCAGCGCCTCACCAGCGACCTGGCGCGCCAGGCGGCGGATGCGGGTACCCACTTCGAACTGGAAGCGCCCGAACCCGTGAACGGCTGCTGGGACGAGTTCCGCATCGAGCAGGTGATCATCAACCTGCTGACCAATGGCCTGCGCTACGGCGGCGGCAAGCCGGTGCGCGTGCGCCTGTCGGCGGACGAGAACGAAGCGCGCATCGACGTCATCGACGAGGGCGCCGGCATCCCCGAGGACATGCTGGGGCGGATCTTCCTGCCGTACGAGCGGGGCCAGGGCAACGGCGTGCCGTCCGGCCTGGGCCTGGGCCTGTACATTTCGCGCCAGCTGGCCGAGGCCCACCAGGGCACGCTGACGGTACGCAGCAAACCGGGGGAAGGCTCCGTCTTCACGCTGGCGCTGCCGCGCACCGCGGGAGCATAAATGACGGCGATGGAAACGGCCCGCACCGGCGACGTGATCGACGCGCGCGAGCTGCAGTACGCGGTCGACCGCCTGGTCGAAATGGCGGGCGAATTCTGCGACACCGTTGGCGAGAACACGACCTTTCCCGAGCAGCGCCAGATCCTGCGCCGCACGCACAGCCTGCTGAACCTGTCGGTGTGGCTCGATGGCGGCGCCAATATCCCGCTGGCGCCGGGCCAGCCGCGCGTGACGGCGGCGCAGATCAACGATGCCATCGATTACTGCGTTGCCGCCAGCCGGACGCTGACCACGTTGACGGCACGCCTCGCGCTGATCGACGCGCTGCTCGACTTCTTCCAGGACGTGCTGAAGGGAGAGGGCAGCGAGATCGTCGCATCGGCCGTTCAGCTGCGTAAAGTGTGCGACGCGGGCGATCCGGCGGTGGTGACCAATGCGGCGAGCCGCTACCGCCTGGCCGATTTTCACGCCCGTGAATGGGAGGCCGCGCAGTACGTGCTGCTGCCGCTGAACGGCCTGCGCTCGCCCGACATGGCGGAGATCGGCGAGGCCGTGCAGCCGGAAGCGCCGACCGCGTCGCCCGCTTCCGCGCAGGTGTCGGCACGTGTTGCGGCCCGGGTTGCGGCAATGCCGCCGCTGCAGTCGGCTGACGTGGCCACGCCGCAGATCCTGCACTCGACGCGCGCCGACGGCCCGAAGCTGGCAGCGCTGACGAGCGAGGAAGTGCTGCAACTGAAGACCCGTTCGCCCGGCGTGCGCGTGCTGCCGCTGGTGGTCTACGAACTGACGCGCCGGCCAATGCTGACGGTGGCAAAAGGACCGGCGCCGGCGGCGGCCGCCAGCACGACGCTGGCGCTGACCGTGCAGGTAGTGCGCGCCGGTGCGAAGAACGTGCCCGTGGCGGGCGCACGGGTGGTCGGCTTTACGGACTTCGCGGCGCGCGCGGGCGCGGAAGCGCTGAGCGATGCGAGCGGCATGGCACAGCTCGACCTGGATGCGGGCGTGGCGCTGCAGGCGTTGCTGGTGTACGGACCGCCCGGCTACTGGGGCATGTACCGGCACGACGTCACGCTGAACAAGGGCGCGACGCTGGCGCTGCAGCCGATCGACATGGCGGCGCCCGACTACCTCGCGCAGCTCTACGGCGGCAGCGCAATGGATGCGGGCGCGGGCGTCACCGTGGGCGTCATCGACACGGGCGTGGACGATACCCACCCGGATATCGAGCTGGCCGGCGGCGCCGCGTTTGTCGTGGCCGAGAGCGATGCCGGCGGCGCCGGCCCGGCCGCCGTCGATGGCGACCATGGCAGCCACGTCGCCGGCATCATCGCCAGCCGAGGCAGCGCGCCGTCCGGCCGGCCCGGCGTCGCGCCCGGCGTGCGGCTGATGAGCTATCGTGTCTTCCCCAACGCCGGCACGGGCGCCACCAACTACGACATCATCCGCGCCATCGACCGGGGCGTTTCGGACGGCTGCGACCTGCTCAACCTGAGCCTGGGCGGCTCCACCCGCGACGAAGCGGTGCGCGAAGCGATCAAGGACGCGTTCGACAACGGCACGTTGTGCTTTGTCGCCACGGGCAACGACGGGCGCGGCCCGGTCAGCTATCCGGCGCGCTGGCCCGAAGCGGTGGCCGTGTCGGCGCTGGGGTGCACGGGGACGTTCCCGGCCGAGTCGTCCGAAACGCTGGACGTGGCGGCGCCGTTTTCGACGCAGGACGATACCGTGTTCGTGGCAGGCTTTTCCAACGTGGGCGAGGAAGTGGACCTGACGGGGCCGGGCGTGGGCATCGTCTCGACGGTGCCGGGCGGCGGCTATGGCGTCATGAGCGGCACGTCGATGGCTTGCCCCGCCGTCACCGGCATGGCGGCCGCGCTGCTGGCCTGCCATCCGGACGTGCTGGCGATGCCGCGCGACCGCGAGCGTTCCATCGCCATGCTGCGCATCGTGAACGGCGCGGCCGGCACGGTGGGATTCGCGCGCAATTTCGAAGGCCTGGGGCTGTTGCAAAAGGCTTGAGGACAGGAGGCCGGCGATGGACTACACTGGAACGATGCGCCGTCTCGTCATCCGTCAAACCAGCCATGCCACGCTGTCCGCCGACCAAGCGGAAGGCGTCGTGTGCGCGTTCGACCAGGCCCGTGTCGTCAACCGCGACGGCAAGACCTTGCTCGTCGATTTCGATCCCTGCGAGATCGACCGCCTGCGCGAACGGCTGCCCGGCTGGCTGGTCTCCGAACAGGGACCGCCGGTGCCGGTGCCGGATCACTGCCTGCGCATCAAGACATAATCAGGGACGGAAGCGTGCCGGGGACTGGCACCTCTCGGGCCGAAGGGCCCGCGAGGTGCCTGTCCCGGACGGGCATGTCCCCGACGTAAAAGCAGGATGCAAAGGTCGGGGACAGGCACGCATCACAGGGCCGGAGGCCCTGAGATACGAGCCAGTCCCCCCATCCTCAAGCAGTGCGGAAGAACGCCACCACCTGCGCCAGCTGCGCCGCCTGCTCCTGCATGCTCTGCGACGCGGCCGCCGCTTCCTCGACCAGCGCCGCATTCTGCTGCGTCACCTCGTCCATCTGCGTGATCTGGCCGATGCCCGCCGTCTGTTCCTGGCTGGCCGAGGCAATGTCGCCCATGATGCTGGTGACGCGCTGGATGCTCTGCACGATATCGCCCATCGTCCGGCCGGCGTCGTTGACGAGGCGCGAGCCTTCATCCACGCTGGTCACGGATGCGGTGATCAGCTCCTTGATCTCGCGCGCCGCGGCGGCCGAGCGCTGCGCCAGGCCGCGCACTTCGGTGGCGACGACGGCGAAGCCACGTCCCTGTTCGCCGGCGCGCGCCGCTTCCACGGCCGCGTTCAGCGCCAGGATATTGGTCTGGAAGGCGATGCCGTCGATGACGGCGATGATGTCGACGATCCGGCGTGCCGACGTGTTGATCGTGCCCATCGTATCGACCACCTGCGCGACGATGGCGCCGCCCTTGGTGGCGACGTCGGATGCGGCCATGGCCAGCTGGTTCGCCTGCAGCGCGTTGTCGGCATTCTGGCGCACGGTGGACGTCAGCTCTTCCATCGACGATGCGGTTTCCTCCAGCGAGCTGGCCTGCTCTTCCGTGCGTGCCGACAGGTCCATATTCCCCGCCGCGATCTGGCGCGACGCCGTGCCGATGGCGTCCGTGCCGCCGCGCACCTGCGTGACGACGTTCAGCAGTGCGTCGTTCATGCCCTTCAGCGCCTGCAGCAGGCGGCCCGTCTCGTCGGCGCGACCGGTGGCGATCACGGAGGACAGGTCGCCGCCGGCCACCGTCTCGGCCACCGTCAGCGCTTCGCCCAGCGGGCGGGTGATCGAGCGCGTCACGATGTACGCGACGGCGCAGCCGGCCGTGAGCGCGATGACGCCGAGGATGACCATCAGCATGCGCGTATTGGCATACATGGCGCTGGCTTCCTCGCCGGCGACGCGGGCCTGCTCGGCCTCGTAGGCGATCAGATCGTCCATCGCCGCCAGCACGCCCGTCAGGCTGGGCGCCGCTTCCTTCAGCAGATACTCCGTGCCGTCCTGCACTTCGCCTTCCTTGCGCAGCGCAATGAGCTTGTTGTTCTTGACGGCGCCTTCCTTGAGCAGGCGGTTGACGGTCTCCATCAGCGCGCGTTCCTTGTCGGTCGACAGGCGCTTGACCAGTTCCGCGTTGGCCGCGCCGTAGCGCTTGCGTGCCTCGGCCACTTTCGCCAGCTCGGCGTTCATCGCTTCCGTACTGGGCGTGACCATGATGGTCGTCAGCGACAGCGTGATGTTGCGGATGTTGTCGACCATCGTGTTGGCCGCGGCCAGCTTGACGTTCTTGTCGCGCACGATGTCGTCGGTGCGGCCGCCGATGCGTGCCAGCGACGTCAGCGCCAGCGCGATAATGGCCACCAGCAGCACGAGTACGGTGGCAAACCCCAGCCCGAGGCGGGCGCCGATCTTGAGATTGGCGAGTGACATGTCTTCCCCACATGAAAATTGTTGAACGGTGGGCTCCCGGCGTGGGGCTGGCGCTCTTGGTGGCGACCCGTGCGTCCATTGTTAATCAAAAGGGACCCGGGCCGACGAGACGCGGCCGTTTTTACTGAATGTTGTCTCACGGGAACAACGGACTGTTGTCGGTCCTGAATGACTGTCCGTCTGCCATGACTTGCATCGTGGCGCCCGTATCCCGCCGTACAATGGAACGAACCCGGGAGGCGCGCTGTGAAACGCGATTGGCAGACAGGATCGGCAAAGGACGTGGGGCGGCGCGAATGGCTGCTGAAGCGCAATTGCTCGCTGACGCCGCGCCAGACCATGGTCAGCTGGGCCGTGCTGGTGGCGATGTCGCTGGGTGTCGGCCTGTTCTGCACGTGCCACGGGGCGTCGCTGGTGCTGTTGTTCACGGCACTGGAAATGACGGCTGTGACGGCCGCGTTCGTCTTCTACAGCCGCCACGCCACCGACTTCGACCGCATCGTGCTCGACGAGGGCTATCTCACGGTCGACAGGATGCGTGGCGGCAGAACTCGGCAATACCAACTGGAAGCGCTATGGCTGCGCGTGACGCCGCCGGCGCGGCGGCGTGACCCGGTGCGGCTGAGCGCCCGCGGCGTCAGCGTGGAAGTGGGAAGCTATCTGCTGGAACCGCAGCGGCGCCTGCTGGCAAAGGAGCTGCGCGAGGCACTGGCAGTCCAGTGAGACATGGGGACTGGCACCGTGGGTGCCTGTCCCCGACGTTTACGATGCGCTGTCGCCAAATATGGAAAACGTCGGGGACAGGCACCTTTCAGCGGGTCGGAGACCCGCAGAAACGTGCCAGTCCCCAGCACCTCAATGGCCGCGGAATAAAAAAAACCTGCCACCGGCAAAGCCAGGGGCAGGCAAAAGGCTTGGGTAAAGCGGGAATGTCTGTCGTGGTAAAAAAGTCAGAAGCGGTAGCCGACGCCAACGCCGATCAGCACCGGATCGACCTTGACCTTGCTGGCCTTGACGCCGCCGATCAGCACGTCGCTGCGCAGCTGCAGCTTCTTGACATCGAGATTCAACGACCAGTTCTGGTTCAGCTTGTAATCGACGCCGGCCTGCAGCGCGAGGCCCCAGCTGTCGTGCTCGAGGCTGCCTTGCCCGTTCAGGATGTGATTGCTGGAGAACGTCGTCCAGTTGACGCCGGCACCGATGTACGGGCTCAGCGTGGCGCCCGGCATGAAGTGGTATTGCGCCAGCAGCGATGGCGGCAGGTGCTTGAACGTGCCGATCGTCTTGCCGTCCAGGTAGACGTCGTGTTTCTGCGGGTACGTCAGCACGAGCTCGGCGGCGATGTTCGGGGTGAAGAAATAGGAGATGTCGATCTCGGGGATGGTCTTGTCGGAGACGCCGATGCGGTCGGAGGCGCCGACGCCGGCCAGCGGCTCGGACTTGTCGGCCGGATCGATATGCACTGCACGAGCACGCACTTGCCACGGGGACGTTTGCGCCGAGGCTGCGACGGATGTCATGGCTGCCGAGACTGCGAGAACTGCCAGGATTGCTGTTTTCATTTCACTTCCTCTTATTTGATGTCGTATGTTGCTGGAGAGAAGTTTAGTGACGCACCGCAGCAAAAACTTTGACTCAGATCAAAATTGCCTGAACGAATACATTTCGGTCATTGGCCGCCGCTGCCCGGATCACGCCATGTAGCGCCCTTGTGCTAACGCAAAAGCCGGCGCCCGTCCCCGTGCAACCATTGCCTCTCGTAAATCTTTTGCGATGCGGGACAATGGACGATTTCCTTCCTTACTACGAGCAGGAGCTGGGCCTCCTGCGGCGTGCCACCCAGCAGTTCGGCCGGCAGTTCCCCGATATCGCGGCGGAACTGCTGCTGTCCGGTGGCGAGAGCGGCGACCTGCAGGTGGAGCGGCTGCTGCAGTCGGCCGCGCTGCTTAACGCGCGCGTGGCGCAGCAGCTGGACGACGGGCACGTGCGCTTCACCGGCGCGTTGCTGGAGATGCTGGAATCGCATTACGGCCGCCCGCTGCCCTCGTGCAGCGTGGCGCAGGTGGACTTCGGCGGCCGCGAGATCGCCACGGCGACCGTCATCCCGCGCGGCACGGCGATGAAGACGCTGGCCGCCCCCGAGTGCCGCTTTCGCACCGCGTACGACGTGACGATCGCACCGGTGGCGATCGCGGAGGCGCGCTTCGTTCCCTGCATCGACGTGCCGGTGGCGCTGGGCGTACCGTTGCAGGCCGCCTGCGAACTGCGCATCGTCATCGCCGGCACGGCCGCAAACGTCGCGCTGAAGGACTGCGGTGTCGCGACGCTGCGCGTGTACGTCGATGGCGACGGGCCGTTGCGTGCGGCGTTCCAGGATGCGATGTTCACCCGCACGCTGTGCGCCTGCGTGGAAGCGGGCAAGCAGTGGCGCAAGCTGCCGGCGCTGCCCTGCCGCGCGGTCGGCTATGACGATGACGACGCGTTGCTGGCGACGGACAGCGCGTCCACGTCCGGCTTGCGGCTGTTGACGGAATACTTCGCGTTCCCGGAAAAATTCGACTTCTTCGATATCGATCTCAACGCTCTGCTGAAAGGGTGCCCGGCCGACTGTCGCCAGCTGGCGCTGCACCTCGTGCTGCCGGACCCGCGCGACACGGCGGTACCGCGCCTGCTGCGCGTGCTGAACGCAGCGCACCTGCGCCTGGGCTGCACGCCGGTCGTCAACGTGTTCGACGACGTCCCGGCACCGATCCGCGTGACGGTACCGCAGCGCGGCTGCCGGCTCGCGCCGGACGATCAGGGCAGGGACATTTACAGTATCGATGCGGTCAGCCTGCAGTATCGGCGCAACGGCCGGAGCGTCAGCGTGGACCTGGCGCCGTTTCACAGCTTGCGGCGCACGCATGACCAGCAGTACTGGCTGGCGCGCACTGCCGAGACCATCCTGGGCACGGAGCGCACCTTGTCCTTTGTCGATGCGGACCAGGTGCCGCTCGATATCGAGGAAGGGTTTGCGCACGTGCGGCTGACGTGCACGAACGGCAGCATGCCCGCATCGCTCCGGTACGGCGGCAAGGACGGCGACCTGACCTGCGAACATGTCGCCGGCAGCTGCCCGATACGCATGCTGCGCCAGCCGACGCCACCGGGCCGCGCGGCGGGCCAGCGCGGCGCGCACTGGAAGGTCATCGCGGCCCTGTCGCCCAACTACCACACGCTGACGGCCGAAGGCCTGCCCGAGCTGCTGGCGACGTTGCGCCTGCACGCGCCGCCGAACAGCGCGATCGCCAGGCGCCAGCTGGCCGGCATCGTCGGCCTGGCGCATCACGCGACAGCGGCATGGCTGCCGTTCGCCCAGGGCGCGACGTACATGCACGGCATCGAAGTCCACGTGACGCTGGACGAAGAGGCTTTCGGCGAACGCAGCATGCACGCCTTCGCACAGGTGCTGGACCGCTATTTTGCGTATTACGTCCACAGCACCAGTTTTACGCGGCTCGTCATCCTGTCCGCCGCGACCGGCCAGGAGCGGCTGCGCTGCGCGCCGCGTGCCGGCACCGTACTGCCGATCTGAGGAACCCCGATGAACCTTCGAGACACCTTCATCGACCTGCTGGTCGACCACCGCGACCTGCTGACGAACAACCGGCCGGTGCGCCTGCGCGTCGACCACCCCGGCATGTTCATGGAAGACGTGCTGCTGCCGCAGCAGGTGCAGGGCAGCGAATCGATCTGCGGCGGTTTCGAATACCGCGTGCTGTGCGTGGCGTTGAACGCGTACCTGCCGCTGAAGGAATTCATCGCGCTGCCGGCGGCCATCGACTTCGTTACGGACACCGGCAAGCTGCGCACCGTCACGGGCGTCATCACCGAAGCGGCCAGCGGCGACAGCGACGGCGGTCTGGCAAGCTACCAGATCGTCATCCGCGACGCGCTGGCGGTGATGGACAAACGCGTCAACACGCGCGTCTTCCGCAACAAGAACGAGATCGAGATCGTCCAGCTGCTGGTCCAGGAATGGCAGCGGACGAGCCCTGTGCTGGCCACGCAGTTCCGGCTCGAGATCGACTGGCTGATGAAACCGGCAAAATATCCGGCGCGCGAATTCACGATGCAGTACAACGAATCGGACGCCGCGTTCATCCGCCGCCTGCTCAAGCGCCGCGGCATCTGCTGGCACTTCGGCCCGGACGATACGAAGAATTATCTGGCGCACCGCCTGGTGCTGTGGGATCACTTCGAAAGCGTACTGCCCAACGCGGCCGACACAGTGCGCTACCACCGCGACGCGGCAACCGAGGAGCGCGACACCATCACCTCGTGGAACGCCGTGCGCACGCTGCAGGTGGGCAGCGTCAGTCGCCACAGCTGGAACTACAAGGACCCATACGGCCCGTTCTTGATGAGCATGAACATCGAGAGCCGCGTCACCCAATGCAATGCGCTGGGCGACATCGGCGTCACGCTGAACGACTACCAGGTGCTGATGCCGCACGCGGGCGACAACCACGACGACCTGATCGCGCTGGGCGCGCTGGCGATGAAGCGCCACGACCTGGAGACGAAATGCTTCCGCGGCGAAGGCAGCGTGCGCGACTTCCGCGCCGGCGAATCGTTCAAGCTGACGGGCCATCCCGAGATCGATCGGCACCCGCGCGAGGAACGCGAGTTCGTCATCACGGAACTGCACATCGCCGCGCAGAACAACCTGCCGAAGGAGCTGGCCGAACGGGTCGAAAAGCTGTTCCGCCGCAGCCGCTGGCACAACGCCGACATGGACGACCTGACCGACAGCGGCCGCCGCTCGCGCATCCGCTTCACGGCGGTCCGCAAGGGCATCGACATCGTACCGGCATTCGACGCCCGCACTGACCTGCCGCGCGTGCACATGCAGACGGCAATGGTGGTGGGACCGGAAAACGAAGAGGTGCACTGCGATGAACTGTACCGCGTGCGCATCCGCGTGACGGGCACGCGCGAAGCGGACCACGCCCACAGCGACGGCAGGAACGGCGCCTCCGACACGGACCGCGATTCGGCCTGGGTCCGCGTCGCCACCAACTGGGCCGGCGAAGGCCCGCACAGCGGCAAGCAATGCGGCGCGGTCAGCCTGCCAAGAGTCGGCTCGGAAGTGCTGCTGGCCTTCCTGGGCGGCGACCCGGACAAACCGATCATCGTCGGCCAGTTGTACAACCAGAAGGGCCAACCGCCAGCCTTGAGCACCGGCGGCGGCCTGCCGGGCAACCGCAACCTCTCCGGCATCCGCACCAAGGAGGTCAAGCAGGGCGGCCGCGGCAACCAGCTGCGCTTCGACGACACCAATGGGCAGATCAGCGCGCAGCTGGCCAGCGATCATGGGGCGTCCCAGCTGAACCTGGGTTTTCTGACGCAGCCGCGGAAGTCCGGGTATGCCGAGGAGCGGGGGCAGGGGGCGGAACTAAGGAGCGATCAGAAGGTCGCGGTGCGGGGCATCGAAGGCGTCCTGATTACCGCCGAGAGTAGCGACAGCAAGTCGGGCAGCCACCTCGAACGGGCGGAATTGCTTCGCATTGCCGAAGGCTTGCAAAAGCTGGCGAAAGAGCTGGCAACGCGCGCGACCGACCATGCCGGCGACAAGTCGGGCGGCGAATCGCTGGGTCAACTACTCGACGCGCTGAAGAATCTCGAAGACAAGGGCGCGCCTGTCGTGGCACTGAGCGGTCCCGCAGGCCTCGTCGCAGGCAGCGCCGCCAATATCGCGCTGGGGGCCGCCACCGATATCGACATCCTCAGCGCGAAAGCAACCAACGTCGCCGCGGGCGAAACCGTGTCTGTCCGCGCATCGCAAGGCCTGAGCCTTTTCGCCAACGAAGGCGGCGCAAAGGTGACCGCCGCAAGCGGAAAGGTCAGCGTACAGGCGCAGGACGATCAGCTGGAACTGCTGGCAAAGAAGGTCCTGGAAATCATCAGCAATACCGACTGGATCACGATCAAGGCCAAGAAGGGCGTGCGCATCAATGGGGGCGGCACGGAGCTCGAACTCAGCCCAGGCGGGATCAAAGGCTATACGTCCGGGAAGCACCACATGTACGCAGCGGATCACCAGACGTTCCCGGGTCAGAACAGGGAGATGAAATTCCCCGGCGATAAACCGGTGCACAAGATATGCGTCCCTTGCCTGCGCATCGCAGCGCAGGCCCACAGCCCCTTCGCCCCTTCCAAATGACCCACGACACCTGTTCGACGTATCTGCTGATCGATAGCGCAATGATCGGTGACGCTCTTCCCATGCCCTGGGCCAGCAAAAGACGCTGCCCGGATTGGGCCCGGCCGCTATACGACCGCAAGGCGGGAACCGTCAGCCCCGTGCTGATGGATATCGAAGCGGCTCGCGCCTCGGGTCGCATGAGCGACGTCATGGCGTTCGCGAATGCACGGCGGCCGCAGTTGCACCTGTCCCTCATCGACACGCTGATGTCGCTGGATCAGCTATGCGAACACCTGCGCCGCTTTATCTACTTCGTTGACGGGCAGGGCAAGGAGTACACGCTGCGCCTGGCCGATTGTGCCGTGCTCCCGGCGCTGATGGCCGCGCTGACACCGGCGCAATCGGCCGCCATCACCGCACCGATCAGATCCTGGAAGGTCCATGGCCGAGACGGCGCCTTGTTCGAACTGCCCAAGCCGACGTCCGCGCCAGACGAGACATCTCCGCTGACGCTCAGCCAGCAGCAGATGGCCGCGCTGAAAAATGCCATGGGCGTCGATCAGCTGCTGGCGAATCTGCGCACGATGCGGCCCGGCCACCAATTCGCCGCAACGCCGCTTGCCGAGTACGAAATGGCCAGCAAGGCTCGGCAGATGTGGCATGCGGCGGGGCGGGAGGACGATGCGACGCTGCTACTGCTTGCTCGTGCGGCTTTCGATACCGGCGGGAAGATACTCTGGTTGCCGAGCATGCCATTAATTCTTGCGGAATTAGATGACAAGGTCGTGCGCGAAAAAATCGCGGCCTGTGTCGCAAACCAGTTGTAGAACGCCGTTTATGGAGGAGGTATGGCCGTACGAATCGAAATCGTAGCAGGAACCCTATGTGGACTGTTGGCGGTATGCCTGTCGGGCTGTGAGACGCTCGATGGACTGAATAGCTCAGAGCACACTCCTGTAGTGCTAACGCCAGTTCAGCACTTGGGCAGTAACTATAGCGTTAGCGAAGTTCGTGTAAATGGAGAAATCGCGGGCGGTGCAGGCCGTGGAGGAGGCGGAGGTGCCATGAACTGTTGCGTCTTGCTCCCAGGCACCTGGCGTCCTGGTCTAGTAGCAAAGGTAACATGGAAAGTTCTGGACTGGAGTAACGAGAATCGGTTGGAAACAAAGGATGGAATATACCGCAGTATTAGAACTGTGGGTAGGTACGTCGCAGAGGTACCGGTGGAGCATTATGACGCCCCCGAGACGCTTTACATTCATTTCTATCAACATGGGAAGGCGCGGGTGGTTGCCAGCATCTTCAGTCCCTTCGATGGGCGGCATCCTATATCGCAGTCGCCTTCTGAGGCATCGTTGGCGGTTGCCGGCACCCCTCTCGCGGATTCTGACAACCAGAGCGGCGTAGCTTCGCCCAATACCAAATGACCGAGACATCCACTATCACATCGAAGTTCTCTACATCGTACTCGGCACCGACGAAGGGGATAAATCCTCACATCCCTCCAAGTTGCGATGGAGCGAAATGTGAAGCTGTCATACAGATAGGAACGTTCTTCGATGGTACAGATAACAATCGGCGCCGTGATGAGCCAATATATGGGGAAACGAATATAGCCCGCTTGGCTGAGTCCTATCCTGATGAGCAACATACTGGCGTCTTCAATCTGTACGTGAACGGGGTGGGCACTGAATTTCCCGAGATCGGCGAAAAATCAAGCTCGAAATTCGGCACCGCATTTGGACGAGGTGGGTTCGGACGTATCCTTTTCGCGATGCTGGGAGTGTTAAATTCGATAGGCTTGCGAACCTTGGGGCGTCAAATTTACTCGGCAGAACAGATAAAATCTCTTTGTTGTGCTGACAAGTCTCGGCAGTCGGCCGCTGCACTAGCCCAACTGGGGCGAGAGGGCGGCCTGATTGAACTTGAGGAGGATGACGAAGCTCGGGAAAATTTCTTCTTTGAACAGCTTAAGATTTTGGAAGAAAAGATCGCCGCCGCAAAGGTCGAGATCAAAGAGTGTATTTTGGATGTTTTCGGCTTCTCCCGCGGAGCGGCTCAGGCTCGGGTATTTTGCTGTTGGGTCGAACGGCTGACTATTGGAGGAAAACTGGCAGGTATCCCGCTGACCATCCGCTTCCTTGGTATTTTCGACACCGTGGCGTCGGCTGGGATCATGCACAGTCTGGGCAACGGAATCGTCAATTCCACAGGAGGGCACGTAGGCTGGGCCCAGTCGAAATTCTTGAGGATAAGCCCTAAGATTAAGACGTGCGTTCATCTGGTCGCTATGCATGAAATCAGGAAAAACTTCCCTCTGGATGAAGTGTCGATCGATGGCGTTGTCCCTGAAAATTGCCGGGAGTTCGCCTATCCCGGCGCTCATAGCGATATCGGTGGAGGATATGCGCCCGGAGCGCTGGGGCTCGCCGCGGGTAATGGAATAGAGGGCGGGGACGCGCTGAAACTGTCCCAGATTCCCTTGAGGCATATGATGGAGTGTGCGATCGCTGCGGGTGTTCCCATCAGTCAGCGTAAAGACGGGCGGTTTGCCATCGCTCCAGCCCTGCAGAGTGCGTACAAACGGTTTCTCGACATATCAGGAAGTTCCGCCAAAATGCCGAGTGAGTGGATGGCGCCTTACATGGCATGGCGTTGGCAGGTGCGCAAACAATATCAGCAGCTCGGCCATGTGCGTCGCGCTACCGATGACCGGCATCATCTGATCGATTCCAACGATAAGTTGCTTGCTGACGTGTCATACATGGGCTTTCGCGCAGACGAAGAAGTAGCAAGAAGATTTGTAATTGCCGCGCGTACCAATAAGAAGCTGGACTTGAAAGACCCAGCTTATCGTCAGGAAGAGATTTCTGCGCTTGATCCAGAGGCACCTCATGTGTTCGCAACCGCACGTGACGCGCCACCTGTCACGCCTGAGCTCGCAGAGTTCTTCGACAACTACGTGCATGATTCCCTGGCAGGCTTCCGCAAGCACCTGGTTGAGCCCACCGGTTACTGGCGCTATCGGCGTTGTTTCCGGGGCGATGACAAACCAAGATTGACTGAGTCCGATGGAGAGCGGCCCAAGTCGGATAGCACAGCTTGAGTGGAAATCAGGAGACACACGTGAAAAACAGTAAAGGCAAAGCCGTAATCCGCCTCGGCGACAAGACCAGCCACGGTGGATCGGTCATCTCGGCCGCGACGGATCTGAAATACCTCGGCAAATGCGTGGCGCTCGAAGGCCATCAGGTCGTCTGCCCGAAATGTAAAGGCGTGTTCCCCATCAAGGCGCCGGGCAGCGAGCGCAAGCATAAAGGCAAGCGGGTGGCGTATGACGGTGACAAGGCTGCCTGCGGCGCCAAACTGCTGTCATCGATCTGACGCCATCCAATGCACCTGAGCGCACCAGCCAACGCCACCTCTGCCGCGCCCACCCAATCCGCTCCTGCTCCAGCCGCACCGCCCGTCCCCACGCATGCTGGCGCAAGGCGCGATAGATGGCTTGCTCGGCGGGCAGCAGGTGCGGCAGCTCGTCGGGGTCGTGTCGCGCTGGTTCGGTGGGGGACAGTACAATTTGTCCAGACAAGAAAAAAAGCCAACTGGACAGTTGGCTCTTTCATTGCTCCCGGCGTGCTGCGTTGAACGACGCCGCGGTGCTTGTGTATCACATCAAACGTCGATATTCCCGGCCCGCAGCGCATTCGACTCGATGAAGTTCCGGCGCGGTTCGACATCGTCGCCCATCAGGGTGGTGAAGATCTGGTCCGCTGCGATCGCGTCTTCGATCTGCACCTTCAGCAGGCGGCGCACCGTTGGGTCCATCGTCGTTTCCCACAGCTGTTCCGGGTTCATCTCGCCCAGACCTTTGTAGCGCTGTTTCGAGACGGTGCGTTCCGCTTCGTCGCGCAGCCAGCCCATCGCGTGGTGGAAGTCGACGATGGCCGATTCCTTCGTGCGTTCGCCTTCGCCGCGGCGGATGAAGGCGCCTTCGCCGATCAGGCCCGTGAACGTTTCGGCCGCTTTTGCCAGCACGGCGTAGTCGGAGCCGCCCACGAAGTCGGCGTCGATGGTGCTGACCTTGACGTTACCGTGGTGCATACGCTCGATCCACAGCATGTGCTTTTCCGACAGCTCGTCGGAGCGGACGGAGACCGTGACGGTGCCGTCGTTGACGTTGTCGGCCAGAGCTTGCGCGGAGGCGCGCGCTGCTTCGACGGTGGACAGGTCCAGCTTCACGCCGGTCATGATGGCCGTCAGCGCCGCGCGGTCGATGACGCGCGTCAGGCGCATCATGACGGCGTTGGCCAGGTTGTACTGGCGTGCCAGTTCGGCCAGCGGCTCGCCCGTGATCGGGTCGGCGCCTTCGCGCGGGATCAGCACCGCGGTGTTCAGCGCCACCGTCATCATGTACGACGCTTCTTCCAGGTCGTCCTTCAGATAGCGCTCGTCGCGGCCGGCCTTGACCTTGTACAGCGGCGGTTGCGCGATGTAGATGTGGCCCCGTTCGACCAGTTGCGGCATCTGGCGGTAGAACAGCGTCAGCAGCAGCGTGCGGATGTGGGCGCCGTCGACGTCCGCGTCGGTCATGATGATGATGCGGTGGTAGCGCAGCTTGTCGGCGTTGAATTCATCCGGACCGATCGACGTGCCCAGCGTGGCGATCAGGGTCGTGATCTGCTCGGACGACAGCATCTTCTCGAAGCGCGCCTTTTCCACGTTCAGCACCTTGCCGCGCAGCGGTAAAATCGCCTGGAATTTACGGTCGCGGCCCTGCTTGGCCGAGCCGCCTGCGGAGTCACCCTCGACGATATACAGTTCGGACAGCGCCGGGTCCTTTTCCTGGCAGTCGGCCAGCTTGGCCGACAGGCCCAGGCCGTCCATGACGCCCTTGCGGCGCGTCAGGTCGCGGGCCTTGCGGGCCGCTTCACGGGCGCGTGCCGCTTCGACGATCTTGCCGCAGATGATCTTCGCGTCGTTCGGCTTCTCCATCAGGAAGTCGGTCAGCGTCTTCGCGACGATTTCTTCCACCGGGCCGCGCACTTCGGACGACACGAGTTTATCTTTCGTTTGCGACGAGAATTTCGGTTCCGGCACTTTGACGGACAGCACGCACGTGAGACCTTCGCGCATGTCGTCGCCGGCGATTTCGACTTTCGCCTTTTTCGCGAAGTCGTTCTCGTCGATGTACTTGTTGATCACGCGGGTCATCGCGGCGCGCAGGCCGGTCAGGTGGGTGCCGCCGTCGCGCTGCGGGATGTTATTGGTGAAGCACAGTACCTGCTCGTTGAACGCGTCGTTCCACTGCATCGACACATCGACGGAGATGGTCGTGTTCTGGTCGGACTGGCGCTCGCCGGTGGCCTGGAAGACCGTCGGGTGCAGCACGTTCTTCGCCTTGTTGATGTATTCGACGAAGCCGCGCGTGCCGCCTTCGAACGCGAACACTTCTTCCTTGCCGTTGCGCTGGTCGGTCAGCTTGATGTTGACGCCGTTGTTCAGGAACGAGAGTTCGCGGATACGCTTGGCCAGGATCTCGTAGTGGAATTCCACGTGCGTGAAGATTTCTTCGTCGGCCCAGAAGTGCACGTCGGTGCCGCGCTTGTCGGTTTCGCCGATGACCTTGATGGGCGAGACCAGCACGCCGTCGCGGGTTTCCAGCTGGCGGTCCTGCGGCACGCCGCGGACGAATTCCATCTGGTGCACCTTGCCGTCGCGGCGGATCGTCACGCGCAGCAGTTTCGACAGCGCGTTCACGCACGAGACGCCGACGCCGTGCAGGCCGCCGGACACCTTGTACGAGTTCTGGTCGAACTTGCCGCCGGCGTGCAGTTCCGTCAGCACGATTTCGGCCGCCGAGCGCTTCGGCTCGTGCTTGTCGTCCATCTTCAGGCCGACGGGGATGCCGCGGCCGTTGTCGGTGATCGAGATCGAGTTATCGGAGTGGATCGTGACGTGGATTTCGGTGCAGTGCCCGGCCAGGGATTCGTCGATCGAGTTGTCCAGCACCTCGAACACGAGGTGATGCAGACCGGTGCCGTCCGAGGTATCACCGATGTACATGCCGGGGCGCTTGCGGACTGCCTCCAGACCCTCGAGGATCTGGATCGACGATGCGCCGTACTCTTCCTGTTTTGCCGGGATTTGTGGTGCGTTCTGGCTTTCGGACATGGACTACTTTCTCAATTAACGTATCTGTTTGAATCGGGAGCTGCAATCAGGCTGGCGGATCAGATCCGCATCGGCATCACGACGTACTTGAAGTCCGGGTTCTCCGGGATCGAGATCAGCGCGGACGAATTCGAATCGCCCAGCGAGACGTTGACCTGATCGCACTTCAGGTTGTTCAGCACGTCCAGCAGGTACGTGACGTTGAAGCCGATGTCGATGTTGTCGCCGCCGTAGTCGATTTCCAGTTCCTCGACCGCTTCTTCCTGGTCCGCGTTGGTCGACGAGATTTTCAGCGAGCCCGGGCTGATGATGCAGCGCACGCCCTTGAACTTATCGCTCGTCATGATGGCGGCGCGCTGCAGGGAGCGCAGCAGCTCGTCGCGGCTGATCGTGAAGTCGTTCTTGTAGCCCTTCGGGATCACGCGCGTGTAGTCGGGGAACTTGCCTTCGACGAGCTTCGAGATCAGTTCGATGTCGGTGAAGCCCAGCTTGACCTGGTTGGCGGCGATGTCCAGCTGCACCGGCTCGTCGTTCTCTTCCAGCAGGCGTTGCAGCTCGATGATCGTCTTGCGCGGGATGATGACTTCCTGGCGCTCGAATGCCTGCTCGGTTTTCACCTGGCAGAAGGCCAGGCGGTGGCCGTCGGTGGCCACGGCGATGACGTTCTCGCCGTCCAGCACCAGCAGCAGGCCGTTCAGGTAGTAGCGGATGTCCTGCTGGGCCATCGAGAAATGGACCATGTTGAACAGGTGCTTCAGCGTTTTCTGCGGCAGGGTGAACGAGGCGTTGAACGTCTCGGCCTGCTGCACGGTCGGGAATTCCTCGGCGGCCAGCGTCTGCAGCGCGAAGCGCGATTTACCGCTTTGCACCGTCAGGCGCTTGTTCAGGAGCGTCATCGTCACGTCGCCCGATTCGGGCAGCGCGCGCAGGATGTCGAGCAGCTTGCGCGCCGCGACGGTGGTACCCGCGACTTCCTCGTTCGCGCCGATGTTCGCATTGGTCGTGATCTGCACTTCCGTATCGGTGGACAGGAACGAGACGGCTTCGCCTTCCTTGCGGATGAGGATATTGGCCAGAATCGGCATAGTGTGCCGACGCTCGACAATACCGCTCACGATCTGCAGTGGCCGGAGCAGCGTATCTCGGGTGGTTTTGACCAGTTGCATAGATATCCTCGATAAAAATTAGTGGCTTGACTGAGTTTGTAATGCTAATTGCTGGGAGCCTGGTTGCAAAGGCTGGAGGCAGAGGGGGCACAGGTCCGACCGGCCCTGCGCCCGGGGTCATCATCCTTTTAGCGTCTGCTCCAGCACGTGCAGTTCATGGTTGCACTCCGGGTTCTTGGTACGGTCCTGCGCGATCTTCCTGACCGCGTGCAGCACGGTGGTGTGATCGCGGCCGCCAAACAGCTCGCCGATCTCCGGCAGGCTTTTCTGCGTCAGCTCCTTGGCCAGGTACATGGCGATCTGGCGCGGCCGCGCGATGTTCGCGGGGCGGCGCTTCGAGTACATGTCCGCGACCTTGATGTTGAAGAAGTCCGCCACCGTCTTCTGGATGTTCTCCACGCTGATCTGCCGGTTCTGCACCGACAGCAGATCCTTCAGCGCTTCCTTGACGATGTCGATCGAAATATCCTTGCCGTGGAAGCGCGAGTAGGCAAGGATCTTGCGCAGCGCGCCTTCCAGTTCGCGCACGTTCGAGCGCAGGTGCTTCGCGACGAAGAACGCCACGTCGTCGGACAGGGTCACGCCTTCCGACTTCGCCTTTTTCAGCAGGATCGCCACGCGCATTTCCAGCTCCGGCGGCTCGATCGCCACCGTCAGGCCGGAGTCGAAGCGCGAGATCAGGCGGTCGTCCATGCCCGTGATCTCTTTCGGATACGTGTCCGACGTGATGATGATCTGCTTCTTCGCCGCGATCAGCGCCTCGAACGCATAGAAGAACTCTTCCTGCGTGCGGCTCTTCCCGCCGAAGAACTGAATATCGTCGATCAGCAGCATGTCGAGCGAATGGTAGTAGTGCTTGAAGTCGTCGAAGCCCTTGCGCTGGTAGGCCGTCACCACGTCGCGCACGTACTGCTCCGCGTGGATGTAGCGGATGCGCGCGCCCGGCTGGTCGGCCATCACCTGGTTGCCGATTGCATGGATCAAGTGGGTCTTACCCAGGCCCACGCCGCCGTAGAAGAACAGCGGGTTGTACGACACGCCCGGGTTGTTCGCCACCTGGATCGCGGCGGCGCGCGCCAGCTGGTTGGCCTTACCGGTCACGAAACTGTCGAACGTCAGGTCGGTGTTGATGCGGCTTTGCTCGCGGCCGCGCGCGTTGGCGAAGTCGTTGGCGGGGCTCGGTGGCGCCGGTGGCATGTCGCCCATGCGGATGTCGCCGGAACGCACGTCCTGCGCTGCCGGCGCGGCATTGCCGTTGGCGGCGCTGTTGCCGGTGCCGCCGCCGATGCCGCCGTTGACGGTCGGTGGCGAAACTTTGCGGCCCGGGTTGGTGCGCGGGTCGAGGACGAACTGCACCTCCGTCGGCGCCTCCCAGTATTGCGATGCAAGGGCGGTGATGCGACTGGCGAACTGGGTCTTCACCCAGTCGAGCTTGAAGCGATTGGGCGCAGCAATGCGCAGCTTGCCGTTCTCGTAATCGAGCGGCACAAGCGGTTTAATCCACGCGCTGAATTGTTGCGGCGTCAGCTCCAGTTCCAGTTGGGCGGAACAGGTCTGCCAGAAATTTTCCATGAATCGTCTATCTAAAAGCAAAGGGAGGGCACGGGGCCCCGAGTAACCTGCTGCGCGTTCTGCCGCGCCGCCGCAAAAGCGGCCGCGACAATGGCTGGCGCACGCGGCAGGGGCGTCGTCCGCCCGAAAACTGCCGCGTGTTGCCGTTGCCGTCAGCGCGTTGTGACCACCAACGTACGCTTCCCGGCAACATGTGCCACGCTTGCAACGGTTTCGCGAAACCTCCTGCGCGCCACACGTAACACGCTATTCTAACTCCGAACCCAACAAGTTATCCACAGGGTTGTTCCAAATTTTGCGTAAAATGCGTGCCGGCAGGGGCGGACAAGCGCCCGCTGGCTGTTGACAAGCACCTCCCAAATGCTGATAATTCAGGGTTCCCCGCCCGTACTCCGTGATTTTTCACTATTTTTCACATTACGATCAGCGCGGATGAAGCGGGCGATGAGATTGGCCAGCTTGTGCCGGACGTGTTGGCATAAGTGCGCGAAATGTCATTGGCACCAATAACTGAAGGGATACCCTGACGTGCATGCTGGTTTTCAGCGCTGTGCGACAGGCCCGATTTTGCATTTTTTTGCTTCTTTAGCGAGACCAACATGAAACGTACTTACCAACCATCCGTCGTGCGTCGCAAGCGCACCCACGGTTTCCGCGCTCGTATGGCTACCCGTGGCGGCCGCCAGGTTCTGAACGCACGCCGTGCAAAAGGCCGCAAGCGTCTGGCTGTATAAGCCAAAGCTTGCTTGCTGAGTGAACAGTAGTTCAAACAGCTCTTCAGGCGAAGGTTCCCACGACTTCGCGCGCGCTCGGCGCATCGTTAAAACGGATGAATTTTCATCCGTTTTTCGTTTGCGCCCGACCCAGAAAAGCGCGCATTTCGTGCTGTACACCCGCCAGAATCAGCTGCCACACGCGCGGCTGGGTGTCGTCGTTGCCAAACGGCTTGCGCCGCGCGCGGTCACACGCAACACCATCAAACGCGTCACCCGCGAGCTGTTTCGCGTGACCGGCCTGCCGTCCATCGACTGCGTCGTACGCCTGTCGAAGGCCGTCAACACCAAGGCCGGCCCGGCAACGACGGCAAAGCTGAAGGCGGAGCTGCGTGTCGAACTGACACGCCTGTTCGCTGCGCAGGCGGCCGTGCATGCGCGGGGACGCCAATGAAATCCCTGCTGTCATGGCTGCTGCGTGCCTACCAGGTCACCCTCAGTCCCCTGATGGGGCCGCGCTGCCGCTTCTATCCCAGCTGCTCCAATTATGCGATCGAGGCGCTGCGCGTGCATGGCGCGGGACGCGGCAGCTGGCTTGCCGCACGCCGTATCTGCCGCTGCCACCCGTGGCATCCGGGCGGGGTCGATCCCGTCCCGCCGCAGTCTTCAACAACCGCTTGCGGTTGCAACCACTCCTGATTTGACCCAATGGATATCAACAAACGCACAATCCTGTGGATCGTCTTCGCTGTTTCGCTGGTCGCCCTGTGGAACGAGTGGATGATCTCGTCCGGCAAGCCTTCGATGTTCTCGCCGGCGAAGACCGCGACCACCGACGCCAAGCCGGCCAACGCCAACAACGGCCTGCCAACGCCGGCCGGTACGGCCACCGTGGCCGGCGCCGCCGCCGTGCCGGGCACCGCCGCACCGTTCAAGAGCGAGATCGTCACGATCACGACGGACGTCTTCAAGGTCGATATCGACACGCTGGGTGGCCAGATCAAGCGCCTGGAACTGCTGAAGTTCAAGGACGGCATCGACCAGACGCGCAACCAGCTGCTGTTCCAGCAAAGCGGTAACGGCCGCGTGTACCTGGCGCAGTCGGGCCTCGTCGGCGCCGCCGGCCTGCCGAACCACAATTCCGGCTTCACGGTCCGCCCTGGCCCGCGCACGCTGGACGCTTCCGGCCAGGTGCAACTGGTGATGGATGCGGAGCAGAACGGCGTCAAGCTGACGAAGACGTTCACGTTCCGCCGCGGCGACTACGTCATCGACGTGCGCCACGACGTCACGAACACCGGTGCGGCGCCCGTGAAACCGGAGCTGTACATGCAGCTGGTCCACGACGGCAACAAGCCGGAAGGCTCGTCCTGGTTCAATTCGAGCTACACGGGGCCGACGCTGTACACGGACGCCGACAAGTACCAGAAGCTGACGTTCGACAAAGTGGAAAAGGAAGACGCGGCCAAGCGTGAAAACCCGAACGCCGTGCCGGGCCACCCGACCAAAGCCGACAACGGCTGGGTCGCGATCTCGCAGCACTTCTTCGTCTCCGCGCTGGTGCCGCAGCCGAAGCAGACGCACGACATCTTCACGCGCAAGGTGGACACGAACACGTACGCCATCGGCGTCGTGCAGCCACTGGGCACGCTGGCGCCGGGCGCCACGGTGTCGAACAGCGCCAAGCTGTTCTCCGGCCCGCAGGACGAGCAGGCGCTGGTCAAGGTGTCGCCGGGCCTGGAGCTGGTCAAGGACTACGGCATGCTGACGATCATCGCCAAGCCGATGTACTGGGTCATGGAAAAGATCCACGACGCGCTGGGCAACTGGGGCTGGACGATCATCGCCTTCACGATCCTCATCAAGCTGATCTTCTTCCCGCTGTCGGCCGCGAGCTATCGCAGCATGGCGCGCATGAAGGTGGTCACGCCGAAGATGACGGCCATCCGCGAACGCCACAAAGGCGATCCGCAGAAGATGAACCAGGCGATGATGGAGCTGTACAAGACCGAGAAGATCAACCCGCTGGGCGGCTGCCTGCCGATCGTCGTGCAGATGCCGATCTTCATCGCGCTGTACTGGGTGCTGAACAGCTCCGTCGAGATGCGCGGCGCGCCGTGGATGGGCTGGATTCATGACCTGACCCGTCCCGACCCGTTCTTCATCCTGCCGGTGCTGTACGCGATCTCGATGTTCGTGACGATGAAGCTGAACCCGCAGCCGGCCGATCCGGCGCAGGCGAAGATGATGCTGTTCATGCCGCTGATCTTCTCCGTCATGTTCCTGTTCTTCCCGTCCGGCCTCGTGCTGTACTGGGTCGTCAACAACCTGTTCTCGATCGCCCAGCAGTGGGTCATCACCAAGAAGCTGGCGCCGAAAGCATAGCGATTACGGCCGGGCCCAAACCCGGCTGTTGCGCAGTCAGCCAAACCCGTGCCTCGCACGGGTTTTTTTATTCCTTTAAAATTCGTCCATGAACCTCGATACCTCCCCCATCGTCGCCATCGCCACCGCCCCGGGACGCGGCGGCATCGGCGTCGTGCGCGCCTCCGGCAAGAACCTGCAGGGACTGGCGCAGGCGCTGTTCGGCGCCGCCCTGAAACCGCGGCACGCCACCTTTATCCCGTTCAAACAGGCCGACGGCACCCTGATCGACGAAGGCATCGCGCTGTACTTCAAGGGGCCGCACTCGTACACGGGAGAAGACGTCATCGAACTGCAGGGCCACGGCGGCCCCGTCGTGCTGCAGATGTTGCTGCAGCGCGTGCTGGAAGCGGGACAGGAGTGGAGCGTGCGCCTGGCCGAACCAGGCGAATTCACGCGCCGCGCGTACATGAACGACAAGCTCGATCTGGCGCAGGCCGAAGCGGTGGCGGACCTGATCGACGCATCGACGGAAGCGGCGGCAAAATCGGCGACGCAGTCGCTGTCCGGCGCATTCTCGAAGACGATTCATGCACTGGTGGAACGCGTGACGCACCTGCGCATGCTGGTCGAGGCGACTCTCGACTTCCCGGAAGAGGAAATCGACTTCCTGGAAAAATCGGACGCGCGCGGTCAATTGAAAGGCATCGTCGAGGCGCTCGATACGGTGTTCCGCCAGGCGTCGCAAGGCGCGCTGCTGCGCGAGGGGCTGAATGTCGTGCTGGTCGGTCAGCCCAACGTCGGCAAGTCGTCGCTGCTCAATGCACTTGCCGGCGCGGATGTCGCCATCGTCACGCCGATCGCCGGCACGACGCGCGACAAGGTGACGGAAACCATCCAGATCGAAGGCATCCCCCTGAACATCATCGACACGGCGGGTATTCGCGGCCACGACGAAGCGGTGGACGTTGTCGAACGCATCGGCATCGAGCGCACGTGGGGAGAAGTCGGCAAGGCGGACGTGATCCTGCACATGCTCGACGCGAACCACGGCCCCACGCGCGCGGACGAATCGATCATCGCCGGCTTCCCCGCCGGCGTGCCGGTGCTGCGCATCTGGAACAAGATCGATTTATCCGGCCATAAGCCCTCCATGGACGAGTCGGACGACGCGACGCACATCTACCTGTCGGCCCACGAGCACGACGGCATCGACCTGCTGCGCGCCGAACTGCTGCGCATCGCCGGCTGGCAGCAGACGGGCGAGTCGCTCTACCTGGCGCGCGAACGCCACCTCGTCGCGCTGAAAAACGCCGCGCGCCACCTGGACCACGCCAGCGCCCATGCCGCTCAGACCGACCAGTCGCTGGACCTGTTCGCCGAAGAGCTGCGGCTGGCGCAGACGCAGCTCTCCACGATCACCGGGGCGTTTTCTTCCGATGATTTGCTGGGGGTGATTTTCAGTCGGTTCTGTATCGGCAAGTAATTTCAAATCCAAGGGATTCCATAGCAATCGTTTTCTCTAGGTCTCACTATGAAAATCGTTCGACGGGGTGTCCAGTTCGTTCCATAGTTTCCTATAGACATCTAGCGATTTAAGGTACACAATTTGGTACACGTGTTCGCCATCTGGGTGATGCGTGTACCAAAGGAGTGTACCTATGCCGCGTCAAGCGACCCCCTTGACTGATACGAAGATCAAGTCACTGAAACCCCGACCGGAGCGATATCGGGTAAGCGATAGTGCCGGCTTGATGCTAGAAGTAATGCCGAGCGGCTCGAAGATTTGGCGCTATCGCTACCAGCTGCACGGTGTACGCCACCCGCCTCTCACGATTGGTAACTATCCTGAGATTGGCTTGGCTGACGCCCGCAAACGCCGTGACGCGTGGGCTGCCCTCGTTGCACGCGGCGAGTCACCTAAGCGTGCGGTGCAAGTTGAGAAAACCGCCAGGTTGAACACGGTTGAGGCCTTCGCCAAGTCATGGTTGGACGAACAGCTTGTAGGTAAGTCGCCTAGTTATGTCACCACGATGCGCCGGCTCATGACCAAGGACGTTTTTCCGATGCTTGGTAGTGTCCCGCTCTCGGAGGTCAAGCCTGCTGACATCATGGCCTTGTGCGACAGGGTCAAAGCGCGTGGTGCACCAAAAATGGCTTTACTAACACGCAATGCCTTGCGGCGAATGTACGATTTCGCGATCGCGCGTCAGCTCGCGGAAAGTAATCCAGCTGCGGCACTAGTCGCCCGGTTTATCGCGACAGAAGAAAGCAGGACGCGCGTCTTGTCGCCACAGGAAATCGGCGTGGTCCTCAAGGGGATTCATGCATCCGACATCCGGCGTTCTCTCAAGCTAGCGCTGAATCTTCTCTTAATTACGATGGTGCGGAAGGCCGAACTCACTGAGGCAACTTGGGATGAGTTCGACCTTGCTGCGGCGGTGTGGGACATTCCTGCTGAACGAATGAAAAAAGATCGCCCGCATCGTGTGTACTTGTCGCGCCAGGCGCTCGCCATGCTGGAGGAACTAAAGGCTCATGCAGGTAAGTCGGCCTATCTATTTCCAAGCACACGCGGCGTCGATGACCGTCCCATCAGCAAGAGCACACTAAATCAAGCGGTACGTGCGTTGTCTATCGATGTTCAACATTTTGTCTTGCATGACTTCCGGCGCACGGCCTCCACCCATCTGCACGAAATGGGGCATTCGTCGGATGCGATTGAGCGAGCCTTGGCACACAAGATCTCGGGTATTAAGGGCGTCTACAATCGTGCAGAATACTCAGAGCAACGCCGCGTAATTCTTCAAGCTTGGGCGGATTTCGCTCAGGCGCAACTTGACGGCGGTATTGTGACGCCACTCTTTAAAGCGGCTTAGAGAGGGATCTAAATGAAAATAACGAAACCAAAGCTCTTGAGCGAAGCTGAAAAAAAACTCAAAAAAATATCAGATATTTTCCGAGATAAAAGCGTGGTTGGTTTTAAGGTTTCGGTGAAGTTATACCACGATGATTTAGAAGTCCCAAAGATAATTTCCATAGATGGGGAGCGTTCCATTGATGGTAGTTGGAATACACGCTCTTCCAAGGAGCGGAATCCAGACACGCTTCACTCACGTGAGGTCGTGAAAGCGAGATTGGCAAGCATTGAAGAGCACGTGCGTGCGTACATGTTGGAAAATGCATTGGAAGTAGACTGGCGAGAATTAGAACGATCAATCGACGACGCGCTGAAATCTGGACTTTCTATCGAGGACTTGGAATATCGATATGCCCCCCCAATCAATGCTCTCGCTGCCTCAAGCTATGAGGCTCATTTTTGTGCACCGCTAATGGCAACGGTATACGTCAAGGAGGGCGCGAAAGCATTAACGGAAAATTGTCTAGATCATGCGTTATATTGCGTGGATCGAGGGCTCCATTGGTCAAGTCCCGCGATGTTCTTGCCCGACCCTAATGGTCGCTTCAAAGCGCGAGCTAGCACTGGTGGGCGAGGCAAGGATCTTTGTCGTGAACCTGCCAAAGATAAAGTTGCTGAGTTGCTGATAGAGCTTGCACCGGAGGAGGGATGGAAGTCCAGGCCGACCGCCATTGAGGAGGTCGCAAGCAATTTGATTGCTAATCATGCCAGTTTCATTGAAAAGTGCTTCCTCAAATCTGACGCTCTTCCGCGAAAGATCCGGGAATGGATTCAAAAGGACCCAAAACGATTTGCATATCGCATCAAGTCCAAGCCTTGACGCGACCTTCCTACCATGACTTCAAGCCCCTCTGCTGAGGGGCTTTTTATGGCGAATTTTTTCTTTTAGCAGACGTATATCCAGTTCAACAAGGCACCCCTAAGATCGGTTTCGTTGTCCAACTAAACCTAAGGAGTTCTAAATGCTTGAACTGACCCAAGCCATCTTCGTCATCTTGCGCAAGCGGCAGCTCTGCGAGCGTATCGGTCTGTCACCTGCCCAGGTCTATGCCATGCTCGACTCCAAGTCGCCGAGCCACGATCCTACCTTTCCTCGTCAAATTCGCCTTGGCGCCGGCGCTGTTGGCTGGCTTGAGCATGAAATCCAGGCATGGTTGGAGAATCGCGTCATGATTAGCCGTGGTGAAAGTAAGTCCAGACATGCCTCCGAAGGCAGGTGAACACCATCGACGAACTGTGTA